>CEVF01020496.1_pt1 | contig 34074 bp, 27 predicted proteins | sample 356441 | NCBI WGS metagenome assembly CEVF01 (sample SAMEA2622765, study PRJEB7988) | marine metagenome | biome: marine biome (ENVO:00000447); feature: surface water layer (ENVO:00002042); material: "saline water (ENVO:00002010), including plankton (ENVO:xxxxxxxx)" | depth 5 m | reverse complement strand
CAACGGAAATGTTGTAGTCCATTCAGGCGGCGGAAGCCGCGGAGGTAGCATTGTTGGAGGTGAAGTGTTTGCAGCTAACGCAATTGAGGCCAAAAATGTCGGTTCGTCCACAACCGCAGGCACTATAGTTGGTCTCAACATTGATCCTGTGACCGCTATTAAACTAGCTAAACTGAGAAAAGAACATCACGAGTTGAATCGCTCGATCGAACTGCATTTACGCACACTAGGTCTCGATACGATTGACAACGATCGCATTAAGATAATTCTAAACACTACGCCAAAGTCCCGACGTGCTGATATTTCTGAAATAATAGCCAAACTCTACGAGGCTAAAGAAGTGCGTGATGGGGTGATGACTGAGATCTGGCCATTGGCTGAAAAGGATTCAGGGGTAGCAGAAAACGCCAAAATAGAAATTACTGGCACAATTTACCACGGCGCGGAGGTACATCTTGGTCAGTCGATCCTTGTGGTCGACCAAGATATAAAACAATCGCGTTTTTATCAGCAAGATGATGCGGTAACGCATCAGTCGCTCTAAAGACCATACGCCACCACAGACTAATGGGATTTATGCCCTTGGACCTCGATCAGCCAACGGTGCCTATTTGCTGCGCGTCCGACCGCCGTAGGCTGTTGGCACGCGCTTTAGCCTGCTTGCCGGATGCCAACCCATTGCTTTAGAATCCAGATCTTATGTGTATGTGGGATCAGCCATAAGCCGCGCGGGTGGATCTTCGCTGCCAAGACAGCTGATTCTATACTCTACGCGCAGCGGCTTACGTTTACAGGATACAAGCTGCACGCATTTAGTGGACTTAAAATTTTTTGTGCACCAAGGAGTATTGGCCGACGACGGACCGCTCCACCCAAGAATAAAACAACTCCATTGGAACATGGATTTTATACTCGACCTGATTCGGTTTCACCGAAGTTCCACGCAGAGAGATCTACGGGGCCTGACGCCGCCTGAGCATAAATCTTTACCCAATATTGGATACTACTTAAAGTGGTGCAACTTACAGTTCTTCAAGCACCGTATGCCCCAAGACTCCACAATATGATTAACCGCCACTACATTTCCTATAAAAACGACGACGTCAGAGATACTGAATAGCTATACCTATCATTTACAGTCGTAACGTTCCAAAACCACGGTGAATACAAGTGGAGCAAACGAATCGAATTATTCTGTGTGTTGATGATGAACGAAAGATCTTACGTGCCCTCAAGCATTTTCTACGGCAAAAGGCCGACCGCATTCTAACAGCGACTAGTGGCGAAGAAGGTCTAGCACTCTTAGAAAAGCATGCTCCCGGAGTGATCGTATCTGATATGCGCATGCCGGGTATGAATGGAGCAGAATTTCTCAATCGCGTTTTAGATTTTGCCCCACACACTTTCCGCATACTACTAACAGGCCACGCAGATATAGAAGCCGCAATCTCGGCTATGAATAAAGGAGAGATTCACCACTTTGTTCACAAACCTTGGGACCCTGCTAAACTAGGACAAGCCATCAAAAAAGGTTTTGAGCACCATCAACTCATACAGGCTAATCTAGCGTTAACGGATTCTTTAAGCGAGAAGAATCGAGAATTGGAAGAGCTCAATTCAACGCTTGAGCACAAAGTCATAAGTCTAACAGAGCAGCTACTACACAGCGAGCGCCTATCGTCTTTGGGCCGATTAGCAGCGGGCATCGTACATGAAGTTATGACTCCACTAACCATTTCCGTCGGATGGGTTGAAACGGTTTTAAAATGCTCTAATATAACCGAGGATCAAAAGGACTCACTCTCTATAGCAACCGAAGAAATATTCCGGGCTGCAAGTATTATGGAGAGGATGCAAGACTTATCCCGAAAGAAACATCTCATAAAAACACCTACGGACGCCAACAAACTAATTGACCATGCTCTCGACCTGCTCATTCACCCATTAAAGCAAAAAAACATATCCATATTGCGGTCTTTTGAAGCTAATAAGCGCATCAACGTGGATGGCAAGCAAATAACTCAGGTACTGCTCAACCTAATCAATAACGCGATAGACTCTCTCGATTCGGGTGGGCGCATCACGGTCTCCACTAATGCGGTTGAGTCCAAGAAAGGTATGCGGTCTGTTCACATTGTAATAAAAGACAATGGATCGGGTATCGCACCGGACATCGTGCAACAAATATTCGAACCATTCTTTTCGACCAAAGGCAACAAGGGAACGGGCTTAGGTCTATCCATATGCAAAGGTATTATAGATAATCACGGGGGCGAGATTGATTTCAAGAGTCGACTGGGCCAGGGCACGACTTTTACCCTATCACTGCCTGTCGAACCCTAGCGGTTTGTGCTGTTGCATTTGATCTGGGCTGATAAAAAGTGACCTCCTCCGATTTGAATCAGATGAGGCCACTTTTTTATCGCCTTCACACGACCTAGTCGAGTCGAATTTCTCCCCCACTCTGCTGGCTTCGATAGATACCATCTAGAATCTTGAGAACCTGAAGCGATTGTTCTGCTGGAACAGGTGACGGCTGCTCCTCAACCAAAGCCTGAGCAAACTCAACGCACTCCTGTGCATGCGCTTCAAGGCCGTCGTACATCAGCTTTAGCTGACGATTGTACTGCTGACGGGTCTTGTAGTTGCTCTCGTACAGCTCACACTTGGGCCAGTGAGCTCCAGCGCCCGTTCCGTAGAGCCACATCTGCATGTCTTCACCCTGCGTATCGTGGTGAAGTAACCAGCTAACTTCAATTACGAGAGTCGCTCCGTTATCAAAGCGAACAAATGCTGCAGCGAAATCTTCGACGTCAAACTGTGGCGGAATGGCGTTGCGCCCCCACTGACTGAAGGCCCCTTCGCGGTGGGCAAGCTCTGCCCGTGCCACACCCGTGACGGACACGGGTTCGGGATTACCCATAAACCACAGCGTCAGGTCGAGGATATGCACTCCTATGTCAATACAGGGGCCACCGCCGCTGTGCTCTTTAAGGATAAAGCCACCGCCCGTAGGCGCGGCCGCCCTGCGTAACATCCAGCTTCGAGCGTGATAAATCTCTCCAAGTGTTCCGGTATCAATTTCCGCTTTCATAGCCTTAGAAGACCCCTGAAAACGAAAGTGCTGTGCCGTCATCAACATCTTGCTCGACTTATCGCGTGCTGCAATCATGCGCAGTATCTCATCAGGAGTAGGCGCGAGTGGCTTTTCACATATAACGTGCTTACCCGACTCTAGCGCGGCAATACTCAGCGGCGCGTGGTAAGTACTAGGTGTGCAGACGTCAATCACATCGATATCGCTGTCATTAAAGAGCGCTTCCGGATCGGTGTGTAGCTTCTTTACGTCGTGTTCTTGGCCCCAACGAGTTAGGGCTTCTTGACTGACGTCGCTTCCGGCCACGACTTCTGCGTGCTCAGAGGCCGCCCAGCCGGGCATATGAGTGCGCGCGATGCCTCCTACCCCTACTACGCCTACTCGTAACTTGCTCATAATCTTTCCTATTTAAAGAGTAACTTTTTTCCGAAGACCAAAGATCGCGTAAGAACAGGCGGGCGGCAAGAAATCAAATAGGCTCTACTTGGTCCGCACGAACCCAGCCACCTAGCCCATTTTGTAAACGAACGAGTATCCAATCGACCTCGCGACGCACTACGCGCACTTTCGTGCCTTCGTGCATGATAAACACTTCCGTTTGATTGACATCGGGCCCGCTGCGAGCAGTAACGACTTCAGCCAGTGCAATGGCAGACACCTCACTCGACTGATGGTAAACGCGGAAGGAAAGCCATGCCCCCCCTCCTGCGGTCAATAGAGCACAAACGGACAGTGCGCCAAGCCAAAGGGCCTGCGTCCTGTGAAACCAAACCCGCCAGCCCAACAAGCCGAACAGTCCAATCCAGCCCAGAGCTAAAAGAAGCGACAGCTCACTCAGCGTGGGGTAGAAAAAAGCATCCGTCAAAAAGAGACTCACCGCGTTGCCATCGGCGGGAACGTCTTTATCCTTTTTAACCTGATGAGCGAATCTCAGATTCGCGACGATATCCTCATCGCGTGGACTGAGATGATTAGCGCGCTCGTACCATAAAATAGCTTCGCCTAAACGACCAGATTTAAAGTTTGCGTTGCCGAGGTTATAAAATAAACGGGCGTCTTGGACTCCACTGTCCACAACTTGTAAATAGGCGCGGCGCGCTCCCTCAAAATCACCGCCGCGATAGCGATCATTGGCCTCGTTAAATAAACCAACGGAAGCAGACTGCGCCCCAGCGTCTAAAACTACGAGCACGAGAATTATTAGAACAGACCGCATCATATCTTTTTTTCCAAGAGCGTGATAAGATCTTCGGCCTGCTGGCGAATCGCGTCCATATCCGAACGTTTCCCAACGCCTCGTGCAAAACGCGCATAGTCACAGCGATTCAACCAATCAAGCAAAGAGTCAATGGTCTCTTCTTCTAAGCCCTTATCTCTCAGGGCGCGCTCGCAGATATCAGGGGAGAGACTCGCGGTAATAATGTTTAAACGGTCGGCCAAAAATGCCAATACCGCGCGATGTATTTCACCGTAAAATGCGCCCGCATCTCCCTCTTCTAACAGACGCCCAGCTTGCTCTAGGCGCTTCCCGGCTTCACCGCGAGCACGACGGCGTCGCGCGTAGGCAATATCACCTTGTATACGGTCTCTGTGACGCTGCAATAGGATTAATCCAATCAAAGCAAAGGGCATCGAGGCTTGGAGGGACCAAAATAGCACGCTATCGTACAACGCAGAAGAATCTTCCAGCGCTTCCAAGTCAGATTTTATGTATCGTATATCGCTTCCGACGGCCTCTATATCTTTGCGGCTTAAACCGTAGCTTGTCGGCTCTTCAATGTCTATTTCCCCGGCACTGTGCACAAATATGGGATCCGATTCAAGTGTGACATATTTCTCTACGGCAGGATCAAAATAGGCGAACTGAATAGAAGGAACTTCTAGGATGCCACCCGTTTCCGGTATGAGAATGTATTCGTACGTGCGTCGTCCGCCGTAGATTCCATTCTCTATTTTCTCCTCCTCCTCCAAAGTAGGATCGTACATCTTGATTCCCTGCCCCACATCAATAAGTGGAGTACCCACCGCAGACAGATTTCCCACACCCGATATCTCGACCCGGAGCGTGACGGGATCGCCAGCTTTTACGTGCGTAGGTTGAGCTTGGGCCGCTAGACTGAACTGCCCTACTGCACCAGAGAACGCATCCGGTTGTCCCGCTTCGGGTAAGGGCAACACCTGAATTTCTAGCGGATCACTCTGCAACAGCGCACTCTGTGTGCGACCAAAAAATGGATCGGAAGCAAAAAAGTCGTCTAGCATACTACGACGCTGCGATCGACGAGCAGGAATCTCACATGATACGGCCATAGACTCAACTACTTGTGCACCCGATTTAGTAGGAAAGAGGGCGACGCGACGAAGCGGAGCCACGTTAAACGTGACGCCATTAACGATGCTTCTACCGGCCTGCAGCTGCTGAGCGACAAAAAGCTCCTTAATCCAAAATCCGGCAAACGACGGTATCTCTTTAAAGCCTACATTATGCAATTGAAAGCGATAGAACAGATCAAAATCAACCGTTATCTGCTGTCCAACGTAGGCTCGCTGAAGGTCGGATCGAGCTCGTACATACAGATGGTCTTCTACATTAAAATCTCCTCCGAGATTACGCCCCGAACGCTGTCCGGCCCGAACGACTTCAATATCGATAGGACGGGTCCGATAGGTCTTGCCATCAATCTCAATCTGGGCGGAACCAATTCGTATCCGTCCCTGCTTTTTGGCATAGAGACGGTATGTCAACTCGCGCTCATAGCTGGTAGTAAAGTTTACCATTTCAATGCGCGAGCTCACGCTGGGTCCCTCCACGTGAAAGTCACCCAGAGAAAGTGTGGGAGCCGGCATGTGCTGCAGGTTTTCGTCTGAGACAATGCGCAGAGTTAACAGTAGTGCCTCTGATTGTGCTACGCGTGTTCGGTCTACGCTTGCATCAAATTCGACTTCGATTGCTTCAAGCGACGATACGAGTGATAGCAGAGCAATAAAAACGCGCACGCTCATCAATTTACCAGTCCTTTCCACGGCTTGCGCTGGTAGCTCTATACCGACGCTTTTGCGCGTCAATTTCGCGATTTTTTAGCGCTTCCAACAGCTGCTCTGCCTCTTTCTGACCAATATACTCTTCGCTCTGCTCCGGTTCCCCTTCAGCTTCGCTCTGTTGCCCACGCTCTTGGTCTTCCCCATCGCCCTCGTCCGGCTGCGACGGCGCCTGTTCTCGTTCCTGCTGTCCTTTGTCCTGTGGATCTTGCTCGCCTGAGTCCTGCTGTTCCTCCCCTTGTTCCTGCTGGTCTTGATCCTGACTTTGCTGTCCTTGCTGGTCCTGCTGATCTTGATTCTGCTGGTCTTGATCCTGATTTTGCTCTTGATTCTGGTGCTGCTGGTCTTGCTGCTGCTGTTTCTGTTGTTCGTCCAGCTTCTGAAGCGCTAGCTCCAAGTTCGCTTTGGCGTCCAAATCTTTCGCGTTGAGTTCTAGGGCCTGACTATATGAGGCGATGGCCTGCTCGTACTGCTGCTGCTGAAACCACGCATTGCCCATGTTGTAGTGAGCTGATGCGCCCAATAATCCATCGGTCTGTTCCGCAGCTCGACTCAGTTCCTGAAGCGCTGTTTCTAAGTCTCCCTGTTTGAATAGCGAGCTCCCCACGTTGAAGTTTAGCGCGGGTTCGTCGGGCCGCTCGAGTTGCGCGTCTCGATACAGTTGAAGCGCCTGTTCAAACGCTCCCTGCTTGAATAGGCTAAGCGCTTCAGCACTCTTTGAAGCCACAGGATCTCCTACCGTAGCCGCGGTCGAGAAAAACCACGTCACGGTCAGCCAAAAAACCTGAAACAATCGACTCATTCGAAGCGTCCTTTCCACTCGACGCTTCGAGCGCGTTTATCCCCAAGAAATGCCTCGACAAAAAAGCAGCAGAGAGCTAAGAACAAGGGAAACTGAAAGCGCTCCTCATATTGAGTAAAACGCGTTGAGGCAAATTCTTTCTGATCCATTTGCGCAATCTGCTCGCTGATCGCAACGAGTTCCTGTCCGGCTAGAGATGATCGAAAGTAGTCACCATTCGTCGACAGAGCGATTTCTTTAAGCGTGGCTTCATCCAGACGAGTTTTTACGTAGTTGCCCCGTTCGTCTTTGTGGTAGCTTGTTCCTCCTCCCTGCTGCATTTCTGGGATTAACTCACCTCCTGAAGTCCCGAGACCAATCGCAAAAACGTGAATCCCTTGCTCCGCAGCATCCTGTGCTGCTGCAAGCGGTTCACTAATGTGATCTTCGCCGTCGGTGAACAAAACCACAACCTTGTGCTGTTCGTCTTCCGTATCAAAGGTACGAGCAGCAAGACGCAACGCATCTCCAATGGCCGTGCCCTGAACGGGAATCATTCCAGCATCGAGCACATCGAGAAACATATCGACAGCTCCGTAATCTAGCGTTAGTGGACACTGAACAAAGGCCTGGCCGGCAAATACAATGAGACCAACGCGATCTCCCTGCAACAAGTCGACTAATTCGCGTATTTGCTGCTTTGCTCTGGCCAATCGACTTGGCTTGAGATCTTCTGCGAGCATACTCCGTGATACATCCAAGATTAAAACGACGTCGACTCCTTTGCGCTGTGCCATCTCTAGTTTCGCCCCAAACTGAGGTCCGCAGAGTGCGACTACAGCCCACAGGGTTCCTATACCCAAAAGGGCATACTTGCCAAACTGACGACGTCGACTCAAGTCGCGAGTCAGCTTTTCTGCAAGAGGCCAGCCCACAAAGCGCAGCAGAGCTTTACGCCGTGCTAGCGTAGCCCAGGCAAAGAATACGCATAGGAGGGGAATTAGCAGAAGAAACCAGAACGTTTCAGGTGAGGAAAAACGCATTCTATACTTTCTCTCAAGGCAAACGGCGAAAGCGCGTATTAGATAATAAGACTTCGATCAGAAGCAGCAGTAAACCAGGCCAGAGGAAATGTGGATAGCGCTCCGAGTACTCCACGTGTACTTCAGATGTAATCTCCGTCGTTTCCAACTCGCCTATTTCCCTATAAATCGCTTCTAACTTTTCTTCGCTGGTAGCCCGATAGTATTTCCCCCCCGTGCGTTGAGCCACTGCCCTTAGCGTCTCCTCATCAATTTCAACCTGAACTGTTTGGTACCTCGTGCCAAAAATACCCTGCACGGGACGACGGATCGACCCATCACTTCCTACACCTATGGTATAGACGCGCACTCCTACCGCTTCCGCTACCTCTGCCGCGGTAAGTGGTTCGATTTCTCCGGCGTTATTTACTCCATCAGTTAGCAGGATAACCACTTGGCTTCGCCCCTCAGACTCGCGCAGTCGGTTGGTCGCATTAATCAATGCCATACCAATAGCCGTTCCATCCCAGCTCTCATCAGCAATCTGAACTCCCTGCAAGAAAGAGGTTAACACATCGTAGTCTAGGGTCAGCGGACATTGCGTAAAACTTTCCCCAGCAAAAACGACCATGCCTATACGATCACTGTAGCGCCCCCCGACAAAGTCGGATACCACTTCTTTTGCGACGGCTAATCGACTCCGCTCTCCATTGTCCAAATCGTTTAGTTTCATACTAGACGAAACGTCCAGTGTCAGCATAATATCAATACCTTCTGCGGACATCTCTCGCTTTTCCCGTCCAGCCTGAGGGCGCGCCAAAGCCACCACCAAAAGCACCAGTCCCAGTAGCTTAAAAACAAAGAGTACATGGCGAAAGCGGGCCCACATCGTATTGCCCATACGACGCAGACTAGCAAGGTCAGAAAACTGCACGCTTCCCTGCCGCTGCCGACCCTGCACGATATATAAATAGACTAGGATCGGCAGCAAGAGCAGTAGCAGCAGCCACTCGGGATTTTCAAAGCGCAGCGTCTGCATTTACCTCTCTATCTAGCTCGTCTTTTGCCGCCTGTTTTTTTTGATGGTCTTCCAACGCACGCAGGATCGCGACGCCTGCTTCCGGCACGCGATGGGCGCTATCTATCTCTGGATGGAATCGCGCAAATTTCACCAAATCGGCCGTAGACAAGTATCCTAATATTTGTCGGATCTCTCCGTCAGGCACGTTTTTATCACGAAGCGCTACGTCCAGTTCGGCAGTCGTTTTTTCCATTGCCTCGATAACGAGGGCCTCTTCGATATAGCGCCGTAGATTGTCGGCTAAGAGAGAATAATACGTCTTGAATTCACCGCGCTCTAGCAGTCCCATAGAGGCAATTCGCTCAAACTCAGCAACGTAGTCAACCGGCTCAGGTTCTGATACTCGTTCTCCTGCCGCTGAACGGCGACGGCGAATCCAATAGGCAAGGAGGAATCCCATAACCAGCAGAGTCAGCAGCGCCCCAATTACGACAATCCAAAGCGGAATACCTCCCTCGATAACGACGGGTGGCTTTATATCACGTAGCGCTTGATCTCCTTCCTCTAAAACGCTTATCACCTCAATATTCAGTCCGCGCGCAGTCGCGCTGAGCGTATCTCCGCTCGCCCTGACAAAAGCAACTTCTAATTCGGGGATCTCCTGAGAACCCAGCTCAAAATAGCGAATGGTGCCAATAAGCGTCACGTGCGTTAGACCGTTTTTAGCCTCTGGCGCCGACCGACTCTCCGAACGATAGGATGCGGCACTGAGAACGTCTGTCAGGTTGGGCTCGTCCGGTTTGACTTCAGTGGGAAATGCCATGACGAGACGAAGATCGACCGGCTGTCCCAGTGTTACTTCTGTCGTATCAGCCTGCCAGTAAACTTCTACCTGCCCCCAGGCTGTCGCAGTGCCGAACAGGACGAGCCACAAGCAGCGTGCAAACGGCATAGCCTACTCATCGACCCGAGTCGAATCTACAGGCTCGGGTATCTGAAGCACTTCATCGAGTTCCATATCAATATCTGCAAAGGCATCGGTATCTATTTTATAGGCATGGGAATCGCCGTCCTGCTCTAAGTAGATCTCTCCATCGCGCAGAAAAAACTGCACGTAATGTAGAGACTGTCCATCTTCCATAAGCCGCACGCCCAAGGAAGGCTCTCCCCCCTGAGCCACCGCAAACCCCGTCGCTTCAAGACTCTGTAAATCAGTCAACAGCGCATTTAGTTTCCACGATTTCGCCTTCTGCCCGGGAGGATCCTGTAAGTTCCAAACACCCGACGTATCCTTTTCAGCTGTAAATACCATAGCCGAGCCGCGACGATACTCCATCCGATTTATTCGATCTCGATCCACTTGCAGCGGCTTCTTTGAACGCAGTGCGGTCACCTCTTGCGTCAACTTTTGCACCAACGTAGAATCGACGAGAAAAACCTGAGGCCGGCTCTCGTCGCGTGCATAATAGCGACCCTCATCGTCTTCACTGCCTATAGACAAACGCTTCTCTACGCGGTCTTGACCAAGAGAGAAGGACCACTCAACAGCGCGACTGTCCAACCCGTAGGCCACTAGGGCTTCGCCATCGGGCGCTTCGTCGACAAATTCGCTTATTTCGCTGGTCTCGATTTTCCCGAGCAACCCGTCAACGACTTCGGTAGAAGCGCGCGCTAAAATCGGTTCTTGCAGCAGCCAGTCCGCCCCCTCTTTACGAAGCGAAACCGGCCCGGAGATACCCGCGCGAGACGCCTCGGTGACCTCCGCCTTGGATAGGGCCAGAACGCGACGATCTCGTAAGTCAAAAACGCTTTTGTCTAGGTTATCATAGCGCCACGCCCGAACCACAAATATTTCCGGATTGCTTCCGCTTTGTTTCACATAGGTATATCGATCGGTCGGCGCATCGGTGCCAAAAAACAGGGTGTCCAACGCACCCTCCTCCGTCTCGACTAAGATCCCCAGACGCGGCCGATCTAACCCATACTCCGCCGTCTCTGCAGAGAGAGCATCTGCACTATCAACGATCACCTTTTCTCGCTCTGACTCGGCGATGTTGCGCAAATAACGCGCGATCGCTTCGCCGTCGGCACCGTCCTCTACAGGCAGCACAACGCGCCACTGGCCCTCTATGCGCTCTACTTCTATGCTCCCCTCAGGCCGGATTAGAGCAAGCCGTTCGACCTCTGACTCATTAAAGTCTAGCAACTGCTTTGAACGCTCTGCCGCCTGACGTCGCTCTTGTCCTCCCCTTATTTCATGGAAGTAGACAAAGGCCAGTAGAAGGGCGAATATGGCACCGATAATTATATTGGTTTTTAGCTTCATGCTGTTTCTCTCCCGACTTCAAAGACCCGGCGGATCCATACCAGGATAGCAACATTGGTTATGAATGCGGCAGCGTAGAGCAATTGGATTGTCTCGTTAGGAATAACCCAAAATCCCCCTAAGGCACTTAGTAGCGCCATCGCAATGGAAGGCAGCCAAACCCACGTAGCACGCCGATGCAGGCCGTAGGCGACAGCTCCGCTGAGCAGTCCCACAACTAAATTGACCTGTCCCTCAAGCCCCTTAGCCTCGCTCAGCGCAACAACCGCCGAGATCATCATGAAGACCGCATTGGCTGCAAACGAATAAATCAGCCACGCAATGAATCCGTCTTCATGGTTTTGATAGCCCCGTTTAAGGACCATTACCAGACCGGAAAGAGCCACTGCAAATGGGAGGACAAAGACAGAAACCCACAGAACAACCGAGCCCTGATTGCCAATTAAGTTGATGGGATTATGGGCGGGACGACGATCTGCAATTTGCAGCCGGTCCTCGTCTTCTGTTAGCCATTCTATGCTATTGGCGACCAAGGCGCCGTTAGCCTGCTGGGAGAAATACTCGTTAGAGGCAAAATCCGCGTCGCCAAACACGACGACGCGCACCTGTCCCTCAGTGCTTAAGCTCGTATCTGGGTCGGCCTGCACGGCCACCGCCAAGGAAACCGGTCCCCGCAGATCCACATCGGGATCGAATTCTACCTGGCCTCCCTCTCCAGTAACGGGAGATAAGTCGCGCTCTCCCCAACTGCTCTGATGCGTAAGTGCCAGCGCCGCAATTTGCGGGCTCTTTAGCCGATGCCCTGCGGGGCGCACAGAACGCGCAAGCGGAAAAAAGCTCATCGTTCCAGAGGAAAGTCGCTCTGAAATAGGATGGTCTCCGTAGTTGATCACTACCGGAACCGACACATCTGCGCCGAACAGCTGTCCTAACCCACTCAGATCAACGACGAAGTCTTGTCCGAGTTCAATAGAGTACGCGTCGAGTAGGGCTTCTAAGCCCGTTGGCGCACCTGGGTCAAGCAGAAATAGCGCCCGGCCACCGCCGTCCAAATAGCGCTGTAAGACTTCAGCATCAACCGCCGAAAAGCGCTCTTTAGGTGCAAGTACGACCAGCAGAGATGCATCGTCTGGCACGCCGTCCTGCAACTGAAGTCCGCTCACTACTTCAAAGTTGAGCTCTCGTAGGCGTCCCTTTAACAAAGAGTAGCCCTTACCATCAACCTGATCGAGCTCGGCCTCGCCGTGTCCCGTGGTAAAGTAGGCTTTCATATCGCGAGCACGCAGCGCTTTGAGAATCGCATTGCTCAGCGCTTCTTCGCTCATCTGCATGATGCGCTCGCTGCGCACTTGACCGTCACCGCGCACCTCAACAATCGACGTGCCCCGTTCGCGAATATTGTTTTGCTCGACTTGGAGCGCATTTTTTTGCGGATCGACCAATTCATAGTCAAAATAGTCTGACTGGTGGTTATACTCTTTCATGAGATCCTGAAAGCGCATCCCCTCCATCTCGCTCATAAACGTCTTCACGTGAACGTATTGTCCTTCTTCCTCCACGGTGCTCATGAGTCGCTTACTATCGTCGGAGAGCGTAAAGAGGGCATCCGCCGTCATATCGTGACGAATGTTGTACCGGTCTCCCAGAAAATTGAGTAGCGCGGCAATGCCCAAAGAAAGAACAATTCCTAAACCCGCTCCCACGAGTTCTGTCACGCTCCACCGTCCCTTGCGGGAAACAACGAGTAAACCAACGAGGGCAATGGCCAGCGGATAGAGCACGACACTGATCCAAAAAATCCACTCGCCCTGACTATCATTAAGAGCAATCGGGTTGTAACCAGCCTGACGCGGACGAATCGATATCAGACTCTCATCCTCCGCAAGCCAACTGAGAGCATTCAGAGCTAGGTCGCCATTGCCTTGGTAGTCAAAATACTGGTTGGTTGCAAAATCAGAGTCACCGAAGACAACGAGGCGTCCTCCCTTTCCTTCAACAGCGACGGCAAGAGAAATCGGTCCCGGCGTGTCAACGCCCTCATCTAGCTTGACCGTACTATCTCCTTCTCCCTGCAAAACCCGCAGGTCTTTCTCTGCCCATCCAGCCTCAGAGGTCAGGGCAAGCGCTTCCCCTTCGAATCCTACCCCCGTGGACTCGGCATCAAAAACAACAGAGCGACTCAGCTGGTAAAAGGTCATAACGCCTTGATGCTTGCGCGTTATGGGATGCTTGCCGTAAGAAACGGAGACGGGTGTGGTGAAATCGAGCCCAAAGAGCGAACCGATCCCACTGGTATCAATTACAAAGTCATCGCCCAGAGAGACACCCCATTCCAATAAAAGATCTTCCAGCCCGCTTTCAGACAGAGGATCGAGCAGGGCGAGTACAGAGCCTCCTTCCTGTAGATAGGCCCTTAACGTTGCCACCTCAGTGGGCAAAAACGGAGTCCGCGGACCCGCGATAACAAGCACCGCACAGTCACTAGGCACGCGCGCTGTGCGGGCGAGAAAGAGGGAATCATCGATCGCGTAATCAATTTCTTGTAAGCGCTCCTTCAGCATCCCCAAACCACCTGGCCCACTGCTGGGATCGCGCTCACCGTGTCCCACACTTAGGTATACTTTGTCCTGGCGTTCACGGATTACTTTTAGCAGCGCATTCGTTATTTCACGCTCTTCTAACTCGGTGATTTGCTGCTGTTTATCTCCGCTTTTTATAAGCAGCGTATTATAACGTTTAATTCCATTTTCTTCGGTGCGCATCGGATCGCGATCGGGATCAATCATCTCAAAGGTGAAACGGCTGCCGCGATTGCTAAACTCAGCTAACAACAATTCCAGATCCGCGTTCTCTCCGCCCTCCATAAATGCGAGCGCTTCAACATCATGATCGAGGTTTTGTAGTGTTTCTATCGTTAGGTCAGACAGGCTGTGTAGCTGCCCCTCCGTCAGGTCCAAACGCTCTGCGTATCGATTGCTGAGGAAATTGATCATTGCCACAATGCCAAAGACCATTATTCCTCCCCAAAAGGCATTGAGCCAGCGACCGTATTGTCTAAACAGATCTGCATTTATAAAGCCGGCGCTCACGACGAGCAACAAACCAACTGCAGCATTTACCAAGCCCGTTGAGCCCGTATCAGGTGAGATTAGATAAGCCAACCCACCGACGATGATTAACGCAGCGCCAACGAGACTGATTGGAATGGCATAGTCCTTCATCTTACCGCCTCCAACGCCGTGACTCAATGACTCGCGTAGTCAAAAACAGGCAGAAAAACGTAAAGCTCAGGTAGAACACTACGTCGCGACTATCAATGACCCCTCGTTGGAAGTCTTCTAGGTGCTCTATAAAAGACACGTATTGTAAAATCTTAGCCGCCGTTGGCCCCGCAAAGCTAGCAGACCAATCGATAAGCCAAAACATCAGTAGTATACCGAAAGAAAGCAGGACAGCGACAATCTGATTTTCCGTCAGCGCAGAAGCCAAGATACCGACGGAAATAAACGTTGCACCGAGAAATAGATAGCCGAGATAGCCAGAGAAAATGGGGCCCCAGTCAGGGGAACCGTATGCCTCGAGAATAAAGAAATACACCATCGTCAAGCTCACGATAATCGCATAAAGCGAAAAGCAGGCGAAAAACTTGCCTAAAAGCACCTGAACTGAGCTAACAGGCGAAGTCATTAGCAATTCGATTGTGCCTGTTTTCTTTTCCTCTGCGTATAGGCGCATTGTCAGCATAGGGACGATGAGCAACCAAATAAAATCCATCACCGCAAAAAACTGCGTTACGACCATCTCGTTTAGATTCAGTGCAGGCATCCCACCACCCATCTGCTGTGCGCGCTGACCAAGCTGTAGGCAAATCAGGTTAAACTGCATTAAAATACTGCGAAACAAATACCCAGACAGAAAAAGGAATACACCAGCGATAACATAAGCTACCGGAGAGACGAAATAGGAGCGCATCTCCTTTGAATAAACCGCAAGAAAGTTACCCATTATGCATTCACCTCCTCTGTCGTTAAACGCAAAAATATATCTTCAAGCGTCATATCGAGTCCGCGCAGTTCACGCAGGGCATATCCTCCGTCGACGATTTGCCGCGCTAAGCCATCCCGCACATCCGTGCCAGGTTGGCTGGTTATGATAAAGACGCCTTCTTCTTCTCCTCCACTCTCGATGGCTACATCTATCACGCCGTCCATTGCGCAAATCATAGACAACACCTCTTGGCCGGGACCGCCAATCGAAGCGCGTAGCACTTCGCCCTCTTTTAACTGGTCAATCAGACTTTCTGGCGTTCCCTCTCCGGCAATGCGACCTCCATTTATGATGACGATCTTCTCACACGTCATACTGACTTCAGGCAAGATATGCGTGCTTAAGATCACCGTATGCTCACCCGCTAGTCCTTTAATCACTTCGCGAATTTCGATGATTTGCTTAGGATCTAGTCCCACAGTAGGCTCGTCGAGAATGAGTACATCTGGATTATGAACAAGGGCTTGGGCCAACCCTACGCGCTGCTTGTACCCTTTGGAAAGGTGACTTATAACGGTGTTCTGATGATGAGCAATTCCCGTCTTTTCCATGGTATCGTCGATTCGCCCATTTAGCTGTCCACCCGCCACTCCCTTGATTCTGGCGACAAAGCGCAGATAAGCGCGCACGGTCATATCCAAATACAGCGGAGGCTGTTCAGGCAAATACCCAATCCGCTTACGCACTTCCATAGATTCTTCAAAAACGTCAAATCCGGCTACTTTGGCCTGGCCACCGCTGGGCGGTAAATAACAGGTCAGCATCCGCATCGTTGTTGTCTTGCCGGCTCCGTTGGGGCCGAGAAATCCAAGTATCGTTCCCTTGCCCACGGCAAAGGATATGCCTTCTACGGCTGCCACCTCACCATAGCTCTTCGCAAGCTCGTTGACTTCTATCATCGATTAACCTCCTTTACTGACAAACGCTCAGTTAGCTAATATCCTATCCGCGTCTGCGCACGCGCTCATGAAAGAGGCGCACTAGCGGATCCACATATGATTTCGTTATGTCGATAGGCACCTCATCGATACCGTTGCGACGAAATAACGCGCGTCTCTGTTGGTCTTCTCTCTCCTGCTGTTGGGCAAAATAGGCGCGCACTTCTCGGCGACTGCTATCGACTAAAAATTGCTCTCCAGTTTCTGCATCTTGTAAATTGATAAACCCCACGTCGGGCAGCGCGCGTTCTCTAGGATCAAAAATTGACACTGCCACCATATCATGTCGTCGTCTCATAAGCTGGAGAGGTCGCTCATAGTCCTCATCAATAAAATCGGATATGAGAAAAACTACGCTACGGCGATGTAGGACTCTATCCAGATAGTCGAGGGCGCTCGTTATGGACGTGCGTTTGCCCTGAGGTTGGAAGTACAGCAGTTCACGAATAACGCGCAGCACGTGCTTGCGGCCTTTTTTCGGAGGGATAAAAACTTCCACTTCATCCGTGAAGATTAACAACCCCACGCGATCATTATTTTTTATTGCTGCAAATGCCAGCAGCGCCGATATCTCAACGCCTACTTCGCCTTTCATTTGCTGCACAGATCCAAAAGCACCCGAAGCGCTTGCATCGACGAGCAACATCACGGTTTGTTCTCGCTCCTCATCGAATACCTTTACGTAAGGAGAACCTGTCCGCGCCGTAACGTTCCAGTCAATAGTGCGCACGTCATCTCCGCGAAGATACTCGCGCACTTCAGCAAACTCCATTCCGCGTCCCTTAAATGCGGAGTGGTACTCTCCTGCAAACAGATCGTTAACAACGTTGCGCGATCGAATTTCGATCAGTCGCACCTTCTCTAGTATCTCTTCCGGTATCACGACGACGCTCTTAGGGAACCTCAACGTGGTCAAATAGCTGCTGAACAATACGCTCTGAATCTATCTCTTCCGCTTCGGCCTCATAACTGGCAACCACTCGATGTCGCAATACGTCTGCTCCGATAGCTTTCACATCTTCTGGTGTTACATAGGCGCGCTGACGTAAGAATGCGTGTGCTCGAGCAGCTCGAACGAGAAAGATGGTCGCTCTGGGAGAAGCGCCGTGCTCAATCAGAGGAGCCACCTCGTCCAATCCCATCCGCTCGGGAAAACGCGTAGCGTGAACGAGATTTACAATATAGTCTTTAATTTTGTCATCGATGTAGACCATTTCTACAACCTGACGCAGTTGTAAGACTTGATCTACAGAAAGGGCATGCTGCACTTCAATAGCACCACCATTAGCCATGCGATCGAGAATCAGGCGTTCGTCTTGGCGAGATGGATATGTAACTTTCACCTTCAACATAAATCGATCGACCTGCGCTTCTGGTAGTGGATAAGTACCCTCTTGTTCAATGGGGTTTTGAGTAGCCATCACCAGAAAGGGGTCTTCTAATTCATATGTTTCATCTCCGATTGTAACCTGCCCCTCCTGCATACATTCCAACAGAGCACTCTGCACTTTCGCAGGCGCGCGATTGATCTCATCGGCAAGGACTAAATTCGCAAAGACCGGACCCATCTTGGGGACAAAAGCCCCATCTTGAGGATTGTAAATCAGCGTACCTGTCAGGTCGGCTGGGAGTAAGTCCGGAGTGAACTGTATCCGCTTAAAGCTCGCCTGTAGGATGCGAGCAAGCGTAGATACTGTCAGCGTTTTAGCAAGACCTGGCACACCTTCTAACAGGATATGCCCCCCGCATATAAGGCCGATCAGCATACGTTCAACCATGTAGCGTTGTCCAACTATGACGCGATCCATCTCGGAAAAAACCTGATCAACAAGCGGAACCTGCTGCTGAACCTTCTCACTTATGGCGTGTATATCAATAGCGTTTTGCATAATCTCCTACTGGTCAAAAAAAACCGCCTTTGATGTATAAGGTCTCACAGAGCGACTCGGGACCTATACTTTCATCGGCGGATATACTTCTAAAACGATGGACTTAAAAAAGGTCTTCCGGTCTTTAGCTGCACTCTAGCAGTATGTATATTTTTTCCTGTGACTGAGTCAGAAACAGGATTTTCTCAATTCTAATTAACGCCGTCTTGAAATCGAACCCACTCTTCTGGACTCTGTCCCACATGCGGCAAAAGTTGCTTAGCGCTCGCTGCAAGTTCGGAATTAGGATAGCGATCAATTACGCGTTGATAGGCTCCCCGCGCCTTATCTATATCATTCACATACTCCTCGTATATGAATGCGATCATAAACTGCGCTTCGTCACCTAAATCACTCTGAGGATATTCGTTTAGTAAGCGTTCATACAGAGTGATCGCGCCTTGCATATCTCCTTTTTGCTGTGCGATAGCTGCCCAGTTTTTTAGAGCGACAGGCGCTTTTTCATGTCCGGGAAATTTTCTAACAAACTCACCATAAGCCTCTATGGACTGATTCATATTTTGTTCGGCGGTTGCACGTTCAGCTTCTTCCCAGAGGTCGCTTGGCTCACCACCACCGCATCCCCATTGGGCGACGATAATAAAAAAAGCTAAAAAGAGCTTAAAAACAGATAACATAAAAATAACTCCGATTAAACGATTAATCCGCTTTAGCGGTTCCCGAATTATCTGCTTTTTTAGACGTTTTTTTTGTATCGCTCGCTTCAGAAGAGCTGCTACTGGTATCGGCTTTAGCTGCTTTCTGGTAATTTTCACTACGATAATCGGTCTCGTAAAAACCAGATCCTTTAAACAACAACCCCCCTCCGCCACCAATCAGCCGCTTAACCCGACCTCGACATTTCGCTCTGCGACAAGTTTTCAGCGGTTCAGCTGTAATGCTCTGAAATTCTTCAAAACTATGGCCGCACTTCTGGCATTCATACTCGTATGTTGGCATTGTTTTATCCTCAGATTAAACAAGCTTTACAATATAAGGATCAGATAGAGGTACGCAATATTTGATAGAGCGATCAATCGCCTGTTGTTGTTGCACTGTCGATTAGCTTGTCAGGCAGGCCGAGAGCAGGGACTCCTGTGTCCGGAGTCAGGTCGGGTAAGTCTACGATATCGAGGGGACGGAAACGATCTCCGTCGATTTTTAAAAGAGTTAGATCGACATTTGTTCGACGCTGTTCAGAGAAAGAAATTTGCCCAGAAACACCGGGAAATCTGCGCACACCAGCCAACCAGTCGCGTATCTGTCCCCGCTCTCCATCGCCATCTTGCCAAGCTCGTATCACTAGTTGAGCCGCGTCATAGCCGTGTGCTGCATATTGAGGATCACTGTAGAAACGCTGCCTGTAGCTATCTATAAAATTGCGTTCTTCAACACGGTCTTCGCGGTGGGCCGATGCCACGATCACTCCATCGACATATTTCCTTTCACTCCCGCGCATTTGACGTACTCCTTCTGGGTCATACCAAATGTCGTTGCCAATAATTCGGGCATCCAAACGATAAAAAGATACTTGTGGTGCAATTGTCTTGGCATCTTCAAAACTCTCTATTACCACTACGATACCGTCTATCGTGTCGATAAAAATTTCAGATGAATCGGGAGGCGCTTCCTCATCTTCGTCATCTTCGACTTCCTCTTCTATACCGTCAAGCAACTCCGTGAGAAAAGAAGGCGCTGTTTGCGCACTATCGACGTCCGTCCACTCAAGTGAATCTGCAACGGCGAGCGAATCGATAGGAGGAGGCATGAGCTCAAAACCTACACGACGTATTTCCTCAAATACGCGGCGAAAGTCTTTGGTTTCGTTTGGTACATACCAATCAGTGTGTACCACGTGTCCCCCATTAACTTCGGCAATGCGCCGAAACTCGCGCACAAAGTTCCAGCCATAATCACTAAGGGGGGATATGAGCACCAAATTTTGGTGACCTAAAACCAGCGTTGCGTGTTCAGCCAGCAAATGACCTTGTGTTTCTGGAATGGTATTTAGTTGAAATATGTGTTGCCCAATCGAGTCTAGGCCACTCTGCTGAGATAGCGGTGCAATCATGGGAACGCCTGCCGCCTCGGCTACCGCGGCAGCAGCTACGCACGAACTACTAAATACCGGTCCAATAATCGCTTTAACACCTTGATCTACTAGGCTGCGCGCGCCCTGCACTACGCGAACTAAACCACTGCCCGGATGTTCGCTTATGTTACCAGCAGAATCTGTATTAATCGGCAAATCCCCGAAGTCCATTCCTGTATCGGCTATAACCAAGTCAAATGGCTGACCGGCGGCTTCATTTGCCATCTGCACTCCGGAATAGAGCTCTTCCCCAAGCGCTTTATACGGGCCGCTAAAAGGCAGTAATAGGCCCAGCTTTACCTTTGACGCGACCGTTGCTTCCTCTCTCCAAGTCTCTATCTCATCGCTAAACAATCCATCGGACTCGTAGTCGATAATAGGCAGCCCGTCTTCACTGTTTTCTTCTCCATATTGGTTGATTATAGACGAAAAAATACCCGAATTACCAATGCTATCGCCATAGGTCTGCTCTGCGAATGCCGCTTCAATATCCCAGCCTAAGCGCCTAAACCAGCGCGCACGCCCATAGAAAAGCGCTTCGCGCATCCTTTTTTTGCCTACGGCTAAACGAACGCTTTCCATAGCTTTTTCACTGATAAAACCATTCTTATCAATGGCAGCTAACCGTTCCGCCGCCCGCGCCTGTGTCTCGAGTGGAGCCGGCGTAGCTAACAGCCGTCCGTATTCCGCTGCCGCCTCGTAGTATCGCTTGAGTTGAAAGTAGGCATCTCCTGTTAACAATCGAGCATCAGGGATATAGCGACTATCGACGTACTTTCTCGGTAAACCACGCGCAGCCGCCAGCGCACCTTCGTAATCACCTAAGCGATAGTAACTTTTTCCCAGCATCAGTTGCCCCGCGCTGGAATGTTGATGAGCTACCTGCTCTAACAGGACAACAAACGCGGTACGGGCTTTTTCATACTCTCCGTTGCGATAAGCCTGTAGCCCCTGTGCAAACACTCTATCGGCATCCGGAGAATAAGTTCCCTCTATCGATTGGGCGTGAAGTCGAGCAGATTGGCCCCACGTTGCCAAAGCCAAGATCACGAGGAGAATGCCCCAAAATTGATGCATGTAAACTCCCTAATAAACAGTTGGATATCGCGAAATGTAGACTTGTCGTTGCCGAGTGTCAAGCGGGGTTGTCGCGGCATCTCATGCCCTGTATATTAGCACTTAGGACACATTAATCGATATGGAGTAAGATGGAGATACGCTCAGAAAAAATAGGCCTTGATCCCGAGAAACTGCGCCAGTTCCTCGAGCAGCAAATGAAGGACTCTCCCCCCCAACAGGCTGCTGCAACCGACGGCAGCACTTCAACGAATCCGTCAGAGGGTCCTCCGATCGAGTTTGACCTCATTCCAGAGGAACTGGAAGCCTATTTGGACCAATTTGTCATTCGTCAGAGTGAAGCAAAGGCCGTGCTGTCTACTAAAATCTGCACCCATTTTAATCGGCTCAAACTAGAAAAGGACGAAGATGAAGAAGCCATTGGCAATATAAAAAACAACGTCCTTCTCATCGGTCCAACCGGCGTAGGCAAGACGTATCTCATCAAACTAATAGCCCGCAAAATCGGCGTGCCATTCGTTAAAGGCGACGCAACAAAATTCAGCGAAACGGGCTATGTCGGTGGCGATGTTGAAGATTTAGTACGCGACCTTGTCCGAGAGGCAGACGGCGATATAGCACGAGCAGAACACGGTATAATTTACATTGATGAAATAGACAAGATTGCTTCGACGCGTGGTTTGAGCGGCCCCGATGTATCCCGCTCAGGCGTGCAGCGAAACCTACTCAAGCTCATGGAGGAAACTGAGGTTGACCTGAAATCGCCCCAAGATATAGCTTCTCAGATGGAAGCGGTTATGCAAATGCAACAATCAGGTAAAGTAGAGCGCAAAAAGGTTAACACGCGTAATATTTTGTTTATTGTAAGCGGTGCCTTTGCGGGACTCGACGAAATTATCTCTCGTCGCTTGAACAGGGGAGCGATCGGGTTTCAACTAGGCGATGAATCCACGTCATCAGATTTACAGCCAGAGCAGTTATACCGCAACGTGCGCACGGAAGACCTGTTAGAATATGGTTTTGAATCAGAATTCATTGGCCGTCTGCCCGTGATCGCCATTTTACATGAATTGGGAAGAGAGGACTTACTCTCTATCCTGCGCAGTCCTAAGAGCAGTGTCATATTAGCCAAAAAACGCGATTTTAGAGCCTACGGCATCGATATAGAATTCAGCAACGAAGCGCTAGAAATTATCGCAGCGCGTGCACACGAGGAAAAAACGGGTGCTCGTAGCCTTGTTGGTGCAATAGAGCGTGCCCTACTACCCTTCGAGAAAAAACTACCTTCGAGTGCAGTGCGACAGTTTACCATTGACGAAGCGGTAATCAACAAGCCGCAAGAGGAGCTAATCAATCTACTTAGCACGTCTTCGCTGGGCAGTTTTTGTCAAAGTTTTTCACAAAAACATGGGATTGACCTACATATTGCTCCAGAGGCAGAAGCGCTGATCCTACAAATTGCAGCTGAACAAAAGAACGAGCCAAGCCAACTGTGCGAGACCCTCTTCGCGGACTACGGACACGGCCTCAAGCTCGCAGAGCTAACAGAATACACTATTTCAGCTGACGCCGTGCGAGACCCTCAAGAGGCGCTCAACCAACTTATTCGTGCATTCTACAACAGCTCGAACGAGTGAGCTTAGCGCATATTATACTCAATTTCTTTTCGATAAAGCGTACTGAGGCCAATCTGAAGGATCTCTGCAGCGCGGCGACGATCATTGCCAACTGCTTTTAACGTCTCGCGTATAGCTATTTTTTCCATTTCTTTTATCGACATACCGACACGGAAACCGACTTCGGAGAACGTACGTTCACGGCGGTTTATGTAACGAGGAATATCATCAACCTGCAGCATACCTTCACGTGAGGACATGACGACCATTCCCTCGATGCAATTTTTCAACTCACGCACATTACCCGGCCATTCATACTCGATAAGTATATCGAGAGCCCGAGCACTTATTCCGGAAAAAGATTTTTCGTTATCTTCTGCAAATTGACGCACAAACTCGTCAACAAGCAGCGGAATATCTTCGCGACACTCGCGTAAAGCAGGAACCTCAATAGTGATTACATTGAGTCGATAGAATAAATCCGCTCTATATGCACCAGAATCAACCATGCTGTCTAGATCTCGATGCGTAGCGGCAATAAGCCGAACATCGACCCCACGTGTCTGCGTGGCTCCCACTCGTTCAAATCGACCATCCTGTATGACCCGCAGTAGCTTTACCTGCGTGGGCGGCGGTATATCTCCTACTTCATCGAGAAAGAGCGTCCCCTCATCTGCGAGCTCAAAGCGTCCCTTTCGCGCTGTCGCTGCGCCAGTGAATGCTCCCTTTTCGTGACCAAATAATTCACTCTCGACCACCCCCTCTGGCAACGCACCACAGTTTACTTCGACAAACGCCTCACCACGCCGCCTGCTTTGCTGATGAATAGCTTTGGCCACCTCACCTTTTCCCGTACCTGTCTCGCCTCGGATCAAAACACTCGTTTTTGACTGCGCTACCTGCTCTACCTGACGATAAATTCGCTGCCAAGCCGAAGAGCGACGTGCAATGCCACCAAATCGATAGCGTTCGTCTAAACGACGCTGAAGATTGGACACTTCCCCCACGAGCTGCTGATAAGAGAGCCCTCGCTCTAAAACAGCTTTTATCTTTGCAAAATTGAGCGGCATCAGCTGAAAATCATAGGCCCCTTCGCGCATAGCTTCTATACCCAGCTCAATCTCTTCCGGTGTAGCTATGGCGATCGCACATATAGACGCATTACGCTCACGCGCCACCTTTTGCAGGCGCAGTCCATCAATCCGAGTCTGCCTTAGTGGATAAATAAGCGCGTTTACAACCTCGGTATCTAAAATATCATACGCGCTTTGTCCCTCGTGTACCCAGAGGACATCTGCCTCATCTTCCTCGAGAGAAACTACGAGCTCTTTCGCAGATTTAGACTCTGGCAGTACTACTAAAATGCGCGGACGCGGAACCGATATCTCACTCACTAACCGTCTTCTCCCCTTAAGCTGCTGCGCGGCGTATTTCCTTGCCTTCTATACAGGCGGCAAAAACCTCGTCCAATTCACCCACTAGCACAATGTCCATTTTCCGTCGAACTTTGGACGGAATTTCTTCTAAATCGCGCTCGTTTGCTCGCGGCAGTATAACTCTTTTTAGGCCCGAGCGATGTGCAGCTAACACTTTTTCTTTAACCCCCCCAACAGGTAGTACTCGCCCACGCAGCGTTATTTCCCCGGTCATTGCCACATCATCACGCACGCAGCGCCTAGTGAACAGAGACAGCAGAGCCGTCGTAACCGCAACGCCAGCAGACGGACCATCTTTAGGAATAGCCCCCGCCGGAAGGTGAATGTGGATATCGTGCGTATCAAAGAAATCGTCTTCTATTTTCCACTTTGCAGCGTGGGTTCGAATATAAGACAGTGCTATTTGGGCAGACTCCCGCATGACATCACCAAGCTGTCCCGTCAACGTTAACCCCTTTCCACCTCTCATTTGCGTTGCTTCGACATACATAACCTCTCCGCCTACTGGAGTCCAAGCTAACCCAGCAACTAGACCCGGCATTCCTAGCTCTTCTGTAGCAGACTCCCGAACCACAACGGATCCAAGGTAGCGGCCTAGGCTTTCTTCAGTTACGTTAAAGGGGCCCCGCTGTCCCCTAACTACTTCACGCGCTATTTTTCTACAGAGACGGCCCACCTCACGGTTTAAATTACGCACGCCTGCCTCTTGAGTATATCCGCGAATAAGCTGACGAATTACCGGTTCCTCTACCGACACCTTTCGACGGGCCAAACCGTGCTCACGCAGTTGTCTACTTATAATGTGATTTTGCACAATATGCACCTTTTCGTCTTCCGTATAGCCAAAGAGTTGAATTACTTCCAATCGGTCGCGGAGAGCAGGTGGAATAGTATCAAGCTGATTCGCTGTTGCTACGAAGGTCACATCGGAAAGGTCAAAGGGAACATCTAAATAATGATCCCTAAAACGGTCATTTTGTTCGGGATCGAGCACCTCGAGCAAAGCGGCCGCGGGATCGCCACGAAAGTCTGAACCTATTTTGTCCAGTTCGTCCAGCATAAATACCGGATTCTTTGTACCAACTTTTCGCAACGATTGGATTATACGCCCTGGTAGCGCTCCAATATAAGTCCTTCGATGACCGCGTATTTCGGATTCATCGCGGACTCCACCAAGAGAAAAGTGGACAAACTTACGCCCCATAGCTCGTGCAATGGATCGGCCCAACGACGTCTTTCCCACGCCGGGTGGACCAACAAAGCAAAAGATCGGGCTTTTTGAAGACTTCTTCAGAGTGCGCACTGAAAGGAACTCAAGCACCCGTTCCTTCACTCTTTCTAACCCTTCGTGATCGGCATCCAACACGTGCCGACTTCGTTCCAAATCGACCCGCTCAATAGACTTCTTGTACCAGGGCATATCCAGAAGACATTCCAGATACGTGCGAGCCACTGAGTATTCTGCCGCGCTCTCAGTCATATGGGATAGGCGATCAAACTCTCTCTGTGCTTCGAGACGCACTTCGTCAGGCAGTTTAGCTCTCTTTAGCCTATTTCGTAGACGGTCTAAGTCCTCATCCCCATCACCCAGTTCTTGCTGTATCACTCGCATCTGTTCACGCAAATAACTTTCGCGCTGGGCTTGTCCCATCTCCTCTTCAATTTGTCCTTGAATTTGGTTACTCATCTCTAAAATCGACAGTTCTCGATTAAGCAACCAGGTGAGGCGCCTAAGACGCGCAACGACTGACTTCTGAGCTAGGAGTTCCTGTTTCTTAGAAAGAGAGATATCTAATCCAGAGGCTATAAAATCCGCTAGATGGCCTGGATCCTTCTCTAGGTTGATAGCCCTAACCTGCAGTTCTTCGCTTAGTTTTGGTACGAGTCCCACCATCTTTTGAAATTGCTGTGATAGATTGTAAGCAAGAGCCTGCTCTTCTCGACTATCCACCAACTCATCATCTACGGATGTTCCCCGAGCTATTATATAGGGATCTTCTTGTATTAACTCGTCCATGTGAACGCGCTGGAGACCCCGCAAAACAAGCTGCATATTGCCATCAGGCAACTTAAATGCCCTCTCAATCTCGACCACAATGCCCATCTCGTGCAGGCGTCCCCAGTCAGGGTTTTCTTCGCCCGCATCAGTCTGTAGAACTGCAAATAGACGCTTTTTTCCAGCAAGTACATCTGCCACTAAGTTAAGCGAACTTTTACGCCCAATTAGAATTTGAGACGGCACACCGGGAAAGATAACCACATTGCGCAACGGCAATACGGGAAGTTGATACGGGCTCTTATCTGTAACCTGCGACTTCGTTTTATTCATTCAAAAAAACCTGATTAAATTGTTAATTTCTCCTCCGTGACCAATATTAGGCAATATCTGTGCCTGTATATTTTTCAAAAAAAACTGACAAAATGGCAAAGTACAAATGACATTATTGTAATACATGTCATTAAGGCTAGAAATGTGACGCTTACATATGAAATGGAGCTTATCTTGGTCTGCTTGCTATTGTAAGTGTTTACTCATATTATAAAGTCTATAGTCTTGTGAATTCTAAAAATAACTGCCTGTTATCCATACACAGATGGGCACAACAAAGCCAGCTTTTCAATGTTTGCTTTTCTAACCGGTCGAAAAAAGCGGGGAGCGACCTTTAAGCCACAGCAGGAAGTAGACAAGCTAGTGGAATTGAGTCCTCCCTCTGCTTTGCTCTTTTTGTCAGATGATGAGAGTAACGATCAGAGCGAACCACTCGGTAAAGTATTTTTCCTCCGCAAAGAGAAAAAACTCTATACACAGCGCAACCATCTCTATATGACGAAGCCCAACAATCTGAAGGTTTCCAAGGATCAGAACCTGACATTCAAACACGTATCGCTGCGGTTCATGAATAAACGTGTTCCCTATCGCTTGGATTGCAAGATTGTGGGACGCTTTCGACTTCTCCCAGAAGTCGTTGAGACGTTAGACTTTAACACAAAATCTGCCTATAAACTAGTACCAACAAGCACGCTAAAAAAACAAGATCAACGACAGTTTTTTCGCTATACGCTAAAGAACTACGGTGATTCCCGCATTCCCTTAACTACACATATAGGCTTTGATCTATACATTCGCAAAACAGATCAATCATTTCCCAAGCATAGTACACTACCGGTCATCCTAAAAGATATTGTTCCTATTGATTTCAAAAAAGTTGAGGGGAACCAACAATTCGCAACGCATGACGCCATCAACGCGTTTCGCAGCATCATGCTAAAAAAACAACCACACGATCGTAAGATAGCTGCAAGTAAAATAGATAAAGACGAATCAAATAGTCTTATGAAGCGCAAAGACGAAGAACTGTTGTTAGGTGACCTCAACCTACTCGGCATGGAGATGGAGTCGTTGCGCGATGTATTATATCTGAAAAAATCGGCAAAAGCTCAGCTAAAGAAAGGCAAGGAAAGCCCCTTTGGTATGAAACCAGGGGAAAAAGTTATTACTAATTTTAAACACAGCAACGAGTATTACCAAATGCTTGTAGAAGTGATGGAAGCACGGACGCAGAACGAGACCGTGCGACCAGTAGAGTTACCAAGAAAAGAAACTGGCCTGAAGGCAAACTTGATCAATTATAGCGTCGGCGGCGCGCTGATTGAAAGTAGTCCAGAATTCCTTCAATTCGTACTCGGAGATCAATGCCCGAGTAACGCCGATTCAGAAATCGATTATGAAGGAGAATATTGGGAAAACGCTTTCAGACAATTAGAGTTACCAGTAATTCACCTCACCTTCTATCCGAAGATTCATTTTCCAGATGCTTTACAGCGCTTTAAGCCTGAGTTGCCCTTCAAAGTCCGCGTCCTAGCACAGATTGTCCGAACCCACATACATCAAGTTGGCGAGCGTAAGGTATTACAACACGGTTTACAGTTCTGTTACGAACCGCAGGGCATCCCGCTTTACAAAGACGATGGAGTTGACTGGCGCTATAGTCGTTATATACGTGACAACGAGCACTTTAAAAAAGCCCATAGCCGGCTCAGTCAACTGTACGGTTATCTGGAAAATCAAAGCATCACTAGAAGAACGACCGATCAAAAGAAACCTAAAAAGCGCACGTAATTTGACGCGCGCTTTTTCAACGGTCGAAACTCGTCGCCACTTAGCTTCCCGAATTCTTTCCGCTTATTTGCGAGTCGCCTTTTATCTAAAAAAATTTTCGTATCTCATCACATTGAATGATAACTTCGCCACACATTTGAAACGATATTGACTCGGTGTTTCTCAGTCAATCCTTTTCATCTCACAAACAACTTCACAGTGAGGCGTCTGAGGAAACATGTCAACGGGCTGCACTCGGCCTATGCCATAGCCATAATCCTTCAAGACATACGCATTTTCAGCTAGCGTCTGTGGATTACATGATACATATAGGATGCGGGGTGACTGCATTTGTCCTAGTGCTGAAAGCACATTCTTATGAAGACCTGGCCGAGGCGGATCAACGACGACCAAGTTAAAATATCTCTCTCGGATTAAAATGAGTTCTTCCTCAGCTTTTCCAACAATGAACGAACAGTTCTCGATTCCATTCCGCTCTGCGTTTAACCGAGCATCTACGACGGCTTCTTCAACTATTTCTATCCCCAAGACATACTCAGCACGATCAGCCAAGTGCAAACTTATGGACCCAGTACCGCAGTATAGATCTAACGTCTTCCCTATTCCTTCTCCAGCCCAATCAGCAATTAAACTATACAAGCTTTCCGCCTGAAGTGAATTGGTCTGAAAAAATGACTGAGGAGAAATATCAAAACGAATAGATCCACATGATTCCTCTATCGCCCCTTCACCCCAGAGAACAAACTCTTTTTCCCCTTTAGCAACCTGCGCCTTTCCTGTATGCAGGGTAATTATTAAAGAATCTATTTCTGAAATTTCTTGCCTTAGGCGATTTGCCAGTATTTCAACTCCCTCCTCCGGATAATTTGAAACGACCAGATTAACCAGCACTTGATTACTTTCCTTGGCTTCTCGTATTACTAGAAATCGAAGTAGGCCACTGTGAGTTTTTAGATTATACGCACTCAGATCCAGTTCATTGGCTATTCTCCGTACATTTTCCACAATCTTATTTGATAGTGGGGATTGTAAGTGACACGATTCAACATCAAAAATTCGATTGAACTTGCCTCTCATATGTAGACCCAGTTGTATATTTCCATCGCGATCACAACCAAACGAGTACTCCATTTTATTGCGGTAGAAGAAAGGAGCGTGACTCGGAATTGTTGGTCTTACTTCAACGTCATGGAAACCGTATTTTTGTAGCGCATTCCGAACCATGCGCCCTTTTAACAACAGTTGGTCTTCATAAGATAAATCCTGCCAGCGACATCCACCACATAGACCAAAATGAGTACACTGAGCTTCTTTGCGTGGCATTCCGTGGTCGATATAGTCCGTGATTTCAACATCAACTCGCCCTCGTCTTTTTTTTATAACCCTGCCTTTAATCTTATCGCCGGGAACAGCTCGACGGACAATAATATCTCGCTCATCAACAATACCACGCCCATCTCCTCTATGATCTAAATCAATAATGTCAACTTCTATTTCATCACCGCGTTTCATCGCCCAATTCTCACCATATGACTATAAACAAAATAAACGGGGCGAGAATTACTCTCGCCCCGTTTATACCTAATATAAAATGTAGATCTGAATTATTCTTCTGTAGCACCTTCCGTTGCGACAGTTTCTTCTTCAGTAGACGTAACCGCCGCCCCCGGTCGATCCACTAACTCGATGATACTCATAAATGTACCATCACCGCGACGTGGCCCCAACTTAACTATTCGAGTGTATCCCCCACTGCGACTTTTATAACGGGGTCCTAATTCATCAAAAAGCTTAGAGACAACCTGTTTGTCCGCAACGAACCGTAGCACCTGACGGCGCGCGTGCAGGTCACCCCGCTTGGCAAAGGTGATCATACGCTCTGCCGAGCGGCGAAGTTCTTTAGCACGCGTGTGCGTTGTCGTAATTTTTTCCTCAGACAAAAGCGACGTAACCATGTTGGACATCATAGCTTTTCTATGAGAAGGGTTACGACCGAGCTTTGCTATTTTCTTTCCATGTCTCATCTTTTATCTCTCAACTTACGCTTAAAATTCCTCAGACAGCGGACTGACGGCATCTTCGTCAATTTCTACGTTCTCGTACGGTGACAGGTCCATACCCCAATTTAGTTTGAGAGTATCAAGTATCTCACCCAATTCATTGAGAGATTTCCGACCGAAATTACGGTACTTCAGCATCTCGGCCTCACTGCGCCCCACTAGTTCGCGCAGGTGTGTTATACCTGCAGCCCGTAAACAGTTTGCCGAGCGCACAGAAAGTTCTAGCTCCTCAACGGGCATGGCTAGTAGTCGAGCAACACGCTTCGTCTCTTCGTCTACTTCCATCTCCTCAACTTCTTCAGTGTCTTCCTCAAAGTTGATTAAGAGACTCAAATGTTCCATCATAATCTTAGCAGCTTGTGCCAACGCATCTTCGGGATTAACCGAGCCATCAGTCCATACTTCTAAGCTAAGACGGTCGTAATCTGTACGACGACCAACTCGTGCATTTTCCGTATCATATTTCACGTTAGTCACAGGAGAAAAGGAACTGTCGATGGGCACCGAACCAATAGGCTGATCGGGAACTTTGTTTTCTTCGGCAAAGCTGTAACCACGCCCTTGACCCACGGTCAGTTCCATTGTCAGTGTAGAACCTTCATCCAGCGTTGCGATGTGAAGTTCAGGGTTCAAGACCTGAACATTCGGGTCGACCGCCAAATCACCAGCAGTCAACACACCAGCCCCCGTCTTTTCTACCTTGAGCACCCGATCTTCGTTACCGACGTATCTCAACGCGACTTCTTTAAGGTTGAGAACGATTTCTGGAACGTCTTCTCGCACGCCTTCAACAACTGAAAACTCGTGCTGAACACCTTGAACATTGACTTGCGTAATTGCAGCGCCCCGGATGGATGAAAGCAATATACGACGCAGGGAATGACCAAGCGTAACGCCAAAACCCCTTTCCAACGGCTGCACAACAAATTTGCCGTAAGTGTCATTCAAGCTTTCTTTTTCTATTTCCACCAGTTTCGGCATCTGGAGACCTTCTAACTTCATATAGCCTCTTGCTCCCTATAATGAGGAGAGATTTTCTCGAATCTCGAAACGATTTAAGTTTAATAATGGAACTCGATAACTAACTGCTTTTCATCGATAGTCAGAGGATGATCGCGACTATTACCAAACACGCCTGCGGGCTTACTCTATCAACCCCTTTTAGCATAATACTCTATGACACGTGCAATGTCGACTTCTACAGACATGGAGTCTAGCCCTGGATTGCTTATTACAGTTGCTTTACCCTCTAAATAGTTGCATTCCAACCAGTCGGGTCGAGTCAATCTTAAACTTGTAATTGCTTCTTGTATTACAGGCAACTCCCGACTCTTAGGCTTAGGCCCAATTACATCTCCAACACGAACTCGATATGATGCGATGTTGACTCTTTTGCCGTTTACCTGAATATGGCCGTGTGAAACTATCTGCCGAGCAGCAGGAATAGAACGAGCAAAACCTGAGCGAAACACCACATTGTCTAAGCGCCTCTCTAAAAGCTCTGCCAGTTTACCACCAGACGCCACATCTGATTTACGAGCCTCTTTAACCAAACGTGAGAGGTTCTTCTCCCTAAGACCATAGTTAAATTGAAGCTTCTGTTTCTCTATAAGTTGCACTCCAAAATCCGAAAGCTTACGCCGCGTGACACCTTGTCCGTGTTGTCCTGGTTTTGTTTGACGGTGTTCCATGCTCTTACCAGACAAACCCGGCAAGTACGTTCCAAGAGCACGCATTTTCCGGACTTTGGCTCCAGTATATCTTGACATCACATAACTCCTTTAGACTCGACGGCGTTTGGGCGGACGACAACCATTATGAGGAACCGGAGTAACGTCGCGAATGGCAGAAATTTCTAAACCCGCATTTTGCAACGCTCGAATTGCGGATTCACGCCCAACTCCAGGTCCTTTAACCCAAACTTCGACGCGACGTAGCCCCATACTCATGGCTTCTTGAGCGGCCTTCTCTGCAGCAATCTGACCCGCAAAAGGAGTCGACTTACGGCTACCCTTTATGCTCATCTTGCCAGGCGTTGACCAAGAAATGACATTACCAGCAGCATCGGTTAGCGTAATAATGGTATTATTGAAGGTAGCTAAAATGTGAGCAACGCCCACAGATTCTACCTGCTTTGACTTCTTGCGTTTCCTACGTCTTTCAGGTGGCAAATGCGTTTTCCTCGTTCTTAACTGTTATCTAGGCGCTTTTTTCTTACCGGCAATTGCGCGACGGGGCCCTTTTCGAGTACGAGCATTCGTCTTAGTACGCTGCCCATTGGCAGGCAACCCACGACGATGCCTGAGGCCCTTGTAACTTCCGACGTCCATTAGGCGCTTAACATTCATAGTAACCTCACCGCGCAAACTACCCTCGACCTTGTAATTGGTCTCGATGATCGCGCGCAGGCTATTTAACTGATCTTCTGTCAAAGTACTAATACGCTGTTGCGGATCAATACCCGCCTGCTCAATAATGCGACTGGCAACGGTCTGACCTATACCAAAAATATAAGTGAGCCCTATCGCGACCCGCTTATCGCGGGGTAAATCAACGCCTGCAATACGTGCCAATGTCTGGCCTCCTCATCCTTGTCTCTGTTTGTGGCGCGGATTACGCTTGCAAATAACGCGCACAACTCCATTTCGGCGAATAATTTTACAGTCCGGGCAGCGAATACTAACAGATGCTTTAACTTTCACGATATCACTCCAACAAAAATGCGGGTTTAACCCCGACGTCCTTGAATGCGACCCTTCTTCATAAAACCTTCGTAGTGACGCGTCATCAACTGTGACTCAATCTGTTGCAATGTGTCCAATGCAACACCCACAATGATAAGCAGGCCGGTTCCACCGAAGAACTGAGCAAAAGAAGGGTGAACGTTGAATTGGCGTATCACAAAAAAAGGAAATATAGCAACAGCTGCGAGCGCAATTGAACCCGGAAGAGTTATTCTGGTCATAATACCGTCGATGTATTGAGCAGTACGTGGTCCAGGTCGAATACCCGGTATAAAGCCACCGTGTTTCTTCATGTTATCGGCGATTGAGTTCGGATCCATCACAATCGCAGTGTAAAAGTATGTAAAAAATATGATCATCAAACCATAGATCGTCCAGTAAACCAACGACTCGGTCGAAAACAACCCGCCAATCCCCTGCAGGAACTCACTGTCTGGAAACAATTGAGTTATAGTACCAGGCAAAAACATTATGGACTGTGCAAATATGATTGGAATCACGTTTGCTGAGTTTATCTTCAATGGAATATGCGTTGTTTGCCCTCCATATACCCTTCGTCCAACTACGCGCTTAGCATACTGCACCGGAATCTTGCGTATTCCCTGAGTGGTAAGGATACAGAAAGCCACAATCAGAAACATGAGTCCAATCAGAAAAATTTCCTGAATAGGTCCCTTGTTCAAGTTTATGTTATTGAGGTAGTGCTGATATTCGTAGCGGATTGCGTTGG
>CEVF01151665.1_pt1 | contig 34168 bp, 26 predicted proteins | sample 356441 | NCBI WGS metagenome assembly CEVF01 (sample SAMEA2622765, study PRJEB7988) | marine metagenome | biome: marine biome (ENVO:00000447); feature: surface water layer (ENVO:00002042); material: "saline water (ENVO:00002010), including plankton (ENVO:xxxxxxxx)" | depth 5 m | reverse complement strand
AAACAGCTTCCCGATACCCTGATGGTGCCACATGGCAGACCTTGGCCGGTTATATAAATGGGGAGTATCAGTTAAAACCCAATCTTTCCTTGTTGTCAGGTATTCGATATAGCCAAGTTTGGGTAGATGCTGAGTTTGACACAACATTTTATCCCTTTCCATTTGATGAGGCCGATATCGTTACAGGAGCACTGACCGGTAGTTTGGGGCTTAGTTGGTTTCCCAGGTCCGATCTGCAGGTAACCCTTAATGGTTCCACTGGGTTCAGGGCCCCCAACATTGATGATATCGGAAAAATATTTGATTCCGAACCAGGTTCGGTGGTTGTGCCAAATCCCGATCTGGAACCGGAATATGCCTATAATGGGGAGTTGGGGCTCAGAAAAAACTTTAATGATGTAGTGGTACTGAAGGGTGCTGCTTACTATACTTATCTGGTCGATGCCTTGGTACGAAGAGACTTCTCGTTTAATGGACAAACAGAAATTGAATACAACGGTGAACCAAGTAATGTGCAAGCTATCCAAAATGCAGCGAAGGCCTACGTGTACGGGTTTGAATTTGGACTGGAAGCCTATTTCAATGAGAATCTGTCCCTGAATTCGAATTTGACTTTGACCGAGGGAATAGAGGAGGACGATGACGGCACCGATAGTCCATCACGACATGCTGCGCCCACTTTTGGGGATGTCCACCTAATCTGGAAAAATCAAAAATTAAAGGCAGATATATTTCTGAATTATAACGGAGAGGTGAGCAATGATGACCTGGCATTATCAGAACAGAGTAAAACTTATATGTATGCCAGCGATGCCAACGGAAATCCGTATTCCCCCTCTTGGTATACCTTAAACTTTAGGTCGCAATATCAAATAACCAATGCATTGAAAGCATCGGTAAGTCTGGAAAACATGACAAACCAGCGATATCGAACGTATTCTTCTGGCATTGCTGCCCCGGGAACCAATCTGATTCTGGGCTTGGGGTATGTATTTTAAAAAAAACGAAGGCTCGGAATTAACCGAGCCTTCGTTTTCTAGATTGTACGGCTATAAGAAAGCATATTTAAATGCTATCTATGGCCTTTTTGGCGGCATCTTTCATGTCTTCGCCAGCGTCTTTCGCTGCATCCATGGTTTCTTCACCTGCTTTTTTGATGCTGTCAAGTGCTTTTTCACCCATTTCCTTGGCTTCTTCGCCTGCTTCTTCCATGGCGTCCTTGGCTTCTTCACCAGCCTCTTTCATAGCATCTTTGGCATCATCTGCAGCTTCTTTTAAATCTTCACCAGCTTCATCCAATGTTTCTGCGGCTTCCTCGGTAGCCTCTTTGGCTTTGTCCTTGGCATCTTTGCAAGATGTCATCGCAGACATGGACAAGGTCAATGCTATTGCGGTAATCAGTACTTTTTTCATAATTAAAATGGTTATGCGTTTATAACGTAGTAAGATAAGAAAATTAATATAAACTTCCGATAGGACGCTTATCATATTTAGGTTAAGGGAATTAAGTGAATTCTAATCCCGAAAGGGAGGGTATAATTCCATCTAAATTTATAATTTTGCAAACTTGGAATTCTAGTAGAAGAAGCAGTATATGAAGTTTGCGGAATATAAGGGATTGGATTTGCCAAAAGTGTCCGAAGAGATTCTAAACTTTTGGAAAGACAAACAGATTTTTGAGAAGAGCGTTTCCACCAGGGAAGGCAAGGAAAGCTATGTGTTTTATGAAGGCCCGCCTTCTGCAAACGGAATGCCCGGGATTCACCACGTTATGGCACGTACCATCAAGGATATTTTTCCAAGGTACAAAACCATGAAGGGATATCAGGTGAAAAGAAAGGCTGGTTGGGACACACATGGCCTGCCTGTTGAAATCGGGGTGGAAAAGGAACTCGGCATCACAAAAGAGGATATTGGCAAAAAAATATCGGTAGAAGACTACAATGCGGCCTGTAAAAAAGCGGTAATGCGCTACACGGACGTATGGAACGAAATGACGGAGAAAGTTGGGTATTGGGTGGATATGGACGACCCTTACATCACATACAAGCCCAAATATATGGAATCCGTTTGGTGGCTGCTCAAACAGATTTACGACAAAGGACTCATATATAAAGGCTATACCATACAGCCCTATTCGCCAAAGGCGGGCACAGGTTTAAGCTCCCATGAACTAAATCAACCTGGAACATATCAAGATGTGACCGATACCACGGTCACGGCCCAGTTTAAGGCCAAACGTGATACGTTGCCCGAGTTTTTGAAGAAAATTGATGGGGACATCTACTTTTTGGCGTGGACGACCACACCTTGGACGCTTCCATCGAACACGGCACTGACGGTAGGTCCAAAAATTGAGTATGTTCTGGTTCGGTCATACAATCAATACACCTTTGAGCCGATCAATGTGATAGTGGCCAAAAATTTGGTGAACTATAACTTCTCTGGTAAGTTTTCCAAAGTTGACACCGAGGAAGAATTACGATCATTCCAAGAAGGCGATAAAAAGATTCCATTTCTGGTTGGTGAAACTTTTTTGGGCAAGGATTTGGTCGGGATCAAATACGAACAATTGTTACCTTATGCATTGCCCTATCAAAACCCAGAGAATGCGTTTCGCGTAATTTCCGGGGATTTTGTGACCACCGAGGATGGTACGGGAATCGTACATACTGCACCCACCTTTGGTGCAGATGATGCCTTAGTGGCCAAACAAGCAGACCCAGAGGTGCCGCCCATGTTGGTTTTGGACGAAAACGACAACCCGGTTCCATTGGTGGACCTTCAAGGTAAATTCAGGCCGGAACTCAAAGAATTTGGTGGCAAGTACGTTAAGAACGAATATTATGACGAGGGCGAAGCACCCGAAAAATCTGTCGATGTAGAGATTGCCATCAAACTAAAGATAGAGAACAAGGCCTTTAAGGTCGAAAAATATGTCCACAGTTATCCAAACTGCTGGCGTACGGACAAACCCATCCTATATTACCCATTGAATTCGTGGTTCATAAAGGTCACGGATGTCAAGGACCGTATGTTCGAGTTGAACCAGACCATCAATTGGAAGCCAAAGTCCACCGGTGAAGGTCGATTTGGCAACTGGCTGGCCAATGCAAACGATTGGAATCTTTCCCGATCACGATATTGGGGGATACCTTTGCCCATTTGGCGTACCGAAGATGGTAAGGAAGAATTGATCATCGGTTCGGTGGAAGAGCTAAAGGCTGAAATGGCCAAAGCTGTGGAGGCCGGAGTGATGGACAAGGACGTTTTTGAGGATTTTGTGGTCGGTGATATGAGTGAGGAGAACTATGACAAGATTGACCTGCACAAAAATATTGTGGACAAAATCAGCTTGGTTTCCCCATCAGGTCAGCCCATGAAGAGAGAAGCAGACCTTATAGATGTATGGTTTGATAGTGGATCCATGCCCTACGCACAATGGCACTATCCTTTTGAGAACAAAGAATTGATCGATGATGGGATTGCGTTCCCCGCCAATTTCATAGCGGAAGGTGTGGACCAGACCCGTGGTTGGTTCTATACCCTGCACGCCATTGCCACAATGGTGTTTGATAGCATTGCATACAAAAATGTTGTATCTAACGGACTTGTTTTGGACAAAGAGGGCAAAAAGATGTCCAAACGATTGGGCAATGCCGTGGATCCTTTTGATGTGTTGCCAGAGCATGGGCCCGATGCCACCCGTTGGTATATGATTTCCAATGCCAACCCATGGGATAACTTAAAATTTGATATCGAGGGAGTGGTTGAGGTAAAGCGAAAATTCTTCGGAACGCTTTACAATACGTATTCCTTTATGGCGCTTTATGCCAATATTGACGAGTTTACTTATTCCGAAGCCGATATTCCGTTAAAGGAAAGGCCCGAAATAGATCAATGGATTTTGTCCGAGCTGCACACCTTGATCAAGAATGTGGATGAAGCATACGACGATTATGAAGCTACACGTGCTGCACGGATGATTTCCGATTATGTCCAAGAAAACTTGAGCAATTGGTATGTTCGTTTAAGCAGAAGGCGTTTTTGGAAAGGCGACTACCAACAAGATAAAATTTCCGCCTACCAAACCCTGTACACTTGTTTGTCCACAGTAGCCAAATTATCCGCACCGATTGCCCCGTTTTTTATGGATCAGTTGTACAAGGATCTGGATGCGACCACACAAAAGGAAGGTTTTGAAAGTGTACACCTTGCGGATTTTCCGGTTTTTGATGCCAATATGGTGAACAAAGACTTGGAACGTAAGATGCAATTGGCCCAAAAAATCTCCTCTTTGGTGCTTTCCATTCGTCAGAAGGAAAAAATAAAAGTGCGCCAACCACTTCAAAAAATCATGATTCCAGTTTTGGATGATGAGCAAAGAAGTGATATCGAAGCTGTAGCGAATTTGGTGAAAACCGAGGTCAATGTGAAAGAAATCCAGTTGCTGGATGATGCTTCGGGAATCTTGGTGAAACAAATCAAACCGAACTTTAAGGTTTTGGGGCCAAAATTCGGCAAGGATATGAAGGCCATTGCCGCAGAGGTGGCAAAATTAGGTCAAGAAGACATCCAAAAAATTGAACGCGAGGGAGAATTATTGCTACAATTGGAAAATAAAACCGTTAATTTACAGTTAACCGATGTAGAGATAAGTTCGCAGGACATTGAAGGTTGGTTAGTGGCCAGTTCAGGTCCGTTGACCGTAGCCTTGGATGTAACCATAGATGACATCTTGAGAAAAGAAGGTATCGCTAGAGAGCTGGTAAACCGAATCCAAAATCTGCGAAAAGAATCTGGATTTGAAGTAACCGACAAAATTGACATAAAGATATTGAAGGACGGCTTTGTGGAAAACGCGGTTTCCAGTAATGAGGAGTACATCAAAACGGAAACCTTGACCGCAGAGTTGAATTTCGAAGAAAAACTTGAAGAAGGTATAGCAATTGCCTTTGATGAGGTGAACACAAAATTGTTTATTCAAAAACATTAGAAGATGGCAGAAGAATTAAAAGTAAGATACTCCGACAAGGACCTTGCGGAATTCAGGGCTCTGATAGAGGAAAAAATAGAGAAGGCCCAAAAACATTTGGAACTGTTAAAAAGCGCCTATATGAACGACGGAAACAATGGTACGGACGATACCTCGCCAACGTTCAAGGCATTTGAGGAAGGTTCCGAGACCATGAGCAAGGAAGCAAACACGCAATTGGCCATCCGCCAAGAGAAATTTATTCGAGACCTTAAAAATGCATTGTTAAGGATCGAAAACAAAACCTACGGTATATGTAGGGTTACCGGAAAGCTCATCAACAAGGAGCGATTAAAGCTTGTGCCCCATGCCACATTGAGCATCGAAGCGAAGAATATGCAGAAATAATCAAAACGCCTTCGGGCGTTTTTTACTTATGAGGGCGTTGTTCTTTTTATTGGTGTTTTTTATGCTCGTGAGGGTACATGGGCAAAAATTGATAAGGAAGGCCTTTATTGATCCCAGAACCGAAACTATTCAAATTGACGCTCAATATTGTTACCGCATTGATTTGAAGACAGTACTGTCCACCGAAGAGGTTCAGGTCTCTGCAAGCATGGAAGGTGAATATGCGAAGGATTTGTTGGTCTCCATTAAAGAAAGGGGGACCACGGCAATGATCAGTGCGGATTTCCAACCCCTATTTGTAAATCCAAATGATAAACTGAGTGCGCACAAAGTTGTTTCCATAGTTTTGGAAATAAGTGTGCCCGAATTTAAAAATGTGGAAGTTTTTGGAACAAGCACCAATGTATATGCCACCGGAAAATATGAACATTTGGACATTACATTGTCAGATGGGCGCTGTAACTTGGACAATGTGTCGGAATCTGTTGAGGTAACCACACAAAAAGGGGATATTATGCTGGTGGCCCCAAGCGGGAATATTGATGCGGAGAGTGCCTATGGGAATGTAGAAAAGGAGATAATTCCCTTTGGATACAACCATTTTATCCTGAAGACGGTAGAAGGTGATATCTTCCTCACTAAAACAAAATAATATCCATATTTTTGCAACCCTTTTAGTTAAAGCATGAGTTTAAAAAAGTCCCTTATTATTATCATTTTGATTCTACTTGTAGATCAAATAAGTAAAATCTACATAAAAACCAGTTTTGTACTAGGTGAGTCACATGATGTTTTCAGTTGGTTCAAAATTCTCTTTATTGAAAATGAAGGTGCAGCGTGGGGGACTAAATTGAGTGACCTATTACCGATCTCGGAACCCGTTGGGAAATTAATTTTGACCATTTTCAGGATTTTTGCTGTTTTCGGAATAGGGTATTGGCTTTGGGACATAATTAAAAAACAATCACCAAAAACCTTGGTATTGGCCGTTTCTTTGATATTTGCGGGTGCTGTGGGGAATATTATTGACTCTGTTTTCTATGGGGTTATTTTTGATCACAGTAATGGACAGGTTGCCACACTATTTGCCGATGAAACATACGGGAGCTTGTTTCATGGTAAGGTGGTGGATATGCTTTATTTTCCTTTGGTGGATACTACTTGGCCTGAATGGGTGCCAGCTTGGGGAGGCCAACGCTTCCGTTTTTTCGAGCCTGTGTTCAATATTGCCGATACTGCGATAAGTACAGGGGTAGGTATTTTAATTGTGTTCAACAAAAAGGCATTTCCAAAGCAGGGTGAAGCACATGAACAAACGGATATAGATCAGAATTCATAAATCTTTTCCGGAGTAACGCAAAAATCCAATTTCACGTCATTTTCATTGATATCGGTTATTGGCTCTTTTTCCGCACTAAAAAAGGATAGGCCAATTTTTACGGTTTCCTTCCTGCATTTGTTCAAAAAGGCATCATAATACCCTTTTCCGTACCCAACCCGGTTGCCCAAGGTGTCAAAAGCCAGTAGGGGAACAAAAACCACATCAATTTTTTTTTCAGGTATTTCTATGCCGTCCACAGGTTCGGGAACACCATAGGAACTTTTTTTGATGGTAATACTATCGGTAAGTAAATAGTTTTCCATTGAATGTTTTCCAGAAACCTTCGGAACCACAATGTTTTTATCCTTTCCCTGCAGTAGTGTGATCAAAGGAAGTGTTTCCACTTCAACTTTGTCTTCCATGCTCAAAAAGGTGTGGTAATAAAAAAAATCCCAGATAGGGATTTGGAGTAAACTATTTGCCAAAATCAAACTGTAATCCGAAGCTTGAACATGGGACATGCCAGCTCTCAGATCTTTGTATTTTTTTCGTAGTTCACGTTTCAACATTTTAATGTTGAAGATTTAGAGGGTCGTTTGGGGGTACTATTTATATTTACTCTCCTTTTGTGGCAACAGAGAAGAATATTTTGAAGAAAAGCATCAAAATCAAGTACATTCCCAAAACAATGATATAATTTTCCATTGGATTGTTTTTATATGGTTAAATGTAAGTAAAACAATCTAAAAATTTACTATGAAATGCACATTTTATCGATGAAATACATGGATTTTAGTAACTGTTTAACAAAGTGGCGTGCATTTGTGTCACACGAATATGGTTTTTCCATAGTTTTTTTGTGGAAAAAACCCAATCCAGGCCTATGGCATCCCAAATCAGTAAAATTTTGATTTTGGTCTTCTATTAAAGTTTCGTGGTCTGAAAACAATCAAATATCAATACAGAACGGTAATTGATCAAGTTTAACAGGAAACCCCGCAATTAAAATATAAATTTGTTGTAAAATCCGTACAGTTCATTTTTTTAGAACTTCTATGTCCAAACCAGTATCGTTAAAAGTACAATTGAGTGCGCTGCCCAATAGTCCCGGGGTATATCAATTTTATGATATTGATGGCAAGATTCTTTATGTCGGGAAGGCCAAGAACCTAAAAAAAAGGGTTTCTTCTTATTTCAACAAAAAGCAGGAGTATGGCAAAACAAGGGTGCTGGTAAAAAAAATACATTCCATAAAGCACATTGTTGTGGCCACCGAATCCGATGCCCTTTTATTGGAGAACAATTTGATAAAAAAGTTGTTGCCAAGGTACAATGTACTGCTGAAAGATGATAAGTCCTATCCTTGGATATGCATTAAGAATGAACGTTTCCCACGAGTGTTCTCCACACGAAAACTTATTAAGGACGGTTCGGAATATTTCGGGCCCTACACCAGTATGAAAACGGTTAGGACCCTTTTGGACCTGGTGAAGAGCCTATATCCGTTGCGTACTTGCAACTATGATCTCACGCAAGAAAAGATAGCAGCCGGAAAATATAAAGTATGTCTGGATTATCATTTGGGCAATTGTTTGGGGCCTTGCGAAGGACTCCAGAGCGAGAAGGCGTACAATGGCCAGATTGAGGAAATCAGACAAATTATCAAAGGAAACCTGAAAAGTTCCATCCGGACCTTCAAACAGCAAATGAATGATTTTGCTGAAAAAATGGAATTCGAAAAAGCCCAGCGCGTCAAGGATAAAATTGATATCCTCGAGAATTATCAGGTAAAATCCACGGTGGTGAACCCAAAAATCAATAATGTGGATGTGTTCACCATTATTTCTGATGAGGCATATGCCTATGTGAACTTTTTACAAATTTCCCATGGAGCCATCATTAGGTCGCACACGATGGAGATAAAAAAGAAGTTGGAAGAAACCGATGAAGAATTATTGCAATTGGCCATAACCGAAATCAGACAGCGGTTCAAGTCCCAATCCAAGGAGGTGTATCTACCATTCCCTGTCACGGTGGACAATGATTTAAAGGTAACCCTTCCCAAGTTGGGGGACAAACGTAGGATTTTGGACCTCTCGGAGCGCAATGCAAGGTTTTATCGGCAGGATAGGTTGAAACAAATAAAAATTACCGATCCAGACCGACATACCAAAAGGATAATGGGGCAAATGAAATCGGATTTACGGCTTTCTGTGGAACCACGGCATATTGAGTGTTTTGACAATTCCAATATCCAAGGAAGTAATCCCGTTGCCGCATGTGTTGTTTTTAAGGACGGAAAACCTTCAAAAAAAGACTATCGCCATTTCAATATAAAAACGGTAGAGGGCCCAGATGATTTTGCCAGCATGGAAGAAGTGGTCTTTAGAAGATATAAAAGGTTGCTCAGCGAAGAAGAACCCTTGCCCCAACTTATTGTAATAGATGGAGGAAAAGGCCAATTGTCCTCTGCGTTAAAAAGTTTGGAAGTTTTGGGACTTCGGGGAAAAATTGCCATTATTGGTATTGCCAAGCGTTTGGAGGAAATTTATTTTCCGGACGACCCCGTCCCACTTTATTTGGACAAAAGGTCGGAAACCCTAAAAATAATCCAACAGCTTAGAAACGAGGCACACCGGTTTGGAATCACGCATCATAGGAACAAAAGAAGCAAAGGTGCTATTGGTTCAGAGTTGGTCAATATTGAGGGAATTGGAGAAAAAACTGCACAACAGTTGTTAAAACAGTTTAAATCCGTAAAGCGAATCAAAGAAGCATCCTTGGAAAATTTAACCGCATCCGTTGGAGCATCCAAGGCAAGAAAAATTTATAATACTTTTCATAAGTAAGCAATGGGAAAAAGGACCATCATCATTACAACAGTTTTAATTGCTTTACTGGGCGCTGTGGGCATGGCCCAAAATGTTTCCGACAGCGAACCGCCCAAGGTAGGCCTTGTGCTAAGTGGTGGTGGAGCCAAGGGTTTGGCCCATATTGGGGTGCTAAAGGTCATTGAGGAAGCCGGCGTTAAAATTGATTACATCGGGGGCACAAGTATGGGAGCCATAGTTGGTGCGCTGTATGCATCAGGCTACTCCGCCCAACAGTTGGACTCCATTTTCAGGAGCATAGATTTTACCAATTTGATTCAGGACAATGTCCCGCGAAGCGCTAAAACATTTTACGAGAAAGAAGACTCGGAACGGTATGCGCTTTCACTGCCCTTCGATGATTTTAAGGTGTCGTTTCCACAAGCGATTTCGGGAGGACAAAACATCTATAATCTTTTGGTGCAGTTACTTTTTCATGTAAAAGATGTTCAGGATTTCAGCAAATTGCCCATACCATTTTTGTGTGTGGCCACCAATGTGGAAACGGGAGAGGAAATCTTATTGGATAAAGGGTATCTTCCAGAAGCAATTGTGGCCAGTGGAACATTTCCATCATTGTTTGAACCGGCCGAAATAGACGGTCAAATTTTGATCGACGGGGGTGTTGTGAACAACTACCCCATCAATCATGTAAAAGCCATGGGTGCGGATATTATTATTGGGGTTGATGTGCAACACGATCTGGCCACCCGGGAATCACTTTCATCGGCTACAGAAATTCTTCTCCAGATCAATAATTACCGCACGGTGAACGATATGAGGGAAAAATCGAAGAAAACGGATATTTATATACGGCCGGATATTGAGAATTTTTCCGTGATCGATTTTGAAAAAGGAAGCGAAATCGTGGAAATCGGTGAAGCATCTGCAAAGGACAAAATGGACGAGTTGATTCAGATAGCCCAAGCTCAAAATGGCGGGGCGAATCAAAACGGCAGTATCAAAACGGTGGACAGTCTAATTGTCAATCGATTGATTATTAAGGGAAACGACAGATATACAAGAGGCTATATCAAAGGTAAATTAAGGTTCAACCTAGCGGAAAAAATCTCTTTTGAAGATTTAAGACAAGGCATAAACAATCTTTCTGCCACAGGAAACTTTAGAGCGATCAGATACGATCTTGTATCCAATGGCCTGGGAACGGATTTGGTTTTAAAGCTCAAGGAAAAACAGACCAAGATGTACATTAAAATGTCCGCCCACTACGATGATCTGTACAAAAGTGCTGCCCTTATCAACCTCACCAGAAAAAATTTTTTAATGAAGGACGATGTGGCCTCCTTCGATTTTATACTTGGAGACCATATTAGGTACAACATGCAATATTACATGGATAAGGGCTATTACTGGAGTTTTGGCATAAATTCTAAGTTGTCCAATTTTGATGCTGATGCTGATTTTTCCTTGATCAGGGACAATTTTGATGTGGCTAACGACCCCAATATCCAAAGAATTAATATTGATGTAACGGACCTTACCAATCAAATATACCTGCAAACCGTTCTTCAAGAAGAGTTTGCGTTCACTGTTGGGGCAGAGCATAAATACTTGAACTATAGTACGAGGACATTGAGCCAAATTGAGGAGGATGCTGAAATTGGGTCTTCTGTCTCAAACCAAAGGACCACTTTTGAGAACTCGAACTATTTCAGCGCTTTTTCCCAAATCAAATTGGACACCTATGACGATAAATACTTTCCGACCAAGGGATTACTGTTTGATGGTGATATCCATTTTTACGCTTTTTCATCAGATTATAACGAAAACTTCTCTGAATTTGCCGTTGCGAGGGCCAAACTGGGAGGGGTATTTTCCTTGTTCCATAATCTAAGTCTAAACCTTGAGACCGAAGGGGGGGCAAAATTGGGGACTTCAAAAGTAACCTCCTTTGATTTTATTCTCGGGGGTTTTGGAAACAACTTTGCGAATAATTTTGTGCCTTTTTTTGGATATGATTTTCTGAGCATTCCCGGCAACAGTTATGTAAAAGGTTATGGAAATTTGGATTATCGTATGGCACCAAAGCATCATTTACTTTTTTCTGTCAATTATGCCAATGTTGCCGATGACCTTTTTCGAACGGGAACTTGGTTTGAGGCACCAACTTTTTCGGGTTATGGTGTGGGTTATGGCTTTGAGTCTTTCTTGGGACCGATTCAATTGTACTATTCCTGGTCGCCAGAGATAGATGACGGTAATTTTTTCGTGAGTGTTGGGTATTGGTTTTGATGATATCCCTTTATCAAAACGGCCGATTATCTTAATAATTTGTCAAAAAAATCAGTAAAAATGATTAAAATAACAGGGGTTTAGTTAAAGTCCGTTAAAAACACTTTTTCCTACAAAAGTGTGATGTATCTTTACACCCACATAAGGGGTGGTTCCCTTATAACTTTAAGTATTGGTTTTTCATAATTTAAAGTTTGGTTGGTTATTTAGGAAAAGCCCAGTCTCGAGACTGGGCTTTTTTTGTTTATACTATTTTGGAATAAGTTTTGTTTAAGTATATATAAACAGCATGGCCCCTAAAGTGATTTTACTAATTTTATACCAATAAAATTGTCTATGAAAAAGATACTGATGCCCTTGTTTTTGCTTCTTTTGGCAACACCGGTCATAGGTCAAAGTACAAAACCAGCATTTAAACCAGGTGAGTGGCTAAAGTTTAGGATACATTATGGGATTCTAAATGCAAGTTACGCGACCATGCACCTGACTTCGGAAACATTGAACGGTGTACCTGTTTACCATGCTGTTGGTAGAGGAAAAACCACAGGTTTTGCCAGCATTTTTTTTAAAGTGGACGACACTTACGAAAGTTATTTCGACCGCGAACACGGAAGACCATATAGATTCATTCGGAAAATTGATGAGGGGGGGTATACCAAGGATATAGAGATTGATTTCGACTATAAACAGAAAACTGCTGTTCTAAAGGATAACAAGAACAGCAAAAAAATGAACATACCCATCCATGATCAAATACAAGATTTGATTTCCGCCGCCTATTTTTTAAGGAGCAATTATAATCTCGAAGAATTTGAAGTAGGGGAATCCATTGATTTGGATATGCTGTTTGATGACGACGGGGTTTTTAAGTTCCAACTAAAATATTTGGGGAAAGAAATCCTCAGGACGAAGTTTGGAAAGGTGGAATGTCTTAAATTTAGGCCGTTGGTTCAGTCCGGTCGTGTTTTTAAGGAAAAAGAAAGTTTGACCCTATGGGTTTCCAACGACTGGAACAAAATTCCCATCCGGATAAAAGCGGATCTGGCCGTAGGATCTTTAAAAGCGGATTTAGATGGCTACAATGGGCTAAAGAACCAATTTAAAATAATAATGAAAGAGTAAACGGGAGTTAATGGATAAGGATGCAAAAATTGTTTCCCAGATAAACAAGTTAGAGGAAAAATTCAAAAATTCGGGCCAAGACCTAAGTTCCTATTTGGACGGCCTTCTTTATCAACGGTACCTTACTTATTGGGATTATATCCATTTGGACACCTTGCTCAGTCTTCAAATTCCGAGAACGCATTTTCCAGATGAAGAAATCTTCATCATGTACCACCAGATTACCGAGCTCTACTTCAAACTTATCCTTCACGAACAGAAACAAATAGTAGAGGACAGATCCCAAGATCTTCAGTTTTTTATAGAAAAGGCACGCCGCATCAATAGTTATTTCAAAGCGCTTATATCGTCCTTCAGTATTATGATAAAAGGGATGGAGCGGGAACAGTTTCTTAGGTACCGAATGGCCTTGTTGCCCGCAAGTGGATTTCAGTCGGTACAATATAGGATGATTGAGTTTTATGCTACCCCATTGGAAAATTTGGTGCATTCGTCCCAAAGGGATTCATTTTCTTCAAAAGACAGTATCGAAGATTTGTTTGAACACGTATACTGGAAAAAAGGGGCGACCGATGTGGAAACCGGGGAAAAAACGTTGACCCTGAAACAATTTGAAGTGAGGTATACACCAAGACTTTTACGTATTGCCAACCAAGTGAAGAACAGTACCATATACCACAAATACCTACAACTGCCCGATGCTTCCAAGAACAATGAAGAGCTGATTTCAGCGTTAAAAGAGTTAGATTTGAATGCCAATGTAAATTGGCCATTGATGCACATGGGGTCGGCCCATAGGTATTTGTCCAAGGAAGGCAAGGAGATGGAGGCAACCGGAGGAACCAATTGGAAGGAGTATTTGCCGCCAAGTTTCCAGAAAATAATATTTTTCCCAACTTTGTATTCGGAAGACGAATTGGAAAATTGGGGAAAACAATGGGTGGACCATATTTTTAATCCAGCGAACAAAGAATACAAGGAATAAAAGAAAAATGCATAAAATCATTGGGGCAATTTTGATACTGGCGATGCTGGGATCATGCAAGCAAACAAAAGAACCGGTTGAGGAAGTAGCAAAGGCAGAACCGATAGAGAAACTTCCCGAGCTGCATTACGGATTTAATCTTGATGAATTCAAAGTAGTTCATGATACGGTCCGTAACGGCGATAGTTTTGGTGAGCTGATGCTCAAGAACAATGTGGATTATCCAAAAATTGCCGCTGTATCGGAAAATTATAGGGACACCTTCGATGTTCGCAAAATAATGGTGGGCAAACCATATATTATTCTTAAATCAAAGGACACCTCTGAAGTTGCCAAGGTATTTATTTATCAAAACGATAAAATTAACTATACAGTGGTCGATCTGCGCGATTCCGTAGTGGCATACAAGGACAAGAAGAAAGTTACCCTGAGGGAGCGTGAGATTGGAGGGATTATAGAACATAGTCTGTCAATGTCCATTGATACCTTGGGAGTTGATTACAACTTGACTTTTATGCTTTCGGATATATATGCTTGGACCATCGATTTTGGACGATTGGACAAAGGCGACAAGTTCAAGGTGATTTTTGATGAGCGCTATATAAATGATAGTATATATGCCGGTATTGGTTCAATAAAGGCGGCTTATTTTGAGCATAAGGGAAAACCCATTTATGCTTTCCCTTATATATCAGATTCGACCCACAATATCTTGGAGTATTTTGACCAAGACGCCAATAACCTGCGAAGCACCTTTTTAAGGGCACCTGTTAAATTCAAATATCGGTTGTCGTCTCGGTACAACCTAAAGAGAAGGATTGCTTACTACGGTTATAAGGTAAGACCCCACAAAGGAACTGATTTTGCGGCTCCAATCGGCACGCCCATTGTGGCCACGGCGGATGGAATAGTGACCGAATCGACCAGAAGGGGGGGGAATGGGAAATACGTAAAGATCAGGCACAACGACACCTACAGTACCCAATACCTGCACATGAAGGCTCAAAATGTAAAGAAAGGGGACTTTGTGCGTCAAGGAGATGTAATTGGTTGGATCGGAATGACAGGAAACACGGGAGGGCCGCACGTTTGTTACCGTTTTTGGAAAAATGGCAGACAAGTGGACCCGTTTAAGGAAGAACTTCCATCTGCTGAGCCCATAGCAGATTCGCTGCGAGCCGACTATTTGGCATACATTCAGCCGTTACGAGATCAATTGGACTGCATTGAGCTTATTGAACAAACACCTGTAGAACCCGAAGAAACATTAATATCGTACACCCAATAATGGCACTACCCACAATCAACCCAACAACAACTGAAGCCTGGAAAAAACTACGGCAACATTACCAAGAAACAAAAGACGTTCACTTAAGGGAACTCTTTTTAAAAGAAGAGGCCCGTGGCAAAAAATTTTCCATCCGTTGGAACGATTTTTTGGTGGACTATTCAAAGAATAGGGTTACCGACAAAACGTTGGAGCTGCTTTTGGAACTGGCAGAGGAAACAGGTTTAAAAGATGCCATAAAAGGATATTTTGGAGGGGAACTCATCAATCAAACAGAAGGACGTGCGGTTTTGCATACCGCATTGCGGGCGAAAAAAGGTGAGGAGATTTTTGTAGATGGTGTAAACATTGTAGATGAGGTTTTTGAGGTCAAGGAGAAAATAAAATCCTTTTCCGAAGCTGTAATCTCAGGGAAACGAAAAGGACATACCGGCAAAGCTTTTACCGATATCGTGAATATTGGTATCGGAGGGTCGGATTTGGGCCCTGTGATGGTGACCGAAGCACTCAAATTTTATCAAAATAATTTAAAGACCCATTTTGTAAGCAATGTGGATGGTGATCTCGTTCACGAAGTATTGAAGGAGCTTGACCCGGAGACCACATTGTTCGTAATAGTATCAAAATCATTTACTACCCAAGAAACGTTGTCCAATGCACTGACCATAAAAAAATGGTTTTTACAAAGCGCATCGGAAAAAGACGTAGCAGACCATTTTGTGGCCGTATCCACCAACCTTGAAAAAATCGAGGAATTTGGTATTGCAAATGAAAATGTATTCCCAATGTGGGATTGGGTCGGTGGTCGATTCTCGCTTTGGAGTGCGGTTGGACTGTCCATTGCACTTTCCGTAGGGTATGATAATTTCGAAGCACTTTTATCTGGAGCCAACGAAATGGACACCCATTTTAAAGAAACTCCTTTTGAAGAAAATATTCCGGTAATATTGGCACTGCTCAGTGTGTGGTACAACAACTTTTACGGCGCAGAGACCGAGGCCATCATCCCTTATACCCAATACCTGCACCGTTTTTCCGCATACTTGCAGCAAGGTATCATGGAGAGCAACGGTAAAAGTATGGATAGGTCGGGCAATAGAGTGGGCTATGAGACCGGAACCATAATTTGGGGTGAACCGGGGACCAATTCACAACATGCTTTTTTTCAACTGATACACCAGGGAACAAAATTGATTCCAACGGATTTTATCGGTTACAGAAAATCGTTGCACGGAGATGTGGGGCATCACAATAAATTGATGGCGAATTTTTTTGCCCAGACCGAGGCCTTGATGAACGGTAAAACCGAGGAGGAGGTGAGACATGAACTCCAATCCCAAGGATTGGCCGGTGAAGAACTTCAAAAATTACTTCCTTTTAAAATATTTGAGGGCAATAAACCCACCAATACCATATTGATTGAAAAACTTACACCCAAAAGTCTCGGTGCGCTAATCGCACTTTACGAGCATAAGATATTTGTACAAGGGGTCGTATGGAATATTTTTAGTTACGATCAATGGGGGGTGGAGCTTGGAAAGCAATTGGCCAAAAATATTTTGACCGATATTGAAAATTCAACACTCAGTGATCACGATAGTTCCACATTGAACCTTTTGCATTATTTTAAGGGGTAAATTGCCATCTTTTCAAATCGTTGGGAAAACCATAAACAATTGTTGGCCAGTCAATTTTGTTTGTTAATTTAGTGTTAATTACATTTGCTTGATTTTAACTTTGGCTTAATGGGAGTGTGTTAAAAATAAATCACATTTGCAGGGCTAATTAAACACTTAAACACTGAATTAAATGAAAAGAATCTACTTGGCTTTTGCAGCTATCTTCATTTCTGCAATGGCATTTTCACAGGGAACTCTTACTGGTACGGTAACCGATGGCGACATGGGCGGCCCACTTCCAGGCGCTACAGTAATGGTCAAAGGGACCAGCACAGGAACATCTACTGATTTTGACGGAAACTTTACTTTGGAAGTAAGCCAAAGCTCTGGAACATTGGTGGTGTCCTACATTGGATTTTTAAAACAGGAAATTCCATTTACTTCCACCGGAAATATTGGCACAATTACATTGATGCCGGATGCTGAACAATTAGGTGAAGTTGTTGTGACAGGGGTAATGGATATTGCAAAAGAGAGGGAAACTCCTGTGGCTGTTTCTACAATTAAAGCCTCGGAAATTGTTGAAAAACTGGGTTCTCAAGAGTTTCCGGAAATCTTGAGATCAACACCATCTATCTATGTAACAAAACAAGGGGGTGGTTTTGGTGATTCCAGAATCAATGTTCGTGGTTTTGACCAAAGAAACACGGCGGTAATGATCAACGGTGTACCTGTTAACGATATGGAAAACGGATGGGTATATTGGAGTAACTGGGCTGGACTTTCCGATGTAACTTCTGCCATGCAGGTACAAAGAGGTCTAGGTTCCTCCAAATTGGCCATCTCATCTGTGGGTGGTACCATCAACGTAATCACAAAAGCTGCTGATCTTAAAGAAGGTGGTACTGTTGCCGCTACAGTAGGTAACAACGACTACTTGAAGACCACAATGGGTTATAATACGGGTCTTATGGAAAATGGACTTTCTGTAAGTGCATTGTTTGGTCGTACCGCGGGTGATGGTTATGTTCAAGGAACTCCATTCGAAGCGTACAACTATTTTGTGGCCATTGGGTACAGACCTAACGATAAGCACGATTTTCAATTTATGGTGACTGGTGCTCCTCAGCAACACTTTCAAAGAGGTTACGCTGAATCCATCAGTAACTATATAGCATACGGAAACAACGGTGTTGATCCTAACATCCGTTATAATTCCGACTACGGTTATAGAGACGGTAAAGAAGACACCTTCTCAGGAAACTTCTACCACAAACCAAAAGCCATGATCAACTGGGATTGGAAAATCTCTGACAAATCTACGTTGTCTTCAGTTGTTTATGCTTCACTAGGTCGTGGTGGTTCTATAGGTTCTATTGGTAGAATCAATGGCAGTCCTTCTTACTATGGACAATTTAAAGATGCTAACGGACACGTCCGTTTTGATGATATTGTTGCCTGGAACCAAGGTGCCAATATTCCAGCATTTGGAGATCAAAGAACTGGATACACTGGAGGAGGCGATGCTTCTTATCAAGGTATGTACGTAAACGGTGGACAATATAGTTATGGATTTGAAGACGATGGCGACCACATTTTTAGTTCTGAAAATGGTATCTCACAACGTTCTTCCATGAACTCCCACAACTGGTACGGTACCATTATCAACTTCCATAACGATTTGAATGACAACTGGGCCTTTGATGTAGGTGTAGATGCCAGAATGTATAAAGGTATCCACTACAGAAGATTGGTGGACCTTATGGGTGCAGATGTTTATGTGGACAATGATGATATTAACAACACATATAATTTTACCACTGACACATATGCCCCAACCATTGGAAATATTTGGAATGTATTCAAGAATGTTGACGATGAAACCAAAATCGATTATTACAATGATGGTAAGGTAAACTGGCTTGGCGGTTTTGGACAAGTTGAGTATAAGAACGACAAGATATCAGCCTTTATTCAAGGAGGGTTCTCAAATCAAGGGTTCCAAAGAATCGATTACTTTAACTACTTGGATTCCGATCCAGAGCAAAAATCTGATTGGGTAAATATCATTGGTGGTAACATCAAGGGTGGTTTAAACTACAACATTGATGAAAAGCACAATGTATTTGGTAATGTTGGGTACTATTCCAAGCAACCCATATTTGATGGTATTTTCTTGAACTATGTGAATGATATCAATGAGGATCACCAGAACGAGAAAATTTTTGGATTGGAAGTTGGATATGGCTTCAGAAGTCAATACTTCAGTGCTAACGTTAACTTGTATAGAACTTCATGGGCCGACAGATACTTGAGCGACGGTGTTAGTATCACCGATGAATTTGGAAATCAGCTTTTCTCTGGTACTGCGAACTACGACGGTGTTGAGCAGGTACACATGGGTGCTGAATTGGACTTCACTGCACGTCCAACTTCATTCTTGACATTTACAGGTATGTTATCTTTGGGTAACTGGGAATATTCCGGTAACCCACTTGGGACAGTATATGATGAAAGTCAGAATGTTGTAGGTGAAGCTACTGTGATCTTGGATGGTCAAAAAGTAGATGATGCTGCACAAACAACATGGAGATTGGGCGCTACTATTGAACCAGTAGAGAACTTGTTCTTCGATGCAAGCTGGTACCACGCTGCAGATCTTTATGCACAATTTGATGTATTGGACTTGCAGGACCAAGATTCTGATGGACTTCCTGATGGAGGTGATTTCCAATTGAAATTGCCGGCTTACGATTTGATTGATGCAGGACTGTCATACAGAATGACTCTTGGTAAGGAAAAAACCAAATACATTAATCTTAGGTTGAACGTGAACAACGTGTTCGATGAAATTTATATTTCAGAAGCTACTTCCAATAGAGAAGCAGAAGCTGGAGATGAGACATGGAACGGAGTTAATGTGGCCAACAATGTGTACTGGGGCTTCGGAAGAACTTGGAACTTAGGTTTGCGTTACAGATTCTAATTCGAAATAGAATTAATATATTAAAACCCCTCCTTTTTGTGAGGGGTTTTTTTATGTTTAAAATTCCGTATTTTTAACCGAACAAACTATACCTAATGGAAATCATCAAGAACCTACACTCTTATTTGGCCTATGTAGTATTGGCCGTTTTAGTAATTGCCGTCATCAATGCCATAGCGGGCTGGTTGGGCAAAAAAGACTTCACACTTCACAAAGATCTTCGAATAAGCCTTTTTGCACTTATCTTGAGCCATATACAGCTTTTGGTGGGGCTGTTATTGTTCCTCACATCAACGAATGGACTTAAGGCAATTCAGACTTTGGGCATGGGAGGGCTTAATGCTCCTGCACGTTTGCTTGCCGTAGAGCATCCGTTTATCAATATTATAGCTTTGGTACTGATTACTATGGGGTGGTCCCGTCACAAAAAGTTGATGGAAAGCGTTAGAAAGTTCAAAACCATATCCATTTTTTACGGATTGGGCCTATTGTTGATTTTGAGCCGTATCCCTTGGGGGCAGTGGTTTGCTTAAAGGCACTATGATTGTCATTCCCGAGAAAGCGGGAGTCTCACTCTACTTTCTCCTTCAACAAAAACAAATAGGCAGGAAAATGGTCGCTGTACCCGGCCGTGTGGGTGCCGCCAGAATAGGTGCGTAGCGGATAACCCTTGAACCTTCCTTTGTCCGTTCGGATAAACGGGGGGGCAAAAATGCCCGCTTTCCAAAATGAAAGCCCTTTTCGGTCTGTGGTCACCAAGTTGGCAGTCATAAACATTTGGTCGAACAAGTTCCATTGATCCCGATAGGCCAACGAACCCACCCCTTTTTTAAACATGGCTTCCATGGGGTTGTAAAGATTCGTGCTATCCAATTGTCGGGTTTTGCCCTTGGTTTTCAATATTTTTTTCAAACTATCATCGATAGGGTCATCGTTTAGGTCGCCCATGGCAATAATTTTGGCATCCAAATCCAATTTTTGAATGGAATCTATGATGCGCTTATTGAGCAAGGCCGCCCTTACCCGAAAAGGTTGGCTACTGGCAGCCCCACCCCTTCGGGATGGCCAATGGTTCACAATAAAATGGACTTCTTCTTGGTCCATGGTGCCACCGACCACCAATTGATCACGGGTGTATTTCCTTTCACTCAATTCGTCGAACAATAATAATCTATGGCTTTTAAAAGACGACGGAATAAAAGAAGCCTTCTTGTAAATTAGGGCCACATCAATTCCTCTGGCATCAGGAGAATCAAAATGGACAATGCCATAATCCTTGTCCCTTAAATTTGGGTGTTGCACCAAATCTTCAAGAACATCCCTGTTTTCAACTTCGCAGAGACCAATAATATCTGGAGAGGTTTTGGACGTTTCAAAACCAATTTTGGAAATTACTTTGGATAAATTCTCGATTTTTTGAAGGTAACGCTCCTGCGTCCAATGGTACCGCCCTTCCGGGGTGCGGTCATCATCAAAAATAAGGGAGTCATTTACCGTATCGAACAGGTTTTCACAGTTGTAAAAAGCAATCGTTCTTAAAGTGTATGTTTTGGACTTTTGTCCACAAAGAGAGGTCGATATTAATACAAGTAGGCATATTAATAATCGCATTTTATTTTGAATTTGTAGCTAAAATAAGTAGAATTGTTTGCTTTTTCGCAGTTTGTACAGCAATTACAACCCCTTTTTTCTTAATTAACCTACAATAAGCTATGAGACTAGTCAGCTTCCTGGCTATACTCTGTTGTTGCAAACTGCATTATGGACAACAAAGTACACGCATTACAGGGCAATTAATGGAAATGGGTTCGGATGTACCTATTTCAAAAGCCATACTTTCACTTGAAAGTACTTCCCAAAAATTTATAACGGATGCAAACGGAAAGTTTGAACTGAATCTATCCAAAACAGGCGAACAAATGCTCCATATTTCCGCTTTGGATTTTGTTCTGAAGCGATTCTCGCTCTATTTGGAAGGAAATCCAATTGATTTGGGCACCATTTATCTGGAACGCGATATTGCGCATGAGCAAGTGGACAACTTAATTTCGTTGACCGACAGCGACCTTTCGGATGACTTTGAATCCGTTTCCAGTTCCATGGGATTGCTACAGTCAACAAGGGATATTTTCCTTAACCGAGCAGCTTTCGATTTTGGACAAGCCTTTTTTAAAGTTCGCGGTTATGATTCAAGTAATGGCGAGGTACTGATCAATGGTGTTCCCATGAACAAGTTTTATGATGGGAGACCACAATGGAACAATTGGGGCGGGTTGAACGATGTGGTTCGGAATCAGGAATTCACCAATAGCTTATCCATAAACCCTTATACGTTCGGAGGAATTATGGGCAATACCAACATCAGCACAAGACCCTCTGGTATGCGCCCTGGAATTCGGTTGTCCTCATCACTATCCAATCGTACGTATCGGGGAAGACTCATGGCAACCTGTAATTCGGGAAAACAAGAAAGTGGATTGGCCTATTCGGTATCCGTTTCACGGCGCTGGGCCAAAGAAGGCTTTGTGGAAGGCACACTGTATGATGCTTATTCCGCTTTCGGCGCCCTCGAGTATCAATTCAACCCACAGAACAGTATCACCTTCACGTCAATTTTGGCCCGGAATAGACGTGGACGTTCTGCTGCTTTAACAGAAGAAGTTTATGAGTTGATGGGTAGCCAATACAATCCCTATTGGGGTGAACAGGACGGAAATGTCAGAAATTCGAGGGAACGTGAGGTTTTTGAGCCACTATTTCTGCTCAATTATGCCATGGAGAAGAAAAAACTGAATTGGAATGTTGGTGCGGCATATCAAACAGGAATCAATTCAAGAAGCCGGTTGGGATATTACAACGCCCCAAACCCAGACCCAACTTATTACAGGTATTTACCAAGTTATCATATCAATAGTTCCATAGGGGCAGACTTTATAAACGCCAACCTTGCAAAAGAATCCTTTTTGGAAAATCCGCAAATGGATTGGGGACAATTGTATGCTGCCAATGCCAATAATGATGACAAAGCGGCCTATCTACTTTATGATGATATTGCTCGGGACAAAACCTACATAGCGTCAACCAGTTTTGATTATACATTGAACAATCTCATAAAACTAGGTTTCGGTGGAAACTATAAATCTACATTATCAGAAAATTACGGGGAGATTCAAGATTTGTTGGGTGCCAGCTTCCACGAGGACATGGATACTTTTTCCAATACATTAAACGATGTTGATGGTAATGTACAGAAAACAGCAGGAGAAAAGTTTAGTTATCATTACAATATACATGCCTCTAAAATGGAAGGTTTTGCCCAGGCAAAACTAACTTCCAACAAATGGGATGGTTTTGTGTCTGCTTCTTATTCTAATTTTAATGTACAGCGGGATGGCTTGTTCAAAAACGAACGTTATTTGGAAAATTCCTTTGGAACTGGTGAAAAGGTTTCATTGTCCAGCCTATCCTATAAAGGAGGGTTCACCTATTTTTTGACAGGTCGGCATTGGTTCAAGGCCAATGCAGCAATGATTGAAAAACCGCCCATTGTGCAAAACATCTTTGTAAACCCAAGGGAAAACAACGAAATAGTTCCAGAGATTCAAAAAGAGAACATCAGTAGTCTAGATGTAAGCTATTTTGTCAGATTGCCAAGCTTAACGGGGCGCATAAGTGCATTCTACACCAGGTTTCAAAACACGACGGACATCAATTTCTTTTTTGTGGACTCAGGTTTGGGTTCCGATTTTGTGCAAGAAGTAATTACTGGCCTGGACAGACTACACAAAGGGATTGAGTTTGGTTTTGAATATGAAGTGTCATCCAGCGTAAAATTGACCGCAGCAGGAAATGTAGGTCAGTATGTTTATGCAAGTGACCCATCGGTAAAAATAAATTTTGATACCGCAGGAGCTGAGGAAGAGCTGATCAATCTGGAAGGAAATATAGACTTGGGCGTTGCCACCTTAAAAGATTTAAAACTGGCACAGGGCCCTCAAACTGCTTTTGCCCTGGGAGTGTCTTACAGAGCTCCAAAATACTGGTGGGTAAGTGCAACCACTAATTATCTCACCAATAATTATATCAATATTTCCACGATTACCAGAACCTCTAGTTTTTTAATAGATCCGGAAACTGCAGAACCTTTCCCTGAAGCGACAAAGGAGAATGTGGCAAAATTATTAAAGCAAAGGAGTTTGGAAGATATCTATTTACTCAATTTGGTCGGGGGCAAGTCGTGGTTGCTCGGCGGAAAATACATTAGTGTGTTCGCCAGTGTAAATAACCTCTTTGATACGGTTTTCCGTACCGGCGGATATGAACAGAGCAGGAACGGAAACTATGGACAACTAAAGCAGGACAATCTAAGCGGCTCACCCTCCTTTGCCCCGAAGTATTGGTACAGCTACGGAAGAACCTATTTTTTGAATTTGGCCATAAGCTTTTAATCATCTCCCTATGAAAAATATACTTTTAAAAACCTTTGGAATAACTGGATTGTTCATGTTTATCTGCTGTGTGGACGGTAGAGATTTTGATACTATAGCAGAAAGTTGCACTACTGATATTGAACCCAATATCACTTTTTCGGAATTGGATTCTTTGTCGCAGGATGAAGTGATACAGATTTATGATGATCTAATATTGGAGGGTTATGTGATTTCTTCCGACAGGGCCGGAAATTTTTACAATGTTCTCTTTTTGCAAGATGCCATGGAAAAACCATCGTATGGACTTCAACTCGAAATTGATTTAAGGGAATCACATTTGTTATTTCCTGTTGGAAGCAAGGTAATGGTTAAGCTAAGGGAGCTATACCTTGGCAAAAAAGGAAGTACACTTAGATTGGGAGGTGTTTTCTCCTCATTCGGCAATTTATCCATTGGAAGATTGCCGAGGGGAAAGGTTTTTGGCCATCTTTTCTTGTCCTGTGACAGTGAGGGGACCCTTGAACCTGTGATTGCTACCATCCCTGAAATGGAGAGCATACCATCAAACGTATTGGTCGAGGTTGAATCATTGGAGTTTTCGGAAGAAGATCTAGAGCAAACTTATGCAGTATCCACCGAAGAGACCGAGCGAACCCTTATGGACTGCGAAGAAAACGAAATTGTTCTTTTGAATAGTGGTTATGCAGATTTTCAAGACGAACCAATACCAATAACAAATGGAAAAATAACCGCGGTTCTGGTAAGGGATGGAGATACACCACAATTGATAATCCGTACTTTGGAAGATGTGAACTTTACAGAAGAACGTTGCCCAGAGATTATCACGGAGTTTACTTCCAATCAGATTTTTATTTCTGAGTTGGCAGACCCCGACAACAATTCAAAAGCACGTTTTGTGGAATTGTACAACTCCGCATCCGAACCATTGGATTTAAATTTATGGACACTCCGACGATACACTAACGATAATACCGAGGTTAGCTCCACTATTGATTTATCCGGTTTGATTATTGGTCCAGAAAGTACGTTGGTCATATCGCCCAATGCAGAAGAATTTGAACTGGTCTATGGGTTTGCTCCAGACTTGGGAGTGTCCACAAACAGCCCAGCAGATTCCAATGGAGATGATAATCTGGAATTGGTAGATCCCTTCGGAGCCATAATTGATGTCTTTGGAGCTATAGGCGAAGATGGAACGGGAACCAACCACGAATTTGAAGATGGTAGGGCCGTTCGTAATCTGGATGTTTTGAAAGGGAACCCTGTCTATACTTTTAACGAATGGACCATATATAATGATACAGGGGAAGCAGAAACGATAAAACTGCCCCAAAACGCCCCCGAGGATTTTTCCCCAGGGGTTAGGGAGTAAACTGTTTAGAAAGCCGTGTACTTGAATTTTTGTCCGCCAACCGAGGCATCGGCCATAAGACCGGCTTTAGGTAGGGCAAAAACAGCTACGCCATCTTTGTATTTGGCCTCAAAGGCAATCCCGGATTTTAGTGCCACTGCAGATGTTTCCGCTGCAAACTGGAACTTTTCCGTTTTAAACCGTTGCAGGTCCACATCGGTTTCAAAGAAAATAACCTCAATGATAGCTTGTCCACCAGCTTGCAATCCAATATTTAGTTTTTTAAGGTTTGCCATGCCTACGGCTTCACCATTTTCATAAACTACTCCATTGCCCGATGCTCCACCGATAATAAACCCGCCTTTGCCAACATTGGGGAAAATAACGTAGCCTGCAGATTTCTCAAAAAAACCTTCCAAATCCGGACTGGTTTCCAATAAGGTTGTTTTGGCCTTTTCAGCGTCGGCCATAATTTTTCTGTCTTTGCTGTTTTGTGCCACAGCATTGGTTCCCATCAATAGAATGCCGATTAGGGCAAATACCTTATATAATTTCATCAGTTCAAATTTTAGTGTTACAAAATTAAATAAAGAATGCCCTTTAGTAGGGAAAAGGGTTCCCAATTACTGTTAAGGAAAGCCTATAGTTTGGGAACAATGGTTTTTGATGATCCATTTCTCTACATATAATAGAAATTTACTATAATCAAATAATGTTTTAATATTAAAAATCTATATTTAAAGAATGCATTTTCGTATTTTTATTAAGCTGAAAAAATATAATCATATAACTATAAAACCTATAAAATTATGAGTAAAGAAATAGCGAACGGGGCAGATGCAAGTCAGTGTCCATTTTTGGGTGGATTTGCCGGTATGGGTACTTCAAACAAGGATTGGTGGCCCAATCAACTAAGGTTGGAATTGTTGAGCCAGCATTCTGAAAAATCAAACCCACTTGGGAAAGATTTCAACTATGCGGAAGAGTTTAAGAAGTTGGATTATGCTGCGCTTAAAAAGGATCTATTGGATGTTATTACCAATTCACAAGATTGGTGGCCTGCCGATTTTGGCAGTTATGCAGGGTTGTTTATCCGTATGGCATGGCACAGTGCCGGTACTTATCGTGTTCAAGATGGCCGTGGAGGTGGAGGACGTGGGCAACAGCGTTTTGCACCACTGAACTCGTGGCCGGATAACGTGAGCTTGGACAAAGCTCGTCGATTGTTGTGGCCCATCAAACAAAAATACGGTCAGAAGATATCTTGGGCCGACCTTATTATTTTGGCCGGTAACGTAGCTTTGGAATCAACAGGATTCCGAACCTTTGGTTTTGCTGGAGGCCGTGAAGATGTGTGGGAGCCGGATCAAGATGTGTATTGGGGTAACGAAACAGAATGGTTGGCATTGAGTGATGCGCCAAACAGCCGTTACCAACACAATAAGGAAGATCGTGAGATAGAGAATCCATTGGCTGCCGTGCAAATGGGATTGATCTATGTTAATCCAGAAGGACCAGATGGAAATCCTGACCCAGTGGCCGCTGCGCATGATATCCGCCAAACTTTCGAGCGTATGGCCATGAACGATGAAGAAACCGTGGCACTTATCGCTGGAGGACACACCATTGGTAAAACACATGGAAATGGTGATCCAGAAAAAATTGGTGCGGATCCAGAATCAGCAGATTTGGAACTACAAGGATTGGGATGGGCAAATAAAAATGGTACAGGAAAGGGGCCTGATGCCTTTACTTCTGGATTGGAAGTAATTTGGACCTCCACCCCGGTACAATGGAGTAACGATTTCTTTAAGTTCTTGTTTGAATATGAGTGGGAATTGACCAAAAGTCCAGCTGGTGCATACCAATGGGTAGCTTCCAATGCAGAGGCCATTATCCCCGATCCTTTTGGTGGGCCCAACAGAAAACCTACGATGTTGACCACCGACCTTTCTTTGCGTTTTGACCCAATCTACGAGAAAATTTCACGTAAATTCTATAACGATCCACAGGCATTTGCAGAAGCGTACGCCCGTGCTTGGTTTAAGTTGACTCACCGCGATATGGGGCCAGCTTCCCGTTATTTGGGACCAGAAGTGCCCAAGGAGGAATTGATTTGGCAAGACCCCATTCCTGCTGTGGACTATACCTTGGTTGATGATGCGGATGTAGCAGCATTGAAAGTGAAAGTATTGGATTCAGGTCTTTCAGTTTCTGATTTGGTCTACACGGCTTGGTCATCCGCAGCCACTTTCCGTGGGGGGGACAAGCGTGGTGGTGCCAACGGTGCACGTATCAACTTGGAACCGATGAAAAGTTGGGAAGTGAACAAAGGAACCGATAAAACCATTAAGGTTCTAGAAGGTATTAAGGATGAATTTAATAGAAACGCCACTGATGGCAAGAAAATATCTTTGGCCGATATGATTGTTTTGGCAGGTAATGCGGCTGTTGAAAAAGCAGCTAAAGATGCTGGTGTTTCTACCGAGGTGCCATTTTCTCCCGGGCGTAACGATGCTAGACAAGATCAAACTGAAATAGAATCAGTGAACTATTTGAACACACCTTATGATGGGTTCAGAAATTATGTAAAGGAGGGAGTAAAAGTCCCCGCGGAGCATTTGTTGGTGGATAAAGCTCAATTATTGACCCTTACCGCACCCGAAATGACTGTTCTTGTCGGTGGTTTACGTGTTCTTGGAGCCAATTTTGATGGTTCAAGACATGGTGTGTTTACTGAAAACATAGGTGTATTGAGCAACGATTTCTTCGTAAACTTACTTGATATGTCAACCGAATGGAAGGCGGTCAACGATGAAAAATCAATTTACGAAGGACGTGATCGTAAGACAGGTGAATTTAAATGGTCTGGAACGCGGGTAGATTTGGTATTTGGTTCTAACTCTATCTTGCGTGCTATTGCGGAAGTCTATGCTGAATCAGGCTCAGAAGAAAAATTCGTAAAGGATTTTGTGGCAGCTTGGACCAAAGTAATGAACCTAGATCGTTTTGATTTGCATTGATCCATCCAATCAACGTAGAAAAATAGAAAAGGAAAATTAATAACAAAGACTGCCATGACAATACTGTTGTGGCAGTTTTTTTATAACTTTCGGAATAGCTATGAACAATAAAGAAAAACTCTTCGATCAAATAAGGACAGGGAATTTTGAAGCTGTACGGGACCTGTTGGAAAACAACCCCAATTTATTGGAAATTAGGGATCAACGAGGCTCTACTCCGCTGTTGTTGGCAGCCTATTATGGACATGAAAATATTGTAACTCTTTTGTTGGACAAGGGAGCGAGGGTGGATGCTTTGGACGGTTCGGGCAACACGGCGTTAATGGGTGTTTGTTTCAAGGGGTTTACCGGTATCGCTGAAAAATTGATAAAAGCAGGGGCCAATGTGAGCCAAAAAAATGCCATGGGCGCCACTTGCCTTATCTATGCCGTAACGTTTAACCGAATAGATATTGCTGAACTTCTCCTAAAACATGGGGCGGATACAGCTGTAAAAGACGCTCGGGGCAATACCGCTATGGACCTTGCTCTAGAACAGGGAAACAGTGAAATGGTAGAACTTTTAAAAAAGTATTAGATGCAAGCCACTTTGGACATTGCTCTCATTCAATCTGATTTGCTCTGGGAAGACCCCGAAGGAAACCGGGAAATGTTTGAAGGGAAGATAAATTCCATTTCAGAGGATATCGATTTGATCATATTGCCCGAAATGTTCACGACCGGTTTTACCATGGAACCTCAAAATATTGATATATCCGAAGGGAATGTCACTGTAAAATGGATGCAAGGGTTAGCTCGGGAAAACCAAGTAGCATTGATGGGCAGCATCGTTTTTCACGAGCAGGATAAATTTTTCAACCGATTGTTTTTTGTTTCACCGGAGGGTAGAGTTGAGACCTACGACAAAAAACATACGTTTACCTTGGCAGGTGAAGATGAGGTATATGAAGCGGGTAATCAAAAACTGATCTTGGAATATAAAGGATTCAAGATTTGCCCGATGATCTGTTATGATCTGAGATTTCCAGTTTGGGCCAGAAACATGGAGGATTATGATATATTGGTGTATGTTGCCAATTGGCCCAAGAAAAGAATCAATGCGTGGGACACATTATTAAGAGCAAGGGCCATCGAAAACATGGCCTATTGTATTGGGGTCAACCGGGTAGGTTTGGATGGAATGGATTATGAATATACGGGACATTCCGCGGTTTACGATGCTCTTGGGCAAAAAATAGGTTTTTCCGAAGAAGAAGAGATAATATATGCCACATTGCACAAGGAACATATTGAATCCACGAGGAAAAAACTAAGGTTTTTGGAAGACAGGGACAATTTTAGTTTGATAGTATAAAAGTTTCCTCCTTTTCCCAGTTGGCCCTAATTTCAATAACTCCTGGATAATAACTTACCTTTTCAGGTTGGATTTTTTTAAGGTAATTACCGGTATCCAATTTACCATTCCCATTTTTATCCAATATCACACGGGCCACATAGTTGCCGGGATCTAAATTGTTGAATTCGAAGATTTGGGATTCACTGGCAATGATTTCCCGCTGTACCTCCCCTTTTTCGTTGGTCAGTTGTACAATTACAGGATAGGTGACGTCACCCCCTAGAACCATTCTAAGGTTGCCATAATCGGCAAAACTTCCAGTGGATAAATTATAGGCCAATGTATCATTTTGAGTTCCAAAAAAATCGGTTATGGCCCCAGGTAAAAACGAAAAAGAATAACTTTGATTCGGCTCCACTTCAAAATCAAAATCGATTTTATTTTTTAAAGTGTCCAGTACATAGGTGTATGTCGCAGGAATGGAATCGCTAACATTCAACGATATGTTACTGGTGTCCACCGCTACGATAGGGGTATTGGCCAAAATACTGAAAGTGTCCTCGAAATTAAACTTCCCACTTGTGGAAGTTGCTAGTTTTAAAGAATCCAATGGAAGGTCGCGCATTTTCACGGTAAAGGTATCGATTGCCTGTACCTTGTCATTTTTCACTACAAAAATTATTGAGTCCAAATCAGTGGGGGTAAGCCAATAATTCAAGGTGTCCTTGTCCCTTTCTTTCAAAATAGTGGTTTTAACAGAGTCGGGAAGAGAGGTCAAAGTTTCAATATTGATATCCCCATAATCTCCTTGAAAACCGAAAATTATTTTGTTTTTGGCCACTAAGCTGGGCACGGAAGCTTTGTAATTTAACTGTTCCTGAAAGAGGTTCAACAAGTAGATGGAATCCGTCGGAATTGTAATGGTATCTTCTATAAACCCGATTTTATCCTGGGCTTGGTCGAACATATTGTTTTTGTTTACATCCTTTAGACCGAACAACGCATATTTTCCAGCTTTAAGGTTTTTCAATTCAAAAAAAGGTAAACTATCCCCTGTATTGGTAATATACAATGGAGGTTCTTTGTAAATCGTGGAATCATTATAGGTGCTGTCCATTTCGTAGAGCATTACACTTATAAATTCATCTGCCTTTCTGTTAATGGCATCTTTTACCGCCCCGGACAGGGTCAGGGAATCAAGATAGTCCCCTGTGGAGAACACATAACTCAAAAAGCTATTGGGGTTTCCCTCATTATTGTCTTGAATACTTTGTCCAAAATTAATGGTATATGTGGTATTTTCCCTAAGCGTATCCTTAATTATGACCTCCACATATTTGCTTGGTGTCCCTTGAGGACTTATTTCAGCAGCATTCTTAAAGGGAGGGGAAACCACCAATTGGTTCTGGACATCCTGTAGTTTTATAAGTTCATCAAAATATAGGCGTATTTTTTTTGCTTTAAAGTTGGTAGTAAAGTTTTCCGGTTCCGCCCTTACCAGCTTGGGCGGTGTTATATCCTTAGGGCCACCACTGGGAGAGCCTCGCTTGGCACATTGCCAAAGGGCAAGGGCCATAAAGGTAAAAAATAGAAGTCCCAACAATTTTTTTAAGTACACCATGCCTAAAAACAATGTGGAACAAAGAAACAACTAATTTGAAAACTGGGACAATGCATTAATAAAATTTAACCCTCTTTCACCACGGCCATACTCAACACATAAATCCCCAGATCCTTTTGTTGGGAAAGTGCTCGGGCACAGGATTCAATGGTAGATCCCGAGGTGATAACATCATCTACCAAAAGAACATTTTTATATTTTCGGGGGGTTGATGTCTTAAGTTGAAAAGCATCTTTTGAGTTTTCCCATCGCATTTCCTTTCTTTTTTTGGTCTGGGTTTTTGTATTCTTTACTTTTATCAACCAATCATCGCAATATTCGGCTCCGAGATTTATGGCAACGGTACGGGCAAACAACTCCACTTGATTGTAGCCACGCTTTTTTAGCCTTTTGGGATGCAGAGGAACGGGAATAACCGCATCAATATGGTTGAGATGTCCACTTTCCCTTAAAAGTGAGCCGCACCAATCTCCAAAAAAACCTCCAATTTGTTCTTGATTTTTGTATTTGAGCCAATGAAGCAAATTTTTTACAATACTTTTTTTTGAGAAAAAAACGAAAGAAGCTGCCTTTTTTATGGGAATTCTCCCATAAAATATACGGTCCACTGTGTTTTCTTCCAGGTAGTTATGATCGGTGAGTGGCAAATCATGTCGACAAACTGCACATAAAATCCGCTCTCCACTAAATAATTGCGTATTACATCCAAAACATACCCTTGGCAATAGGATGTTGTTAATCTCGTTTATTATCTTAGCCAACCTTTTTGGTGTCAAATCTTATAAATTTTTTAGTGTAGTCCGTCAACCCCATGAACTCCCAAGATAGCAATTTTAACTACAAAATTATTTTTGCCGCTATGGCAGCGGTAATAGTGGGGATTCTTATTGCCTTTTATTACAGCTATGCGCAATCCAAAAACCAAATGATTTATTTGGAAGAGGAAAAATCACTTTTGGTAAAAGACCTTACCTTGATGAGGGCCGAAGTTGACCGTCTATCAGGCCTTAATGAAGTAAACGAAATAGAGTTGCAAACTTCTCGTTTTAGGGTGCAACAACTACTTGATTCGGTGGGGAGATTGAACTTCAGTATCACCAAATTGAAGGAGACCAGAAAGGAGCTCCGTAAACTGGAACTTCGTTTTGATAGCCTCAAGCTCAAGAACAACTTTCTACGATACAACAATAGTTTATTGGCCAGCAAGTATGATGAAACCCTAAAGCAGTTGGAAGAACTACGAGGCAAGGCCAGTAATATGCAACGCACAGAATCTTTACTGCGCGAGACCAACCAGGAGCTTACAAGGGAACTTCGAATAAAAAGCTATTTAAAGCTGCAGGATGCCGAAGGCAGCGGGTTTAGATTGAGGGCGGGCAGACCCATAAAAACCAATAAGGCTTCCGTAATCGAAAAGTTGAGGGGGTGTGTCACCATTTTGAGCGATCCCAACTCCGAAGGGGACATCAAAGTATTGTACTTTCAATTTTTAGATCCCAATATGTCGATTATAGAGGACAACGCCAATACCATTTCGGTGAGTGGAAACACCTATAGTAAAAAGGTGGAGATTGTTTACACGGGCAAAGAAATCAGTGTTTGTGATGCGATTACGGTACCGGAAGGGTCTTTGGAAGAGGGAATTTACACCCTAAATGTCTTTGAGGACGAAAGATTGTTGGCTTCCACCGAATTTCAGCTAAAATAGCACACTTCTTTTTGGGTAAAATTCTATTTTTGCCCAATGGCAAATCAGGAAGACATTTTTAAGAAGGTTATCTCACACGCAAAGGAGTACGGATATGTATTTCAATCCAGTGAGATTTATGATGGACTTAGCGCAGTTTACGACTACGGTCAGAACGGTGCAGAGCTAAAGAGAAACATTCGCGAATATTGGTGGAAGGCCATGGTACAGCTCAACGAGAACATTGTGGGTATTGATGCCGCCATATTTATGCATCCTACCACATGGAAGGCCTCTGGCCACGTGGATGCCTTCAATGATCCGTTGATAGATAACAAGGATTCCAAGAAAAGATACCGTGCCGACGTTCTTATCGAAGATTATGTCGCTAAGATTGAAGCCAAGATTGAGAAAGAAGTAAAAAAAGCGGCCAAGAGATTTGGCGATAGCTTTGATAAAGAGCAGTTCCTTTCCACCAACCAAAGGGTGGTAGATTATCGGGCCAAGGCAGATTCCATATTAAAACGAATGGGTAAATCTTTGGAAAACGAAGATTTGGCCGACGTAAAAGCCTTGATCGAGGAATTGGAGATTGCATGTCCGCTTTCAGGTTCCAAAAATTGGACCGATGTTAAACAGTTCAATCTGATGTTCGGAACCAAGTTGGGTGCTTCAGCAGATAGTGCCATGGACCTGTATCTTCGACCTGAGACCGCACAAGGTATATTTGTCAACTTTTTGAATGTTCAGAAAACGGGACGTATGAAAATTCCGTTTGGGATCGCCCAAACTGGTAAAGCTTTCCGTAACGAGATTGTGGCCCGTCAGTTTATTTTCCGGATGAGGGAATTTGAACAGATGGAAATGCAATT
>CEVF01135467.1_pt1 | contig 34242 bp, 22 predicted proteins | sample 356441 | NCBI WGS metagenome assembly CEVF01 (sample SAMEA2622765, study PRJEB7988) | marine metagenome | biome: marine biome (ENVO:00000447); feature: surface water layer (ENVO:00002042); material: "saline water (ENVO:00002010), including plankton (ENVO:xxxxxxxx)" | depth 5 m | reverse complement strand
TTCGCCCCTCATGATGTGGCTGGCGTTGCTCCTCCAGCAATGCGTGATACCCCACAGCGCATCGTCCGCCGATTTGCCTGATGTGGATCAGGACTTTGTGCAGCAGAAGGTGATTCCTCTGCTCGAATCGCGGTGCTACAGCTGCCACGGTCCTGAGCAGACCCGTCAGGAGGAAATACCCGGTGGTGGGCTGCTACTCACCTCCCGCGAAGCGATGCTTCAGGGCGGCGATACGGGACCGGCAATCACCCCTGGGAATCCCGAAGCAAGCTTGGTGATCTCAGCGGCGAGGTGGGACGAAATGGAGATGCCCCCCGATACAAAAATGCCGAAGGAGGAGGTGGCGATTCTCGAACATTGGATCCGAGGAGGTGCCCCCTGGTATGGACCGGCAGACGAAGCTTTAGTGAAACGCGAGGCATTCCCGCTAGAGGCTCGCAAACAAGCCCATTGGTGTTGGCAACCGCTAGCAACAACCGTGATGCCAACATCAGCCGATCCAAGTTGGGATCGCAACGCGATCGATACGTTCATAAGTCACGCCCGCGACAAACAGAATCTCGGGCATGCACCGGATGCAGATCGGCAGACACTCGTCCGGCGACTGTATTTCGCCATCATCGGACTGCCTCCCACGCCCGATCAGGTCGACGCATTTGTCGAAGATCCACGCGATGACGACACGGCTATTTCTGCCCTGGCCCTGCAGTTGCTCGATTCGCCACATTTTGGCGAGCGGTGGGGTCGTCACTGGCTGGACTTAGTGCGTTATGCGGAATCGCGGGGACACGAATATGATCACACGACACCAAATCCCTGGCACTACCGCGATTATGTGATTCGCGCGCTGAACGATGACGTCCCGTTTGATGATTTTTTTATCGAACACGTCGCGGGCGATCTGCTAACTCAACCCAGAACCAAAGGCAATCGCCCCGCGAATGAATCGATCCTTGGTACTGGCTTCTGGTACCTCGGCGATTGGATTCATTCTCCAACTGATATCCGAGCTGACGAAATGGACCGGATTGACAACCAGATCGACGTTTTCAGCCGGTCATTTCTCGGATTGACTATCGCGTGTGCTCGTTGCCACGATCATAAATTTGATGCCATCTCAACGAAAGACTACTACGCGTTGGCAGGGTTCTTACAGAGCTCCTCTTATCGGCAAGTCCGCTTCGACACGATGATTGAGAACCAGCGAATTGCCAACCAGATTTGGAGGGATCGGCAATCGGTTATCGAGACCATTATTGGAGAACTCCAGAAGCATTGGCCAGCAACAAAACAAATCATTGAAAAAGAGATAAGAGCGGGATTAACCGCTCCGGAAACCTCACTCGATCCGGTCGGTTGGGCAAAAATCATCTATGATGCCAAAAATAATTCTAATCATCCGCTACACGCCATCGCCAGGGCAGCTGCAGTTGCACCGGAAAAGCGGGATGCCGCATGGGAGCAGGTCCTGGATCAAGCCGAGAGAAACTGGTCTTCCGCGGCAACTCTTGAAGTGGCCTTCGAGTACACGAAGGACGAGCCGTTACGGCAAGACGGATTTGCATTTGGTCATGCTCCGCAAAGGGCAGGTCAATGGTGGATTGACGATCAAAGTGGCACACCCCAGTTGCAAATTTCCACTAGAAGTAAGGCACATCACGATCAGCGATGGCCCGCCCTGTCACTGACTCGGGGGACGCAGAAAGACCAAGGGTTTCTGGAAAAGTTAAACCGCCCAGGGAGAACGTTGAAAACAAGCACCTTTGAATTGGATGAGGCCCTGCATGTTCTGGTGCGAGGTACGGCCGCACTGCAAATCGTGGTGGCCTCACATCGCATGATCCAAGGGCCACTACACAACGATTTGGTGCAAAAGCTGGATACGCAAGGCGAGTGGAAGTGGGTTACGTTCAAAACACCGCGATACCATGGTGAACGTGCCCACGTTGAGTTTGTTCCAGAACCCGGCAAACCTTTCGAACTTGAGAAAATTGTAACGTCCGATAAAAAACCGCAACTCTCCTCGATTGGGGAAGCCATCGCACTTCGCGTCGATCGCGAGGGTGGCACGGATTTCGAGCAACAGATCGATGCATATATCACAATGACACTCCGGGGCCTTGAGTCAAGTCTGTTCGGCGAATCCGAATCAAAAACGGACCCTTTGGAACTGGAACTAGCGAACTGGACCCTGGGACATCCTCACATCACAGAAAAATTAATTGGCCCGGTGCAGTCTATGCTGCTTGATTATTGTGGCCGCGAAGATCAGCAACTCGAAAAGGTTCAGACACACTCGCGCACCGCACTCGCCATCTGGGACGGAGATCCGGAGGATGAAAATCTGCTGATTCGTGGTTCGGCAAACAATCCCGGTCCGCAGGTACCGCGACGTAATCTGGCTGCACTCGGCAGTCAGTCCGCTTCAGAAAATTCTGATGGAAGTGGTCGGCTAGCGCTGGCCCATACGCTGGCCGACCCGAAACAAAATCCGCTATTGAGTCGTGTGATGGTGAATCGCATCTGGCACCACCTGTTCGGAAAGGGCATCGTAAAATCGGTTGATAATTTCGGACACCTCGGCAGTCCCCCCTCGCACCCCGATTTACTGGATTTCCTGGCGACGGATTTCATCGCAAATGACTGGAGCATCAAAAAACTGATTTACAAAATTGTAACAAGTCGGACTTTCCGACAGCAAAGTCAGCCGCCAGGAAACGAGGTTGTCCTCCGCGATCCGGAAAATATCTATCTATCACACATGCCGATGCGGCGTCTGGAGGGCGAGATCATTCGCGATGCCATCCTGACGGTGAGCGGGCAACTTGACACCACGCTGGGGGGACGAAGTATTCCTATTCACTTAACAAAATTTACGAGCGGTCGTGGTCGGCCGGCGAGCGGACCGCTTGACGGCGATGGTCGCCGTAGCATTTATCTCGCTGTGCGTCGTAATTTCCTATCACCCTGGATGCTTGTTTTTGACACGCCGATTCCACTGGGCCCGGTGGGTCGCCGCAATCAATCAAATGTTCCCGCGCAGCCATTAGCATTATTAAATGATCCGTTTGTGCTCGAGCAGGCACGGCTTTGGGCCGAAAAAATAGTTGCAGCGGATGGGGATTCCCCTAACTCGACGATCATCGGATTTTATCGGGATGCGTTCGCCAGAGCGCCCACCGAGCAAGAACTGGACGTGGCAATGAACTTTGTAAACCAGCTTGCTGCAGCGCGGGGGCTGCAAAACGGGTCATGGGAAAAAGACACCGATTTATGGGCAGATTATGCCCATGTGCTGCTCAATACTAAAGAATTCATCTTTTTACCGTAATTGAGGCTATCATAAGAAAAAGCCATCGGAGTTTTGCTGAGTGTATCCCTGTCAAAGAATCGCTGCCTTACCAACGACGCGCCGCGACATGCTGCGCCGCACGGCCACTGGATTCGGTGCCCTAGCGGCAGCTGCGCTATTTGCGGGCGACTCGGCCACTTCGTTATCAGCAGGCACACAGACCGAGCCGTTCGCACCTCGGAACCCGCATTTCACACCAAAAGCTCGTAATGTCATTTTTCTTTACATGGATGGGGGACCGAGCCAGGTCGACTCATTTGACCCTAAACCGATACTTGATAAGGAGCACGGTAATCCTTTCCCGCTCGACATCGACAAAAAGACCCTACAGTTCGATAACATGGGACTCACGCTAAAGAGTCTTTGGCCATTCAAGCAGCATGGAGAGAGTGGGATACCTGTCAGCGGGCTTTTTCCTGAAATTGCGAAACATGTCGATAAAATTTCTTTTGTGCGCTCGATGACTTCGAAATTTTCCGAGCACACATTTGCGAATTATTTCCTGCACACTGGACACGGTATCCAAGGTCGACCAAGTGCTGGATCGTGGGTCACCTATGCTCTGGGCAGCGAATGTCGCAATCTTCCAGGCTTCATCGTGCTCAATGGAGGGCTCACGCCACCGGGAGGTTTGGACAACTTCAACAGTGGATATCTACCGGCAACTTACCAAGCTTCGGTTTTCCAGCCGGGAAATTCTCCGGTAGCCAACATTCCATCCGCTTCCCATGATCGAGAGCTACAGCGTCGAAAGCTCAGATTGATACGTGAGCTTGATCAAAACTACCTGGGCCAATCGGGCGACACCAATGCCCTGGAGTCTGCGATTGCAAATTATGAGATGGCCGCTCGTATGCAAACGGCGGTGCCGGATCTGGCGGACCTGAGTGGTGAAACGCAAGCAACGCAGTCGATGTACGGGCTCGACGCCCCGTTTGCCAATACGCAACGCTATGGACGAATCTGTCTACTGGCCCGCAGACTCATCGAGCGGGGTGTGCGTTTTATCGAATTGACATGCACCGACGGTAACGGAGATCGCTGGGATCAACACAGTGGCTTGCGGGAGGGGCACACCAAAAACGCACTGGCTGTAGACCAACCGATTGCAGCGCTGATCACTGATCTGGAAGCCCGTGGCCTGTTGGATGAAACCCTCGTCCTATGGGCAGGTGAGTTCGGTCGCACACCCTTTGCACAAGGCACCAACGGCAGGGATCACAACCCGTTCGGCTTCACTGTCTGGATGGCAGGAGGAGGGGTCCGCGGGGGCACCACCTATGGATCCACTGATGAATTCGGATACAAAGTCGTGGAAAATAAGTTGGAAATGCACGATCTGCACGCCACGATGCTTCACCTACTCGGGATCGATCACGAGAAGCTGACGTTTCGCTTCAGCGGTCGCGACATGCGATTGACCGATGTCCATGGCCACGTCGTCCATGATATTATCGCCTGAGCAATCCGGGAATGACGAATAGCTACGACCGTCGCACCAAGCGTGTCACTCGTCCAGGCGCAACCCACTCGGCAACAAAAATATTTCCATCGGCGTCAAAGCATGCGTCGTGCGGATGTAAAAATCTTCCGTCTTGCCACTCAGATGGCTGCGTCCGCAGCGCCATCCCATCTTTTAGCACCGCCTTGCGCCACTCAGCATCTTCACCGAGTTGTACGAGCTGGCGATGCTGTTTATCAAGGAGTGTGATGCGAGCACTAAGGTCGGGAACCAGCAGAACATCATCATGCACATCGCAATTCGCGGGAAGAATGAATCCATCAAGCGTTTTTTTGTGGACGCCCTGTAGGTCGAACCATTGTAGGCGACCATTCACCCGATCAGCCACCACCACAAGTGGCTCTTCATACCGGTCATCTAAACACAGTCCGTGAGGCAGATTAAATTGCCCGTCTGCCTTGCCCGGTGATCCGAAAGTAGACGTCCACTTACCGTCCGCATCATACCGATGAATCGCGAATGTCCCGTAGCCATCGGCAAGCATAAACCCGCCATCCGGCAAAAATGCAAAATTAGTCGGCATAAAACGGTCGCGACCCCAAGTCCCGGTCGTCGCTTGATCCTCACCCGTGGCATAAATACCCGATTCCATTGGGGCTCTTTGCACCCAGACTCGCTCGCCCTGAAGATCATATTTGGCAAAGTTTTTCAGATGTTGATATCCGGTTACGTAAATGAATTCACCGTCTGACTCCCGACGTATCTCAAGACCATGTCCGCCACCCTGAAACTCATTCCCGAAACTCCGAACGTACCGTCCTTGAGGATCGAAAACAAAGATCGAGGGGTGATCTGTGAGCCTACGATCGCCCTCGTGAATGACGTACAGATTTCCGCTTTGATCCACCGCCACGTTATGCGTTGTCTGCCACGTAAATTGATCCGGCAACTGGGGCCAGTCATGCTGCACCTCATAACGATAATCATTTTCTCCGACGACCACCGTTGGGTTACCACGCTTCTCGGTGTGAATCGCAGGACCTCGTCGTCGAAAGAGGCGTTTCCGCGTGAACGCTTGCGCTGTGTCGCCAAAACTCATGGACAATAGACCGGCTGTACCGATCGACAGAAATTGACGCCTGCTAGACACGGCAGACTGGATTTGATCGGTCATGACAATTCTCCTTAATCGACGGTAACGAAGCGGTCCGAAGCAATAGATAGCTATCAAGCAGGATAACCGACCCGGTACGACATTCAAACGCATGTCTATTGTCGGCCTTGAGTCAACACGACGCAGTCCTACAGCAACGGCGAGAAATTTTCCCTATATATCGGGCTTCCTCGCCAACTAAAGCGAATTGCCCGATCGAAGCGCCTTTATCGCGTTGAATCTTGAGCGGCTGGTTAATTGGCCAGTAAATCAACCGCTTCACAGCCTGTCTGCACTCGAGGCACCCTCATCGACTCCACAGCCGTGCAGACAGGCTATTTTTCATGGCTCCCGACTGGTGATCTCCAGTAGGTGATATCCGAATTGGGTCTGCACTGGGCCATGCAACACACCCACTTCGCCAGAAAATACCACCTCGTCGAACTCCTTAACCATTTGGCCCGGGCCAAAAGATCCGAGGTCACCGCCCTGTTGACCGGAGGGACATTTAGAGTGACTTTTGGCCATCGACTCAAAGCTGTCGCCACCCTCAATCTTCTGTTTGATCGCGTTGCACTCATCTTCAGTCTCCACCAGGATATGCCTCGCCGTTGCTGTCGCCATAATTTTTCTCCTTGAAAGGTTGGTAAGGTTAGTGCAGCCGTCCGAACGGCCCATCTTACGGTGCGGCGTCAAAAATAGAAACGATATAGGTCGCAAAAAGAAGCAAATGCACTGCTCCCTGTAGCACACCAGTTCGTCCACTGCCAAAGGTTACGACCGTTACCATTAGTGTTAAGCCCAACAGAAATGCATCTACCCAGTTCAGACCCAGCACAATAGGTGTATCTAGCATGGTCGCGAGCGCAAGCACACAAGGAATGGTCATACCGATGGTCGATAGTGCGGCCCCAAGACTAATGTTGATGGATCGGGTCAGCGAATCAGACCGGGCAGCTTTTAGAGCAGTAATTCCCTCAGCAGACAAGACCAACGTTGCAACCAAAACTCCGCCGAGGGCTGCCGGCAAATGCGACTCCTCGAGCGTTCGATCTACAATCTGCGCGAGCGGTTCCGAAAGCGCAACGATCGGTATCATCGTCAGTAACAGGAGCAAACCATACCAGAGGCAATCCATGGGGCCTCTCGACTTTAAATCTGCATCCTCCATCTGGGATCCATCATTTGGTCGAAAAAGATCACGATGGCGGGTAGTCTGGATCGCCAGAAATATGAGATAGAGCAAAGTTGTCGAGAAAATCAGATAGATGGTAAGCGTTGTAGATAGGTAGCCTCCTATCGCGGAGTCAGCGACCCGAGGAAGCACCAGTCCTAATAGTGACAACGGGATCAAAACACCAAGGTATGCATTTGCTCCGCGCAAATTATAAGACTGCTCAAAGTGGCGAATGCCACCCACGAGCAGACTTAGGCCGACCACGCCGTTTAGAACAATCATAACCACTGCAAATATCGTATCACGGGCAAGGGTTGGATTATTCTCACCGTGAACCATCACGCTGGTAATCACAGCGACCTCAATACCTACCACCGATAACGTCAGAATAAGGGTTCCATACGGTTCGCCGAGGTATTCGGCCAATTTTTCCGCATGTCGCACCACAATAAATGAAGATGCAAGCATGACAAGAAATAAGCCGACAAAAACGGTAGCTAACGCATAAACGTTTTGTTGGGCAGGGTTCCATGCATCTCCAAGGAAAATAAAGACCAGCATCATCGGATAGCTGATCGTCAAGATCCAACCGTTCTGCCAGGTTAAAACGTGATGACGCTGTCTCGTTAAATTCATACCCTAGCCGCTAAGACTGTTTGCGAATACTTTAACATCACGAATAACCATGCAGCGTTGCCCGACTTGCGTGATTGGTCCGGTATGCAACTCCTGTAGCTTAAATGGCACTGCGTGACACTCCAAGTGCGGATCCCTATTTGTTTCGCGTTGATTTCCGATTTTGCAACCGATACGCTGTGAGCATGTTCAGCCGTTCTTTCCACCGCAAAGTAGACGGGGCTACCAGCTTCCCAGACTCGGTTCGCTTCGCTGCATGCGTTGTTTTTGCTGCAATACTATGGTTTATCGACCCACCTAGCGGTCTAAGTCTGACGGGTTGGCGAATCTTTGCAATATTCACCGCGACCATCCTGGGTTTTATCCTCCGGCCCCTTCCGATGGCACCTCTGGTTTTGATCGCACTGAGTGTGCTGGTATTTGCCGACACTCTGTCTGGTACGACCTACATTAACCTGAAGACAGCGTTTTCCGGATTTGGAAATAGCACGACGTGGTTGGTTGTTTCGGCTATTCTCATCTCGGGAACTATTATTCGCACCCGTCTCGGCAGTCGCCTTGCACTACTTTGTTTTTTATTCTTTGGCCGAAGTAGCACAGGCCTTGGCTATGCCGCGTGCGCTACGGAGTTACTCCTCGCACCATTCATTCCCTCAAATACTGCGCGTGGCGGTGGTATCCTAGCGCCTGTGATCCGAAGCATCAATGCGTCCATGTCCGAGCGGCAAAGCACCCCGAATAGCACAACAAGTCGTTATTTGATCACCACTGCAGCCCACGCCAATCTAATCACATCGGCGATGTTCTTAACAGCGATGGCTGCGAACCCGATCGTTGGGCAACTTGCCGGGGAGATTTATGGTATTAACTTCAGTTGGACTCGCTGGTGCCTCGGCGGACTTGTGCCCGGCCTAGTTGGCCTAATCATCCTGCCTCCTTTTCTGGGCCTATTTTTCCGCGATCGCGAATGCAACATTCAAAGTGCACGCGGCCTTGCAAGACACGGCCTTGAGCAATTAGGCCCAATGCAGCGAAACGAAGTTTTACTGGTCGCAATTTTCATCATCATGATTTTACTTTGGGCAACCAGTCCCTGGCACGGACTACCTACCACGCTAGTCTGCATCAGCGGTGTTGCCGTAATCCTGTTATTCCGTGTCGATCGTTGGGTAGACATGGCAGGGCAGGGCGAAGCTTGGGATACGCTGGTTTGGCTGGGCGGTCTATTAACACTTGCGACAGCATTGAAAGAGCATGGAGTCGTGCAGTACTTTGCCGATTTCGCTAGATCGCAAATTACTGATTTACATCCGTTGGTAGCTGGGGTACTCCTCGCACTCATTTATTTTTACTCGATGTATGGTTTTTCCATGTTAACAGGCCATATCATCGCGCTTGCCGGTGCCTTCCTTTTGGTGGCCCAGCAGGCAGGCACGCCCGGATTGCTCATAATACCGCTGATTGCCTATCTATCCAGCTTGTGCGGTTGCCTGACCAACTATTCAACCGGGCCGGTGATCATTTATTTCAACCAGGGCCAAATCAGTCCGGCGACGTGGTTTCGCGTCGGATTTTGCGTCTCCCTTTTTCACCTGGTGATCTGGGTCGGTTTAGGGCCTGCTTACTGGAAACTTCTGGGATGGTGGTAACCGGATTCGCTCATCGCTGAGCCCTACTCCTTACGATGGTGACTCAAGATACCATCTGCGGCAGACCGTGGCTCCAGATCCACGCGGCCGAAGGATACCTGCTGATCGAGCGCATGGTTCAAAAGGTGCAGAAACCGATCCCGCTTCAATGAAACAGCTCCTAGCGATTCTAAATGCGGGGTCATTTGCTGAATATCAAATAACCGGTAGCCACACGTGCGCAAATGGGTGACCAGCGCCACCAGTGCAAATTTCGACGCATCGGACCGCCGATAAAACATGGATTCGGCCGCAAACATCCCCCCGACCGCTACTCCATAAACGCCGCCAACCAGTGTGCAGCCGTCCAGCACTTCGACACTATGGGCGTGCCCGGCATCGAATAAAGCTAGGTAGCCATCGATAATTTCCCTGGTAATCCAGGTGTTATCTTTTCTAGAATTTTCGGTAGCACAAGCATGGATCACCTCCCGGAACCGCATGTCGGAAGTGATGACCCATTTTGATTTTCGCATCTTCCGCACCAACCGTCGGGGAATCCGAAAATGATCCCAATCGATTATCGCCCGCGGGTCGGGTGACCACCAGACCAGCAGATCTTGATTTAAATCTTGAACCCGCACTGGCCAGGGAAAAATGCCGTGTCGGTAGGCATCAAGCAACCGATCCACCGTCAAATCGCCGCCCACCGCAAGAATCCCCTCTGCATCAGCGGACTGCGGAGACGGAAAATATTCAGAATCAGTCCATGCACCCATCGTGTTGACTCACCGTATGTACCGCTAGCTGTAGTCCGCGCATTCGTTGATCCGCCATTATAGTGTGCGAGAACCGCAGATCGTTTATAATCTAGTTGGAAATCGTTCGAAGATGATCGAATTGAGCAAATGGTAAGCGCGGGAAAAGGCACTCATGAAATGGATAATCCATTCAAATCCGACACCAGCCACTCCGCCGGTGCACAAAACGACGAGCTGGACCATCACCAGCAAGAGACTCGCCTAAAAAACGTAGTCACCCAATTTTTGCTTGGCGCTGTTTTACTCTCGCTGATTTTATCTCTGCCCTTTACTCTCGAGTGGTTTTCATATCGGATGACTCGTGGCCGCGTCAGAGCCACCCATGAAACACTTGATGCATTCAGTCCTGCTAGTTTCGGAAACACATCTAGGCTTGTTGCCGAGGCGATAAGAGATAGTGTTGTTCACATTACAACACAAACCTCCAACCCCTCTCGTAGGCGAGTTGCTGACGGACAAGGGTCTGGCGTGATTGTAAGTGACGAGGGGTACATTCTTACAAATTATCACGTAATCGAAAATGCCGAAACTTGTATGGTGACACTGCATGACGATCAGCAGTTACCGGCGGTGTTGATTGGTGCAGACTCCGCTTCGGACATCGCAGTGCTGAAAATCGATCATTTGCTTTTACACGCGGCGACTTGGGGAGACAGCGAACACCTTGCAGCCGGTGACCCAGTCTGGGCGATTGGCAGTCCCTATGGACTGGAAAACAGTGTTAGTTTCGGAATCGTCAGCGCTACAAGTCGCGACGGTATTGGCCGGGGCGGTTACGACGACCTGCTGCAAACGGACGCCGCGCTAAATCCGGGAAACAGTGGCGGGCCGCTGGTCAACGCACAGGGCCACTTGATTGGTATCAATATGGCCATCGTCGGTCCGAGTCATCGGGGTATAAGTTTTGCGATTCCAAGCAACAAAGCGCGAGCGATTTACGAACAAATTCGGGCAAATGGAGGAGTAGAACGAGGATGGCTAGGTGTGCGAATGCAAGCGATTCCGGCGGCCATGCGTAACGAAATTCCTCAAGGTGGCGCACTCCTGACTTCAATCCTTCATGGCTCAGCCGCGGAAAAATCGGGGCTACAGAATGGCGATGTTGTTCTCTCGTTTAATGGTCAATCGATTCTTTCCCCCCGCGACTTTGCTCAACGTGTTCAGGCGACGCCCCCCGGAACCTCGGTTGAGATTCAAATTCTGCGAGGCAAGGAGCGACAAACACTAACAGTCACAGTGACTCAAAAACCGTTCTTGCGATAGATGATGCCAAAACCAGCATGCATGCGCTGCATGCTTGAGATTTTACCTGAATTCGGCATAATTTAATGCGCGGGAAGAACCCGCCTGAACTTCAACAGGTTTCGCGTTGACCTGCCCGAAGTGCCGCGCTATAATCCGCCACCTTGTCTGGATGGCAAGACTCGGCCCCCGCAAACGAGCCGAGAGAGGTTTTAGGAGGGTCAAGGAAGACTCGTGCTGTGGCGCTTTTGAATTTGCGCGTCTTCCTTGATTGGTAAGCGTCACAGGAGTTTTCGGTGTCCCAGGCATCGGCGACAGATACCAAAGAACAAGTTCGGCAAGCGACTGATATTGTCGAACTAATAGGAGCATCCCTGACGCTGCGCCGCGAAGGTCGACAGTACAAGGGCTTGTGTCCCTGGCACGACGATTCCCGCCCCAGCCTTCAGATTAATCCCGAGCGGCAATCGTGGAAGTGCTGGGTTTGCGATATCGGAGGCGATGTTTTTAGTTTCGTCATGAAACGTGACGGGCTCACTTTCCCGGAAGCACTCGAATTGTTGGCAGACCGCGCGGGGATTGCTCACCGCCGCTCCGGTGGAAGCCAGCAGCAGAGCAATAAAAAACGATTGTTCGATATTGCCGCCTGGGCGGAATCGCTTTTCCATCACACGCTGCTTAACGATCCGGTTGCCGCACCGGCCCGTGACTATTTGACGCAGCGCGCGATAAGCCAAGATACGATTGAACAATTTCATTTGGGATTTTCCCCAAACGACTGGTCCTGGCTGGTCCGAAAGGCTCAACACGATGCAGTTGATATCAAGGACCTAACAGCAATCGGTCTGCTTGGTGTTTCTCAGAAAACCGGAAAACCTTACGATCGCTTTAAAGGCCGAGTGCTGTTTTCAATCCGCGATCCGCAGGGCCGACCCATCGCCACCGGCGGACGAATCCTGCCAGAGTGGGCAAAAGAAAATCCGGCGAAGTATATTAATTCTCCGGAAACACCCCTTTTTTCAAAAAGTCACTCGCTCTACGCGTTGGATCTGGCCAAAGATGCGCGTTCCAAGCAAGGAGAAGAACGCTCAATAATTGTCACCGAGGGCTACACTGACTGCATCATAGCGCATCAATATGGGTTTAAAAACTGTGTTGCCTGCCTAGGTACAGCGTTGAATCAAGATCATGTGCAATTGCTCTCCCGCTATGCGGATCGAGTTATTCTTGTACTCGACGGCGATCAGGCCGGTCACGCTGCGGCTGATCGAGCGCTTGGTCACTTTTTAACGGGCGGACTTGATCTAAGGATTTTAACACTTCCCGATAACTCGGATCCCTGCGATTTTCTTCAGCAGCATGGTCGAGACGCGTTTACTCGCCATTTGCACGAGGCACCAGATGCGATCGAACATAAAATCCAAATGGAAACAGGGGGTTCCCTGCCCCAAGTGGGAAGTTATCGGGCTGCCGAGGCCTTGGAAGAAATTATCGGCACGATCGCACAAGCCCCGTCTCTCCGAAAGGGTGGCGACAGTGAACACAAGTTGCGAGAAGACTCTATTCTATCTCGCATCTCCCGCGATTTTGCGGTTCCAGAGGACTCGGTCCGATCTCGCCTTCGAGAATTGCGTGCAGCTCGAGAGACACAAGCAAATTATTTCCCGCCCCAACCATCCGCGTCAGATTCCAATCCGGCTGCATCGATACAAGACTCATGGGCGCAAGAACTGCTTGAGATCCTGATCCAGGAACCGGAAGCTGTTTTGAAATCTGCCGAATCGCTTTCTCCGCAAGACCTCGAAGATGCGGTTGCACGGCACATATATGAAACTGCGATTTCCTATGCACGCCAGGGAACTACCCCCGATTTTGCACGCATGATCACCGCCTATGATGACCCTGCAATGAAACATATTCTGGTAATGCTTGATGAGCGCGGACGCGAGCGGGGTGGAAGTGACCTCGTTAAGCAACTGCCCGATGTCATTGCCAGCCTCCAGAAACGGAAGACAAAACACCGGCAACAGCACCTCGCTGCTGCCATCAAAGGCAAACAACTTGGTGAAGAAGAAAAGCTTGAGGCATTATCACAAATTCTCGCCCAAGAAAAAAAAAGACACCAAGCCCCGCCCCAGTGATGCTTTGAAATAATAAGAACCGTCCAGTTCGAACCCACGGATGGGTTACGATGCCGGTTAATACTGAATGCCTCTTATCACGCATGATGCGTGGGGAGATTCGCCGTGAAGCAAGTCGATAACGAACTCAATGAACTGATTCAATTGGGAAAAGGCCAGGGCTATTTGACGCATGATCAGGTGATTTCTTATCTGCCCGACGAGGAAATGGGATCAGAAAAGGTTGACCTTTTAATATCGGCCATTGACGACCACAAAATTGAACTCGTTGGCAATCTGCCGCACGAATCGCGAGCAGCAAATTCTGATGATGCGTCAATAGACACGAATGATTTGCAGCCCACGCTGCAACTGCCGCCCGACGCTGCCCGCGGCAATTCTGACCCGATTCGGATGTACCTTACCCAAATGGCAGAAATTCCCCTGCTCGAACGGGATGAGGAGATTGCACTTGCTAAAAAAATTGAAATAACCCGTCGGTCATTCCGCCGTGCACTTCTCTCGTCTGCATATGCCCTTAATCAAACGATTGAGACCCTCGACAAAGTGCATCGAGGGATTCTCCCTTTTGATCGTACAATAAAAGTTTCACTCACTGAGCGGCTGACGAAAGAGGAGGTGCAGGCACGTATGCCGCATAACCTTCCTACACTCAAACACCTTGCCGCACAGTCACGCAAATATTTCACAAAACTGATAAGCCTGCGAACCCATCGCTCTGAGTGGACCGCAGCCCGGACACGTTTTTTACGTAACCGCAAAAAATGTACTGTACTTGCAGAGGAATTAAGCCTTCGCTCACGACGGATTCACCCGTTGATCGCTCACCTTGAGCAGTGCGCGCAGCGAATGAATCAACTTCGATCGCTTATTCGACAAAACCGGAACAGTCCTGTCCTGGGTCCACAAACCACAAAATATCGTGTGGAACTCCATCGTTTAATGATGGAAACGCAAGAGAGTCCTCGCAGCCTGACGGAACGGGTTAAAAAGGTTAGGCGTCTTTACAATGATTTTGAAAATGTCAAAAGACAGCTTTCAGGGAGTAACCTGCGGCTAGTTGTCTCTATTGCTAAAAAATATCGCAACCGAGGATTGAGCTTTCTGGATCTGATTCAGGAGGGTAATACCGGGCTCATGCGGGCTGTCGACAAATATGAATATCGTCGCGGTTACAAATTCTCGACTTATGCCACGTGGTGGATTCGCCAAGCGATTACTCGCGCCATCGCTGATCAGGGACGCACGATACGTATCCCAGTTCATATGATTGATGTCCTCACCAAACTACGCCGAGTTGCCAAGACGCTTGAGCAGGAGACCGGACGTAAGCCGACACCTGAAGAAACTGCGATGGCCGCCGGTGTGAGCCTTGAAGAGACCCGCCGCGTGCTCGATATTGGAAGACATCCGGTGAGCCTTGACCGACCGGTCGGTGAAAGCGAAGATAATAGCTTTGGCGAGTTGATCGAAGACAACACCTTTGATAACCCGTTGCGACTTGCGAATCATGGTTTATTGCGTACGAAAATTGATGAACTTCTTAAAACGCTTACTTATCGGGAGCGTGAAATCATTCGCCTCCGTTACGGGCTTGACGATGGGTACACATATACCCTCGAAGAGGTCGGCCGCATATTTCGGGTTACCCGGGAGCGGGTTCGACAAATCGAAGCCAAGGCTTTGCGGAAGTTGCAAAATCCAGTCCGCTGCAACCGCCTGGAGGGCTTCCTTGCGGAAGCCGCTTAATCCGGCACGAACCCTCGCCACTCAAGCCGCTGGTTTTCAGACCAGCGGCTTTTTTATTGCAATCACCAAGCTCCAGGGCACGACGATATGAGCACCGCAACCACTGATATTATGGCCTCGCTACATCAGATCCTAAGGTCCATCACCAGCCGGGAAGAAAAACTCGAACGCGGCCCCATACGCGTCGCGGCACATCAGACAAACGTTAATAAAGCGGCATCCACCCTGGAATCCACACGTGATCAACTCAAGGCTGCTCGGATGGCGGTCGATGCCAAACAATTGCAACTAAGAACCTCCGAAACAAAAATATTGGACTTGCAAACCAAACTTAATACTTGCGCAAACAATCGAGAATACCAGGCATTGCTTGAGCAAATAGCAGCAGATCAGATGGCAGAAAGCGTTCTCGAGGATGAAATTTTAGAATCAATGGAAACGGTTGACACTCTTGTAGAAAATGTGAACGAAGCGACCCAAGTCGTTGACGAAACCAAGAAGGAAATGCAAGAGGAATCAAAAAGGGTGGAGTCGGAGGGTCGGGCCTTACGGGCGGAAATCGCCCAACTCTCCTCGGATTTGGCCGATACCGAGAAACATCTACCGGAAACAATAAAACCTGATTACGCTCGGATGGTAAAAACCCGTAAAGAGGACTGCCTAGCCTCGGTTAATGATGGCATTTGTGAGGGCTGTTTTCAGCAAATCACCCCAAATATGATAGCGCAGTTGGCCCTTAAGGAATCGGTCATTTGCACATCATGCGGACGATTACTTTATCCTTCTGATGCCTCCTGACGATTTGATTTGAACAGATGGTCGCATCGTGAGTGAAATTACTGTTCGCAGACTCCGGAAAGACCAACTTCATGAAACTTCGACGTGTTCATCAGCATCTAATTTCAAGGCCGCTCGAGAACGTTGACCGTGAAGTACGCTCGCAACTCGACAAACTCGATTTAAAGGTACCCCGAGGTGATGTGGCTATCACCGCGGGAAGCCGCGGTATCGCGAACATTGCCACGATCACCAAAATCGCTGGCGAATGGCTACGTGACCACGGTGCTCGCCCTTTCATTATCCCAGCCATGGGATCTCACAACGGCGCGACGGCTGAGGGACAACAACGCATGGTTGAGTCGCTCGGCATTTCGGAAAAAGCAATGGGAATGCCGATCCGGGCAAGCATGGAGTGCGTAAAACTGGGATCGGTCGCCACGGGGGATGTATGGATGGATCGCTATGCTTATGAGTCGTCGGGAGTGCTGGTCCTAAATCGCATCAAGTTGCACACCTGCTTTTCCGGAAGCATCCAAAGCGGCCTCGTAAAAATGATGGTGGTCGGCATGGGCAAGATTCGGTCTGCTGAAACATTTCATTCCGCGCCGACGGACAAAATGCGGGATATGCTCCTAGAAATGGGGCCGGTGATTCTAAATTCCGGCAAGGTGTGGGCGGGACTGGCAATCCTCGAGGATGGATTCGATCAGACCGCAGAAATTCATGCGCTATCGGCGGACCAAATTCTCGCCGCTGAGCCGTCACTGGTTGAAAAACATCGGTCGTATTTTCCGGGACTTCCGGTTGACGACTTAAATGTGTTAATCGTGAACGAGATTGGCAAGACATTCAGCGGAACTGGAATGGATACGAACGTTATTGGATACCGAGGTGTCAAAGGCCATGAAGATCTTGAGAAGCCCAATATTCGGATTATAGCCGCTCTGGATCTGACGGCGAAATCAGAGGGCAATGCTCTGGGCATCGGGCTTGCCGATTTTTGCACGCGGCGGCTACGGGATGCAATCAATGAAGAAAAGACATTTATTAATTGCTATACAACCGGGGATATGCAACGGATGAGGATTCCCGCTACCCTGGCCGACGATGCCGAGGTCATCGCAAAAATTGCTGAGCGTTATGGTGAGCAACGCTGGATGTTCATCCCCAATACGCTCCATCTCGGCAACATTTACGTCAGTGAAGATTTGGCTGAGGAGGTTGCGTCCAACCCGATTTGCAAGGTGGATGGCGAATCGCTGGAACTCACCTTTAAAGATGGCCGTCATCAACTGGTGTTTTAAAAACCCTGCCACCCAGAGCCGTTGTGCGGGGCAGGAAATATCTTATCGTGCACGACTGACGCAATGGCGGGCTAGATCGAATCGCTTACCGCCACATTAAAATGCGAAACCTTTCGTTGCGGCTGAAAATGCATGATGCGCTTTGTCGTCGACTAATCCCCAACTGTGGAGAAGGTTCTCTGAACCGGTAATCATCATCTGAATGGCAATACAAATCAAAAGAAAACCCATAATGCGGGTGATCGCACTCATCCCGTTTACCCCGAGCAAACGCAGTAGCAATCCCGAATGCCGAAGACACAACCAGGTCACCAAGCTGACTGCAGCGATAGATAACGAGATAACAATGTAGGACAACCAGATTTGACCACCACCCTCAATTCCAATTTTTGCCGAGGCGGCGATCACAACTGCCAAGGCACCCGGCCCGGCGATCAACGGCAATGCTAGGGGGCAGAAGGAAATATCGGCCTTCTGCTTGGATTCTGATTTTTCCTTGCGTGTGTGATCATCTTCTTCTTTTGGCGTGAGAAGTGAGAATCCTATCCGCGAGACAATTAGTCCACCGCCGATACGTATCCCGTCGAGGGTAATTCCAAAAAAATGCATGATGTAGGTTCCGCCGATGAAAAAAACAAACATCAATATGAAGCTATAAAGCGACCCTTTCATTGCTTGCTTCCGACGACATTTTTCATCATCGCCCTCCGTGATGCTCAGAAAAATTCCGATATTTCCAAATGGATCTGTGATCACAAATAGCGAAATGAAAATTGCGATAAATTGCTGCCAGAATTCCATCGTCATTGCCCTTATGTTCGCGGCTACGAACAAACCTTTAAACGCGTATGTTAAAATTACTAGTGACCTGCGGTGCTGCCCCAGAGTGACATCGAATTTTACATTATGCGGGCTGGCATTATCGTTACAAGGACACTTTTTTTCTGCTGAGGTAGACTTCACCATCAAAGCATGAAACTCCATTGCGACATTCTGTTCGTTGCTCACTAGAAACACAATGAATAAAGAATCGTTCCATAAAAAAGTCCGATCACTGCTGTTCGACCCACCAACAGGAGGTCAGAGCACGATAAATCAGCAACGACGCGCGATCGAGATAGCTCGCCTTATCCAATCACGCGCCACGGACCTGCAAACACCGCAAGAGCGGGAACAGCAGAGTGAGCTTGACCAACTTATTCAGAACCCGGCGGACAAAGCCACCGTCACCAACATCACCGACCAAGCATTCCGATCGCGTTCTCCACGGCGATCCATGGATCAGTTCGTGCACATTCTCGATGTTCAGGGCATACCAAGATTTTTCAGTCGTGTTGACCGGGCCCTACTACACGGCATTCGGTCATTCGGTGGTTATCTTCCGGGTGTTGCCACCCCGCTGATTCGTGAAAAAATGCAACGCGAAACTGCCAATGTGATTCTACCCGCCGATGATGAGCACCTCATCGCCCATCTCAAGGAGCGACAGCAAGCAGGGCTACGGATGAATGTGAATCTTCTTGGCGAAATGGTGCTCGGTGAACAGGAGGCAGCCGATCGCCTCGACAAATATCTCTCTCTGTTGCAATTGGATGAGATCGAGGTTCTTTCGGTGAAAATCTCGAATCTCTATTCGCAAATTACCTCGATCGCAAGCTGTGAATGTGTGCCGATTCTATGTGAACGTTTGGAAAAGCTGCTTCACGCAGCGACACGGCAACGATTTAAAAAAACGACCGGGGAAGAAATATCTAAAATGGTCTATCTCGACATGGAAGAGTATCGTGACATGGAAATCACTGCCGAGGTTTTCATGAAGACGCTAAGCCGGAAGGGGCTTCAAAGCGCAAGAGCGGGTATTGCGCTTCAGGCATATTTGCCAGACGCTTATCGGGTGCAAAAACAACTAACGAAATGGGCAAAAGACCGCGTTGATCAGGGCGGATCACCGATCATTATTCGTCTTGTAAAAGGCGCCAACATGGAAATGGAGCGTGTCGAAGCCTCTATCGCGGGATTTCCCCAAGCTCCCTTTAAGACCAAGACAGACACGGATGCAAATTACAAACGTATGCTTCGAATCGGATTGGAATCGGAAAATCTCCGAGCCGTCCATATCGGAGTGGCGTCGCATAACCTACTTGATATTTCCTACGCATTGGTGCTCACAGCGGATGCCAATGCTTTTACAAGCGTGCAGTTTGAAATGCTTGAGGGCATGGCCAACCACCAACGACGGGCCCTCCACGAAATCGCATCGAACATGCTGCTTTATGCTCCCGCCTGCAAACAGGCGGATTTTCTCAATGCGATTGGATATCTGATTCGCAGATTGGATGAAAATACCGGGCCTGATAATTTTCTCCGGCATGCATTTCGGATTGAAACCGGCAGCGCTGAGTGGCGTCAATTAGAAGATCAGTTTATGCAATCATTTGATCATGTATCGAATCTTCCGATCGCATCCCGGCGAAAATTCGCAGGAGTACATGCGATGAATCGGCCCCAACGGTCATTGTCCTGGCGTGACTTTTCTGGACAACCGAATACGGATTTCACACAACCGGACGGCGATTCATTATGTCAACAGACAATTCAAATTGCAGACAAATTGATTGCAACCGGACCGGTCTGTGTGCCACCTGTAATCGGTGGTGTAACGATTAATTCCACCGAGGAACAAATAGAACGAGAGGATCCATCTCAGCCCGGAACCAATGCTGTCAGACTTTATTTGGCCGATGCCCACCAAATAGAAACGGCAGTTAGTTGCGCAGCGGACGATGTGGATCAATGGGGCAGGGTAAACGCACGACACCGGTTAGACGTTTTGGAAAGGGTCGCAGAAAATATCGAGAATCACAGAGCAGACCTTATGGCAATTGCGTTGGTGGAGACCGGAAAAACGCTCGCCGAAAGCGATCCGGAGGTATCTGAAGCTGTTGACTTTGTGCGATTTTACTCGCGCGTTGCTAACGGGTTTTCCTCATTAAAATTGACGCGAGCAGGGCCAGCCGGCCCGGTAGTGGTCTTATCTCCGTGGAATTTTCCGATCGCAATTCCCTGTGGCGGTATCGCTGCAGCGCTCGCTGCTGGCAATGCCGTGATTCTAAAACCTGCCCCGTCGGCAGGTGCCACAGCCCTACGCCTGTGCCAGTGTTTTTGGGAATCTGGCATCTCACGCCGCACATTGCAACTGGTTCCCTGCCTCGGCCGGAGGGCTGGTGAGCATCTGGTTCACCGGCCAGAAATTCATTGCGTGGTACTTACCGGCGCAACAAAAACTGCTCGGTCGTTGTTAGAGCAAAATCCCGATCTAAAATTATTCGCTGAAACAGGCGGAAAAAATGCCACGATCATCACCGCAGTGGCCGACCGCGAGTTAGCAATCAAGCACGTGATTGAATCTGCCTTCGGACACAGTGGGCAGAAGTGTTCGGCCACATCACTGTTGATACTGGAAGATGAGGTCTACAAAGATCCGCACTTTAAAACTGCTTTAGTCGATGCCACTGCGAGTCTTCCGGTCGGCTCAGCCTGGAGGCGGTCGACCCGAGTGGGCCCTTTGATCGATCCCCCGCATAACGCATTATCCAAGACATTATCAACCTTGGAATCTGGCGAGCAATGGGCACTGGAGCCGCGGATCGATGAAACAAATCCGCGACTAGTCAGTCCCGGTATTAAGTGGGGAGTTCGGCCCGGATCGTTTTCCCACCAGACTGAATTTTTCGGGCCACTCTTAAGTGTGCTACGTGCCGATTCCCTAGATCATGCGATTGAGATAGCCAACCAAACTCCTTACGGGCTAACATCAGGACTAGAGAGCCTAGACGATCGAGAGCAACAAATCTGGAGAGACAATATTCAAGCGGGTAACCTGTATATTAATCGTTCAACCACCGGCGCGATCGTGCTGCGACAGCCTTTCGGTGGCATTCGTAACAGTTCCTTCGGACCAGAATTTAAGGCAGGCGGTCCGCACTATGTGAATCTCTTCACACGATTTGATAATATTCGAACCGAATCACTCGATCGGCCAGAGAGGGAACTGCGCTCTTTTTATGAAACCCTCAACCGGCAGGCCGACCATTGGAATCTGATGCCCCATGAGTTACAGGAAATAGCGTCGGCGCTGGCGAGCTATGAGTCGAACTTTCACCATGAATACTCGATAGATCACGACCATTTTAAGCTGATTGGCCAGGATAATCTGCGATCCTATCGACCGCTGGATCGCATCGCTGTTTGCATCGGGAAAACGGATTCCATTGAAGAGATTATTTTACGCATTGCTGCAATCACACTTACTGGCCACCCACCACGATTATTTCTAATGCCGGATCTACAACAAGAAATGCAAAAATTGTTGTGTGGGAGTGATATGTATGCGTTGATTGATAGCGAGGCTATGCCATTTATCGAGAACACAATAATTAACAAGATTGAGACCGGAGAAATTTCACGATTTCGCCTTTCCGAGGCGACAACATTACCTTCCCCAGTTTCTGTGGCAGCTCACAGGATGGGGGTCGCCGTGATCGATGCGCCGGTTAGTTTCAACGGGATGGTGGAACTTGCTTGGTATTTCCGAGAGCAAAGTTTGTCGATGAACTATCACCGCTACGGCAATTTGGGAGGCCGTTCTGAGGAGGTGCGAAGCGAACCGCAATAATAGAGACCTCTGCACCCATTCTCAACAAGGCCCTTTACGGTGATTTAGCTCCGGATCGAACTCGTGTATCCGGATTTTGCTGCTCGAAGGCCTTCACTGCTGCGTCGGAGACCTGAGTCTCGGTAACGATCAGTTGCTTCAAGCTTTTCATGCCCGACAAATTCCGCAGGCCGTGATCAGAAATTTGCGTGGAACCAATATGTAGAAACTCAAGTTCCGCAAGTTGATTCAATGATTGTATTGCATGATCTGTAATTGATGTTTTATCGAGATTGAGCCATTTCAAGCGCGACAATGCTTTCAGCTCCTGTGCACCGTGGTCAGTCACGTTACAGGCGTAAAGATTTAATTTCGTAATGTCTGGGATATTCCTGACGTGACGCAAATAGCGATCTTCTAAATTCGGACAACTGCTGAGGTCCAAATCCACAATCCGGCTGCTTGAATCCAATGATGCCAGCCCCTCACCAGTAATATCAGTGTTTGCAAGCCTCAATTTTTTTAAATGCTTCATTCGAACGAGATCGGGAAGGGCGGCGTCAGTAATAGCTGTACCAGCCAGACCCAGCTCGCGAAGTTGGTCATTTTTTCCTAACACTTTCACGGCCTCGTCGGTAAGCGGAAAAAAATCAAGTAACAGTGCACGCAGATTCCTGAGTCCTGAAAGCGTTTTAATGTCCTCCGTGCCCAGTCGGGTATTAACTCCCTTTCCAGACAGCCTAAGCACTTTCAGCTTCCCTAAATCCCGCAGCGAAATAAGTCCTGATTTATCGATCTCGCAGCCACGTAGATCGAGCGCCTCAAGCGATCTAATCGCGGTGATGGTAGCCAGATTCTCAGCGGAAAGGGGCGTGCCCGAAAGCTGTAGTGTCCGAAGTTGCTTCAGTGTGACAAGCGATTCCAGCGTCAGCATATCAAGCGGCCGGCCGCGCAGATCGACCGAAATAACTCGCCCATTCTCATCTCGCTTCGCCCGACCGGCATTCACCAATTCGTCCGCACTGGAAGTCGTGGAGTCCGCCGAAAAAGCGCATTGATCACAGTGCGGCAGCTGTATGCTTAGCACTAGAGCCGGGATCAACAAAAGAAAAATAGCCCGATTAATTTTGAACGGTTTCATTAATGCTCTCAATCATCCCGCCTGGCTGCTTAAGAGTTGACGACGCTATTAATGACTTACTTCTTACTCTTCGATAAGCTCATAGAAAAATCGTTGATATCGATTGACAATATGCGGTAAATCGAAATCTCGAATACGACGGTGTCCTCCCTCGACGAGAGTATCGCGTAAGGCTCGGGAGCAACCAAGCGTTTCTATTTGTTCCCTGAGTCCCTCGACGCTAATTGAACACAGCGCACCATTTTCACCCGGCGTAATTATTTCCTCGGGACCTGTCGGGCAACGGGTCGCCAACACAGCGACTCCAGCTGCCATTGCCTCCAGAACAACATTCGGTAATCCCTCCCAACGAGAAGAAAGGATGAACAGATCTGAATTACCCAGCAGTGGATAGGGATGCTGTTGAAAGCCCAAAAATTCCACCTGACTCCCAATACCTCTGTCTTTTGCCCGTTGTTTTAGCTCTGCTTCCAAAGGGCCATCTCCTAGAATTCGCAATCTCCAGGTAAATCGCGAGACCTCTCCCAATGCGTCAAGCAGGAGATCAAAACCTTTTTGATACTTCAGCCTTCCGACCGCGATGAGGTGCACCACATTCTCTTCCAGTGTGACTGGCTCGGCTGCCTCCGCTTGAATACTAGTGATATTCACGGGATTGTGAATGACCGCGATTTTCTTAGCTGCCATACCGTACCGCTCTTGAAGATATTGCTTTGCGCCCTCTGCCGGAGCCACGAGCCGATGGGCCATTCGCATCCCGAGACGATTTAAAATCCGAGGAATCCAATTCTGTTGAACCTCCGCCATCGGCTTGCTTTCAGTTTCCCGGATCACCGGAATTGCTCTAACTCCCGCAAGGCGAGTGGCAATGGCCGCGATGGGGAGCATCATGATGAAAACAATACTCGGCTTTAATCTTCTAATCTGGTTGCGAAGAAATAGAATACGAGCAAGGCCTCTCCGGTGCTCAGCACATATCACCTGTACATCTGATTGCAAATCAGAGACGTACTTTCCTTCAAATTTCTCAACGTAAAGGTGGACTTCAAACCGATCCCGATCGAGATGATTGATAATATTCAGCATCACCCGCTCTGCACCGCCGCCTTCGAGTGACGGAATTACCATGAGTAACTTAATTTTTTTCATGCTGAAATATCCGGGGTCGAGCATCGGGCCTAGCCTAGAACAGCGAAACCACCGTTTCAAGTATGGCCGGTAATCTTACCACCTTATTCCTATGTTCGATATTGCTTGAGATGTTAACCGACATCACCCAACTCAAGAACGTTCCCATAACGCAAGAGCACCCGGTCTCGAATTTTATGATATGCGTCACCAGACAATCCCGGATCGGTTGCCAGCATGTCGAAGGCATCCCTTTTTGCCAATGCCACGATATCGGCGTCGCGGAGCAGATCGGCAATCCGCAAGGGTGGCATTCCGTGTTGTCGTGTTCCGAATAGATCGCCAGGACCACGCGTACAAAAATCAAGTTCCGCCAATTCAAATCCATCTATGGTTTTACTGAAAGCTTGTAAACGCTCCATCGCCTTTTCATTCGTCGAATCACCAAATAGCGCACAATAACCCGGATGTTTACCACGGCCAATCCTGCCACGAAGCTGGTGCAATTGCGCCAAGCCAAAACGCTCTGCTCCCTCGATGGCCATCAAACTGGCATTGGGAACATCAATGCCAACCTCGACCACCGTCGTGCTAACCAGCACCTGTAAGCGATTGTTATAAAACTCGGTAATAACGTTATCTTTTTCGGCACCTGTCATTTTGCCGTGCAGCATACCGATTTGGTAATCCTGGAGCACACCGGTAGAGATCTCTTTGTAGACCTCGGTCAAACTCGCAACATCCCAGACTTCCGATTCTTCAATCAGCGGCGCGATCACAAACCCCTGTCGACCCTGATCCAACTGCGTGCGAAAAAAATTCCACCACTTATCGCGTTCGTCTTCTCCAGGCAAATACGTATGAATTGACTGGCGTCCCGGCGGTGCATCTCGGAGAGTAGACACGTCAAGATCTCCGAAGAGCGTCATCGTCAAAGTGCGGGGAATTGGCGTGGCGGTCATCACCAAATAATGCGGTCCATCATCCTTCAATTCCGCCCGTTGTCGGACACCGAACTTGTGTTGCTCGTCAATGATGACCAAACCTAATTTCGAAAACTTCACATCGGGCTGCACTAAGGCGTGCGTGCCGATCGCCACATCGGTCGATCCCTGCGAAATTTCCACCAGTGCTAACTCACGTTGCGAACGACTCAGTCCCCCGGTGATCAGTTGAGTGCGAACCCTACTTTTCGCAAGAAATCCACCGAGGACACGCGCGTGTTGCCTCGCGAGGACTTCAGTCGGTGCCATGATTGCAACCTGATATCCGTGAGCGACCGCCAGCAAAGTCGCGTAAAGGGCGATCACTGTTTTGCCGCTTCCCACGTCACCTTGAAGCAGACGATTCATTGGATGGGACTGTGCGAGGTCTTGCGTAATATCGGAGATTGCCACATTCTGTCCCTCGGTTAAATCGAACGGAAATAAACGTCGGATTCGAGAGTCAATTTTTGTCGTCACCTCCAGTTTTGGAGCTGTGGAGACTTTTGCCCGAATTGCCCGTCGCAAACCCAAACCAAGTTGCAGCAGGAGAAGCTCTTGATACACCAAGCGATACCGCGCTTGCTCGAGATTGCTCTGATTCTCCGGTAGATGGATGCCTCGAATGGCTTCTTGAATACCTATAAGAGTTTTGTCTCGGCAAAATGACTCGGGGAAGATCTCTTCGACATCTCCAAGGCACCGCTCTACTACCGATTGCATAATCCGCCGCATCGCGCCCTGGTTTATCCCCTCGGTGAGGGGATAAACAGGAAGCAGTTTTCCAGCAACCGAATCACCATCACTCTCAATGATCTCGTTGTGCGGATGCGTGACTTCCCAGCGTCCAGCACGCTGCTTTGTCTTCCCCGCAACCAGAAGCATCTGCCCTTCGCGAAAACGCTTTTCTAGAAACGGTTGGTTGAACCAGATGGCAGCAAGGGATCCACCTTCTGCGTCGAGCACAACCTCAAGCAATGATCGCCTTGGACCAATTGACCGCACCAACACGCTGGAAATCTCGCCCAGCACGGGAGCCACTTCGCCATCTTGCAAGTCGCTTATCTTGACAATTTGCGTTAAATCCTGGTAATCCCGCGGAAAGAAAAACAGGAAATCGCGTGCAACACGAAGACCTAGACGCTCAAAGGCCTTTGCCCGCCGTGGACCGACACCAGGGATAAACTGCACCGGGGTCGTGAGAGCCAGTTCGTTGTCAGCCGGAGATGCGGAGGGCATTTTGTGTTCTTGGTCCGGACAATAAAACACCACTGTTGGCCAATATAGACCGGTGGAGCAACATCAACAACAGGACGAGGTAAAGCCCACGCATCCGGTAATAATGCCGTCGCCAGATGTCCACATGCTACGAACGAAAACGCTGATACGCCGCCACCGCCATCGAATCACACTGCTCATTTTCCTCGTGGCCGGAATGTCCGGCCACCCAGGAAAACTCGACGGTGTGTTTTTCGAGTAGTTTATCCAGTGACTGCCAGAGCTCGAGATTTTTGATCGGTTCCCGTTTGTTACCTGAGCGACGCGACCAATTGTTAGACTTCCAGTTCGGCATCCACTCTGTAATTCCCTTGCCGACGTATTGACTGTCCGTGAAAAGCATCACGCGACAGCGACGTTGCAACGCCTTCAATCCCTCAATAACCGCCATTAATTCCATCTGGTTATTGGTGGTTTCGGCGAGTGCCCCCGTGGCCCGTTTCTCCTTACCTGTGCGCAGGTGCCTTAAAATATATGCCCAGCCCCCCGGCCCAGGATTGCCCGAGCATGCACCATCGGTGAATAGATGGACGTGGACATCCGACATAAAAAACCACCTGGATCCTATTTATAGTTGTGCAGAGTCACCGGCGGTCGGTGGTTCAAAAATAACGTTATCTTGATGTCGGGAAAGATCCGGCCGTGGCGGCTTAGTCAATTCCTCCAGTTCTTGCGATAAGGAAGACTCCAGACGCGGTTGCTCCTCACATGCCCAGGGCAGCCTTACCGTGAATGTACTACCTTTTCCCAGCTCACTGTCGACGGAAATCTCGCCGCCCAACAGGCGGCAAAGTTCTTTGACAATCGATAAACCAAGGCCGGTCCCCGAATATTCCCGCGTCATCGTATCGGCTGAAATTGTATGCTGACTTTGCCTGAATTTTTCAAAGATAACGCCCTGATCTTCATCCGCAATTCCCACTCCGGTATCAGATACTTGAAGAACAAGGCGATTTTCTTTATCGCGATAGACATGAATATCAATCCGACCGCCCTCGGGGGTGAATTTGATTGCATTAGAAAGCAAGTTATTTAGGGTTTGCCGAATTTTCACCGCGTCCTGGTGAACCAGCGGAAGATCCGACTCGATATTCATCTGCAACCGTAGATTTTTCTTTTCCGCCAAAGGTCGAGCCATATCACACTGGGCCGAAACAACCGAAGTGATGTCAAAATCGGTCAGGTGAACCTCCATGCGACCGCTTTCAATTTTTGCAAGATCAAGGGTATCGTTAATCATATCCAGCAAGACCCGCCCCGATTGTTGGATGTTCTGGACATATCGCTGTTGCTTTTCATCGAGAACATCAGCTGACGCCAACACATCAGAAAAACCGATAATACTGTTGAGGGGCGTGCGAAGCTCATGGCTCATCGTAGCCAGAAAATCACCCTTAATGCGGTTCATCTCAAAAAGCTGCATGTTCGCTTGGGCAAGTTCATCCACTTTACTGTCAAGATCAATGTTAACTGATCGTAGTTCCTCTGCCGAATCGAGTAACTGTTGCAACATTCGATTGAATGACATCGCAAGGTCTTCGAATTCATCGCCGGTTTGAATGTCGGCACGCTGTCCCGTGTTCCCGCGACTGACCTCTTCACTAACCTCCTGTAAATGGTGGAGGGGCTTTACAATCACGTAACGAACAATCACATAAAGTAAAATCATCGCGAGGAACACCGTGATGATTGCGGTCGCCAACAATACTGCCCAGTTCCGATTCACCGCCGCTTGGGTTTGCTCCAAGGGAATCCGTACCTTGATGATTGCCTGAAGATCGCCCTCGGACAGATCGGGATTCCCATTCTGAGAGCGATGACATATTACACAGGTGCCGGATGTGAGGTAGATGGGCTGATAATATTGAAATTCAGCCGCCTTCTTGGCGAATGGTTTTCCATTTGCACCGAAGCCTTTTTGCTCTACCTCCTGCTCGCGATCAGCAAATGGCGGATCTGATGAGATCGAAGCATCTACCCCATCTACTGGATGCGACCATTTTACCAGCAGATTCCGCTCAAAGGCATCTATCGGCTTCTGGTTTTCATTCGGGTGATTTACTTCAGGGCGAATCACACTCCAATCGTAATCATCTCGATCAAAATACTTTATCAGCTCAGCTACCACCGGCTGAAAGGTTTCGTTGGTCTCCAGATCTTTCCAATGCTGCATTAAAATTGTGTGAACAAGTAATCGTCCCGTTTTCGAATTTTGCTGATAGACAATCTGCTTTGTCTTTTCGCCATACCACAAAAAGCTTCCCATGATTAAAAGCAACAGACTTGACCCAAAGAGCAAGCGGCATTTGCGCTCAAGGTTTGATTGACCCAAAACACGTTTTATGGACCGGTATGACATTGAATAATGGCTCCTGATCACACGCAGTGGTCAGTCGTTAATACCTATCTATTCACCTGAATTCGGGTCGTTCTGCAACGCATGTGGCATGAGAATCACACGCACTGCCGTCTTTTTCGGCGGAATATTTTCTGTCGACGCCTCGAAGCCCAAGTGAGCATTTTCCGCACTGCTCTCAATCGGAAGATCAATCATGGCGGTCGGGAAGTTGGAAACGCAGACGATTTCACCGCTGCGATCGGCAACATAAAACGCTTCACCTGTCTCGGGATTATCTACAATCCGACTGCCGGCAAAAATCCAGTCATGCTCCAACGGAATACCACGAACAATTAATTCCTCGATTTGCCTTCCGCCCGGACTCGGGCGAATGACATTATTTTGATCTGCTGCAATCGTATCTTTCTGTTGGGGAAACGTGGCCTCCCAACGCGCCCGCAATCGACCATTGATTCGAATTTCATCACCCTGTTGCTCGCCGGACAACTGAATGACCTTTTGATGCTGCGGGTTATCCCGTTTGGCGGGTGAAAATTGAGTTCGGTAGAATTTTTCTGGCTCTGGAACATCCGGATTAAGCACTCTCGGGTCCGACAGCACCATCAATTGCTCAATCTGTTTCCCGGCTGCACTGGGACGAATAACATGTCTTTTTTGCCTTTTTGCCTCACGCTCTACTCTGTCACGGAATGCGGGATGCACCGGCACCCAGTAAGCTTCTACTTTACCATCAATCATGGATTGATCAGCGGATGAATTTTTCGCCCGTTTAATAATTTCGACATGGCGTGAATTCTGTAAATCTGCACGAACGTCACGATGACGTACCCAATCCTGTCCGTGGGCTTCTTGCAGTTGACCCTGTTCATCTTTCCACTGAATAATAATTTCGACGACGCCTCCACTGGCCGGTTGGTACTGATCGGCTGAGTAAGACACCGGGACTCCAGGTTCGCCACCCACAGCCAACAGCCCGGCGTGAATTGTAGATGGCTTACTGTGAACACGAATAATCGATTCGTGAAGCTTTCCATTCCACGGGCAAACCAAAAGTTCTAAGGGACCTTGCCGAAGGCAAACTTCACCCTCAAGAAGAATTCTATTCCGTTTTTTATCAATCCAGATTTTTTCTTCCGACTGCAGCGGTATTGCCTCCTCTGGTAATTTTATTCCTGACTCCGGCTCAACCGCATGTTTCGGCTTGGGCTGTTGCGCAGACACCGAAGTGGAAGTTAACAAGAGGACCGCAACGACCAGACCGGTGTTTCGGATGACGCGCTGCACGCCGAACAAGATTTTTTCTTTGTATGCCACGGCAGTTTCAGCTCCTCTCGCGATTAGGATGTCAACAACAGCACGCCTTTCCATTTTGAATAGGATACCCGCTCGTGAAGAGGTGACTCAATGGCACATTCCAAACCTATCAAATAAACCAGAGTTACATATTATACACATCATTTATCACACGCGTCCGCTGGACGCAGAGGCGAAAAATAATGACCACTGTACCGTCGCCTCATAGACTGATTTCTTCGGTGACCGAACTGCACACCATTTAGCCTGGCAATCGTTTCGGAATGGAAGCACAGGTTCGATCATGATAAACTCCCGGCCTTCTGTGGCTTGCTCAGCCTTGAGAAAATCAGCTATTCTGGAATACGTGTTTCCCTGGTCACCGACCTACGCCCAAAATGAATGCGTAAAAACTGGCCGGAAAATTTTTTTATTCGGGTAACCTAGAACCTCCTATTGAAATCTTATAGGGCGATGACTGAAGATCAGCAAACCATCACGCATAACATCGCCAGAATTCGGGAACGAATGGCTGAGGCCGCGCACCGCGCCGGACGTTCGCCCGAAAATATTTCTTTGATCGCTGTTACTAAATACGTCGACATCGCCCAAACCCGTTCCGTGGCACTCGCAGGCTTGCGGGACCTGGGCGAGAGTCGGCCCCAGATGCTCTGGGAAAAATCCACGATGCTTGAAGGTGAATCGATCCGCTGGCATCTCGTGGGACATCTTCAGAGAAACAAAGTGGCACGCACCGTAGCGAGCACTCATCTCATACATTCAGTTGATAGCGTCCGATTATTAAAAGAGATCAATCGCGAGAGTAAAAAAATTCAGCGGGTGACGGACATCCTGCTTGAAATTAACGTCTCCAACGATAAGGAGAAGCACGGGTTCCTACCTGCCATGATCGGAGAGGCGATGGATTTTATTTCCCAACTATCACACGTTCGCGTGCATGGACTGATGGCCATGGCCTCGCGTGAGGGTGGCCGCAAGGTTGCCCAGCAAGAGTTTGCTGCGGTTCGCAACTTGCGTGACCGCCTCTCGGAGGATCAACCCGAAAACGTTTCGCTGGATGAACTCTCTTTAGGTATGAGCGGGGATATGGAAGAGGCAATCCTCGAGGGCGCGACGATGGTCCGTATCGGAAGAGCCCTTTTTGAAAAGCTGTAACCGCCTATCATCTCGCATCTAATTGTCAAAGGATATTTCTAAAATTTCAAATTTCATCGTGCCTTGAGGCACCTCGATTTTAACACGCTCCCCCAGTTTCTTTCCTAGGAGTCCCTGAGCGAGTGGGCTGGTGACTAGGATTTTGCCTTCGTCGTAATCTTCTTCTCCTGCACCGACGAGCACGAAAGTCTCCTCATCATTAAAATCGAGATCTTTCACAACCACACGCGATCCAAATGCAACTTCATCTTTTGGCAGCTTCGATGTGTCAATAATATCAGCCATTGCCAGCTTGCCCTTAAGCATATTAATTTTTGCCTGCAGCATACCTTGGCTTTCCCTTGCACCATGGTATTCCGCATTTTCACTCAGATCTCCTTCCGCACGGGCTGTGGCAATGCGTTTTTCAATTTTTGGCATTTCCTCATTCTCAAGCTGTTCCACTTCGGCAAGTATTTTGTTGTAGCCCACCTGAGTCATAGGGATGCGATCAGACATTGTTGCTCTCTTTCCTCGTGTTCGTGATCGAATTTGCGGGTGTTCCTGCCTGCGCAATTCACCGATCGATTTTCCATCCACATTTTGCGTTCTTTGAACAGGAAGGTAAAGACGCCCTCTGAAAGGCGTCCCTGGAAGAATAATGATTTCTCTATGGGTTATTCTTTTTTTCAAGAAATTCTCTTGTCTGCCGCATCCAGCGATCAAAACGATCATCCGGCACTTCTTACTGCGTTGCCAGAAATTTGAGTATCTTAGTCTTTTGCGGATCGATTTGTGGGTCGGAAACAGTAAGGCAATTGCCATTTTCGGATCGGCAGACAGCACCCGAAACTGTTCCCGGTAAAAATCTTGATTCCGGGTAGCTCTCTCTATCATTGCCTCGAGTGATGCGAAACCCACACATGCCCCTCGAGCGAGCCGATCAAGCAGTGGATTTTCTGCCTTCACGATTGAATGATCCGCCCCCGCAACACCGCCGGCGGCCCGCAAAATCTCAACTCTTCGCATGCCCTCAACTATTTACCAATTATCGGTCGGGATCAGCGGGCGGCGGGAGTTGGGATTGATCGCACGACAAATCGCACCACCGCCGCTCCGTTGCATCCCATTGTTCGACTGATCGTTTTGGGGCGATGCTCCCAACACACTTCATCAAAGAATGCCGGCTACGCTCAAATCTATCAATCAGTCGTCATCCATTTAAACGGTTCGGCATTAATCATCTTAGAAGTGATATCTCCCACTAGCCCTGAATCGACCTCGATGGCGACTGTTTTCGTACCGGAACCCTCGCTGAGGTCGAGCTTGTTGATGTCCACCCAGTATACCGCGGGGCTAAGAACGGATTCGAAGTAGTAGGTTTTGGCATCGTGGTCTGCGACGGTTCGCCATAGCGTCATCGAGATGTTAGGGTGATCGGGATCTTCCATTCCGAGAGGTACGCCAACAGCCCGGATGAGCGAAAATGTCGCCGCGAGTGCCAGATGCGGTTCTTGATACTTCGGCGTGCTTTTGAGCAAGTAGCTCATCCGAACGAATCGGTCCGCGGCATTGATCGTGCCCGGGAGAAAGCGATTTCCTCCGACGATGTCCCAGTAGGCATCGAGTGCAAGTTGTTCATCGAATACAGGCGAGTTTGTCATAACTTGGTATTCGGACTTGTGATGAATCTGCAGTTCTCCATCGATGTACTCGAGGATAGCGGAGTCACCACCCGAATCTGAAATCGCCATGTGCACGTTGGCAACTCGGCCGTTGGGAAGCATGGGTGCCACGATGGTAAAGGGAGGATCTTCCATAGCGGACACCGCTTGCTTCACGCTCGCATAGTTGTCCAGAAAGTATTGCGCCCAAGCACCAATGGAAAGGGTCGGCTTGACGGTCTTCGACGCATCACCGTAGTCGGACTCCGCAAGGTAGAGAGCGTTTGACACAAAGCCCTTCTCATTCATCCCGTCGGCAGTGGCTGCACCGTAGAATGACGCGACGATCGAACCGTATTTGGATGTCCATTTGACCGGGTTCGCACCGACGCCACCATCACGCTCCAAGCCACGAGGGAACGACCACAGCGCGGTTTTCGCGGTGGGGTCGTTCCAATCCATGCCCCTCGCAGTTATGAAAGTCCCGTTTCCAGTTTTATAAACAACGCGTGTGCACATGGTGTTCTTTCTTGAAGTTCGATTCTGGTGGTCGTTTTTCAGGGGTTCATAAACAGTCGAACAACCCCTATAAAGCTTTATCATGAATGCCGAGGGCATTAAAACGATCCATACGATACTCCAATTCGCGTATTTTTTCCGCTAGGGTTATACTTTATCCAGCCAATTTGGCATGGATAGAATTGAGTATAGATTGATCATATCTCAAAGCGACTTGGAAATCGCATGGCCTCCCCAATACGTCGTATCGCTAAATTAGAATCTTGGAAAAGCCAAGCGACCGGGCTGCTGTGTTGCCTGCTAGGCCTGATCTGGGCTGGGCACCCGATCTTTCACAGCGTATGCCATCTGATTGACCTGCCACATCAGCACCCGACAGGGCAAGCCTTCAGCCATGGGCACAGCCACGGCCACGGCCACAGTCATGGCCATGGGCACAGTCACGGCCACAGTCACGGCCACAGTCATGGCCACGGGCATGCTCACCATACGCCGAGCAGCCAGCTAACGGAGGACGCGACGCCCTCGGAGCAAAATCCCGGATCCGATTCACCCCATCGCAAACCTGACGACAGTGAAGGCCCGCTCTTATTCATACAGTCGCTCGAGATCGAAACTTGCTG
>CEVF01083113.1_pt1 | contig 34316 bp, 29 predicted proteins | sample 356441 | NCBI WGS metagenome assembly CEVF01 (sample SAMEA2622765, study PRJEB7988) | marine metagenome | biome: marine biome (ENVO:00000447); feature: surface water layer (ENVO:00002042); material: "saline water (ENVO:00002010), including plankton (ENVO:xxxxxxxx)" | depth 5 m | reverse complement strand
GGCCAGAATTAAGAACGGTGGAATCAATATTGGCGTCAACGGAGAGCCACACCTTCCCATTTGGCAAAAATTCAAGGCCGTAGGTAAAAAAGCAGGTTGTGTGACCACGGTACCTGTTACCCATGCTACCCCTGCCGGCTTTTGCGTGAACCAAAAATCTAGAAACGACCAAGCATCCATTGCCGAAAAATACCTTAAACACGGCTTTGATGTTTTAATGGGCGGGGGAAACGAATACTTTTCTTCAGAAAAACGTAAGGACAAGAAGGATATGTACACGGCCTTTGCAAATAAAGGATACTATGTTGCACGGTCCAGGGACGAAATGATGTCCGCCCCAACCAATAAACCCATGCTGGGTGTATTTTCCGACAACGGACTTCCATATACAAAAGACCGCGAAAACAACAAGGAACTTTTGAAAAACACCCCTAGTTTGGCGGAAATGACCGGCAAGGCCATTGAAAACCTAAAAAATGCCCCCCAAGGATTTGTACTGCAGGTAGAAGCTGGGAAAGTGGACTGGGCCGCGCACGGAAACGATATTGCGGGCTTGCTCTATGACCAAGTGGCCTTTGATGAAGCCGTGAAAGTAGCGATGGATTTTGCGGAGAAGGACAAAGAAACATTGGTGATCATTACCACGGATCACGGAAACGCCAATCCGGGGGTCATCTACGGAAAATATGCCAATGATAATTTTGATTCCATTCAAAACTACAAGCACACCAATGAATGGATCTTAAACGGTATTGGCAAGGAGTCTTCCGTAAGCAATATAAAAGAACGTGTGGAATACGCCAATGGATTCGCCTTGACCACCGAAGAAGCCGAAATGCTCCTCGGTTATTACGATTCCATTCAATCCGAAGATGGTTGGTACAACCCAAAACATTTACCGTTCCGTGCCTTGGCAGAGATCCAAAAACAACACAACTCCGTAGGCTGGATCAGTATGCAGCATTCTGCGGATTATGTGGAACTGGCGATGTTCGGCCCAGGGAGTCAATTACTAAAGCCGTTCATTAAAAACACCGACCTCCATTACCTAATGTTAGAGGCCGCAGAGGTGGAGAATACATTTTAGAATCAACCCACCAACCTCATCAATCAATATGAAACCAATACAATCATTATTCATAAACCTGTTGCCATATGGTACATCCATTTTATTAGTCAATGTTGTCTTTGCCCAAGATCAGGTCGATAATTTTCCTCCCCCAGAAAATCCGGTTATCATTTCTGCAACCAAATCCTTGGGAAAAATTACCATTGATGGACATTTGAACGAGCCGGATTGGGAAAAAGCGGAAATTGTTTCAGATTTCTTCCGTGTGGAGCCAACCCAAGGGGGAAATATCAAAAACCCCACCACGGTTAGAATTCTTTATGATGACCGCAATATATATTTTGGGGTGTTCTGTAAAGATTCCATAGGTAAAAAGGGAATTCGGATTCAGGATCTTCGCCGCGATTTTGATAACACCGAAAACGATGTTTTTGGTATTCAGATCGATGCACAGAATACCAAACAATATTCCATTTCGTTTCAGACCACCCCTTATGGCAATCAATTGGACCAACAAAGCTTCAATGATGCAAATACGGATGCGGACTGGAATGCCCTTTGGAGTGTACGGACACAGCGCACCGATAATGGTTACTATGCGGAATTTGCCATTCCGTTCAAATCCATACGGTACGATAGGCCCGTAGAGAAAGTGCCTGCGGAATGGGGGGTTACATTTTACAGAATGGCCCGTAAAGATTATGAGAAAACGGTTTTTCCCGCCATTCCGCAGTCCTTTTCCGAAAATCGGATGACCTATGCCGCCAAGTTGACAGGGTTGGATGTTCCGCCCCCATCGGCCAATATACGAGCGGAGCCCTATGCGTTATATCAATATGAAGAGCTAAAATCGGGGGACCAGATCATAGAGAAGTCCAGCGACCCAAAAGTAGGGGGAGACGTCAAATGGGCCATAAGCCCCAATACCGTTTTAGACCTTACCATAAATACCGATTTTGCCCAGGCCGACGTGGACAGGGCGGTGAACAACCTAGAGCGTTTTAATATCTTCTTTCCCGAAAGGCGGCAGTTCTTTTTAGAGAATTCGGGCATCTGGGCCGGTGGCGGCAATTTTCAGGTAAGGCCTTTTTTTAGCAGGTCCATTGGTTTGGAGAACTCGTTCAACGCCAAGCCTGCCCCTTTAGATTTTGGTGCCCGCTTTACCGACCGTAACGAAAACCGTACCATGGCCGGTTTGGTGGTTCGACAAAGGGAAACGGATAATAGTACCGGGAGTACCTTTGGCGTAGCACGATACTCACAAAATTATGGAAAGGAAAATAATATCGGAGCCATGGTCACCTACCGTTTGGACGATACTGCCGACCATTTGGGAACCTCCAGTAGCAACAACACGACCATTTCCATTGATGGATTTATCAGGCCAAAAAATGAGGTGACCCTGACCTACCTTTTGTCCGCTTCCATGGATAGTGAAACAGGACAAACAGGATATTCTGGAAGGTTATTCTCAGGAAAATACACGAACAAATACTATCTGGGATACCTAAATGCATTTGTCAGCCAAGATTATACCGCCGATATGGGGTATGTATTTCAAAAAAATGTAATGTACCACAGCCCTGGCGGCTATGCTATTATAAGACCAAAATCCCTACCTTTTATTAGGCGATGGGATCCTGGGGTCTTCTTAAATTATTATCATGATTTTGAAAATTTTGGGAAATTTCAACAAGCGAGTCTGTACATTTTCCCAATCTATTTATGGTTCAAGGACAATAGTTTTTTGGAAATGTCCTTTACCCCCACTTGGCAGAACATCGATTTTGATTTTGCCCCATTGGGGTTGGAGATAGAAGAGGGTGATTATAGGTATACCCGTTTTCTCGCCAACTATTTCACGGACCAATCCAAAAAAATCTCAGGCTCGGCAAGCTATGACTTGGGCAAATTTTATAATGGCTCGAGAAACACCCTTACCCTCGGAATGCGCTATGCGCCTTCACCCCATGTAGCACTTTCTGCCAACTATGAGCGCAACAACATCAATGGTCTTGGTGTTTTGGAAGAAGACCTTGATACCGACCTATACTCTGCCAATCTGCGACTGGCCCTGAACCCAAGGGTGCAACTGTCCACATTTTACCAATACAACAGTTTTGATGAACAAGGGCGTTGGAATGTTCGCTTTAGTTGGGAATATATGCCGCTGTCTTTTATCTATCTTGTATTCAACGATACCCAAACCGATGTTTTTGATCCCGTACAGCGTTCCACACAGTTCATCAGTAAAATCACTTTTTTAAAACAGTTTTAGTCCGCTATGGTCCTGTTCCAAATTTATAAAGATTCTTCCGAGTCTGAATCAATATCATATTGCCCTATAGGGGGCATAGGGAAACAATAAAAATGTGACTCACGGGATATATCCCAAAATTTAAAAATACATAAAATATTTTATTGCGACATAGTTGCATTAATGGCGGATTTTTATATTTTTGCCATTCATTTGAAGAATCACAGCATTAAAATGACCTCCCCCATTCCCGACCAACCATTTGTCTTATCGTTGTCCCCAAGGGTTCCCAAAATTGCAATAACCCTACTATTATTACTTTTCAAGGTGGGGAGTTATGCCCAGACAAATGCGGAGATTACTTTACAGGGCACCTTGCTCAATCAAAAAGATTCCATACCTATCCCATATGCCACGGTATTGGAAGTCAATTCAGGAACGTTTGCCTATACCGATCAATCCGGAGGCTTCACGCTGAACGGGTTGCAATCCACATCTGTACGGCTTCAATTTTCATGTCTTGGATTTCAAACCCGTGATATACTTTTCGAAATCACTTCTCAAAATCATCAATTTTTTTTAAAAGAAGCTACGTTCAACCTGGATGACGTAGTAGTGGTCGGCAAGGAACTGAAGGCTGGATCATCCACGATGATCGGCAAAAAGGCCATTGAACACACACAAGCGGTAAGTTTAAACGATCTCTTCCAATTGCTTCCCGGTCATCTTGCCGTGGACCCAAATTTCTTAAGCCCCCAGCAACTGACCCTTAGACAGGGATCTGCGCTTTCCGCTGCAGATAAGGCCAATGCACTGGGAACCCAAATCGTAAGCGATGGAATCCCCCAATCCAACAATGCCGATTTACAGACCGACGTCAATATCCTCAACTCAAGCCCAGGTTCCGACCCCCTTTTTCCTTCCGTGGCCGGCAAAGGGACCGATCTGCGGGAATGGTCAACGGATAATATAGAATCAGTAGAGGTAATACGGGGCATTCCCTCCGCCAAATACGGGGATCTTACTTCCGGGTTGGTTCTGGTGAATTCAAGAATTGGAGCATTTGACCCCGAACTGGTCTTGAGAATGAACCCACAATTGGTTCAGTTTGCTTTCAACCTTGGCAAGCAACTCAATCAAAAAAACAGTATCAATATTGGCGCGGATTGGCTTGAGTCCAATGACGATTTACGAAATTCCACCTCTTCCTACCAACGGTTCAACGGTCAGGTGGCATGGCAGCGTATGGGTGACCTATTAAAAATCAGGCAAATTGGAAATGTTTCCTACGGTTACGATAAATATGAAGGGGAAAGTACAACACAGGCCTTGAGCCTGAGCGAATACAGTAGCAGGAACTGGCGTTTCAGGTGGAATTCCAAAATCAGCTTAAGCAAACCGGGCAAGGTATTAAAAGCCGCGTCCATACAAACAGGTGTAAATTTTGCAACCCAGAAAAGCTATTACCAAGATTTAATTACCCGTGATCTATACCCCATTTCCGTGGCGTTGACAGATACGACAATGGTCGGGCAATATGGCCGTAGTGAGTATCTGAACCAGACTACCATCGATGGCAAACCTTTGAACATTTACAACCGCATAGAAGGAACATGGTCATTTAAAGGGTTGTTGGGGGGGGCATCACCGTTTTACTGCAGGGTCGGAATTCCGATATGATGAGAATTTTGGAAATGGCCGGCAGTTTGACCCACTGACCCCACCGAGACAGAATTACAGCATGGGGGACAGACCAGATGATTGGGATGAAATTCCGGGAAAAGATCAGTTGGGAATTTATTTGGAAGATAGAATCCGTACCAAATTATTTGCCAGGGAAGCGATAGTTTCCATGGGATTGCGGTGGGACCGGGTATCCACCAAAACATTGTTCGCCGGCAATGTAGGCGATATGGTTTCGCCACGGATCAATCTGAATTGGTCGGTACTTGACCAACTCTCCCTAAGAATGGGATGGGGCAAAGCCTCTAAATCCCCTACCCTCTCCCAGTTATATCCGGGCAAACGATACTTTGACCTGGTCAACTTCAATTATTTCGCCAATGACCCTGCGGAACGATTGGTCGTGATCACGACGAAGGTCATCAACCTTAACGACCAACCCTTAAAACCCTATACCATGAACAAATGGGAAGGGGGTTTTACATTCTCCAATGCACATTGGGACATTACAGGTACCCTTTTTTATGAAAAAACGGACAATGCCATCAGTTATGTACGCCAAGCCGTCCCCATGCAGTACGATAAATATCAAATAGATTATGAACGTGATGGGCAACCGCCTGTTTTGATGTTGGAGCCAGCCAGTACAGCAACCTTTTTTGCCGGGGTGGATGTGCCTAGGAACAACCTGACCATCATCAACAAAGGATTTGAATATACTTTATCCTCCCCAAGGTTGGACGCCATAAACACAGAAGTTTTGTTGAACGGTGCATGGTATTTCACCACCAGTCAAAATCACGGACAAATTGCGGAATCGTCCTTTATATATGCCAATGCCTCCAGTCCCACGCGCATTCCGCTTTACGAAAAAACAGGCAATGTGGAATCCCAACGTCTCAACTCCAGTTTACGGACAGTAACACATATCCCACAAATAGGTTTTGTGGTCTCGACCCTTTGGCAGGCCATTTGGATTGACAAGTCAACATCAGGGGTGCTCAGTGAATACCCTACCGGTTATGTAAATACCCAGGGTGAGATCATAGCACTGACCCCGGAACAGGCAAGGTCGGAAGAATTTAGCGACCTCCGTAGGGTACTGGCCGATGCAAGGCAAAACAGCTACCCTTCCCTGCATTTGTTCAACTTGAAGGTAACCAAGGAATGGAAGGACAAAAGTAGGTTTTCGTTCTATGTCAACAATATCTTCAACCACAGGCCATTGCACCAAAACGATGCCAGTGGAACATTTGTCCGAAGAAACCCACCAACAACATTTGGATTGGAAATCATCTATAAAATCAATTAAATATGAAACACAGACTAAGTAACCTCTCGATTTTTACACTGGGCCTATTGTGCTCGCTTCTTTTAACCAATTGCAGCAGTGATGACGGCTCTTCATCCGGTGATTTGATAGTCACCGTGAACTACCCCGACAACTATGCCGAACAACTTGCCCCAAATGTCACCGTAAAAGTGACCAATACGTTGAACGGTAAGGAAAGTACCAATGAAACCACAGATCTGGGCGTCGCTTCGTTTACCGGTATCACCCCAGGGGACTATACCGTAACCGCCAGCATTTCATTGAGCAGTTCGGAGGCCGAAGCCCTAACGGGAATTGCCGAAGAGGTTCAATTAAGTGGCGTGGAGTCCAATGTTTCCCTAATGGCCGGACAGGAAGTCTTGGTCGAGATCGACCTAAGCGGGGGGCAGTTGGGAAACCTGGTCTTCAAAGAAGTATACTATACAGGCTCCAAAACCCCTTCCGAGGGCAACTATTTTTCCGATCAATTCATAGAGATCTATAACAACTCCACAGAGGTCATCTATCTGGACAACCTATATATTGCCGACATCTACGGTGTTTCTGGACTTATCAATTCCGGTAATGTACCGACCGAATTCCAGGATGACCAAGACCACGTTTATGCGAACAGTATCTGGAGGATACCTGGTAGCGGAACGGACCACCCATTGGAACCCGGTAATAGTATCATCATTGCCCAAGATGGTGTGAACCACCAACTAGAGGAGCTGAACCCCAATAGCCCGGTGGACCTATCGGATGCAGATTGGGAAACATACAACGAGCGTGACGACAACAGGGATGCGGATGCCCCGGAGGTACCCAACTTGGAACGTATGTACTTCACAGGAGGTTTTGATTGGTTGGTCACAGTTTTCGGCCCTGGTCTTGTCATCTTTAAAACCGACGATTTTGAAAGCTTGGAACAGGTCCCCTATCCCGTACCGGAGTATGCCGACTTCATGGATCCACGGGTCAAAATTCCAAATGAATTGATCATCGATGCCTTTGAAGCCTTAAAAGACGGTAACAGTGGTTCGTTCAAACGTGTCCCCGTGGCCTTGGATGCAGGTTTTGTATATGCTGACGGCACCTATACAGCCCAGAGTTTCAGGAGGAAAGTGTCCACGGTCATTGAAGGTCGAATAGTCCTGAAGGACAGCAACAACTCTACTGAGGATTTTGAAAAACTGGATACACCAACACCAGGGTCATTGGATTGACCTATCAATTAAATTTCAATGAACAAGGTTCTAGTACTTCTGATTTCCTCCATTTTTGTTGGACCGATATGCGCACAGCAGGTTCAGGATTCCACGGATTATGGACATGTGGCCATTGCATCCGGTCTATCCAATGGTTCATTCCATAGGGCAATGGGCTCGGAACAATCCTATACGATCGGTTTTGAAACGGAGGGCAAAACAACCATTAGGGCATGGCAGCTCAAAGGTCGGTTCGAATATCAAAAACAGACCGATAAAGATGTACTGTTTTCAGGAGTACTAGATCCTTATAATGGCAACCCCTTTATTTGGGGTGACACCATTAGTGGCAAATGGGAGCATAATGCCCTTGACTCCTATGTGGACCTTACATTTCCGCAAACCAAAAACCATGTGTTCGGCCTTTCCATTACTTATAAAAATTCCACAGGAGCACGGAACAATGGTCCCAAACCTTTTTATAGGTACAGAAATATCAACATAAACCCTAGGGTAAAAACCTTCCTAAAGGGTGATGAGCATCATTTTATCATTGTGGGGCTATCCTATACATCAGCATTTGAGGAAAATGAAATTGGATATTATACCACCAACGATACGTACCTAATTAGGGGCAGGGGGTATGGTTCGGCCCTAAAAGGTCCGATTCAATCTTTAGATCGGCGGCGAAGGGCAAACCATTATGGTCTGGACCTAAATTGGAGCTATGCGAATACCTGGGAAATCCACTTGAAATCGCAATACCGGCAGGACAACATAAAAGATGGTTTGGCCAGCCCCAGTGAAGACGGGAGCTACACCGAAATCTTAGGTGTTGGGGAAATAAACTATGCCACATCCAATGCTGGATATGGACTTTTATTGAACTACCGTGCAGGGAGCACGGACGATGCTGTCTTTGGCTTTGAAAACAGTGAATACCAGCAATATAGTGCCGTATTCTCCGTAGATTTGGACCGAAACCGTCAACGTGTTCATATCCCGAAAGTATCCATTGGTCTACTATACCACAAACAGGAGGATCATATTGTGTATTCGGATTATGAGAGTCAAAACCTGACGGCCCAACTTGCGCAGGTCAATCATGTAAGGAACATAAAAATCTCTTGGAAGATCGGTTATCAGTATAATCTGGACCAGCAAAGCTCGGTTCTGTCCCCCGATGTTTTAAGTGATTTGATCTATACCCCGGATTTTGAATACCTGACCACCGATCATTTATTTGCCGGATTGCACCCTACAATTCCTTTGGGGGCCAAAGACAATGGGAAAAACAAATTTTTCATCAAATTAAAAAACAACCTACTGGCCAAAAACAGTTCTTCCATTCGATATATGGGAGAAATCGCCATAGGCTTAAATCTATAACAATATGCTTTCTATAAAAAAAACACTACTTGTACCCATACTGTTCACTGCCGTGTTGGTGTTGGCCAGTTGTGCTGCCACCAACCCTAATGCAAGCTCAAACAACACAACAAGAACTACCGGATTCGATACCGCTTTGGCCGATTCCATATTAAAGATTGGTCTGGACAATGAGGCATTGTATACGCTGATTTCCGACATAAAACCCATGAGCAGTTTGATTGGGTTTACCCTACCTTTTGAAATCGACTCGGTTGAATTGATCAAAGGGCATGCACTAAATCTTGAAAAGAAAGCGAAATATGTAGAGAAAATCAAGCGTTACACTGAGGTTCTTGAAGCACTTGATACGCAGGACTTGGATTTTGTCATGGTACCTTTCCGCATGGTATCGGATTCAACTAAATCATTTCAGGTGAATGTTATCCGAAAATCCCGAATGGACGAGGTCATCAATAGCCATTTGGATTTCTTTGCCTATATGGGCATTGTCCCCGGTACGGACCCGGGTATCGTACTGAGCACTGTTGAAAACCAAGAACAAATCCTGCGGCTACGTGCCTATGGCTATCTGTTCGGCTATCCGGACTATGCCGTGGATTTTTTCGTCGAGGCCTACCATCAAGGCAAACAAACCAAATCCTTTGTGGAACGGGATTTTTTTCAGATTCCGGTCTTTTCCAGCAAAACAGGACATTTTGTGTACGCCATGCCCAAGGGACATACCCCTACCGAAACGGACAGCACCCTTTATCGCCGGGCCTTGACCGTATTGGATAGGTACAGAAACATTCGGTCAACATATTTTAATGCCGATAGTACGTTCCAGTCTTTAAAATTGATTCGGGAACTGGGGAACTAAACAGTTTGAACGAACAACCCAAGGTTTTGGCCGTATGACATATGCTAGGAGTGACAGTCAGCACATTCCCCGACCAGAATAATCTCCGATGATCGGATCGTGTATTCTTGTACCATGGGAATCTGGACATCAACGGGCAGGCATTCCATTTTTCCACAATGGGTACATTTAAAATGGGGATGGTCATCCGCATGCTTCCCGTCAGTGCAGCCATTGCAACGGGCATACCATTTTAACCCATCTGTGTCGTTAAAGGCATGGATAACACCATCTTCCTCCAGTCTCTCAAGTATCCTATAGACCGTGGATTTGTTCATGGTATCCTTAAGATCGTCCACTAGGGTAACCGCCGATATCGCCTTATCGGTATTATTGAACATCTCCTTTAATATTTCGACTTTCTTGGTTTTTCTAATGACACCCATATCTCATACTTAAAAACAACCCAATAACATGGGAAAATCCTTTATAAACAATCAGCAGTCCATGATTCGGGGCACCAGGAACCAATTGTCAAAATATCAACAGTATCCATGGTCGAACCCAAAACCTCCCCTCGACCAACAAAGGTAAACCAAAAAATAAAATGGGGCTTGCCTTTGAAGTCGGCAAAAAATCATTTCGCCTTAATGATATATTGGTAAGGCAGGAGGTCCACCACTACCTCAAAGGAAGTAAACCCAGCCTTTTTGAGTTCAGCGACCACCTGATCCATCGAAAGCTTATGCTCGACCGGAGGCCCCACGGGAATATCCTCTGTCTTGAAAAAATCGATGACCACCAATTCCCCCTCCGATGTAAGTCCCTTTTTAACCTTGGCAAAGTAATCGGAACGGTTTTCAATATGGTGATAGGTGTTCACGATCAAGACCATATCGACTTCACCGTCCCGCAAAGAGGGACTGTCATAGGGTATCTTGCGTAATTCTATGTTTTTAAGGTTATGCTCCGCAATGCGCTGCCCTAGGTATTGTTGGAATTCATCATTCACGTCGGCCGCTATCACTTTGGCCCCTTTGTCGGCCAATTTTACTGAAAAATAACCTGAACCGGCCCCAATATCCATGACCGTCTTCCCCTGAAGATCTCCCAGGTACTCCATTACTTTGTCCGGCTGCTGATAGGCATCACGTTCCGGTGATTCAAAATTTTTGATGAGTCGGTCCACTGGAGTATGGTGCATATACTCATTAGCAGAATTTTCCCCATGTTTCCCATTGTGTTCTTTCTCCTGTGCCATAATCGTGTTTGTAGTTGCGATACCCAGTAATAGGGCAATGACCATTATTTTTGTTCCCATTGTATATAATTTTTACGTTTTTTTCTTGTTATACATCCTTTTGTTTATATAGTACGTGGCCAATCCCAAAATAAGATTCGCCAGTCCCGCCAAGGTTTCATAAGTGTTGTTCGTGAAAACAAAGATGATCATCCATAGGGACAATACCACATAGAGTATTTGAAAAAGGGGAAACAACGGGCTTTTATATGCCTCCCCGTTTTGATGATCCCTACTTCCACGTAGTTTGAACACTCCCATGACCACCAGTAACGATGATATGGAAAGTAGGACGCCACAATAGATCAATATTTGTTCAAAAGTCCCCGTTAAAATCAAAACACAACTGATGAAAAATTGGAACCAGAGTGCCCTTTTGGGGATTTCACCTTCTTTTCGAGGTTTAAAGTAGCCCCAAAGCCCATATACTTTCGCCATACTTGACGTTACCCTGGGACCTACCCATACCATGGCACTGATTCCAGAGATCAACAACAACGAAATCGCCACGCCAAATAAGTTTCCATACTCCTCCCCCAACAGTTTTTTGGCCACGATGGCCCCTATGTCTATCTGCCCTACAAGCTCCTCCATGGGAACATTCCTTAAGAATATATACTGTAACATAACGTACAGTACGGTAACCAAAAAAGTTCCCCCTATCAATGCGATGGGCAAGGATTTGGAGGGCCTTTTAAACTCTTCCGTAATGTAGGCCGCTGCGTTCCATCCCGAATATGAGTAACTTACATATACCAATGCCACAGCAAATGCGGCAGAACCCACTTCCTTGAAATATTCGTCCCCAAGGGCAAGGTCAATATGGGCTTGGGCAGGGGTCAGCAACCCGAACAATATGAAACCGACAATAAGGACCACCTTTAATAAGGTACCAATATTTTGAAACTTTGAGCTGGTCCTTAGGTTTTGGACGTGGACAAAGGTAATCAGTGCTATCAATGCGATGCCCACTAATTTGACATTGTCACTCCCATATGGAAAGTATTCTACGACGGCTATTGCCGAAAGGGCTATGGGTGCGGCAAACCCAACGGTCAATGAGATCCAACCTGACAGATAACCCACCAAAGGACCATAAATTTTGGACAGAAAGGCAAATTCCCCTCCCGACTTTTTAATCACCGTTCCCACTTCGGCATAACTGAAAGCACCTGACAGTGCCAAAACACCGCCCATTACCCAAAGGGTCAATATGGCCGGGACATTGTTCAAATCTTTAAGTTGAAAACCTAGACTGGTAAATACTCCTGTACCAATCATATTGGCCACAACAATGGCCACACCCGTCATCGTCCCTATCTTATATTTTGACACTTATTATGGGCGTTTAGGGTTATCAATATTATTAATGCGTCTTTGTTGCAAATATAGTGATTTTCCTAAATCCAATGGGTACTTAAGGTATAAAACCCTCCCTATGTACATGTACCCTGAAACGTCTCTCGTTGTGAAAATGGCATTAATGATAGAAGCAAGAGAATCACTGCTGTCCCCTTTTCCTTTTCTACCCATAAGCTTTCCGGCCAAAACGCCAATGACAAGTAAAGCAACCCCAAGGGCAATGTACAGCAGGTAATTGGTCTCCCCTCCATCACCGCTCCTCTCACCAGCTTCTCTGGACGAGGTTCCTCCACCGGATGTCATTTCATCTTCATTGATTGACCTAAAGGCACTGCCCAAATAGGTTTTCTTTTCGGGACTGGCCAAAACAGTTATATTGTAAAGAGAGTTTTTTGGTTCGTCTGTTTCTATTTTAATGCCAAAACTACCTCAAGTCCGTATTTTGAAATCTACCATATTATCTTGAGCATTTGCCGTATTTTGTTCCGCCTGTACTACCTCCCAATTATCCTTGGCTAGACTCACCTTCAAAGGAGTACCATCAATGCTGGTCACCAATACATCCACAAAGTTGTACAGATCATGTCCCGTAACAAAGTGGTAATTAACAGAGTCGGACAGACGGTTAAAATAAACTATGCCCAATTCTCCCTCGTGTCCCTCCCTCATATCGGCCAGTAATTTCTGTTCCACTGGTTGTATGGCTTTGTCCAATGTAAAAGGTTGTGCAAGTCCTTGAAAAACTCCAATGAACATAAAACCTATAAACAGAATATGTTGTAGTGGTTTCATTTTATTTATTTCTTATAGTGATCAATCAGGTAATTGGCAATTTTATAAGTGTTCTGTTTCTGTTCTTCCTTTTGGGAATCCGTCAGTTTGGGACCACTGGTGTTTAAATAACTGTAACTGACTTTTATAGGGTTTTCATAGTTGGTGTTTAACAGCAGCAAGAATCCCTGTACGGGATGTCTTTTTATATAGGTATCGCCGGATTTGCTTATGCTGACATCGACCATCTCGTTCTTAAGTCCACTTTTTATTTGGTCTTCAACAATGTTTTTGTCTCCCCATTTTTCAAGGCTAATTCCGTAATTGACCGTAAAATTTCCTGGATGGGTTACTTTGTACCAACAACTACCCTGATAGTTGCTTTGTTCTTCTACTTGATGATTACTGTATCCCAAAGCCTCGGCCAATTGGGAGGTGGTAAGTTTACAATCTCCACTTGGAGTGTATAGTTGGGTATAATTTTTGCTCCAAATCCATTGTACCGGTAGCTTCCAATTTTACATCTGCTCCAGACCTCCCTGTCGTTGATTTTTCCTTTTTTCCTGTATGGCCACAAGCAGCTATTAGCAACACGCCCAAAAAGACAATGGCAATGTTTGATACTTTCATGATGTTGTTATAATGTTTATTAGAACCCTCTTATTTTAGAATTTGGCATACAGTTAAGCCCTATCGCATGGATTATTCATCAATTCTATCCACTTTAATATTCGCTATCTCCAAGGGTTCATATTTGATATAATAGTTCTCTGCCCCAGCAATAATTGGACTTATCTTGATTTCCTTGTTATCGCCAATAAAATCGAACATAATTTCATCGTATTGGTTGTTGATAAACCAAGTTTCATTATATCTTCCCGTGACATTGGTCATCACTTTTTTGTTTCCGTATTCGCCGGGTTTAAGTTTGATGATTACGCGGTATCTTTGTCCGGCCTCTGGATTGAATTGCAAAACCAGATACCTCATTTCAGGCAGAAATCCAGGTCCTCCATTGTTTGCTCGCGGGTAATATTTGTTTTCTGGATACACACTGATGTATCTAGCGGACTGCTCAAATTTTCCAAAATATGACACCACCTTCATGTCCTTGTCCGTCATTCGCCCAGGTTCAATTTCCCATGATTTGTTGTGCTTAAGCTTTAATAAAGCAGAACGATCATATGTGGTTGCAGGAAGTTTTGCTATTTGTTGTGCATTAAGGCTTTCAAATTTTTTCACCTCTATCCTTTGTGGCTTGGCAATGATTTTGTTGCTCAAATCTATTTTAGAGGGCTGAGAAACATTGATGTTTGTGTTCTTGGGCAACTTTTGGGCATGCAACGTGCACATTCCCGCTACCATTGTCGCTAATAATAATTTAACTATGGATTTCATAAGCTTATTTAATTGAAGTGTTACGTGATGTTCAGTTAAGCTTCCAAACGGTATTGTTTGTTTCGTTAAAATTGCTCCGTATCGTTCCTCCAATGGCAAACAGTTTTCCATTTAAATTGACCAGAGAATAATGAAGGGCACGGATGGGCACCGCATCAATTGTTGTTGCCAAACTCCAGTCCACTCCGGTTGGGGAATGATAAAAAGTGGAACTTTGGTTTGGGCCCTCCACAGGAGTGGTCATCAATATGATGGTATTGTCGGTAGTTACTGTTCGAACTGAGATATAGCCTCTCTCCTGGATATTGGAAACAACGGGGGTGGACCAGTTGATGCCATCCGTACTCGTTCTTGTGGCGATTTCCTCTATATCCGAATCCGGGTTGGGCTCAAAGCCATATAAGGTTTCATTAAAGGATTCAAGTTGAAAGCCGTACTTTGTCTCAAATCCATGATTTTCTGTTTCCAAGTTCCAATTTAGACCATCTGTACTACTATACACATATCGTTCCGGAGATAGGTCTTCAACATCGGCGGAGTAACCTGCAATCCGAAAGATTTTATCTCCCAAAACTGTAAATTTTGAATTTTGATATTGTATAAATGGCGTGGTCTCCGTTTCCTCCACCCATGCAATGCCATCTTCAGAGCTAAAGATCCTAAAAGACTGGTAACCATCATATATACCTCCATAGATCCATAATTTACCGTTAAAGGCAATCAATTCATGTCCATAGATGCCACCAAAGGGAAGGTTGCCTTCCAAGGTCCAATTTTCACCATCATCGCTGGACCAGATATCTGTAAGGGCGACATCTGAATCATCCCGTCCTCCAATAACCCAGATCTTGTCATCAAAGACTTCGACCGCAGCGGCTTTTCTGGCACCGTATGCAGCATCTTCGGTGATCAAACTGGGAAAGATGATTTCCGTTGTAAAGCTTTGTATTTCACTTTCAGCTACTATATGCCCCTCTTCAAAAGCGACGACTTGCCAAAAATAGTCGGTATTCAATGCCAGGGCATCGGCTTCCCCGATCTCATGGGATGTTGTTGTAAGTCCCGATTCGATTTCGGTCAGTGCATCTTCAGAGGTCCCGAGAAATAAGGAATAGGTTATCTGTTTATCGCTGTCATGGTTCTCCCAGCTAATGGTAGGGGTTTTGGAAACAGGGCTTTCGTTGTCGGCCGGGCTCAAGGTTGTCAATGTTTCTATGGTGATGACGTCCCCGTCATCATCTCCATCGTCACCACTCTTTCCGTTGTCGTCACTGCTGCATCCCAACAGGATAAGCGTAAAACATACAAGTATTGGTTTACAAAAATGCTTCATGGATATGTTGATTTTATGTTGTTGATTGTACATGGGAAGGGGATTAATATGTTAGGCCAAAGTGATTCATTACTTCGTGGTAGCTCATTTTGTCAAAGTCTGGTTTTTGTCCATCTTTTGCAGTGGTATTGCTAGGGGGGATGATGATATATCTGAAATCAGTGAAAACACTAAAGAATGTCGGTGTTCCATCAACAGTTCGGGCAATAAAGGTAATTTCTCCCAAAGTTTCGGGAAATACCACATAAAAGGTTTATTACTGAAAACCACTGGAATGGGTACCACTGTCACGCCAGCCCGGCTATATACCATAACAGTACTAGAATTTAAAATTTCACTGGTGAATGTTTCATCGGTTACCGTGAAGCTTGTATAGTTAGCCGAGTCATCGGAAAACTCCTCTGGTATCCAAGGGGAGACCATAACATTGGCATTTCCGGGTTCCCCTTGGGGTCCGGGGGCACCGTCCATACCATCTTCCACAAAACAGCTTATCAATATAACTCCCGATAAAAGAGCCATTATGGCCTTTGAAAAAATCTGGTTTGTTTTCATAATAGTCGTATGGTTTTTAGTTTCATTTATGGGTTATTTCTTGGAGAAATGTGTACTCTTGATGATTTTGTTTCTGTTGATGATTTTTAACTTGTATTTGCCCTTTCTCAATTTGTTGATGTTCAAATAAATCTCAAATTGGGGAACTTCATCCAGTATGCCTTCATACCTCTTTTTCTTCATGATGATATGAAGTGTTTTGTGTTAGTCAATTGGTAAGGAGGAGTGAATTCATGCATATCGATCTTTCAACTCCAATGCAAACCTAATGGTATGTGATATGAGGGGCTATGAATTATGTATCAAAGCTTATAAAATATGTAACAGAGCTTAAGCACCTTGGCCTGAAAGGGGGTTAGGAAGATTCTTTTTTACTGAATTCAGAAGGAGATATTCCGTAGATTTCCCTAAAACATTTTGTAAAATAGGAATGATCGTTAAAACCGACCTGGTATCCGATTTCGGAGATATTGGCATCAGTTTTTTTAAGCAGGGAAGCGGCCAATTTCAATCGTTGGTTCCGAATGAATTCAGAGGCGGTCTGGCCCGTGAGTGCCTTTAATTTTCGATGCAGTTGCATACGGCTCATACCGAGTGCCTCCGCAAAGGCTCCCGTACTAAAATCGGATTTTACCAATTGGTTGTCCAACACATTTTGAAGGGATTTTAAAAAGCGTTCGTCATAAGAACTGATGGCAATGTCCTTTGGGATTAAAACGAGCTCTTGGCTAAAACGCTCTTGTAGTTTTCTGCGGCTTTCCAGTAGGTTTTCCACGGTCTGTTTTAAAATTTTGTTGTTGAACGGCTTGGTCAGGTAGACATCGGCACCTGTTTCCAATCCCTTCAATCGATTTTCGTCACCTGCCTTGGCGGTGAGCATAACAATGGGAATGTGGGAGGTAGTGTCGTTGGTCTTACAGTTTTCGGTCAATTTCAGTCCATCGTCCTTGGGCATCATCAAATCGGTTATGATAAGGTCGGGCACTTGTTTCAGTGCTTTTTGAAAACCCATGCTCCCGTTTTCGGCGGTAACAATGCTGTATTCCACATCAAAAATGGAGGAAACGTAGGTACGAAGATCCTCATTGTCGTCCACGATCAGAATAATGTCCTTGTTTTCTTGGCTTTCGCGGGGAGCTGTTTCGCTTTCATTCCCGGAGGTAACCGTATGTTCTTGATATGTCCCGTTTGAAGGTGTTGGTACCGTAGGTGCTACTTTCTCCCCGTTCGCGTAATTGGTTTCAAGTATGGGAAGTTGTATGTAAAAAGTGACACTATGGGTATCGCTTTCAACTTTAATGGTGCCTTTGTGCAGTTCGACCAGTTCCTTGGTCAATGCCAGGCCAATGCCCGAACCTGTTTTATCTTTATGGCTACGGTGAAAGCGGTTGAATATTTCCTGTATTTCTTGGTCTGTTAGGGATACGCCTGTATTTTTTACCGATAATGAAAGCTTTCCTTGAATTGTTTTGGCCATAAAATCGATTGTGGCATTTTCAGGACTGTATTTGAGTGCATTTCCCAAAAGGTTGCCCACGACTTTCTCAAGTACATCAGGATCATACCAATAATAATTTTCATCAATGGAAATTTCAATGTTCAGCTGTTGGGCTTTTTTTTGGGCATTGAACAAAAACGATTCTACCTGGGATTTCAAAAAAGTGGACAATGGTCCTTTGGAAACATTCAGTTTGTAAAACCCAGATTCCAGTTTTGATAGGTCCAATAACTGGTCGACCAAAGCGGCCAGTCGTTCGGTGCTCCTTTTGACAATGTCCAAATGCTGTCTGTCCTTTTGGCTTAGGGCGGCATTTTCGAGTTGTTGCTCCACGGGCCCTTGTATCAAGGCCAAGGGCGTACGCAACTCATGGGATATATTGGCAAAGAAGTTCGATTTGGCGGCATCCAGCTCCCTTAATTTTTTGTTCGTTCTTTGACGGTTGCGATAGAGCACGAACAGAAACAGTCCGGCCAATGAACTTATCCCTATTCCTCCCAAAAAAAGAGTGCGCTGATTCCTTTTTTGTTGTTCGGCAAGTTCATTTTGTGATTTCAACAGTGCTATTTCCTGTTCTCTTTTTTGTGTTTGGTATTTGGCTTCAAGGTCCAGAGCAAGGCTTTTTTGCTTTCTGGCCTCCAGAGAATCTTGCAGAACGAATGATTGTCCATAGTATTCGACCGCTTGCTCAAAGTCCCCGGTTTTTCCATAAGATTCCGCAAGGTTTTTGGTGATTCCTAATAAAATGCCACTGGAACCGGCATCGGATTGTTTGAAATAACCGTACGCCCGTTCAAAGTACGGTATGGCTTGTTTGTACTTGCCTATTCTATAGAGAAAGCCAGCATAGCTCCAGTTGGCATTTGCAATTAGATCGGGATTCCCTGTTTTGGTCAGAAGGTCAAACTTTTTTTTATAATAGGCATCGGCTTGATTATAATTGTTCAGGTCGGTCTCAATAATGCCCAAAGATCCACAAATCCTGGCAACCTCTTTAATAGAGCCAGTACGTTCATAAAAAGAGAGACTTTTCATTAAATAGGGTTTGGCCTTTTGATACTCTTTTCTTTGCCCATAAATATTTCCCAGCATACTATATCCGTAATGCGCAGATACTTCATTATTTATATCTAAGGCCATTTTTATTCCGCGTCTAAAGTAGCCTTCTGCCTTTCCTATATACGAAGTGTCTTGCACACTATAGGTTCTCAAGAGTACATTGCCAAGATTGAAAAGTGCACTTACCACGTGGGAATTCCTTTCACCGAAGAATTGAGAAATAGAATCTATTTGTTGATAGGTGGCGATTGCATCAATATCTTCAAACTTTTGGAAGTGTATGTTTCCTATGGCATGTAAGGCACTGGTGGTCACTTCGGGTAATTGATGTTCTAAGCCCAAGGCGAGTGCTTTATTCGCATAGTACTCTGTAGAATCGTAATTATCTTTTTCAAAATAAAGATAGGCTATCTGAGCTTGTGCTTTTCCCAAGTGTAAATTGGAGGAGGTCTCCTTTGCGATTTCAAGATTTTGCAATGCCAGCCGTAGGGCATCATCATATGCTGAAATCTTAAATAAGGAGTCTATTTGAGATTGGTTGGTCAAAAACTCCTGGGGTATATTTTGACCAAATGATGAAATACATATTGAAGTCAGAATTAAAACCAAGATATTCTTTATCATAAAATCAATTTTTTCATCAGCAATAGGGTGAAGTTAAATAAAATATTATGTACTGAATTTAGTCTCAACAGGATTTTGCTGTAATCATAGGGATTGAATGCCCAAAATCATCAGATTTAATTTGGAAAACTGATAGAATACTAATACTACCGAGTGAGGTTACCCCATCTGCAAATTGAAAACATTATTCTCTTCATGTGAGGTAATCCAAAGGTCTATTGGCTTCAATTTTATATCGTTCCAATCTCCATTCTGTTATTTTAAGCTTTAGATTGGTTTTCCATGGGCCATTTTGTTTTTCATCAAATTGCGTCAATTTTTTCGTCAAAAATTTCCAGTGTTTACAGGGCTTCCCAAAGGGTTTACTGTAGATTTCGGAGAAGTATACTGTAACCCCTGGTTTTGCACAATATTCCAAACTCCGTTCAATTAACTGTTTTTCAATGCGTTGACAACTCAAAAAACAACCGTGATGGCGCAATTTGCTCATCACCCTCTTGCTATTTCTTCGTCCCGCAAGCGGGACCGAATAAATACAGCTTGATTGAAAATCAGCTCCCACATAAATATTCTTTGGTCTGTACGGACTTTAGGAAAGTCAAATCAATTATTTAGTTGCCGTACAAAAGATGCATGTAATCATTTATAAATCTACCATTTTATAAACAAAATAAAATGCATAGCGGATTGAAAAAAGGCTATGTTTAGATAATGTGTCCAGGGATATTACACCGATTCACAAATCAAAAAGGAATATCCAAAACTAAAGACAGTAATTTTTGATAATCTTTTAATGGTTTTAGTTACCCAATACAAAATAACCTAAACCAAATTAAAAGCATCTCAAAAAAAGTCTGATGGTTTCTATGTTTGAAGAATGGTGAAAATGAGTAAAAACAATTTAAATGGATTCAAAATTTAACAAATCAGAACAATCAGAGTTGAATTTTGTTAAAAAAAACGTAGAGTTTTCAAAAAATAAGCCTCAGAAAGAAAAACTCTCCAAGGCCCCTTATTAATTAGTGATCGCGGAAGGATTTGAACCCCATCCGCTAACCCCTAAGTTTACTGGGTTTCACCTTGCTTATGTTTTGTAACTAACCGAATTACAGACCACTATGAGCAATCTCATTTCGTAGGACCCAAAATTAACTATAAAATATTAAACCTGTCCTAAAAATCGGGGTTTCTACATTCATGCCCATGAATAAATTCAAAGGTTTGTATGAGGTATATTATATGAGGCTTTGTCTTCTAGCCTTTTGAACAGCCTCTAACTTGTTGTGGACCTGAAGCTTCCTATAAATATTCTCGATATGCTTCCTTACCGTACTTGGGGATAGGAAGAGATTATTGGCAATCACGGTATAGCTTAACCCTTCCGCCAGTTGTTCCAATACTTCTTTTTCACGTGAACTTAACGAAACGTCATCTTCCTGTACGGATAGTGATTCTTGTTTTTCCGGATATCGTAATAATTTGAGCGTCTTTACCGCAATGGAAGGGCTCATCGCCGCACCTCCCCCAAGAGTCTCGGTAATGGCATTGTACAACTTTTGTCCTTCAATTTCCTTGAGCAAATACCCATCGGCACCGGCCTGGATTGCATTGAAAATATTCTCATCATTATCGAAAACGGTAAGCATGAGCAACTTAATGTGGGGATATTTCTGTTTTACGATACGAACGGTTTCTATACCGTCCAAAACAGGCATTTCTATATCCATAAGTACCAAATCGAGGTTGTGGTTCTTTTCCAATTTAGACAGCAACTCCCCACCGTTGTACACCATGTACTTGATGTCCAAATCCTCAAAATCTTCTAATTTCTCTTTTATGGCACGAGCCAAGAACGTATTATCGTCCACTATGGCCAGTTTGATTTTGCTCATGGTCCTATACTTTTTGAAGTGAAAGAATTATGTCTTTACCTGTAACGTTACCTTGGTGCCTTTACCGATTAGACTTTCTTGATTGAAATAAATGCCAGCTTTTTTGGCCCTGTTCCTCATTATATGAAGTCCGTTCCCTGTCGACTCCTTTGATGTATCAAAACCCTTTCCGAAGTCCTCTATTTCAATCTGCACTTTTTCATCAACATAGACAAACCTTACCTGAATCTGATCACTCCCTGAATGTTTTACAGCATTGTTCACGGATTCTTGAATAATTCTAAAAAGATTCATCCCCACAAAGGCATTGAGCACCTTATGATCCGGATTCCCCTCAACTTTCACATTGATTTTATCATCTGTGGCTTCATGAACAGTGGCGGCCAATTGCTGGGTCCGCTCCTTGATATCCTCCAAACTGATTTCATCCTTGTTCATGGCCCAAATGGTATCCCGAAGCTCAGATATGGTGACGAGTGAAAACTGTTTCATCTGGGTAAGCTTCTCCATTAAAAATACTTCTCCCCTATCTATTCCGCGCTTTGCCGAATCGGTTATTGAGGTGAGGTAGGTGAGCTGCGACCCAATATTGTCGTGTAAATCTCTGGCAATACGTAAACGTTGTTCCTTAAGGTTTTCCTGTGCTCGGGCTTCTGCCATGGCCTTTTCCAGAGCGGTCTCCCTAGCAAAATTCTTCGCCTTTACCTTTTGTTCACGGAAAATCAGAAAACCGACAATAAGCAGTATGGCCAATAGAGCCCCACTGCCCATAAGCATACTGTTCCTATTTTTCAGGACTAGCTCACCCTCGACCAATGCATTCTGTTGGCGAAGGATTTCGTTTTCCTTTTGCTCGGACTCGTATTTTTCCTTAAGGTTGAACATTTCGCTTGCTTTTTCAGCAAAATAAAGGCTATCTCTTGCTTCCTTATGTTTTTGATGATAAACATAGGCCTTTTCAAAATCCGGTTTTTCTTCATAAATCAAGGACAAGGTTTTCGACAACACATCAATGGCTGGAATAAAATCTATTTGCTCTGCTTCTTGATATGTGGTTAAAGCCAATTCCTCTGCCTTGATTTTTTTCCCTTGTTTGAGAAGTACATTGGCAAGATCATTTCTTAGAAAATATAACGCCAGACGCTCACCTCTTTCCTCTTGAAGCGAAATGGCCTGGATATAATATCGCTCTGCTTCCTCAAAATTTTCAAGCCCCCAGCTTGCCAAGGCCATATTGGTCACTGGATATGCTTGATCCAATCTTGCTCCCATGGACCCAAAGCCATCGAATGCTTTTTTTGCATATTCAAATGCTGTATCGTATTCCTTTTTTACAATATAGGCCGATGCCGCACTATTATAGCTCGAAATCAACATATATTGATTACCCATAACTTTATACATTTCCATTGCCTTGAGGTAGTACTCCAATGAAAGGTCAGGTTCTTCAATGAGCTTAAATCTGTTTCCAAGATTTAGATATGACCCAGCAATCCACAGACTATCATTTCCAGCCTTAAAGTTTTCCAATGCCTTTAATTGAAAATCCACAGCCTTGTCAAACTCTGACAGTGCCTCATATGCATTGCTGATATTCGTGTAAAGACTTCCCAAAACATAATAATCCTTGGAATTTTCTAAAATCGGTTTGGCCTTCAAATGAAAATCCAACGCCTCTTTGGGCCTACCCTCATCTTGAGAAAGAACTCCATACGCTACCCATATTCTTGCCCTGAAATGGTCATCATCCATAATTTCGGCCTGTCGAAAGGCCATATCCATGTAATATCGGGCACTGTCCATATTTACGGACCGAAACCTCATGCCAACATCTTTTAGTGCCAAAACTTTATCGCCGCCCTCCTTCAACTGGGCAGTATCCTTAAGTGCTTTGATTTCTTTTTTAATATCCTGTGCCAAAATTGACTGCAACGTGAATATCAAAAAGAATAAAAAGGTGATTGGAAATTTGTAATAAGTGGTCATTATAACTAAAAGGAATGGTTGGTGCTTAAAACTAATCCAATTGATTTTATAATCTTAGTTTTTACAAAAAAATTAATTCGCCTTGTCCACCAATTTTTGAATGGTGGCATCTAAAAATGATGATATTGCAAGTTCTGCTCCCTTCTTATATTTTTCTGGATCGCATTTTACAACGGACACATTAACGTCCTCCTTGTCCTCTACCCTCCAAACACGGAAAACACCGGCATCCATTCCTCGCTTGTCCACATCTGCTCCCTGTGAGGCATCAAATTTTTGCTTTTCAAGAACGCCTTCAACCTCTACTCCACGGTTGGACACCATCTGCCCTATGTTAAACCTGTTGACGCTGGATGCATCAATCTTAAAATCGGTCTCTGCCTTTACCTGTGCGTACCCGGCATGTCTGTTCAAGGCTCTTGTGGTTTCGCTCAATGCATTATCAAAAGAAATAACATTTAGCACTACCTTGTTGAAAATAAAATCATTTTTCTGGTTGGACACCTTCATTTCGACCTGCTCCTCGTAATTGGCTAGCTTTAATGGCCCAGCTTTCTTGTTCTCCATATTTTGCTTTGCCACGATAAATTTTTGTCCTGTGGGACGCATTACTATGTCACCGAACTCATCTCCTTTTTCTCCACCTTGACCAGACCTCAAATCCCATCTTTTTTCGCGGTTTTTCTCATAGGCGCTATGGTTCCATAACTCATCAACGGAAGCTATTTCAAATCCTTTTGCCCTAAGGTCCGCCTTGTACTCTTCAAAGAGTTTATCGGTAAGTTGTTGAAGGTCTTCAATATTGAGCCCGTCCAGCACCAAGGTCAACGACGCCTTTGCATCTCCTTTTAGTCCTCCTCGCCACATTTTGCCTCCTTTTTTCTTGTCCTCTAACTGCAATGCTGTTTGAAAATTGACCTGAAAATCGGAAATGACGATTCGTTTTGGACTTTTTCTAAAATTGAGATTGGCCGGCCCCAACATTTTTATCTTAAAATCCTTTACATTTTGTGCAAATGCCACAGGGGAGGCACAAAGTAGAATCAATAAAAAAGATAACATGGGTAAATTGATACGTTTCATACTATTGGTTTAAAGTTTTGAACAAACATAGCATCCAATGGCGTTGAACTCAATAGGGCAATTGTCGTAAAATGACAGGGAATAGGTGGCTATGTGTCAAATATCAAAATAGAAAAAGCTTAAAAGCCCGATCACGAATGTTGCCAAAAGCAAAGCCGAATTGATGCGTTGCAACTTTGGGTTCAATTTTTTCAGGGTTGCATAAATGTGCAACGCCAATGCCAAAAGAAACGCAGGTAGACTCAAATAGAAGTTGAAAAGGTAGAACCATAGCCAACTGGTGCACAGCGCCCATGCTGAAATCGCCGATATTGCCGGTGGTATGCATTGATTCATACGGCTCACAGCTGTATTAGGATAACGATAATACAGAAAAGTTGCCAGAAGTACCATGGGCCCAAGCATCGCGATCAACAATAGCACACTACCGAACATAATATGTTTTTTATACCAAATAAACTTCTTCACCATTGGGCAGCACAATGCTCAACGGCACATTTCCATATTGTGTCTTGTAAACCAATACTTTGTCCCCAATAAAGAGTTTGTTGTACAGTGTTGAGCTTACCAAGAGTGGTCCTGATGTAAGTATGATTCGATTGGAATTGGCATATCGGTTGGAAGTCAGTGCGAATTTATCTTCGACGATGGATGGAACTCCACGTTTATGGGACCTTTCCTTGTTCCTGTTATAATTTCGGTAGGCCACATATAATCTATAAAATTGAAAAAGAGGTACGACCCAGATTGGAAACAATAGCACGACAAAGCTCCAAAAACCGCTAATGATCATTAAAAGGCCAATAGTGATAAATGGACTGGACCTTACCAAACGCTTTTTTATTTCCGTTTTCCAGATCCTATGCAAGGCTTCATAATCTTTTGGGGTATAGCGAGTATGTGGAATGTGTTTTTCCAGAAACTTTTCTTCTTCATCAAGCTTTTGAGCAACATGGGCATCCTCAACTTGACCCAAAACATGAAGATTTAGTGTGATTCCTGATTTGGGAGCACGGTCCAGCTGCACCTCTGCTCCGATTCTAGCTTTTGAGTAATAAGAATAGTCCACCGAAAACTCCTCATTATCAATATAAACATAATATGACCTTCTAGTTCGGGTCCTTGTTTTGTGCCCGTAAACAGGCCTGTCTCCCGTTGTGGCCCAATGTATCCTTTTGTCGGTGATCTTTCCAGAAACCCGAGATTTTAAACCTAGTTTTAAATCGATTGCCGTGGATGCAATAATATAGGCTATGACGCTAAAAAATAAGACCGAGAAGGCCACCATCATGTAGACTCCAACGGAATCATCTGCAAAACCTGAATTGAACATAAACGACAGAAACAACCAGAATATACCGATAACCACTACCGGAAATAACAACATTCCATATAATTGACGCCTCAGCTTGGTCTTATCTCTATGTTCTAAGGGCAATGTTTCCAATTTAGGCATGATCCACAATTTGGTAGAGCCAAAATTAGGGCCTCCTAGAATCCCCACAATAGGGCAATTGTCCTATTGCGGCATAGCATGGCATACAGATAGTTTTGCTGAAAACCAATCCAAAAAAAATGAATTCCATTACCAATACCAAAAGACTTTCCCTTGCCATATTTATAATTCTTGCCCACTTTTTTCATTACCAAGGGTCTGCCCAAAACCTGCACCTCAGCAATTTTGACATCAAGTATGGGCAGGTAACAGCGATGTCCATCACCAAATATCATGCTATCGGAGCCCATTTGTACAGTGAAAAGAACCAACTCATGTTCAACCCCGATGGTTATTTAACAGAGGACAAACTTTACCTGGATAATAATTACGAAAAGCTTACCACTTATGATTACATTAATAATGCGTCAAAAGCCATAGAGAAAAAATTCAATCCATTAGGTAAACAAGAAGGTTTGGATAAAACCCTTTATATCTATGAAACACCCATTGGAATAATTTCGGATGACCTACCCGAAACCGTAAAAAACGATGAAGGTCAATACATTGTTCTTGGCGGTTTAAAATACGGTGCAATCTTTAAGTACAAAAAATACGTGATCGACTATGAGCTTGCGGAAGCAAACAATGGAGAAAGCAAGGTGTTCTACTCCAGTGAATATACCTACGATGGACTAAAACTAGATGAATCCTACAATCAAAAGGATATACGTTATTTTAAATACAATGACAAAAAGTTATTGGAGGAAGAATTGGGCATGTCCAAGATTTGGGAAAGCCTTTTATATAAGTATGTTTACGACCAGCGTGGCAATTGGATTGAAAGAACCAAATTTAGGGCATCAAACTTTACCGAAACCAAATATCAATGGATCATCGATGAGGTAAAATACAGGACCATCACGTACACAGATGGCACGGCAACAGGTAGCAATGTGCCAAGTACTCCAGAAATCGCCTATTCATCCAACCAGAGCAAATTGAAAGACCTCCCAAAACTCAGCGATCCCATATTGATGTCCAAATCCATGAAATTCCTTCAAGATATCACTAAGCTCAGAAACAAAAACAACAAAGGTACAAGCAACGCAACTAAAAACGAGATTTCCCCAACATGTTTAAACGGTGACTGTTCTAATGGGTTTGGGAAAGCTGATTTTGGGACATATACCATTGAAGGTTTTTTTAGTGATGGCAAGGCCAATGGCCAAGGAACTTTATTCTACAAGGATAATTCAGGATATTATCAAGGCAACTTTGTAAATGGTTTCAGGGACGGATTCGGTATATACACCTGGGTCGGCAGTAAAAACTACTACATCGGACAATGGGAAAAGGGTTTTCAAAACGGATATGGCTACATCAAAAATGGGGGTGAAATATTGCAGGCGGGTAAATATGAAAAAGGGAAATTGACCCAAGACCTACTAACCAATAACTATAAGAACAAAATAGCAAAGGGAAACTGTGTAGGTGACTGTCAGAATGGATTTGGATACTATAAGTATGATAATGGAGATAGCTATGTTGGATTTTTCACCAATGGCAAAAGAGATCATTTAGGTGCTTACTCTTGGAAATCTGGAATGGCGCATATCGGAACAATTGTTAATGAACAGCATAACGGTTACGGTCAAGAATTCTATAGACCTAGCGGACAATATTATTTGGGTGATTTTTCACAAGGAAAACGTAATGGACTTGGCATTTTTTATAACAAAGAGCATCAAATACTACAAAAAGGTATTTGGGGTGATGGGCAATTGACCGGAAAGTTCTAGAAAACTTGAGCGCTTTTATGAAAAGCTTAAGCTACTCAAGATTCCTTGAGTATTAAAAAATCAAAATTTAGCGAACGGAACGCAGTGAAGTGCTGCAAGCCCCAAATCTTGCCAAACTAACCATACTGAGCGAGGCAATTTTATCTATTAATCCGCTATACTCTTCCCATCATTTGAGTTAATCCAATGGTCTGTTGACCTCAATTTTATATTTCCAATCTCCATTCCGTTATTTTAAGCTTTAGATTGCTTTTCCATAGGTCCAATTTATTTTTTCGTCAAATTGCGTCAATTTTTTCGTCAAAAATTTCCAGTGTTTATGGGGCTTCCCGAAGGGTTTACTGTAGATTTCGGAAAAGTTTACTGTAACCCCTGATTTTGAACAGTATTCCAAAAATATTTTAATTAAATGGTTTTCAACTTGTTGAAGACTCGAAAACAACCGTGATGGCGCAATTTGCGCATCACCCTCTTGCTATTCGTTTTTTCACGCGAGCGTGAAAACCCAAATACCTTTCTTTTAGTGTATGGAGTATCAATAAACTCTGTGGTTTTTGTCTCTTTGTAGCTGTTGATTGGACTTATCTTCACGAACTACAAAAACAAATTAGAAACCAAATACAGAAGGTGAAGTTCAGACTTGGGACAAAATTTATGATGTGCATTTATGAATGGCTTTTCCGAATTACAAATCAAAAGTCAAGATCTCCAAACTTTTCCCTATTGTCATTTGAATCTGAAAATTTCGAATCCAGAATCGTTTCTAGACCACTCATATCTTCACTTATTTTCTTATCCAATACTCTTGCATAAACTTGGGTAGTGGCCAATTTTGTATGTCCTAATATTTTGGAAACCGTCTCTATGGGAACCCCATTACTCAAAGTAATCGTAGTTGCAAAAGTGTGCCTTGCCATATGGAAAGAAACATTTTTTGGAATGTCACATGCATCCGCGATTTCCTTTAAATAACTGTTCAATTTTTGATTGGAGATTCTAGGGAATAGTTTTTCAGGTTCTCGTTTAGGATGATATTGGTATCGTTTAATAATAGATAATGCTGGACCAACCAATGGAAGCTTAAAACTATTCTTCGTTTTCATCCTTTTTGTGCTTATCCAATATTTTCCATCAATGCCAAGTACAAGGTTATCTTCGCTAAGACCCATTATATCACAATAAGAAATACCAGTATAGCAACTAAAAACAAACAAGTCTTTTACTATACGTAACCGTTCAATCCCTGTGTGATATTCTTGAATTTTCTGAAGTTCAGGTAAGTTCAAAAACTCCCTTTCCTTTCTTTCCATTCTAATTTTAAACTTTTGAAATGGGTCTTTATCTATCCATTCATTATCAACGGCTATTCTAATCATTTTTCGTAGACGTTGAATATGCTTCATTGCACCGTTGTTTGAAAGGTTAGCGTGATGATTTATGGGATGTAGTTTGCGTAAATATGTTTCAAATCCGACTATAAATTGGTGTTTAAGTTGTGATAGTCTGTAGTCATCACATTTATATTGTTGTTTGATATACTTCAACAGGTACTTCTGACATGTCTTGTAATGACTAAGAGTAGCCTTGCAAAGACTATGTGCATTGTGTGTGTTGTGATACTCAAACAAACTCTTTAAAGTAACTTCACTCACATCTTCTCCAAAATAGTGCGCTTTCACCATCTGTGGAGTGATATGGGACGTTCTAGACCGAAGTTCACGATAGCATTGAAAAAGTTCTGTTTCAACTTCCATCAGATAAGTATTGATTTCCTGAGCTTCTTTTGTTCGCCCCAGAACCTTCGACCCTTTACTGTCCCAGATCTCTTTTGGGATAGTATACTTTAAACTCATGTTTGCCCTTTGCGAATCAACGGTGATTCGGGCATAAATCTTTGCGTTGCCGTCATTTCTTCGGGAAGTACTTATCCAGAAACTGATTGAAAATGTTGTCCGGGTTCTCATAGGTTTTGTGTTAAATTGAACGATAATTACCTACGAAAGTCAAATACTAAGTGATTGTAATATAGTTAATTACATGCTTATTCGGTTAACACTTTGAAGAAAAAAATTTACTAACCGAATTACAAACCAAAACATACCATTTCAAACCAATTCAAATGGGGCTCCTAAAAAATTAAAACCTTGCAAATCAATAAGATATGCAAGGTTTTGTTTTTATTTGAACTCTTAAAGTGATCGCGGAAGGATTCGAACCTTCGACCGTCTGCTTAGAAGGCAGATGCTCTATCCAGCTGAGCTACGCGACCAAACTTTGCGGGTGCAAAGATACTAATGTAACCGATTGTAAAAAATATTTTTTTGATTTCTTGCCATTTTTATGCCAACAGCCTCCAATCGGATTTGTTGTTTTTTTATTGAAAGCCCATAACTTTCAGTCCGTTATGGCTTATTTTAATGACATCCAATGGCTTTTTGTCCCAGGTCATATCCTGCTCCACAAAATATTTTTCCATTCCAGAAGTTTCTTTTTCCCCCAAGATTCTTTTAAAATCAATGGTCCCCTCACCTACCGGCGCAAATTTTCCTTCCTTGTCCATATCCTTGACATGCCATGATTTGAACCTGCCCGGGTATGCTTTAAAATAAGCAACGGGATCGGCCCCTGCTTTTGTCACCCAATAAAGGTCCATTTGAAAGTTCACATACCTTGGGTCCGTATGTTCCAATAAATATTTTATTGGCGTTATGCCCTCTTCATTCTTCTTATACTCAAAATCATGGTTATGGTACAACAACTTCAATCCTACGGCTTCACATTTTTTTCCAAGCGTTGTCAAAATTTCCGCAAGGTCTTCCACGGAACCTTCCATGCCCATGGTCTTGCTCTCATTGTCAAACGTAAACATGCCCATGGGTGGCACGGGAATTGTGAAATATTCAAATCCAGCTGCCTTGACCGCTGCTATTTGTTCGTCGGCATTTTCCAAAGTCACGGTTCCTTGGTGCGTACTGACAGGTGTCAAGCCGATGCTCTTCAAATAGGATTTAAACTCAAGGGGATCCATACCATAAAACTTCCCATCGCTGTAACCTGCCGCCTCTATATATGCATACCCTGCCTCAGCCACTTTTTTCAAGGTTGTCCTGGCATCTTCCGCCATATTGTCCCTTACGGTATATAGCGCAAGTCCACCAAAGTTATCTTGTCCATAAAATGTAATCGTACATAGTACAAGGGCCATTGCAAGCATGTTCCTTAGGGATAAAGTTTTATTCATCTTTATAGTTTATTGATTCTTTCGGTTCAACTATTTTGCAAGATAGGATTTTCATTCAATACCGTTTTTGCAATACCATGATTGGTCAACAAAAAAATCCGTTGGATACAAACATCGCAACGGATTTAAAATAAATGAGTACTAAAATTTTAAATTTCCTTCAACCTTAAGGCCACCTGAACTTTGATTTCATCATGTACCTTGATCATTCCCAAAACTTTTCTGGGTGGTTCCAATCCAAAATCTGTCAATTTCAATGGAATCGTACCATCGACCCGGATATCGCCTTGTTGTTTACAATACAATCGGGTTTCATAAATACGTGCAGTACCCGCTATTTTGATCTCCATACCCACCCCTATCTTTGGATCGTTGGGCTGTGGGGGATCAACATATAGCAATCTGAGTTCGACCTCCGGGTGTTCCTCGGTCTTTAACAAATCCCTAAAATCCTTATTGATGGCCTTACCACCACAATCAAAACAATCGTTGGCAAGCTTTAGCTGGGCATTACTGAACTGTATTTGCTCCGCACTGTCATTATAGGCCAACCTTATGGGCAACTCCATTTCTTTCAGGTTGTACCTGCAGGTAAACCCATTGACATTGGTTGTACCGGAAATAACTACTTTACTATCCGGTGCAACCCGGATTTTGGTCTCTCTTTCCGGGTCGGTAAAACCAAACCCAATCAACAGGGCGGAAACAACCCAAACAATTTTGGTGATATATGGACTTGAGGACAACATGGTACCCAATATACTGGTTTTAAGGTTAAAGACCCAGGACATAACTGTCCCAGGTCTTGATCAAACATCAATTAAATATTAGAAGCTGATGATCGCTTCCAATAAAACCCCTTTAAATTCACCATCATGGAAGATACTTGTGTTATCGTATCCATCATACTGTTGGTTGACATATTCTATTTTTGTCAAAATGTTCTTGGTCAAGAATGCACCGGCTCCAAGTTGGAACCTATCAATGGTCACTTCAGATCCAGATGGGTCATCTGAGTTTACGGTATTGTAACGGGTGCCCACGTAGAAATTTTCATTGCTTCCAAATCTGTAGACCAATTCTCCTGCCAATTGGGTCGCTGTCCTATCGTCAGTTTCCGCATCGGTCTTTCCTGAAGCAGTCTCAAAGGTCCCGAAGAACTCCAATCCTTTATATTTCACAAAAGGGTTGATCATAAAAGCAGTGATCTCATTGCTAAACCCTGGATCATATCTACCTGAACGGAAATTACTGGATGCTGAAGCGTCCGTAGCCTCCATCACTAAATAGTACCTAGATCCTGCACGGTCTGCACTGTATAAATAGGTTCTACTGGATTTACTGGTGCTGTAGACCGAACCTGTCAACCTAAGTCTAAGGTCTTCATTGACTTGGCCATCATAGCCCAATTTGGCCAATATAGAGGCTCCTGTGGCATCCGGATTACTCACCGCTTGGTTCAATTTACCATTGGTAAGTCCGAACATTCCGATGAAACCATTTTTTCTGAAGTAAAGTTCCCCACCAACTTCTGTGGTAAACGCATCCATGATCAAGTTACCGACAAATGGATTGTGAATCGCCTGTGCGTTGTCCGTTCTCCTAAAGTGGGCATCACCATAGTTATTTTCCATATGCCCTACCTTAATGGTGAGATACTTCATGGCATCTTCCAAGAATCCGGGACTGATGAAGTCCAAATTGTCCACTTGGAAATATCCTCCTTTTACATAAGGTTCATTGTGGTGACGTGAGGATAAATATGTTCTCAAGTGCATACGGACACCTTTTGCCAAGGCCACGTCCAAATCCAAGTTTGCAGTTGCCAAGTTGAAGTTGTCCCCGATTTCAATCAAATCAACCGCCCCAGAGTTTTCGTGATCAATGGCTTGGAACTGTAATGTGGAGGATCCACCTATCCTTACTTTTACCTGGTCAAAGGTGCTTACAGTATCCTTGGGAGCTTCAAAAACATTGACTCCATTTTTGTCCGGCGAACGGTAATTGTCGAGTTGACGATTTTGGGAATATCCCGAAAGGCCTACCAAAAAAGCAGCCGCCAATAATCCATACGTTGTGTATTTTTTCATGATTGTTTATTTATTAGTTGAGTATTAAGATTTAATTATTTCCAAATTGTATTAAAATGAACCTCGATTTCATCTCCAGTGGTAATGGTTCCCAAAAGTGCTTTGGGGGGCTCAATACCATAATCGGTCATTTTCAGCGCTTTTTTTCCTTCAATCGTTGCCGTATTTCCATTGATGGACAAAACAAAAGGTAGGTCAATGGTGTTTGTTTTACCTGCAATGGTCAAGTCGCCCGTAGCCGTAACCTTGTATTTGTTGGAAGCCGATGTTATGGGTGAAATACTTTTAACTTTTGATGATTTAAAGACGATCTGTTTGTGGTTTTTGGTATCAAGGGCCTTATAAGTGTTCTTGTCCATAGCTCCTTTTCCACTCTTAAGGCTCTCTGCTTCCACTACAAACTTTAACGTACTGATTGTTGGGATTTCACCCGAAGTATCCACAACGAGCGAACCGGATTTTTCCTCGGCCACCTCTTCCCAATCATGCAGGGTAGAAGTACCTGTTACCGTAACCGTCCCCTCCCCATTACTGAGTTGGTAATTTTGTGCGGAAAGCGCAAAGGGAACGAAAGCAAAGGATATCCAAAGAATCATTGATTTCAAAAGTGACTGTCTGTGTGTGTTATGATATTGCATAGTATTTTGGTTTTGATGGTTCAAAGATCTGACACGAAATATTCTCAAAAGATGATAAATGTCAGTATTTTCCTAACATATTGGTTTTCAGTAATAAATGTTACAAAATTCTTCTACCTGGTTGGTTTTTAACCCTCTAGCCCCCCAATCCCTTTACACTTAAAACCTCATTTTTTAGATTCATAAAGAGTACTGACAATGGAACGTTAAAAATTTTCCCTAAAACCTATAAAACACCTTAAACACTGATTTTTATCATGTTATGGACCAACTTCAGCCTCTAATTTTACAACCAGATTTTAGCATTTATCAACCTCTTAATAGTCATAAAGATGGAGACACTTACAACAAACCGACTAAGCGTATATTCCTTCGGCAACAAAAAAGCTGACGGAGGCCGGGACATGAAGGAGCTGCTCGGAGGCAAGGGAGCCAACTTGGCCGAAATGAGCCGTATAGGGATTCCCGTCCCCCCGGGTTTTACCATTAC
>CEVF01067581.1_pt1 | contig 34639 bp, 25 predicted proteins | sample 356441 | NCBI WGS metagenome assembly CEVF01 (sample SAMEA2622765, study PRJEB7988) | marine metagenome | biome: marine biome (ENVO:00000447); feature: surface water layer (ENVO:00002042); material: "saline water (ENVO:00002010), including plankton (ENVO:xxxxxxxx)" | depth 5 m | reverse complement strand
TGATTGCCCGTGGATCTTTTGCCGAGGCAAAAAAACAAATCGATGATCTTCAGAGCCGGGATTTCGACGAAGATGAGCTCGATTATTTATATGCGCTGAGCAATGGTGTGCTTGGTGAATATGAGGAAGCGATCAAAGACGTCAGCGAGTTGGTCGGCTTTGATGAAAATCAGGATCCGCAATTTGATTATCGGCGGGCAATGGCCCCTGAAATGGTGAAGGCATACCTTCTTTTCGCAAAGATCCACCGGGAGCGCAACAAGGGGCAGGATGATGAACGTCGTGCTGACGCTGCGATCGAGCAGATGGTTGCGCATAATCCGAGCTCAGCCGAGGCATTCTTGATTCGCGGAAGATATTTACTTGAAACTAAGACCGCAGGTTCGCCAGAAAGTGAGAACGAGCGGCTGAGTCGCTCGGCGGAAAGTCTCGGTAAAGCGTTGGAACTCGATCCGAAAGATGAAGAGGCTCTGCTTGAAAACGCGGAACTTGCACGACGGAAGAGGGACTATCCGCAGGCGCTGGAATATTTACAGCGTGCACAGAAGATTGCCCCCGACAACGAGCAAATCTATATCGATCAGAATCTTACCTGTCGCCAGATGGACGACTCAGAGACGGGCATTGCTTATTTGCAGAAAGGCCTCGAAATCCTGTCCGATAACAAAAAATTGCTCAGAGAATTATTCAATGCAAACCTAATGGCGGGTCAAACAGACGATGCTAGGGCGGTATTGGAGTCGATTCGAGGCACTGATGTGGCACTCGAATTTATTGAGCTATTTGAGGCGCAGCTATTAGCTTCAGCTGGACAATTTAGCCTCGCGACAGAGCGTCTTGTTGATCTGCGTCCACGCATGTTGGTGATCTCGCAGCCAACGGTTACAGAAATCGATGGCTATTTGGCCAATTGTTACCAACGTCTGCGTCAATACGACAATCAGCATTCGGTTTCAATGCGATTACTTGGTGAATCGCCGCGCTCCTCGGTAGGTTGGCAATCGAGAGCGGCAGCTTTGATGAAGATGGAGCGATATGACGAAGCTCTCGAGGCGTTTGATAACCTGCGTCGCCAGGTTGGGTCGGACATTTTTTTTGGGAACCCGGCGAATCGCGATGCTTACATGGAGTTGCTTGTTGAGCTTGGGAGGGAAAATCCCCGCCGACTCGTGCAATTGGAAAGAATTCGGTCAGGAGTCTACGAGTCCGCAGGAATTGAAGCGGTTGATAAAGCATTGGTGGAGGCAAGATCACTGTTTAACGATGGCCGACAGCAGGATGCACTTGACCGTCTGGAAGTCTGTCTTGTGGAGTTTCCCGAAAACGAGGAACTACAGGAATTTTATCTAACCACTCGAGCTAGAGTCATGGGTCCCGAGGACACGTTGGCTTACCTTGAGCAAGCGATGCAGCGAGAGAAGTCTCCGTGGGAAGCGCGACTAAGCCTAATCTCGGCAAAGATGGATTTAACAGCTGGAGTAGAGAGTGTCAATTTGATACCGAGAATGAAAGCCCTTGAGTCAGAGATCGCAAAATTTGAAAAACGAGAGCAAGCGGATTTGTGGTTGCGTATGGCAAGGGCTTACTTCACCAGGGTGCAGCTTGCCAATAAACACGTACTGAATCAAGTCGACCGTTGTTTGAAAAATGCGTCAGAGCTGAACCCAAGCAATCGGGAAGTGGCAGAGTTGCAGTTTGAGACTGGCCTCCTGCGACGAGACGAGAAGTCCCTGCTGGAGGCGTTGCAGCATACGGAAAAAATATTCGGAAAGGATAGCGATCTTTGGAAATATCAGCGGGCTCGTTATCTAATTTTTAATCGTGAGTCGATTGATGTGGCTGGTACCGAATCCGGCGAATTGGACTGGATCGGCGAGGTGCAGAGTTTGATTGAAGAGATTGAAACCATCCGACCGAATTGGCATGAGCTTCACGCGTTAAAGGGTTTGGTCGCACGTTTTGAGAACAATTCGGATCTTGCTATTGAGAATTTCCAACAGGCGATTAACTCCGGACCGATGGATTTGCGAATTGCCAAGCAACTCACGGAACTTCTGATCAGTGAGGGACGGATTCCGGAAACGCGAGATATCATGGACCGGATAGCCGTGGTGCCACCGAACATGGTCAAAACGCAAGCGCTCTTATATGCGTTGTCGGGTGATAAGGAAAAAGCGATTGAAACAGCATCAGAACTTAATTTGGATCAAAGCACCAATATTGATCTTTGGGTATGGCGGAGCAGATTGCTTGCGTTTTTGGGGGAAACGAGCGAGGCAGAGGCAACACTTCTGCGCGCTGTCGATCTCGAGGAGAATCATCTTCAGGCCACGCGTGCCCTGATCGATTTTTCGTCGCAGAATAATTCGCCAGAAGCGACTTATCAGTATCTTCGAAATGCGGAAAATCGACTCTCTGAAACACCGGCAATGCTCGGGTTGATGTCAAATCTGCACCATGGATTTTACCTCTCTCCTTTTTTTATTCCTCCTTTTATCAACGAGCACTATCTTCTCCGTGCGTTGGCGGCGGATCCGGAGAATATCGAAATCCACCGCAATATTTTGATTTTTTATAACTCGCAGGAGCGATTTGGTTCGGCCGTCGCTCATCTCAATGACATCCTTGAAGCACATGTTTCGGCAGAGGATAGAAACAATCCTCTTGCTAATTGGGCTCGAAGAGAATTGGCGATGATCGTGGGTGATTCGCCGGGTGTTGATTCGTTGCGGGAAGCGATGGGATTAATTGAGGCCAATCGCAGGGGTGAGGCTTTGTCCGAAGATGACACCCGGGCAAAGGGTTTTATTCTGGCAAAGCGGCGTGAGCCCTATTTTCGTCTTGCTGGAATTCGTTTACTTGAGACTGTGCCGCCTCGATCGTTGGAAAAGGACGAGGCCCGCACGCTCGCTGAACTCTATTTCCTCAGTAATCGTTTTCCTGAGTGCAAGGTGCTTATGGAACGATTGACGGCAAAGTATCCGGAGGATGCCGAGCTGCTCAGTCGATATTGTGAAATGCTATTTGTGGAAAATGAAAAGATCCAGGCGCGCAGGTGGCTGAAGAAATTAAATAAGGTCGCGCCGAACAGTCTCGCTGTGCAAAAAATTCGAGCAATAGATGCGAAAATGGAGGGCGAACGGGCCTTAAAGGTGTTTGAAAAGTCATTGCTTGAGTCACTGACAACGGGGGGGCGCAAACCCAGCGGACTGCAACGGGCACAGGCGGGAGAAGTTCTTGAAATAGCGGGGCTCTACGATGCGGCCGAGACCCAATATCGCGGGGCTGTTGCACAGGATCAGAAACTAGGTCTTGCCCTTGCGTCCTTTTTATCGCGCCAAGGGAAATTGAGTGAATTTGTCGACGTATGTCGCGATTTGGCATCCGAGGCGAACATAAGAATTCTGTGTGGACTAGTTTACAACACGGTGATAAGTCATCCACAGGAAATTTCTGCTGAGAATATGCGGCAAATCGGTGAGTGGTTTGCAATGGCAAAGCGGAAGTTTCCCCAAGATGTCAGTTTGCGGATGCTGGAAGCACTGTTGCTTGATCAAGACGGCAAGACCGCAGAAGCGGTCGCGCAAATTGATGCAATAAATTTGAACGATCTCTCGGAAATTGATCGCGGGTTGATTGCGAACAATCGTGCTTATTTGAATCTGAGACGTGGCAACCATGACAGGGAAGTCCTTGAGGACATAGAATTCGCAATTGAGAAAATTGGCCCAACCATCGAATTGCTTGACACGCGAGCAATGGCCGCCATTGAAAACGATAAATTCGGTGATGCTGTGCGAGATTTGAATCTCGCAACTCGGTTTAAACCGGATACAGGTCGTTATCATTTCCACCTCGCGCTCGCCTATAAAGGAAGCGACAATCGAAGTGCGGCAAAAACTGCGATGGAAACTGCAAAGTCGATAGGCTTCACACAGAGCATCATGGAGCCGTCAGAAAAATCAGAATACGAAAAGTTGCAGCGTTGGCTTGAGAACTAGTGATCACAAATCTTTGATGTAAAGCAGCTACTGGATTAAATGAGATGCGAAAATTAAATGTTAAATTTTTGATTGTACTGTTATTAATTTTGGTCGTTGTCGGTGGAGGGGTAGCCGGCGCGCTGATCTTTAGGTCCGATCCCTCGGCAAAGTTTCTTGCCGAGGCGCGCGAGGCAGGGCAGGCCGGTGAACATGATAGGGCACTTGAAAATTACCGTAATTACTTGGCATTCCATCGGGATGATCAGGAGGTGCTTCTTGAGGCGGCTGAGGTCGGTAAACACTGTGTTTCCGAGGCAAATATCCAGGATTCAAAACAGGCCATGCCCACGTTGAGGTTGATGGCGCGCGCGTTGCGTAACTCCCCCCGAAGAAATGACATTCGTCGCAATCTTGCCGCGGGTCTTATCGCAATGGGAGTTATTGCCCGCGGTTCGGATGGGGAAAGGACATTCTTCACTGAAGCACAAAAGGAAGTACAGAAATTACGCCGCGATGAAGAAGAGGACCCCGAAATTGATTTTATGTATGCACAATGCGCGGATCGACTCGAAAAATTTAGCGAATCCATAGAGGTTTTGGAAAAGCTGGTCGGCTATCAGCCATCGAGATCACGACCGTCGAAAAAAGAATTCGATGATAAAAAAGCAACCGCGGGGGATATGATCAAGGCTCATGTATTGCTGGCAGAAATTTATCGTAAGCGGGGGAGGGGAAGAGATGATGAAAATTTAGCTGACCAAGTTGTAGATAAAATGGTCGAGCGGAATAGTGATCAGGCCGATGCCTATTTTCAGCGGGCGATCTACAGCAAACAATTCAATCAAGCGGGTACATTTGCGCAACGGACGGAGCGCAAAGAAAAAATTCTCTCTGACCTTGAAATGGCTCTTTCGATCGACTCGGACAACATGGATGTGTTGATCGAACTGGTTGAACAGCAGGTTGAAAATGAAAACCTGGACATTGCCGAGGAATATTTAACGCATGCCCGCGAGGTCGATCCGAAGAACCCGCGGGTCTACGTGCAGACGGCACGACTGAAGAGGTCTCGGAATGATCGCGACGCAGAACTGGCGGCCATTGAAGATGGGCTCGAGGTTCTACCCGGCAATCGCCAACTGATTAATCTGCTGCTCAACGCGCAGTTGATCGAAAAGCAAACCGAAGAAGCAAAAAAAACCATCGAACAAATGAAGGAGTTGAATTTTCGCCCCGAGTGGATTGCTTTCTCGGAGGCAAAGGTGTTGTGTCTGGAGGAGCAGTGGAGAGAAGCGAGCATAAAACTGGAATCCCTTCGACCACGAATGAATATTTTTCCTGCTCCGATGACGCATTCGCTCGACCATCTGCTCGGACGATGCTACAAGGAGATGGGGCAGCCCGACCGGCAGTTGGACGCTTATGCAAGAACGTTGGCAGATGATCCTCAATCCTTGGTCGCATTGGCCGGTCAGGCTGAAGCCCTGGTGGCACTCAAGCGGATGCCCGAAGCACTGGAGAGGTTGACCGAACTGAAAGAGGCGATGGGGAGCGAGTCTTTTGATAGCGATGAAGGCTTGCGTGCTCTTTACCTTGCTACGCTTGCGTCACTTTCGCAGGATGACAACCAGTACAAGGATCGATTAGAAGGCGCTAAACAAGCGTATGTGGGTCGCGATGATGTCTCAGATGCCGACAAGGCGGTAGTGCGGGCAGAGGGATTGATTCGACAAGGAAAAATTGAAGACGCGTTAGCCCTGCTCGACAAGGCACTGGCCGAAACCCCTGATGGAGTCCGATTGCAAAACACTTATCTGGCAATACTGGTCCGTGAGAATGGACCGGAGGTTGCCTCTGCGTATTTGAAAGACGCAACATCGCGACAAGAGAATCCATGGACAGATCGCCCGGAATTATTTTTGCGTCGTGTTGAGTTGATCGTGTTAGCTGGTGGTCCGGATCAGGCGAAAAAATTGAAGACCCTCGAAGATGATGTGACAAAGTACGAAGCCATCGAGCAGCCGAATCTATGGAAAAAAATTGCCCGCACTTATTATCATCTTACACCTCAAAGAATGGCAGACGCGAAGCGATGTCTGACGAATGCTGCAGCCAACGGTTCGGATCAGCTCTATCCGATTGGTCTGTTCGAGTTGGCTCGTGAATCGGGCAATGAGTTAGAAATGCAGGCTCAGATCGATGAGGCAGCGGAGCGATTCGGCAGCGACACGGGTGTCCCGCAGTTTCTTAAGGCCCGCTTCTTGCTTTGGAAGCATTTGCAGGGTAATCAACCCGGGATGCAATTAGTTGAGTCTGCCGATCGATTGGCGGATGAAATTGCGAGAAGCCGACCGAAGTGGCAGCGTTTGCTTGAACTCAAAGGATCGATCAAGGAGTTGCAAGGCGATATCAAGCAGGCGATCGACTTCTATCAGGAGTCGCTGGACGCAGGACCGTTAGATATCCTCACCGTCCGTCACTTGGTGGAACTGTTGGTGAAAGATAATCGCTATGGGGAAGCACGCGAGGCTTTGATGCAACTTAACAATATTCCGCAAGCATTAAAAAAAGAACAACTCACGCTTGATTTGTTAACAGGTAACCGAGAAGCCGCATTGACATCACTCAACCAGGCTGCCCCGGTCGATTCAAAAAATGCTGAAGACTGGGTCCGTCGGGGTCGCGTGCTCCTGCGCCTTGGTAAAACTGGAGACGCAGAGATGGCATTCCGCCGAGCCGTCGCTCTATCGCCTCAACTTCCCCAGCCATCGCTGGCCTTGGTTGAATTTCTCCTCGCGACACAACGTACAAAAGAGGCAGAGGAAGAAATTCGCAAAATTGAGAATCGACTTTCACAAGATGTAGTGGCGCAGGTGATGGGCCAATGTTATGCGTGGCTGGGAGATCGGATGCTTGCCGAGCATTATCTCGCGACGGCGATATCGGATAAGCCTAGTGATATGCTCCGCGAGCAGGCGATGGCTCGCTACCATATGATCAATAATCGATCCACTCTGGCGATACCCCATCTGAATGCAATTCTCGAGCGGGGTTTGGAATCGAAGGAAAATCCGAACGAGATCGAATTCTGGGCCCGGAGATCTCTCGCGAGGGTTCTGGCCTCTCTGAGAACCCACAAGTTGTTCCAGCAGGCGTTAGCATTGCTCGAAGCGAATCGACAGGATGGGGATTTGAAAACACCCGATTTGAACCTCAAGGGTTTGATTCTCGCCGTTCGTCCCGAACCGTTCTATCGCCAGCAGGCAATCGATATTTTAGAGGATATTTCTCGCGACAATTTGAAGGTGGAAGAACGATTAGCGCTCGGCCAGCTTTACTTTGTAAGTGATCGCTGGACCGAGTGTCGAGAGGTGATGCAGTCTCTGTTGGTCGATAATCCGACCGATACACGGTTGCTTGAAAAATATATTGAGATGCTGATTAAGAAAGAAGAATGGCGGACCCTAACCCCCTGGATGCGGCAACTGCAGAATCGTGCTCCCGGGGCAATGGGAACAATTCGCCTTACTGCACTCTCCGCCAACGGGCGGGGAAAAGAGCGTCCGGCAGTGCAAGCAGTAAAACAATTGATGCCCGAGGGTGTGCAGAGGTCAGATGCAGAAAGAGTGTTGGCCGCGGCCAAGCTTTACGAAGAAATAGGACTTCAAGATGAAGCTGAAGCAACTTACCGACAACTTGCTGACAAGGATTTTGCGTATCGGATCAATCTCGCCGCTTATCTTTCACGTCGTGGAAAGCTGAGCGAGTCATTCCGAATCTGCGACGCGATTTTAACAAAGGATCGTTTACTAGATATTTGCGCAATTGGCATCGGAGGTTCTGTTCGTCATGCAACGAAAGTGACTGACGACGAATTGGACCAAGTCTATAAGTGGATCGCCACAGCAAAGAAAGAAGCGCCTTTTTCTGTTGATCTAATCACGCAAGAGGCGGCCTTGCTCTCAGCGCGGGCTGCGACTGTCTCTGCATCCGAGTCGAAGAAAAACTATCAAAAGGCATTCGATCTAATTAAAGATGTTCCTTTAGAAAAGATGAGTGACAATCAGCGCGGATTGCTCGCAAATAATTTGGCTTACATGCGGATCAAGACGGGAGGCGACGCCGACGAAGCGCTTGAGAATATTGATACCGCATTCAGTCTGCTTGGTCCTCGAATTGAATTGCTAGATACCCGTGCAGCAATCCACATTGAGAAAGGTGAATTTGACCGAGCGATTGAGGACCTTAAGCAAGCGACGCTTTTCAAGGTCGATTCGGGAATTTATTATTTTCATCTAGCGCTTGCCTACCAAGGTAAAGGAGATCGAGATGCTGCTGCATCGGCGTTGCAGCAAGCAGAGGATCTAAAGTTTACAAGCGAGAAGATCGATGGCCTGGATCGTGAAAAGTATGTAAAACTTAAGCGGTGGTTGCGACGATAGGGGATTGGCAAAAGTTGCGACAAATAAAAAATTCATGTCCCAGACAGTCGCCTGTAAACAGCCTATGAGAACGCTGGCGATCGGAGATATTCACGGTTGTTTCAAAGCATTACAGACGGTAGTCGCGGCGGCTGAAATATCGGCAGACGACCATCTGGTCACACTGGGCGATTATGTCGATCGTGGACCGGAGGTGCCTCAGGTCCTTGCTTGGCTGCGTGATCATTATCAATCGGGGCGGTTAACCCCGTTGCTGGGAAATCACGAACTCATGCTGCAGGCATGTCGCGACGATGCATCGCTTCGTGCTGAGTGGTTGGAATTTGGCGGAAGAGCGACACTGGAGGCCTACTCGGACGACTCGAAGGGTTTGAGTCTTGAAGACATTCCTCCTGAGGACTGGTTATTCCTCGAGGAGCATTGTGTCCCATTTCACGAAACGGAAACACACATTTTTGTGCACGCGGGCCTTCACCCTGATCTGCCTTTAAGAAAACAGTATCCGCAAATTCTGTTCTGGGATCGGTCGAGTGTTCACCCGCCCCATTACTCTGGTAAGACGATGGTATGTGGCCACACACCGCAGGAGGGTGGATACCCGGTTAATCACGGGCATGCCATCTACATCGATACGGGTGTGTATCAAAAGGGCGGGTGGCTGACTTGCTTGGAGGTCGATACCGGCGAGTACTGGCAAGGAGATCAACAGGGAAATCTCCGCCACTGGCAGCTCGATCCTGACCAATGAGCGAAACGCAATGGTGTCTGCCGAGTTTTGAAAACCCGCTGGCGGGCAAAAGATCCAGAGCTGCGTTGCTCACTATTGTTCAGTGGGCGTTTGTGGTGTTTCCAGGTTGCTTGACGGGGATGCGCTTGTCGTCGGAATCGGCTCAAGTTGCTGGTCCATCGCGACCTCACCGGGAAGAGTATTCCAGTTACTGATTTCTCCCGCATTGTAGCCCTGGCCACACCAGCAATTTCCACCGCACCCATAGCAGGTAAATAGACTGCATGCATGGTGGAAGCCTCGAATCATGTGCTTTCCGGGATACCACGCCGACCAAGGATGGCTCTTACACTTGCCCGCACAGTTAACATTGCCACATGCATCCTGTGTGCCAACAACCGGTGTTTTATTACAACTTCCGCAAGTCCAGGGTGATCCACTGCAACCTGGAATGATGAGCACGATCAGAACAAAGCCCAACCATAGTTTTCTCAAATGCATTTTGGAATTCCTCCCATTTCGCGCAGTGGACACCCCGATGTTTTCGCGCGATGCATCTAACGCATCGCTCGCTAGGATGGAATGAGCGCCCAAGGATGCCGGCGCGAAGAGAACCGAGAGTCCTGCTTAGCCCACCCCAGTCATACGTATCGGATGAATAATCAAAAAAATCGATAAAATCATTATAAATAGTACGATCTTCCTAACTGCCAAACTCGAGGTGGATTGGGGATTGGCCTTCGGATGTAACTATTTGCCCGTTTCCGTCTTGCTAGCACCGCGGTATAGTGCGCATGCACTTTGGCCCGCCTTTGCAGGCGTGATGACAAAATTCCCTACTAGGCTCCGAACGACGAACATGCCCAATACGATTTCACCTCAAGCGGTCCATCATATCGCACTGCCGACACGGAACCCGGAGATCGCGGCAGATTTTTACGTGGGAGTTGTTGGGATGCAGCGCATTGAGCGTCCCGCCTTCTCGTTTGCCGGAGCTTGGCTGTATCACTCGCCGGGGAACATACAAATTCACCTGATAGAGCATCCCTCTGCTCGCGGTGAGCGCGGTCCCATCGACTCGCTCGCACCACATTTTGCCATGATTGTTGAGGATCTTGATGCCATTGAGAGTCGCCTCCAGCAACATGAGATCCCCTGCAAGCGACAGGTCAATGCGGCCGGTTTTCAGCAGATCTTTTTCCAGGATCCGGATGGAAATTGTCTAGAAGTTGGCATCTACCCCAAAGGATGAAATTGAGGCAAGCATTCTGGTGACCCGAGAATCGTTGCATTGTCTGTTGAAATATCAAAGTTTAGTACAACGTTACTTGAATTTTTTATTTGGTTTGAATAATGCCTGACTCAGGAGATCACTCAGATGTGTTGGCGGAAGCAATGGCAGCGCATGGTTTTCGATGTGCTCGCAATCAGGCTGTACAACTGGATCACTATCGTCGGGAGCTTTGGGAATGGAATGAGAAAATAAACCTGACGCGGCACTTAACCATCGAAAAATTCATCGATCGCGATCTACAAGACAGTTTGATGCTGGAGCGATTTATTGACCAGGAAACACGCGTCCTTGATGTTGGTGCCGGGGGCGGTGTGCCTGGAATGATTCTATCCATTCTGCGCCCGGATCTCGCCCTCACGTTGTCCGAATCGGTGGCCAAGCGAGCGAAGGTCTTGCAATCCATTGCTGATGCGGTCGGATCAAATGCTCGCATAGTGCACGCCCGGGCGGAGAATATCCTGGTTGATGAATCGTTTGACGCACTCACGATCCGCGCTGTCGCCCGGTTGCATAAGATACTTTCATGGTTCGGCCCCCACTGGAGATCCATCGGCCAGATTCTCCTGGTGAAGGGCCCGGCTTGGGTCGAGGAAAGGCTCGAATCGCGGGAGGCTGGTCTGCTTCGCGACTTGGAACTTCGGATACTCTTGAGGTATCCCTGCCCACCCGTTGCGAGCGAGAGTGGTATGGAGAGCCTGATTTTACGTGTCTCAAAACGTTGAACTTTTCGGGTTCAGGAACCCGGCGACACATTGAGCTTCACCAAATTTTGCTTTATATTGCCGCTTTCCCGATTCACGCTTCAAGGCGAATTCTGCTGATGACATCCTACAGCCTGACCCATCTCAAGCAACTTGAAGCCGAAAGCATTCACGTGATCCGTGAAGTGGTTGCCGAATTCGACAATCCGGTAATGCTCTATTCGATTGGTAAAGACTCTTCGGTGATGGTTCACTTAGCTCTTAAAGCGTTCCACCCCGCCAAGCCGCCATTTCCGCTGTTGCACGTAGATACCACATGGAAATTTCGTGAGATGATTCAGTTTCGGGAGGAATACGCGAAGAAAGAGTTGGGTTTGGACGTACTCACATACACCAACCAGGAAGGCTTAAAGCACGGAATTCACCCACTTGATGACAGTGACAAACATACGGAATTAATGAAGACAGATGCACTGAAGCAGGCATTGGACAAATACCGATTCAATGCCGCTTTTGGTGGGGCGCGTCGGGACGAGGAAAAGTCGCGAGCTAAAGAGCGGATTTTTTCCTTTCGCGACAAGAATCATCGTTGGGACCCGAAGAACCAGAGGCCCGAACTGTGGAGCCTTTACAATGCGAAAGTGCGTCCGGGAGAAAGCATTCGAGTTTTCCCGCTGTCGAATTGGACCGAGCTTGATGTTTGGCAATACATTCATTTGGAAAAGATTCCAATCGTTCCTCTCTATCTGGCAGCTAAAAGACCCGTGGTCCAGCGACTTGACGAAAAGGGAAATGAGGTGACGTTGCTGGTCGACGATGACCGTATGAAATTGGAACCGGGCGAGCAACCGGAAGAAAAAATGGTGCGATTTCGCACTCTAGGGTGTTATCCGCTTTCAGGTGCCGTTGAATCGACCGCGACTACGCTGCCGGAAATTATTCAAGAGATGTTGTTATGTAAAACGAGCGAGCGACAAGGTCGGATGATTGACCGGGATAAAGAGGCCTCCATGGAGAAAAAGAAAAAGGAAGGCTATTTTTAGTCACTTGCTATGTCTCACCAGTCCGAATTAATCGCCACCGACATCGATGCGTATCTTGCACAGCATGAGCGCAAAGAGCTTCTCCGATTTTTGACCTGTGGTAGTGTTGATGACGGTAAAAGCACGCTGATCGGTCGAATGTTGATTGAGTCGAAGATGGTCTATGAGGACCAACTGGCGGCCTTAGAGCAAGACTCACAGTCGCATGGCACGATTGGTGATCGACTTGACCCTGCTTTGCTAACTGATGGCCTTGATGACGAGCGGCAGCAGGGAATCACAATCGATGTTGCCTATCGATACTTCTCCACGGCAAAACGAAAGTTCATCATTGCGGATACGCCGGGTCACGAGCAGTACACCCGCAACATGGCGACCGGTGCCTCGACCTGCGACTTGGCCATCATTCTGATTGATGCGCGAAAGGGTGTGTTAACGCAGACAAAGCGGCATAGTTTTATAACTTCCCTATTGGGTGTGAAGCATATTGTCGTAGCTATCAACAAGATGGACCTGGTTGATTATTCTCAGGAAGTCTACGAGCGGATTCGCGATGACTATATTCAGTTTGCTGCCAGGATGTCTTCCGATGATGTCCATTTTATTCCGATCTCAGCGCTCGATGGCGATAATGTGATCGTGCGAAGCGAAAAAATGCCCTGGTATGATGGCAATACCCTGATGCACATGCTGGAGAATGTATACATCGCATCGGACAGCAATCTGCAAGATTTCCGGTTTCCTGTGCAGTTCGTGAATCGTCCGCATCTTGACTTCCGAGGTTTTTGCGGGACAGTCGCTTCGGGCACCATAAAAAAAGGTGACGAAATCATGGTGCTTCCCGCACGAACAACAAGTCGGGTAGCATCAATTGTCACTTATGAGGGTGAAATTGATGAAGCATTTACGCCACTATCCGTGACGCTCACGCTCGAGGACGAGATAGACGCCAGTCGCGGTGACATGATCGTGCGTGTGGGTAACCAGCCTCGCGTGGCCCAACGGATGGACGCGATGGTTGTTTGGATGGGTGAGGACCCGATGGTGCCGGGTACTCGATACTTGTTCAAGCAGACAACGAAAGTGGTGCCTGGAGTTGTACAATCGCTGCGGTATCAAGTCGATGTCAACACTTTGCATCGTGAGCCAGCCCCCAACTTGCAGCTGAATGAGATTGGTCGCTGCGAAATTCAGCTTGACGATAATATTATGTTTGATGCGTACAAGCGAAACCGGAATACGGGTTCGATGGTTATCATCGATCGCATTACGAATGTCACTGTCGGCGCGGTGATGATTTTGGATGAGATGCAGTCAAGTGATACTCGTGATCATTGGGATGACGCGCCGGCCAGCAATGACATGCATCAGGAACCTAGTCAGGTCACTGATGATGAGCGGGAAGCACGCTTCGGGCAGCGTGGTGCAACCGTGTTGATCACCGGACTGACCGGATCGGGCAAGCGTGCTGTCGCACATGCGTTGGAGCGACGTCTGTTTGACGCCGGTCGGGCTTGTACCTTATTAGATGGTCCGAAAATGAGACTCGGCGTGAGCAAAGATCTCGGTTTTACTCCGGAAGGAAGAAGTGAAAATATGCGGCGTGCGGCGGAGTGTGCTCGCCTGTTGAACGAAGCAGGCCTGATCACCGTTGCGAGTTTTCTCGCCCCCCACAAAGAGGTTCGTGACAAAGCCCGCGAAGTAGTTGGCTCGGATCGCTTCATCGAAGTGTTTTTGGATGTGCCGCTTGAAGTGTGTCGGGAGCGCGACACCAACGGCATGTACGCGCTTGCCGACTCGGGAGAGATTCAGGATTTTCCAGGCGTGACATCGCCCTACGAGGAACCGGTTGCAGCCGATCTGACGTTATTGCCGCACACGGAACCGCTTGATGCGTGTGTAGAGAAGATTCTAGAGTTACTGAAACAGCGCGGCTTTATCCAGTAATTCCCATTCGATCGGGAGTCGCGTGGTTACGGCCTTTTTCACATCGAACGCGGTTCAGCCCGCTTTGGCTTGAGTGTCACGTGCATCATCTGCAGCCCCGTCGGCCCGGTAGAGGCGGATGGTGGCGGAGTTCGGAGTTCGTCGCTCCGGCATGAAGCCGTATTTTCCACCGGCAAAGAATGAATAAAATTCCGCGGCCGGTCCTTTGGTAAATTCGTTTTCTAGCCGCTTAAGAATTTCATTCCAGGCTAAGCCGCTGCGGTAGATTAATCGATATGCACTCTTCAAGTCTCTGAGATCCTCTGCCCCGTACCCGGCCCGTTGCAGGCCGACGCGGTTCAAGCCAACAACTCCGCTGGTGTTTCCGTCGAGCGTCACAAAAGGTGGCACATCTTTAACAGCTCGGGAGTAACCTCCAACCGCTGCAAGACGACCGACGCGACGGAATTGCTGTACTGCAGCACCTCCGGCAACATACGCTCGATCGCCAACAGTCACATGTCCGGCAAGCATTACATTGTTGATCAATACAGTATGATTGCCGATCACGCAATCGTGCCCGATATGAACACCGACCATGACAAGATTGTTGTCACCGATTTCCGTATACTCATCGTGATGGAGTCCACGATGCACAGTTATGTTTTCGCGAAAGGTATTATCTTTGCCGACCTTCAGTCTGCCGATGCGTTCCGGAAGATTCGAATGCTGTGGTAATCCTCCGAGGATTGCATCCTCATGCACCGTATTTCGAGGGCCTAGTTCTGTTCCCTGTTTGATAATGGCCCGCGTTGCGAGGTGACAATCATCACCTAGAACGACATCTCGCTCGACGATGCAGTAGGGTCCAATTTCAACACCACTTCCGATTCTGGCGGTGCTATCAACGATGGCGGTGGGATGAATAGACAAGACTTATTTCCAAATTCCGTTTTTGCTCTAGTGGTAAAGGAACTATCGACCTGTCATGTGTTGCTGAATCAGGAGAATGTCACGAAATTTCAAATTAGCAATTTTTTGCATGCAATACTTGAACGTCAGATCAATAATGATTCCAATGACCATCCCGCAGCGCGCGGTATTTTTGAAATAAACCAAGCTTTAAAATTTGGAGTGCGGCTATGACAGATGTGCATGAATTATATGATCAGGCAGATCAATTGAAGGTTGATGGCAAGCTTGATGAAGCGATCGCCAAATATAGCGAGATACTCACAGCAGACCCGAATTATGCGTTAGCGCATGCAGCGCTAGCGGTTGTTTATGGTCGACTCGGAAAGCACGACTTGGCCATCGAGCATGCTCGTAAGGTATGCGACATCGCTCCTCAGGATCCGTTCAGCCACACCCAATTAAGTGTTATTTATCAGCGGGCGTATGCTGGCACAAACAACATGCAATTTATTCAAGACGCTGAGGACGCTATGGCCCGATCGCAAATGCTACAGCAGGGCAATGCATGAGCGTCTAATTTAAGTTTTGTGATACACCGACTCAGCTCACTGGTGCGGAGGCAGGCCCTGGGGCACGCGTTGCACGCCAGGCAGAGACTAAAGCATTGGCGACCTGCTCAATTTCATCGGCATTGTTTTGTCGGCCCAGACTCATTCGGATGGTACCCCGAGCGACAGACTCGGTAGCCCCGATTTCTCGAAGCGTTGCCGAAATCGTGGTGGCGTGGCTGTGACACGCCGCTCCAGTCGATGCACATAGGAACGGAATCTTATTTAAAAGATCCATTGCGCCGACGTCGGGGAAGGCGATACTCGTTGTATTGTTTAATCGCTGGGCTCCCTGGGCATGAATTAGGATCGCACCCTGGGTCTTTTCCTCCAGCCGGCTCTCCAATTGATCGCGCAGCATACCGATCCGCTCTGCATCGTGTCCGCAGTTTTGGCGTGCGAGTTCTGACGCCTTACCAAGGGCAACAATATTCGCCACACTCTCGGTGCCGGGACTGAGCCCACATTCCTGGCCGCCCCCTTGCAGCAGGCCGCTAAGGACAACTCCCTGCCGGATATACAAGCAACCGATTCCCTTGGGCGCATAAAATTTGTGGCCCGCAACGGTCATTAGATCAACACCCAAGTCCCGACATGAGATCGGTATTTTGCCAACCGTTTGAGCAGCATCAACATGGAATAGAATTCCCGATTTATTGCAAATGCGCGCAATATCCTGGATGGGCTGGATAGAGCCGATTTCATTGTTGGCATGCATGATACTTACCAACTTCGTCTGGGGTCGTATTGCCGCTGCTATGGCCCGTGTATCGACAACGCCATTGGTGTCGCAGCCCACAATACTTAGCTCACAGCCCCATTTTTCAGCCATCTTTAACGGCTCAAGCGTTGCTGGATGCTCGATGGCCGACGTAATGATATGTGACGGCGTTGAGGGCGCTGAGGTCAGCAACGTGCCCAGAATCGCTAGGTTACTGCTTTCTGTCCCGCCGGATGTAAATATTAATTCGTCACTGCGACAATCTAACAGCAAGCCAACCTCCCGCCGCGCAAGCTCAATGGCCCGGGCTGCTTCTCTTCCGAGCGCATGCTGACTTGATGGATTGCCATACTGAGTATCCAGAAACGGGGTCATTGCCTTGCGAACGCAAGGATCGATCGGTGTTGTCGCATTATGATCTAGATAGATCAGAGGTTTATGGGTGGGCATGGCAGAGGTGAAAAAAATTTACGATGGTTTGTTTAAAGTATCCACTAATTGCCGCAATCTCCCAAGGCTGCGGCGATTGAAGTGAAAGACTAAACGTTGCATTTCCTTTAGTTGTGGCTCGTCGCGTTCCTCATCCAGCGGACCGCTGACCGTAAATTTACCGCTTGAAAGGATGTCGCCAAAATCCGCATTGATTTCTTCAAGCCTATCATCACTGAGTGATTTCTGTAAACGAAAAATAAGCTTGTCATCGACATAACGCATGCTGTGGAAGAGGCGATAGAAATTTAGTATTTCATCGACGGCGAAGTCCAAATTATCGGTAACTTTATAGAGCGACAGATCTTCAGGAGAAATCATTCCATCTTTTAACAATTGATGCCGGACAAAATTATCCCACTCTGTCCAGAACGTTCCTCCCGGTGCGTCCAGGAATATTACGGGTACCAAATCGCGTTTTCCGGTCTGTAGAAGAGTTAAAACTTCGAGGCCCTCATCGAGCGTGCCAAAGCCGCCGGGCAAAAGACAGACCGCATCGCATTCTTTCACAAACATTAACTTTCGGGTGAAAAAGTATTTCATGTGAACCAGTTTGTGATCACCACGAATAATCGGATTGGAATCCTGCTCAAAAGGAAGCATGATATTCAATCCCATTGATTGCTTTCGACCGGCTCCCCGATGCCCGGCTTCCATAATGCCGCTTGCCGCGCCGGTAAGGACATACCAAGATTGGTCTGCCATTCGGCGCCCGAAATCAATGGCCTGGCGGTAGGTTGAATTTTCCGGTGAGGTTCGCGCTGAACCAAATACGGTGACAATCCGATCCTGGCGGTAAGCCGAGAAGACCTTGAACGCATATCGCAATTCACGCATCGCACGACTGATGATTTTCAAGTCACCGCGACTAGTGTTGTCGATCTGCAGTTTCGCAGTCGATTCTTTTATTTTATCGATAAGATCATCGGTTTTTTTTGACATCTTATAATTCTAGTATGTTGTGATACTGGTTGTTGGGTACTGGTGAATTCGCTGGTAACGACCTCGGTTTGCCGTCGTTGTACAATCTAAACTCAATTTCGCGGGCATTTTTCAACGACCCAAAATCGAGGTGCCCGTGATACCGGATTTTACGTGCTCGGGCAAAAAAAAACCCGGAATCCCCAAAGGGAATCCGGGAAAAATGTATTTGCACAGGCATTTTTACGCCGAGGGGCGACGAAAATGCTGGTAGGCAAGAATCACCTCATAAAGGTCTGATGAGATGGTCACATCATCATCCGAAAAGTCTTGCAGCCACGCGCGGTTACTTTGCACGGCTTCCGCCAGCAAGGGAAAAATCTGCCCCAGTGGCACCGAGATGGTTGAGTCGGCGTGTCCCGTGTCGAGATCCGCGGTCTGCGTTTGTGGTCCGTGATAGACTTTGAGGTGATTGGAAATCATCGCGAGCATCCTTGCATCGTCGAATTGCCACCCTGCGAATGTTTAGTTGTTATCGTCGTGTTCCACCTGCGACGTTCGGCTAAAATCGTTGGAATATCCAGTTTTTATTGCCAGCATCGCTTGCACCTCAAGATTACATGGCGCAGATTCTTTATGCGCGCAATCCCGACTTCGTGGGATGGGTTTAGCCTTGCGGAGAAAACCAGCAGACGGTCGCAAGCAATTCATCTCTACCGGGCAGACGAGAATAGATCTCAGTAGCAAAACGAGAAAAGATCTCAATATCGATTTGTCTACCGGCGATCACGAACTTTCCACAATTAGGTTAGGCAACAAAGATTGGATGGTTGGAACTGAAGCGATGTTGCTCATGACTGGTCAACGATAAAAGGTTCGATAGAATTGATAGCACAAATAATAAACTCGTCCCATGGTTACCGGAGGCACACGCGGCGATGTTACATTCTCGAATCGAAGACGCGCTGAACAAACAAATTAATCTCGAATTTTCTGCCTCGTATATTTATTTAGGGATGGCCCTCTTCATGGACGCGAAGCATTTATCCGGATTTGCTTCTTGGATGGTTGCGCAAAGTGATGAAGAACGTACGCACGCACGTCGGTTGTTGCGGTACATGCTTGATCGAAATGGTAATGTGCAACTAGAATCCATTCCCCAACCAAAGATTGACTACGGTTCGATTAATGAGGTTTTTAATGCCTCTTTGGAGCAAGAAAAGAGCAACACGCAGTCTATAAATGCACTCTACGCACTAGCCAATGAATTAGACGATTATGCCACCCAAGCCCATCTGAAGTGGTTCCTGGATGAGCAGGTTGAAGAAGAAAAAACGATCACCGATATTTTGGGTCGACTGGAACTTGCGGGGGACGATAAAACGGCTATTTTGATCCTGGATCAAGCGCTATCCGAGCGTGGCGGTGACTCAGATGCAATCTCCATTGTTGATAATTAGCGTGGATGAATATTGTTATGGATGAATTTGAAATGCAGCTTGAGAAGGCCGTTGCACGCGGTCAACGTGAGCGCAAGTTAAAGACCACGCGTGCCGCAGATGAAGCTCTTACGGAGGAGGAACTCCGCCGTTTGCACAATGAATATCGTCTCGAATTATCGGAATACATTGAACAATGCGTTTCTCGGTTACCCAAATATCTTCCCGGTTTCGTTTGCCAGGCCGTCGTTGATGAACGTGGATGGGGTTCGACTTGCAGTCGAGATGATGCGGGGCTAGGTAGCGATAACATTCGCACCAATTTTTTCAGTCGTTTAGAGATAGTTGTCCGACCCTTCGGTACCCACCACGTTTTGGACATGGCCGCCAAGGGTACTGTTCGAAATAAAGAGGTCTATAATCGGCATCACTATCGACCGCTGTCGGAGGTCGATTTGGCTGACTTCAAAAGTTTTGTCGATTTATGGATTCCCCAATATGCGGAAAAATTTGCTGCGAGCTAGCGTTGCTAGAGTGCATCGGATTTTCTAAGGGCATAAAAAAACAGTTGTTTCCGCGTCTTTTTTTAGCATAACAATCTTTTTGTTGTTTTCCAAAATCTGCCTTGACGGCGTAGCGGGATTCTCATAATCTCCCGCCACGCTTGTTCAAGGAAGCATTCTCGATGGATGCACTTGCTCTCCTAGAATTTGTTGAGATTGAATAAGAAATTCCTGGTTAATAGAGAGCCGGCGAGCATATGAAATAGATTGCGGAAGGCAGACATTTTTTCTGCCGAATCCTCGGAGCCCGATCCAATCGCTCCCGGAACTTGGTGCAACATGAGTCCTTAGCCCCCCTGGGACCCGAACGCCAATTCCGGGGGCTTTTTTTGTTTACTCTTTTCTAACCCAAGGCAGTTGTCGCGAAATGCGTCACCCCTTCGCCCTTCGCAATCACGGTTATCCCGCTCTCGGTCACCGTAAAGCCACGAGAACGATCATGTTCTTGGTCATATCCGATTACTGTTTCAGGCGGTATGGCAACCCCTTTATCGATGATCGCTCGGCGAATTTTACTATGGCGACCGATATCAATGCTCTCGAATAAAATTGAGTCCCGGACATCGGCGTAACTATTGATTCGCGTGTTCGGCCCCACAATCGATTTCTCCACTCGTCCCCCCGATAGGATCGCTCCAGCGCAAACAATGCTATCGTGTGCTTGCCCGCACCGTCCCTCTTCACCCGGCTCCGAAAAAATAAATTTCGGTGGCGGGAGATTTGATTGGTAGGTTCGAATTGGCCACTGATCATCATACATATTCAAGAGCGGATCGACCGTGACCAGATCCATGTTCGCGTCGTAATAGGCATCCAGTGTTCCGACGTCACGCCAATACGAATCGCCTTTCTTGTTTTCGTCGCAAAATGGAAAAGCAAATACTCGATGTGAACCGATAATCGATGGAATAATATTGCGACCAAAATCGTGAGCGCTGTCGCTTCTGGTTGCATCATGGCAAAGTTGCTCAAAGAGAAAACGCGCGGAAAAGATATAGATGCCCATCGACGCAAGCGCGTGTTCGGGGTCTCCCGGCAGAGGCTTTGGTAGATCCGGTTTCTCTTCAAACCCGCAAATCTGTCCTGAGTTATCGACTTCCATCACGCCGAACTGACGAGCCTCCTCCAATTCGACCTGGAGGGCCCCGATCGTCAGATCAGCATTATTCTCGCGATGAAAGTCGATCATTTTTTCGTAATCCATTTTGTAAATATGATCGCCAGCGAGGATCACAACGTAATCGGGCTGAAATTTTTCGATTGCATAAATGTTCTGATAGACTGCATCAGCTGTGCCACGGTACCAATGTTCGTCTATTCGCTGCTGCGGGGGCACCACGTGGATTGCTTCTCCCAATTGATTGACGAACAAATTGCGCCAGCCTTGGTTGATATGGCGATCCAGGCTGAAGGCTTTGTACTGGGTCAGAACGAGAATATTTCGAATTCCGCTGTTAAGCGTATTTGACAGAGCAAAGTCAATAATCCGATATGATCCCCCGAATGGAACGGCCGGTTTGGCACGGTCGCGTGTGAGCGGGTCGAGGCGTGAGCCTTTGCCACCTGCCAGAATGACTGCCAGAATATTCTCCATAAAAACATCTCGCTTTGAATTAAATCAAGCCGAATTTTAGGATGCGGCGAACCTGGGTTTGATTCAGCCCATTCTATGACTCGTGCCCGTCTGATTGTAGCCCGGCAACCTGAAATGGCAGATAGATTTGCAATGCTTGTGATAAAAAATGATGGTCATATTAATGAGGCGAGATGACTCTTTATAAACCATCATGGTTGGGGAATTTATACAGAACAGGAGGTACCGTGTTACGAATTCCCCAGTGATTGCTGATACAGTTGCGTGATCGCTGCGAGCGTTGCCTCCGGTAGAAATTGGTTTTTTACATGATCCCTGCCCATAGCGCCGATCTTCTGACACTGGTCCGAGTGCTCGAGCAGGTGTTGTGTCCAACTGGCCAACGAGGCAGGATCACCACAGGGTACGAGAATGCCCGTCTTTTCATGTTGCATCAATTCTCCATGGATCGCAGAGCGATCTGCAATGACCGGAATGCCACGTCGCATCGCCTCAACAGTGGGAATGATGGATTTTCCTCGAGGGCCACCGAATTGCCAATAGATATCCAAGTGATCCATAAGCTCTCCGATGAGATCGTGATCTTCCAGGAAATAGATGCTGTCCTGCAGTTGGACCTGATTGCGAAATCTCTCAACCAATTTTGACTTGTTACCTTTTCCGCAGATGAATACCCGCACATTGTGGCCCGCAACTTTCAGTAGCTCAGTGGCCCAGATTATTTCCCGCAACCTAGTTGCGGCCTCCATCGAATCGCTGGTTGCAATCAGATAACTACTGTCAGGGATTCCAAATTTTTCGAGCAAGCGATTACGATCTATGGATGGTTCGGCATATTGGGCGATTGCAGGCGAAATAATTTCCACGATTCCGTCCGCCAGGCCCTGTAATGCGTGGTCGGTTTCATGCAGCATTCGGCTCGACACAATCATTTTTGTAATCTGCTCTTTAATTAAAAGTTGAGCCAATTTCTTCCAGTCCAGGCTTGAATCGGTTGGTTGCCAGGCGTTGCAGAAAATAGATTGCACACCCGCAATTCGTGCGGCAAGCGATCCATACAAGTTCGTCGTAGAATCCCAACAGTGGACAAGATCGGGCTGCTGCTGTTGAATCAGTCGAATGAGTGGCCAGAGGATCAAAGGTCCCACGGCTCGTCCCGAACCTACCGTGTACACGGGCAGCCCAGTTTTCTCCACGAGCCTCACATCGGTTCGAGCTGCCGAGAGCATGGCGATACGGACATCGAACTCTTTGGTAGGCAGATCAGCTGACAGTCGCGAACATTGCTGCCAAACACCCTCGAAATCACAGGAAGCAAGAATTGCTAAAATCCGCTTGCGGGCCATAAAACTGTGGCAGTGTTTATTCGTGAGGAACCGTCACGGACTGTTCAACGGTCGTTGCACCTGTTCGTCCTTAAGTGTGCATCGATTCGCATTTTGGCACTCTGATTTCAAGGTAGATCAGTCGCCAGTGGGTGATTGCGAATGGGTGACTTCCTCTGGACTGGACGGGTCATCTTCTTGGGCTAATGTACAGTGCCTGTTTGTACTGTAAACCCCGTTTCGCGATCGATACTCGGGTCAGGCCGCTGAGTATGCGGAAATTTATTTTCTACACGCGGATTGTCCGGTTGAAGTGTGTTGAAATAGAATTTACTAGACCGACTTATATCGGTCGGAACTGACTGAGAAAACGCATCATGAGTGAGAGAAACTGGACACGTCAGGATATTGCTGGTCACATGTGTGATCTGTATTTGCCTGCGCATGCCAGCAACCATGGATATAGCATTATCTACTTGCACGACTTCGCGCTGCAGGGATCGATGGGCTGCATACATCTTACAGAAAGCTTCGAGCAGTATGGATTCTGTGTAATTGCGCCGGATGTTAAACGCAGTTGGTGGAGTGATAAAATCTGCCTGGAATTCGATGAAAATCAGTCGGCTGAAAATTATCTCCTTGAGTCGGTGATGCCCTGGCTCGCTGAGCATTGGCAGGTAGTGCCCCCAAGAATCGGCCTGTTGGGTACCGGGATGGGTGGCCAGGCTAGCCTGCGATTCGGTTTCAAATATCCCGATCTATTCCCTGTTGTCGCAGCAATCACACCCAAGATTGATCATCAGTCATCCTGGTGGGAACCCGAATCTTTCCTGGATCAGATGTATCTGAGTGAGGAGGCAGTTAGACAGGATACGGCGACACTGCACATTCACCCGTTGTATTGGCCACGAAATATCTGGTTTTGTTCCCATTCAAGTTGGCTCGACAGTGCGCAAAGGCTGCAGATGAAACTGTCGGCCTTAGGGATTCCCTACGAGGCGGAACTGGACCACACTGACCAGACGCCTACCGAATACGAAAAACGGATGGCAGATCCTGCCGTGCGATTCCTGACCGAAAGATTAGAAACAGAGCGTAAGCGAATCGGGTGAAAATCCTGTCCTGTTCAGGGTTTGATCTCGCCTGGTGGCAAATTGCCATCGAACAGTCGGACGCCATCCATTTGGACCCGATTTTCTGTTCGCCAAAAATAGATTTTTTGGGCAGTGAGATTCGATGGGGGTGTATTCTCTGTCTGTCGGGAGAGTTGCGCGTACGTATCACCGCCGCCCTCCAGCACAAACAATTCCTTGCCAGTGGTGTATGTTAGTCGGTGGCCGGCTGCACTGAAGCTTTCACCGCGCAAGTGAGAATTTCCAACTGCCTCCATTTCTACCGGTCTGTTTGTGCTTTTTTTCGATCCCATTTGTCGCACTGTGAGCTGATCGCAATTCATTATCACCTGATTTCCTTGAGGTCCGGTTGTCGGATCAATCCGAACCGTCTCGCCCCGGTGCCTCACGGGCCCATACGTACAGAGGACACGGTCCAGGAAGGTAAGCTCGCGGTTGTGTATGTTGCCGATAATTCCTCTGTCGAATTCAACTTTAAGATAGTTGATCGAATTCTTTTGTGCTTGGTCCTTTTCAGGAATCGATCTTTGTGGTGCAGCGGCCAGCAGCATCGCGGATGGGTTGCCCGTGGCACTCCGTATTGAAGTTAAGGTTCCCGGACCGCGGGCGGTCAGTCTTCCGCTTGGCTGCTGAATTGTTAAATCAGTGGTTGTCAGTTGATCGAGTGTCTCTTCTTGACCTTCCGTCATTTCGCGATTTGAAATTAGCACTCCTCCGAGGCATGCAATTTGTTTGATGTCGATCGATTCACGATCCACAGGACGAATAAAATTAAGTTGTTGATTCAAGGTCACTTTCAATTCCGCGGTACGTAACTCCTGATTTTCCGTCCTTGCAAACACATCTTTTTCAAAAGCTAAAGTAGTATTGTCAAAATGCATGCGACCGTTCCATGTTACATCAAGCAAAGAAAACCTCTCCAGCGGATTGCCGTCCAAATCTTGATTCAGAGGAACTTGCATTGCGCCAGCCCCCTCTACCCACATTCGTCCGCTGCCACGTTCGAGATGGAGTGTGTTTCCTGTGATGGATGCTGCGCGACCAGTTGCTCTTGCCGGTTGTCCAGTCAGGGACACTACAGCATTTGCGGTGTCGGCATCAAACAAGTCGAGGTGATCGCCTCGGACGGTAATGGGAGGGAGTTCGGTGCCTCTCTCTGTTAGCTCCACACCACCCGAGACACTTGCAGCGGTCGGTGTTGGTCGGCTCTGTCCAGAAATCGCCAGTGTAAGTTGAATGAGGTCACCGCGAATATGGTAATGACTATCGGTTGCATTCGGATTGAGCTTCCCCTCACCTGCCACCTGTTCACCACGGCCTTGTTCAGTGCCCCAGAGTACATTTTGCTCGGCCGGAGCTTCCCGAAAATCCGCAGCCTCACCAACCCGCTGCTCAAACCAAACTTCCAACCGATCGGAAACTGCCGATAACTTTTCCCCATGCATCCGCACGTTTTCGAGTGCAAGTGCGGAGTGGGGAATCCATTGATCCTGAATCTTTTTTGTCACCTCGCTCCGTTTTAATGTCGTTTCGGGCAACCGTTCGAGCCAAAGCCAGATTTTTTCAGCTTGCAAAGCACTGGCCTCTGCATGCTGTATCCGACCACCACCGATAATCGAAATGACCTGGCCGTCTTTCTCAGGTTTCATTTCTAGAGTTCGGTCCCAACTAACTTCGACCGGTGCCCCATGACCATCATCGCTGGCTGAGACTAAACGCCCGGGGCCGACCGCCCGTAAAGTACCGAGATCATTCTGCTCCCCGGGGCGATAATCGATGTCCATCGCAATCAGCGAACTCTGCTGGTGGGTAACCCTGACCGGTTGCTCCCCCTGCAAGAGTAATCGCTGTGTTCTTAAGTCCACCTCCAGATGATTTCCTCTCGCTGTTGCCTGCCACGTCGGTGTAGTCATCTGCACAGGACTTCCATCTGCGATTAGAAAAATCGGTTCGATATTTTTTCCAATGCTCGGGCTGTTTCGCTCCTCGTCCGCGAATCGATTTAAATTTTCCTCGAAATGAATTTCTAATCGATCACAGGTCATTTTGTCGGGTGGCGAGGTCAGATGGTGTCGGGTTACATCGACTTGATCTTCCAAACGTGCAATCATCTTTTCACTGTTCCAGCGAAAACGACCCCTGCACTTCACTTCGACTAACGTCTCTTGCAAAGGCGGAGCAGCCTTGTTTGAAGCAGTGCTCGAAAACGGATCGCGGGGCAGAAGCGGTCTAGCTGGAAGATTAAGCGACAGCCGAACATTCTCAAAGATGTCAACACGCTGTACTGTTTGGAATCCGGATTTATCCTCCGCATCGTCACTTTGTGGGTCGAGGTCGAACTGGATCTGCAGCCCCCGGCCCTGCCCCTTATTTTTACCAAATTGGAATATGACATCCTGCCGACTCCACAACCGATCTTCGCGAAGTTCCACGTCACGAGTCACCAGCGAAAAATCTTTTTCGGGATCATTTTGGGGATCCCGATTGCTGATGGAGACCTCACCAAGAAGCCTTCCACCTTGTAATTTTCCGATTTTGGCACGCGCTAAATCGCAGCCTCCTTCGAAGTCAAGAATAGCGCCTTCCGGTGCCCGTAAAATTACAACCGGTTTTTTTTCCGAATTCTCTGGTCGCCCTTCCGGGAAAAAGATAAAGGTGCAGGGATTGATTCTTAATTGATCATCAGGAGTGCTTTCGTAGTTTTTGAGCAGCACGGCGAACTCAGGTTTTTCAATGACAATTGGTTGCTGACTCTCCCATTCGCCCGCGTCAAAGAATTCTGCAAGCCTTTTAATTTGAGGCGGGGTTGCTGCAATTTCAGACGCCCTCGGGTGGAAAGTTTGCTCGATCTTGTCGGGCAGCATCAATGGAGCCAGTAGAAAGCGATACAGCGCAAATGCAACGAACACCACGATGAAACTGATCAGAGTATGGAGTAAGCGTCTGGCCATGATGTTTGCTAACAGAGCAGCATGCTTATTTAGCTGAGATGCAACAATGGATATAGGTTGCAGGGCCTCAGGGTGCGTTGGATGAAAATCGGTGGAGGGATTCAGCCCACCTGTCCTGAATCCGCAAAATGCGCTCGATGACCTCCCGAACTGCTCCTTGACCCCCACGAGATTCGGAAATGTAAGCTGCAGCATTTCTGACGTCGATCGCGGCATCCGCTACAGCAACCGGCAATCCCACATATTGCATTACAGGAATATCGGGCAGATCATCACCGATATAACAGACCTGATCCGGAGATAGTGTTAAGTCAGAAATGATATCGTGAACAACCGGTAGCTTTTCTTCGAAACCCTGGCGTACGATTTTCACGCCCAACTCTTTTGCGCGAATCTGTACAACATTGGAAGACCGACCCGTAACGATTCCGAAATGCATACCGGCCCGTTGCCAGAGTTTGATTCCCAGTCCATCGCGGATGTGAAATCGTTTGGTCTCAATACCTTGGTTATCAAAGATGATGCCACCATCGGTTAGTACGCCGTCGACATCGCTTAAGATTAGAGAGATGTTGTTTGCTTGTTGATCAAAAGACATAAAATCTCACCATCAGCCGATATAAAAAAAGGTCAGTCGGACGGCAGGTTGTCGGATCGTTGCGGTATATCGGCATCACGTTCCGGTTCTTTACTCTGCCGTATTAATCGCAGGCCCCGCTGAGGGGCATCCATTGAAATCCCATTTTCCAAAATGGCTGTCGTGGGCTGGTCGCTGACCAAATCGGTAATATCAAGCAAGCCGACCGGTTTAGTGTCTGCATCGACCACCGGCAACTCACTGAGTTTTCTTTCGGCCATGATGGCCAATGCATCGCACAGCATTGACCCGGCTGGCACGAGAATCGGCTGTAATGTCATTACATCGCCAATCGGTCGATCTAGCGCATTCTCGCGTCGCGACTCAAATAAACGTGCCAGATCGCTATCGGTAAAAATGCCCACGAGGTGATCCGCAGTGTCCACGACGAGGACCGCTCCACTCCGTCGCCCCTCAACAGCACGTGTGCTTAATACGTCCCGAAGGGTTTCCTGCTTCTCTGCCACACGACATTGATTTAGTGGACGCATTCGCTGCTCGACGCCGGCCAGCTGAGCTCCCAGGCTTCCCCCGGGATGGAATCGGGCAAAGTCCTCTTTACGAAAATTACGCATGCGACTGGCGACCAGAGCAATCGCGTCTCCGTAGGCCAGCATTGCCGTAGTGCTTGTGCTCGGTGCAAGGCCTAACGCGCAGGCCTCCTGCAGGGGTCCCAATTCAAGCACGGCATTGGCAGCGGCACCTAGGGGACTTTGTCGATCACTGGTAATTGCCAAAACCGTGACATCAAGCGTGGCTAAAGAGGGGAGTAACCTCACGATTTCCTCGGTTTTTCCACTTTGCGATAGAACAAGAACCACATCATCCTTGTGGATTCGGCCTAAATCGCCATGAAAAGCCTCTGCCGGATTTAAAAAATGGCTCCGTGTGCCCGTCGATGCAAGAGTTGCGGCTATTTTTTGGCCGATCAGACCGGCCTTGCCCATGCCGGTAACAATGACATTCGTCTCGCATTGAAATACATAAGACACGGCCGTGAGAAAATCAGCATTTAATCGCTCGCATAATTCTCCCAAGGCGTCAGCCTCGAGCTGAATGATCTCCCTCGCATAACGGAGTTGCTCAAAAGGCGTTAGCGCGGAAAGTTCGGTGGCCCGATCGGGCATGTGATAACGGGGCGCTTCCATACTCATCGACGCATCTTCCCTGATGTCGAGAGGATTGATTTCTTGCAGGGTCGGGATTGTAGCCAGCACCCCCAGATAGAGCAACGCAAGGATCCAGGTTTCGCCATCGAGATCCGAAAACTGCTAGCATTGCAGGCATTGGATTGGGACGGGGACATTTTGTATCCCGTATTTTGTGGTTTTGCTTGTGTCCGTGGGGCCGTTGAGCGGAGACGCCATTAGGGTTATTTTGATGCCTCTCCGGAGCACGAGACTTTATGAATTAAGCAAGCTGCATGTGAGGTCTCGCCCGAGTGAATGCGTAAATGGCGTAAACGGATCGGTAATCGAGAAGGGAGCGAGTGCTATGGGCCTGTTTGACGGTAAAAAAGGTTTGATTCTTGGTGTAGCGAATGACCATTCGATTGCCTGGGCCGTTGCCCAGCAAATCATGTCTGAGGGGGGAGAGTGTGGATTCTCGCATCTGCCCGATCGTCCGGATGATGAACGACAGCGTAATCGACGGAGGGTTGCGAAGATAACGGATGACTGCGAGCAGGCATCTTTTTTGGTACCCATGGATGTGAGTAAGGATGAGGATATAAAAGCGGTCATGGCACAGGCAAAAGATAAATTTGGCACCATCGACTTTCTGCTGCACTCCATTGCCTTTGCCAATCTTGATGACCTCCGACGGGATACGGTTGAAACCAGCCGGGATGGTTTCAAGATGGCAATGGAAATAAGCGTTTATAGCTTGCTGGCCGTGTGTAATGCTGCCCGCAGCATTTTTTCGGAAAATGCCAGTGTATTGACCATGACCTACTTCGGCGGTGAGAAAGCGGTTCCCGGATATAACGTAATGGGCATTTGCAAGGCTGCGTTAGACGCATCGGTTCGCTACCTTGCCTATGATCTTGGACCTCAAGGGGTTCGCGTCAATGCGGTCAGTGCGGGTCCGGTCAAGACTTTGGCTGGTCGCGGGGCAGGCGTCGAAGACATGCTTTTGTTATATGAAAAAATGGCTCCTCTCAATCGGAATATTACGCATGAGGAGGTTGGAAAATCCGGCTCTTTTCTCTTGTCATCAGCAGCTAACGGTGTGACCGGGGAAATTCTCCACGTCGATGCCGGCTACAACATAATGGGATCACCGGGTCGTCTGCTCGAAGGCCATGCTTCGTGAGTCGATTATGGAACGTATTGCGATCGCTGTGCTTTGTAATGCTGGAGAGGTGCTGATAGGGCCTCGCGCTGATAGCGATTTTTTGGCCGGATGCTGGGAATTTCCAGGTGGAAAAATTACCCCAGATGAGAATCCAGCAGAGGCTGCCGCGAGGGAATGCAAAGAAGAGACCGGACTGGAAGTTACGGTTCTTGGGAAATGTGCCGAAGTGGTTCATCACTATGCGATCGAAAGAAATCACAACATGCACGAGAATGGCACTTCTCTAAAGTTGCATCTCTCATTCTTTGCCTGTCACTCTTTGGATTGCAAACTGCCTGTGAAGCCTCCATTCCGTTGGGTGGGATTAAATAATTTATCATCAATGGATTTTCCCGCGGCAAACCGTGCGTTGATTACAAAGCTGGCGGATGAAAATTTCATCGAAAAATTTTGGGGCGCGACCACGTGATGAGTAGATCGTTGGCGATGGTCGACCATTCCGCCGAGGTATCACGATACCCTGGGTCGGAGCCCCGTGAGGTCGTTAGCGACTGAAAAATCGCTACAGATTGCACACTTTTTTACTCCCTGTGCCGATCTTGTGTCTCTGCCTATTTTCCCCCGTTTGTTCGCTGCCTAGAATGGATGGCTAATCCTTTGAGAAAGTTAGTTTCTATGGCTCCCCGTGTTCTGACCGCATTGCCGGTTTTTAATGAGCAACAGCACGTCGATCAGGTGCTACGCTGTGTCAAGCAGCACGCGCAAGATGTGTTGGTTGTCGATGATGGTTCAACTGATGACACTGCAAATATTTTGCGTGGTCAGGAAGACATCTCGATTGTTACTCATGCTGTGAATCAAGGCTATGGTGCGGCGTTGCGTTCCGCGTTCGATTTTGCACAGCGAGGAGGCTATGACATTTTGGTGACGATCGACTGCGATGGGCAGCATGAACCACAAAGGATCCCCGAATTCGTTAATGCTTTTAATGTTGCCGCTGAGCGTCGACCGGTCGATATGGTCTCGGGGAGTCGTTATTTGAAAAGTTTTTCTGGAGATGGCGTTCCTCCAGAGGAACGTCGAAGCATCAATATGCGACTAACTCATGAGCTTAATCAGAAACTTGGTCTCTCTTTGACGGATGCGTTTTGTGGTTTCAAGGCATATCGCGTTTCAATGTTGTCACGACTTAGAACTACCGAACATGGCTATGCGATGCCATTAGAGCTTTGGGTGTTTGCGGCCGCTGCCGATTTGAACGTCGTGGAAATTCCGGTGCCGCTGGTATACTTGGCGGAGAAGCGATCATTCGGTGGTTCGCTTGATGATGGGCAAACACGGCTTCGATATTATCATCAGATTCTGGATGCCAGCATGCGAGAGGTCGCATGTCAATCGAAGACTCAAGGTCGCATACCTCTGTGTGGAGAGTCAACCGAATGACTGTTGCTTCTTCAAAGGCTGCTCGTGCACGTTGGGTGGTGCCTGAGGACGACCAATCGTTGTTAATTGCACCTGCCGGTGGTCAGGTTAAGTCAATTTTGACTGGTAACAGATCACTTCTGGAAAGCACATCACACCAGGGATATGATTTTCAAGGCTATCGTTTCGATGAGCTGTTGAACATGTGTCGGGCAGATTTACTCCGGAAGGCAATAAACTACACTCGCACTTACCGAGATGTTTCCTTGCCTGTGCCATTGGATGAACAGGCCGAGCAATTCACTGGCCCAATCATCTTGGGGGGGCATCAGCCGGACCTTTTCCACCCCGGTGTCTGGGCAAAGAATTTTGTCATCGACCGCTGGGCAATGGAGAATAAAGGTATCGGCTTACAGATTTTGATCGATACGGATGCCCCAAAAAGCATGGGAATCTATGCCCCTGTTGGAAGCCTCACCGAGCCATCGGTGGAATATATTCCGCTCGATCGCCGACCGGATCGCATTCCTTACGAAGCCTGGAAAATTGGGGACTCGGCTGAATTTGCCAGCTTCGGTGACCGGATAAGCCAATGCGTCGCCCCGCTGATCGATGATCCGTTCATCAATCGCTTCTGGCCAAAAGTACTCGAAAGGGCAGATACGGTCGATCAGATTGGTCTCTGTATCGCTCAAGCCAGGCATCAAGTTGAGGGAGAATGGTGCCTGCAGACACTTGAGTTGCCCCAGAGCGAGATTTGTAAAGGTGATGCTTTTCGGTGGTTTACGGCCCATCTTCTAGCGCATCTACCCAGATTCCATGAAATTTACAACAGCGTCCTTGCGGATTATCGAATACAGAATCGCCTGCGGAATCATGCTCACCCGATGCCCGATTTGTCGGCAGAAGATAACATCTTGCAGGCTCCTTTCTGGATCTGGACCGACCAGGATCCACAACGCCAACCACTTTATTGTGAATATCGGGGAGATCAGTTAGTGCTTACAGGGAGTTCGGGCACCACTCTTTCGATTCAGGCAACCCCCGAGGGCGATTTGCATGCTGCGGCTGAGCAATTGTCTGCTGCCGAGTCGCAAGGAATACACATCCGTTCGCGTGCACTGATAACGACCATGTTTGCGAGGATGTTCTGTGGAGATTTATTTGTGCACGGAATTGGGGGGGGGAATTATGATCGACTCACTGATGCAATCATCGATCGTTTTTTCGGATTGCCCGCACCGGAGTATATGGTCGTGTCAGGAACATTGCGGTTACCCTTGGCACGCTCCGGCGCTACGGCTGAGGATATTCGCCGATGCAATTCAAGTCTTCGCGATTTCATTTTCAATCCGGATCGCATGCTAAAAGGGTCGACAGACATGCCGATTTCTCCCGAGATTCAAGCTTGGATTGCAGAGAAAAAGAAATGGATTGAAACGCCGTTAACTCGTGACAACGGCGCTGCACGTCATCAGGGTATTGAACGTTGCAATTCTGCTCTCCAGCCTTTTGCGCATCGCTTGGCCGCCGCGGCAGAAGCCGAGCGTCGTCGGCTCATTGCGAGTCGCCAGGCCGATTCGATTCTGGCCGCTCGGGACTACGCGTTTTGCCTGTTTCCAGAGGATTTATTGTCCGAATTTCTTCTGGACACCGTTGGCCGTTCGTTGTAGGTTAAAGTCGTCTGCTTGGAGGCATGCGGTGTCCGCAACAGCGCAGCGGAGAAAAAGTCGCAAGAAGGCAGGACGGGTCGGCAAGGGGTGCGGCGGGTCTCGTAAAGGCCCGAACGAGAGATTCCCACATCATGGCCATTGTTTCCGATTACGGAGCAGAGCCGACCTTCGATCCGGCAAGCGATTCGCTTCGAGCGATGCTAGCCAATTCAGGCGACCGTTCTGCTGTTGAGCATTTTCTTTGTAATCAATTGCGTCGCCTGCCTGCGGTTGATTTTCAGGATCAACTGGAACTGAGCGAAGGGAAAATCGGACAACGAATTCTTCTCAAGCATAATGGGCGAATCGTCGGTCATATCCACCTCCGATTTCGCGAGGTCGGCTGGGGAAAATCTCGACTCTTGACCTGCTACTGCGGGGCTTTGGATCTCCTGCCCAAATTTCAAAATCGTTGGGTCGTGAGTGCCATGCTGCGCGAGATCGAAGGTATCGTGCGAGACAGGCGTGCGGTGGTCGTACGGGCGAATCTTACTGATATCGCACAGCGCAGCATTGCCCCGCTCTGGCCTTTTCATTGGTTTGCCTCATCTGATTTCAGGCGACTTGAAGCAAACCCTCGTGCGATCTTGGCTGAGATCGCAATTCGCGCGGAGTCCGCCTCTGCGTTTGATCAGTTGGAGTACAGCAGGCATTGTCAAGCAATCAACATCAGACCTTTTCGGCAAATGGAGCTTTCAGCCTTGATGCGGATTTATCGGCTGTACGAGAATAACGGTTACGGTTTCTGGAAACGCCCTGAACAATATTGGCAGTGGCTAGTAAGCCGCTCGAGCGGTGCTCAGATTATCGTCGCTGTCGACCATCAAAAAAAGCGGGGCATTAAACAGCGCGGAGGAAAAATTGTCGCCTATGCCGTGGTTTGCGGAGATCAAATTTTAGAAATCCTTGGTGAACCTAGCCAAGTTATTGCCACCGAGCAATTGTTGAAGCGAATCTGCGCCGATGCAATCGAGCAAAATTTTCGCTCACTCACGGTGGCAACTACTGATCCAGGACACCGGCTGGCTGAACTCTGCGCCGCTGCACAAGCCGCTACCGTTCAGCACTCATGCAGCGATCATCACACGGTAATAATTGGTTTGCCCAGTCTTAAACTGCTGGTGCGTCGACTCGGCCCGGAGCTGCTCCGCCGGTTGCGGGTTACGCAAACGGAAGGAGTTGCAACGCTCGGCTGGGGCTCAGAGCAACACTCGAGTCGACTCGTCGTAAGCGAAAAAGGTGCGCGACTCCGGGATGCCGATGCAGGACCTGATCGGCTGATCTGCTCCCAGCAGATCTGGATGCGATTATTATTGGGAGAACTGGACGCATCGGCGGCCGTGTCTGGTAATCTTCTTGAGGCATCGACACCTCGCGCGAGACGATTGGCGGAAATTTTATTTCCTCAACTTCCTGTATGGCAGGGCGCGTGGGATCATTTTATAAATAGTTCAACATCCCCAAGAGACTTTTGATTTAGATGCCATTTCAACCGATTCCGATTGCTGCTTGAGGAAAATCAATGCGAGGGTCAAGCGGTTCGAGAATCGTTGTGCTGACGCTATGCGGCTTCCTCGTTGTGTTGTTGCTGCTTTGTATAAATCAATTTGTCTTGCAGGGACTGATTATGCCGATCCGGGTGATCGGCGGTTCAATGGCAGAGCGTTTTTATGGTCCGCATTACGCAGTCTGTTGTAACGATTGCCGATTTACTTTTGCTATCGATGCAACGACGATTCCAAAACCACGATTTGTGGATTGTCCGAATTGTGGATCGCATCAGCCACACAATCCTCTC
>CEVF01154709.1_pt1 | contig 34867 bp, 28 predicted proteins | sample 356441 | NCBI WGS metagenome assembly CEVF01 (sample SAMEA2622765, study PRJEB7988) | marine metagenome | biome: marine biome (ENVO:00000447); feature: surface water layer (ENVO:00002042); material: "saline water (ENVO:00002010), including plankton (ENVO:xxxxxxxx)" | depth 5 m | reverse complement strand
CTCCTACCTGTCTTCTGTATGCCCCATCGGTATAGTCTTCATCCAATTGGGTAATTCTATTTTTCAGGAAGGTGGTGTTAAAACCTAGACTCCATCTAAAATCTTTTTTGTTGATGATGTCCCCATTCAAGGAAATTTCCAATCCCGAGTTGGTCATCTCACCATAATTTTGGGTCAATTCGGTAAATCCGGTCGTACGGGAAATCGGAACATCCAAAATCAAATCAGATGAAACTCTTTTGAAGTATTCCACCGTACCATTGATTCGATTAAAGAAACCGAAATCCAACCCCACATTGAAATTATCTTGGGTTTCCCATGTCAAATCCGAGTTTTCCAACTGTAAAGGGCTTCCCCCTGGTGAACCATTGTAATCCTCACCGTAGGTATACAATCCCAAGGAAGCAAAGTTCCCGATTGCCGCATTACCGGTCACACCATACGAACTTCTTAACTTAAGGATATCTATAAATGTTAGATCATCAAACAGGGCCTCTTTGTTTATGTTCCAGCTAACCCCTACCGAATAGAACGTACCAAATCTATTGTTCTCACCAAATCTTGAAGAACCATCTCGCCTAATACTACCAGAAAGATAATACTTGCTGGCATAATTATAGTTGGCTCTAAGGAACATGGAATTAAAGGTATATTCCGACTTGGTTCCGCCCACAGTAAATTCGGAAGAAGCACTGCTCAAGGTCTTTACTATGTCGTTCGGGAAGTTTGTTCCCGATGCCCAACTACTTTCCTTAATGGTCTGTTGTGCCTCATAACCACCAAGAAAACTAAAATAGTGGTCATCGTTCAAGGTAAAGTTATAGTTGACCGTTTGGGTACCTACCCATGTTTTACTGGACACTGTTCCTTCATAGGCATAACCGTTGTAATCATATCCAGATCCATATCGGCGGTTATCATATTGGCTCTCATCAATGTCTATCAAATCAAAGTTCCATTGAGATCTAAAAACCAAGTTTTTGATAGGGGTCACAGAAACCGCAAAGTTGTCTATAATCCGGTTGGTTTTGGTCTCCCAAGTATCATCCCCGCTCAAACTACCAACGGGATTACTTCCGATAGGGAAATAATTTATGTGTTCTGCATTGTACTCCCCCTCCTCATCATAAATTGGAATAAGTGGGGACAGTTCCAAGGTATTCTTAAACGGGTTGTTCCAGGAACCCCCATCGGGTGCCGTACTGGATTTAATATCCGAAATGGTTATGTTATTGGAAATGGTCAGGTAATCACTTGCCTTATATTCCAAATTGGCACGGGTACTGAACCTTTTGAATCCATAACCAATGATATACCCTTCTTGGTCCATATAGCCAGCGGACATAAAATACTTGACCCTGTCCGTGGCACCACTTACACTAAGGTCATAGCTCTGCGTAACCCCGGTACGTGTGATGGCATCCAGCCAGTTGGTATCCGTTGGTTCTCCTGTCGATGGATCTATCTGCTGGGTGAACCTGGAATTCAATCGTGCCAATGCCTCTTCATAGGTATCTCCTTGGTTCACATATCCTTCAATGAACAGTTCTTTGTACTGTGCGGCATTCAATGGTTTCAATATGTCTTTGGATGCTTGGGAATTGAACCCTGTGAGTGTTTTTAATTCGATTGTAGCTTTACCTGATTTACCTTTTTTGGTTGTTATCAGGATTACCCCGTTTGCCCCTCTAGATCCATATATCGCAGTGGAGGCTGCATCTTTCAATACACTGATGCTTTCTATATCGTTTGGGTTAATGGTCGACATAACATTGGAGCTGGCCCCGTCGTTATCGTTCAGTGCAAGACTTCCGGATTGCAGTGGAATACCATCAATAACGTACAAAGGTTCACTGGATGCATTGATGGACCCAATCCCCCTAATTCTTATTTGCGTGTTCGATCCTGGGGCACCATCCGATGCGGAAGCCTGTAAACCCGCTACATTTCCTCGTAACGATTGCTCAAAGGTAGAAGTTGGAACTTGTTCAAGCTCTGCGCTTTTAACAACACCGACAGAACCGGTGACGGATTCTTTTGTTTGGGTACCATAAGCCACAACGACCACTTCATCCAAGGAAGCAACATCTTCCTTCATCACCACATTGATCTGACTTTTGTCCCCCACGGGGATACGTTGGGTGACCATACCTATATAGGAGAACACCAGAACGTCCCCCTCTTCAACATTAACGACATAGTTACCATCAAAATCGGTCTGTGTTCCCTGGGATGTTCCATCCACAATTACATTGACGCCGGGCAAAGGCGCTCCAGCATCGTCGGTAACTGTTCCTGACACTGATTTTTGAAAGGGGACCGTGATGTCCGTGGTTTCGTCATCTTTCCCTTTGGATTCCTCTGATACTTTTACGATAATTTGTTTCCCTATAATAGAATAGGTAAGTGAAGTTCCAGCAAATGCCTTTTCCAAAATGGCTGGCAATTTTGCTTTGGCATACTTTAACGATATTTTCTTTTTGCTTTGTAGCACATCGTCTTTGTAAAAAAAGACGTAATCACTTTTGCTTTGAATTTCATCAAAAAATTCTTCTACGGAGACGTTCTTTACATTTATCTGTATTTCGTTCTGCGCCCGTGCATAATTACCATACACCGACGATAGTCCGATACCAATAAACAATAAAAAAATTCTCATAATTGTCAGTACAGCTGAGCTAAAGGTATTTTTCATACTTTTGTTTTGGTTATTTAATGTTGCTGTTCTACAGCGATGTTGTTTTAATTGCCAGAAGATGTTGCAGCATCTTCTGGCTTTTCACTAACTCAAAAAATTTACTTCATAAAAGGGCTAAGGGTTTAATTGATTATTATTTCATTTTCACTTATTTGATAATTTACATTGGTACTTTCCTTAATACTTTGCATCACTTTGTCCAAACCATCGTTCAGGTTTAAATATCCAGAGTATGTTTCGGTTTCGGAAATATCTTCCGGCAGCACCATTTTAACGTTGTAATACCTCGCTATTCTGTTCATGATCTGGCGCAGTCCATCATTTTTAAAGAACATATATCCTTCTCTCCAAGCAAAATAGGAACTCACATCCACTTTTTCCGACATGATGCTCTTTGTCTGTTTATCATAGCTGGCCTTTGTTCCCGGGGTTATCCTAAATTTCTCCATCGGATGTTTTGAATTGGCGCCATCGCTATATCTAATTTCAACGCTACCACTTTCCAGCACCGTACTGATCTCTCCTTCATCTACATAATTCGTAATGCCGAAGACTGTACCCAATACTTTGATCTGTTGGTTTTCGGACAGTACATAAAATGGTTTGTCCTTGTTGTGGGCAACATCGAAAATAGCTTCCCCTTCAATATAAACCTCCCTTTTGTTTCCTTTAAAAACTGCGGGGTAGATCAGTTTGGAACCAGAGTTCAACCATACCAAAGTACCATCGGAAAGTTGAGTCTTTATCTTTTTACCATAAGGGACCAGCAACGTATTGTATATGGGCCGGTCCTCGATTATTGCACTTTGATTAATGGTTTTTACCGAGCCCACATTAATATTTTGCCCTGATTTCGAATAGCTTACCACATCGGTTTCCTCATCTATCTTTATCTCGTTCTCCTTACCCAAAATCAGGGTGACCTTGTCCGACATGGCCTCTTCATGCTCCACATTGGTGTTTACATAATCCAAAATGGATTCCTGCTCACTTGGCGTTTGGTATATAAAAATTCCCAAGCCGCACATAAAAACAATGGATGCCGCAATCGAACCAATTAAACGAATCCTCCTTCTTAGTTTGTACGCCTTTATGGAAGAAAAAATCCTGTCTTCCAACTCTCTTTTTTCTGATGAGGTGATTGGCAGATGTTTAATTTTTTTATGTGACTTTTTATCTTTCATTCCTTTTGTTGACCAATTTTTAATTTGGGATTCTTTTGTCTTAGTTTATGTTATGTAAAGCGCACCTTTATGGTTTTATAGACACATAATGGGCTTTTTTTCTCAAGAGCGCAGTACCTTAAGCGCCCTGTATATCAAAGTTCTAGCAGTAGGTATGGAGATCCCCATGATTTCGGATATCTCCTCATAACTTTTTTCTTGGTTGAATCGAAGAAAAATACCGGTCTTTTGTTTTTTGGTGAGTTTTTCCAAAACAACAGAAAGTTTCTCTTGTTTTTCAGATCTTCGCTCTGCCCTTATAATCGCGTCTTCGTGAGATTTTATATGGTGCATTAAACTTCCGGTCACCATAAATTCACTGTCCTTGGTCAAATTAACCTCACGACTTTTATATTTCCTATTGAGTTTTCTTTTTAAGCACTTGAACAGATAATACTTTCCATCATCATGAACCGCCACGTTTTTCCTGTACTTATAAAGGTCCAGAAATAAATCATGAATACAGTCCATGACGTAGTTCCTGTCTTGCGTATGGGAGATCCCATATTCAAAAAGACTATCTATATGCAAGTTGTAAAGATCGCCCAGAGCGCTTTGATCTCCTTTTTTTAGATTGTCCCAAAGCTTGTTTTCAGTGTTTCTGATCACAAACACTTCACGCCTCTCGCTTTTATCTTCAGGCACACCCAATATCCTACTTTCATTAGCTTTCAAAATTGGCTCTGGCCCTCCATTTTTTTGCATACGTTTGGGTCTTTTGTGTAGTTATCCTAAGCTTGTATCCTGTATAAGTAGCATTTTTGTGTTTTATAGACAAAAAAAGAATATTTTATTGTAAAATAATATCGGGATATGGTTTGTTTTTATGTTTTTCACAAGGAAACAATCAATATACTGCTTACTTTCTATCACCATTTTACGAGATAAAAAAGAAAATAAAATAGTAGGTTTCATCAAAAAAAAGACTCGTCCACTACCTTGGTTGGAATGAATTTGAACAATCATAAAAAATAAGACCAGCCAGATTTTCAATAAAAATGACCATTCAGCACCATCTAAAACCTAAAACGATGAACATGGAAAAACTAGCAAGCCCATGGACTTGACCCATTTATACAAGGTAGTGTAAATTTATCTTTTGTGGTTCTTGTTGTCCCCTGTATCCAAATTCCCTACAAAAACAGTTGTATAGCTTCGCTCCTTTTTTAGTATTCGATAATATGGTTACAACTCCCTAATCTTTATGTTACGGAACCATGTCTCAAAATACCAGTATTGTAATGCTATTTTGCCTTCAATGGTCTTTCCGAATTCGGGATATTTGGAAAAATGGGTCTCCGCTATCTTTTTTTTCCATTCGGGCGAACCCAAATCTTCCTCTGCGGTGAGAACACCATTTAGGTAAAACTCTATTTTACCATCCACTTGTTTTATCCGTGTTTTGTTCCACTCACCCTGTTTTATCTCAACCTTATTTAGTTGGGGCGAGAAAATATAGAGGCATCCAGGGCGTTTTTCAGGAACATCATAATCCATATGGTCCGCACCCAAAATCTGATATTCCGGGCCACTTTGCCATGCAGTTGGCACATCGGGCAATTCCTGTACATTGATAAAAATCCCACTGTTCCCATTTCCAACTATCCTCCATTCCAACGAAAGCTCATAATTGGAATACGACTTATCGGTAACGAGGTCACCAGCCGTCAAAGATTCATCGTTGGTATTGCTGTGTAGTTCACCATTGACCACCTCCCAAACCGAATCGGCATCGGGATTATTGTACAAATGCCATCCATCCAGGGTCTTTCCGTCAAACAGCAACTCCCACCCCTGCTCTTTCTCAACGTCCAATAGTTCATTATGGGTAGCATTTTCCAATGCTGCTTTTTTTGTGCGCCAAAGTTCGTTCTCATTGGGTTTCTTCTCGTTCTTACAAGAGACCAATACCAATAGCGCAATCATCAATCCTGATATTTTTGTATACATGTGCGATGTAGTTTGTCCAGTTGTGAAGTGATTAAAGATAAAAAAAGAATTGTTCCGAAGCTATTTTGGATATTGTACAAAGGTGCCCGGTCCTAAGGTGACATAAGTCACTTTAAAAAAAAGCGGGGTTTTATAAATTGCAGCATCTAATCTTTAGAAACAATGAAAGGAAATTTTGCAGCTTTGATCAACAGTGACCAATTGACACTGATCGATTTTTCCGCAGAGTGGTGTGGCCCCTGTAAAATGTTGGCGCCTATTTTAAAACAGGTAAAAGATGAAATGGGCGATTCTTTAAAAATTGTAAAAATAGATGTTGACAAGAACCCGAACCTAGCCAACACTTATCAAGTTAGAGGTGTGCCCACATTGATATTCTTTAAAAATGGTGAGCAACTCTGGAGAAAATCCGGTGTACTCCAAAAAGCAGAAATAGTGCAACTGGCAAAGTCGTTCTTATGAACCTTTGCTTCTTTTTATTCAAATAAGTGAATGACCAAAAAAGGCACCGTAGTATTAAAGGTCACTTTTTTGATAACGGGTTCGCGTGTCAATCTTTCAAAGAAAGAATGGTCTTGATCGATCATTACTACCATGTCGATGGTTCTGTCCATGTCAACGATTTTTTGGATAGTTTGGTTGATCGAGGTTTCTTTTTCCACTTCGACAAACTCATAATCAACGGATTTCAATCGTTTTTCCAAGGCAAGTTTAGCGGCTTTTTGCTCAGGGGTAAGATCATCCAAACTGCCCACATGGGTGACCCACAACTTGGCATCGAAGTGTTCGGTAAAGTTCAAAATCGGTTTTAGTTCGTAATTTTCAAACAGATGCTCATATCCTGTTGCCAATAATATGGAATCAATTTTTCCATCTGGCCGGTAATCATCGGGAACGGCTATAACAGGGCAAAAATCAATTTCCTTGATTACTTTATAGGTATTGCTTCCCATGAAAACTTCTTTTAAACCAGAAGATCCCTTGGTGCCCATTATAATATAATCTATTTCCTCTTTATATACTGTTTTTCCAATGGCATTGACAAGTGTACCCGAAACAGAGCGCGTGATAAATTTATGCTCGGGATTCTTGTCCATGTCCTGTATTTTTTTCAATTCCCGATTCAGTTCGCGTTCGGATTGCTCTTTGATCAAATTATACAAACGGGTATCATTGGCCCCCGCCATTTTGGTCGATAGGCCGGAGGCACCAACCTGATAAGAATTCAGAAGAAAGAAATCACAGGGCACGTCTTTGAAAACCATCAAGGCATAGGCAATGGCATTCCATGAATTATTGGAAAAATCCGTGGGCAATACTATTCGTTTCTTTTTCATCGTTTACCGTTTTATGTTCTGCATCACCATAAATGGTATTTTAATCTTCAGGCCAAGTAGATCCACTGTTGACCTATAGAGCAGATCTTCAAAAAAGGAGTGTCTCGAATTCATCATTACCAGCATTCCCGCTTCTTTCTCCTCTATATGTTCCATAATGACCTCCGCTTTGTTCCTAACAGGGGTTGTCTCAAAGTATAGATAGGACTTGGACAGGGTTTCTTTCAAAAAAAGTTTATTGTCCTCTTGTCTTGGACTCAGTTCGTCAAAGTCGGTGATGTACAAACAATATATCTTGGATTTGAATTTGCCGGCTAAGTCTCCCAAAAGCCTTAGTTCTCTTCGTTTATAGGGAAGCAAATAATCCGTGGGGAAAAGGATGGCCTTGGGTTGTCTGTACTCAAAACCTTCAGGTATGGCGAGTACCGGACATTTTACATATTTGAAAATTTCTATGGTATAACTGCCAAATGTGGTTTTGTGGTTACTGGTCTCCCCTTTGGTCCCCATGATCACCACATCAATGTTCATTTCATCAACAAAGTCATTTACTCCATCCACAAGGTTATCAAAACATGCTACAGTCTCAAAATTATGCAACGGATTTGGTGGTTCCCCGATTACACTGTCCACCAATTTATCCAGTTTTTTCTCCGTTTCTTCCTTTTTTGCCTGCTTCCGTTTTTCTATTTCTTCCTTTTCCACAGTTTTATATTGTCCATAGACTTCATCTGCATAGGCATGCAATACAAAAAAACAAGCCCGTTCACACTTAAATAGTTGTTGTGCATATTGTAGGGCATGTAGGGCATTTGTAGAAAAATCCGTAGGAATCAATATGGTTTTCATATCCGTCTCGCTTTTCTCAAAGATATGTTCAAGTAAGTTGGCAAAAAATGATATTGGTCAACCTTGCAATTCGCTAAAATTTAACAAAATAACCCCACTAATTCAACTTTCACACCTATTAAAGTGTTGTTAACCCCTACCATATGTACGTTTGAGGGATTGTTATGTTAAAAATAGGGCTTCCGTTTTCATTGAATATTAGACTAGCTTTATATTTGAATAGTGTCTGCTTATATATAAAAGCAGACCCTTCAACCACCAAACCAAAATGAAAACAAAGCATATTGTTTACACCCTATTGATTGTAGGCATAGGGGCACTGATTATCTATAGAATCAAATCCAATTCCGAAATCCGCAAGTCGGTAAATTCTGCCCCCAGAATTATCCCGGTCTCAGGTATCGTTTTAAAACCCCAAATTTTCAAGGACAATATTTCCATTTCCGGCTCATTGGAACCTGATGAACAGATAGAGATCCGAAGTGAAATTCCCGGCGTAGTGGAAAGCATTAATTTCAAAGAGGGCAGTAAGGTCTCCGAAGGTCAAGTATTGGTCAGGGTAAATGATATTGAGCTGCGCGCACAACTATCCAAAGCGCTTACCGCCAAAAAATTGGCGTCCGAAAATGAAAGAAGAGCCAAACTGTTGCTCGAAAAACAAGCTATAAGCCAAGAAGAGTACGATATTGCCAGTGCGGATTTTCAATCGGCCAACGCCGAAGCGGAATTGATTGCGGCCCAATTGTCCAAAACCGTGTTAAAAGCTCCTTTTTCCGGCACTATCGGACTACGGTCGATTTCCAAGGGAACATACGTAACACCATCCACAGTGATTGCCAAACTCGTAAATACAGAGGATTTAAAAATCACGTTCTCCGTTCCTGAAAAATATGCCCCACAAGTCCATGTAGGGACCGTGTTGAACTTTACCACATCTGACTCGGATGAACTGTACGAGGCTACCATATATGCGATTGACCCAGAAATTGAGGTATCGACCCGAACGCTCAGGGTTCGTGCCATTATGGACAATAGGGAAAAAAACCTATACCCCGGTGGTTTTGCCAATGTGATACTGCCACTGGAAACCATAAACGATGCCCTTTTGGTCCCTTCAGAATCTTTGATTCCGGTACAAAATGGCAAAAGGGTGTTTATTTCACAAAATGGAAAGGCCAAAGAGGTCGATGTGCAAACAGGATCTAGAACAGGAAGCTCCGTAAGGGTCATTTCTGGTTTAAAAGCAGGTGACACCGTTATAACCTATGGTGTAATGGCCATACAGGACGGCAGCCCTATTGATGTTAAACTCGAAGAAGCCAGAACCCTCACCACAGAATAATGAATTTATCCACGTTAAGCATTAAAAGACCGGTACTTGCAATTGTAATGAACATTGCAATCGTACTTTTTGGAGCAATTGGCTATACCTTTTTGGGAATACGTGAATATCCCTCCATTGACCCTGCCCAAGTATCCGTTCGCACCAACTATTCAGGTGCAAATGCCGATATCATCGAGTCACAGATCACAGAACCATTGGAAAAGGCCATTAACTCCATAGATGGAATCCGTAATATAAGCTCTTCCAGTGTACAAGGATCCAGTTCCATCAGCATTGAATTTAATCTGGATAAAGACTTGGAAGAGGCTGCCAACGATGTAAGGGACAAGGTTTCACAAGCTGTTAGAAGTCTTCCGGAAGACCTTGATGCTGCCCCGGTGGTTTCAAAATCAGATTCCAATGCAGAAAGGATCCTATCGATGACCATTGAGAGTGACAACAAAAACATTCTGGAATTGTCCGATTATGCAGAAAATGTAATCGCCCAACGATTGGAAACAATACCCGGGGTGAGCAGCATCCAAATTTGGGGGCAGCGAAGATATGCCATGAGACTTTGGATAGACCCGGTCCGACTTGCTTCTTATGGACTAACGGTTTCCGATGTCCGAAATGCACTTCTAGCGCAGAATATAGAGCTGCCATCGGGCAAATTAACGGGGGACAATACAGAACTCACTGTAAAAACAATAGGCAACCTTAATACAGAAGAAGAATTCAACAATATCGTCATAATGGCCGATGGAGAAAAATTGGTGCATTTAAGGGATATTGGAAACGCCTCTCTGGAAGCCGAAAATATGGAAACCAAGATGACCAATCTTGGTCAACCCATGGTCGCAACAGCTATTATTCCCCAACCAGGAACCAACTATTTGGAAATTGCCGATGCTTTCTATGAGGAGTATGAGCAACTTAAAAAGGATTTGCCCGAAGGTTTTAAATTGAACATTGTTGTAGATGACACCATTTTTGTCAGGAAAGCCATCAAAGAGGTGGCCGAAACCTTATTGATATCCATAATATTGGTCATACTGGTCATCTACCTGTTCTTTAGAAACTGGTCCATGGCGCTACGTCCCTTGATCGATATTCCCGTTTCCCTGATTGCCACATTCTTTATTATGTGGATGTTCGGGTTTTCCATAAATGTGCTTACCCTTTTGGCCATTGTGTTGGCTACAGGACTAGTGGTGGATGATGGTATCGTGGTAACAGAAAATATTTATAAAAAGGTGGAAGAAGGCATGAGCCCCATCGAAGCTGCCATCAAAGGATCCAAAGAAATCTTCTTTGCCGTAATATCCATTTCCGTGACACTGGCGGCGGTTTTCCTCCCCATTATCTTCTTGGAAGGATTTGTGGGCAGACTTTTTAGGGAATTCGGGGTTGTTCTCAGTTCAGCTGTATTGGTATCGGCATTTGTATCGCTATCCCTAACACCGATGCTGAATGCATATCTTATAAAACCTGGAAAACAAAAACAATCCAAATTTTATCATGCCACCGAAAAGTTCTTTTCAAGAATGAACGAAGCCTATGAACAAAATCTTAAACGTTTCATAGCCAAAAAGTGGCTCAGCATCCCCATTTTGTTTGGTTGTATTGGTGCCATAATACTGTTCTATACCCTACTTCAAAAAGAAACTGCCCCCTATGATGACCGAAGCTATGTTAGACTAGTGGTAAATGCTCCAGAAGGTTCTTCCTACGAATATATGGAAAGGTACATGGAACAAATAACCGACCTTGTTCTGGATTCCATTCCAGAAACAAAAGTTGGGCTGATAATCACCTCTCCCGGATTTGGCAGTTCATCCGTAAATAGCGGAAGGGCCAGTATCATATTGAACGACCCCAGTGAAAGGGAGCGCACACAGGCCGAAATCGCCCAAGATTTTGGGACATGGGCAAAAAGCTATGTGGGTGGAAAGGCAAGTGTCTTCCAAAGACCCACAATATCCGTAAACAAAAGGGGCGGGGCTCCCCTGCAATTCATAATTCAAGCCAAGAATTTTGAAAAACTTGAAGAAAAAATACCCGAATTCATGGCACTTGCCGAAAAAGACCCAACTTTTTCATTTGTGGACGTGAACCTTAAATTCAACAAACCCGAAATTTATGTTTCCATCGACCGTGAAAAAGCAGAAAGTCTTGGGGTTTCGGTAAGGGATGTGGCCCAGACATTACAATTGTCCCTAAGTGGGCAACGTTTCGGCTATTTTTTAATGAACGGCAAGCAGTATCAAGTAATCGGCCAATTCGACAAGAAAGATAGGGATGAACCGATGGACCTTACCTCCATATTTGTGAAAAACAACAAAGGACAACTTATACAATTGGACAATTTGGTCACCACTGAAGAACACAGTAGCCCACCACAATTGTTTCACAACAATCGATATATGTCCGCCACAGTATCCGCAAGCTTGGCACCCGGACAAAGTATGGGAGATGGTATAGAGGCAATGAATGCCATAAAGGAAAAAGTATTGGACGAGAGTTTCACCACTGACCTGGGCGGGGAATCCAGGGACTTTGTGGAAAGCAGTTCCAATACAGCTTTTGCATTCGGACTTGCCTTTGTGCTCATATTTTTGATATTGGCCGCCCAATTTGAAAGTTTTATCGACCCGTTCATAATAATCCTGACCGTTCCATTGGCCGTCGCGGGAGCCATGTTTTCCTTATGGCTTTTTGGTGAAACCTGGAATATATTCAGTCAGATCGGTACCATTATGCTCATAGGCCTTGTAACCAAAAACGGGATTTTGATCGTAGAATTTGCAAATCAATTGCAGGAAGAAAATGAGAACATCACTAAAATGGAGGCCATCATGCAAGCTTCCGTTTCCAGACTGCGCCCCATTTTAATGACCAGTCTTACCGTGGCATTGGGTGCCCTGCCCATAGCCCTATCGCTTGGCGCGGCATCTGCAAGTAGAACAGGTATGGGAGTTGTGATCATTGGTGGGACCATGTTCTCTTTGGTTTTGACACTATTTGTGATACCCGCACTTTATTTAATGTGGTCAAAAAAGAAAGTCCAACGACCAGAATTCAAAACACTCGAATTATCATAGTATGGACATGAAAAATCAAATAAGCCTGTTGCTCTTAATTTTAGGGAGTTTTGTTTGCGGAAACGCCCAAGAAATTTTAACTGTTGAGGAAGCGGTAAAGATTGCCCTGGAAAACAACTACCAAATAAAAACCGCCCGAAATGAACTAAGAATTGACGAAACAGGGGTTAGTGCAGGCCAAGCTGGAATGTTGCCCCAAATCGATCTTACCCTTCAGGATGACAACAGTGTCCAAAACCTCTCCCAAGTTCGGTCGGATGGAACAGAAGTTGAACAAGATAACGCCAAAAACAATAGTTTGGACTATGGTGTTGCCCTGGAATGGACAATTTTTGATGGCCTAAAGATGTTCGCCAAACACGAACAACTTAAAGAGATAAAAAAACTAGGGGAAGCTGAACTAAAACAGACAATATTGAGCAAGGTTGGCGAGGTAATGACAACGTACTACAACCTAGTTCAGCAACAACAACAATTGGCGGCACTCGATAGTACACTACTTATCAGTGAACAGCGGGTCGAATTGGCCCAAAACAGGTTTATTATTGGAAAAGCCTCCAAATTGGAAGTGTTGAATGCCCAAGTTGACCTTAATACGGACAAAACAGAAATGCAGCGCCAACAAGAACTGTTCAAAAACACCAAAATACTTTTGAACGAGCAACTGGCAAGAGACCTGAAAATTGACTTTAAAGTTATACCTGAAATTTTTGTCGACCAAAACCTCAACCTTGAAGAGCTCGAGAACAAGGTCATTGAGGAAAATCCACAATTACAGGCAGAAAAAATCAATAAAAGAATCAGTGAACTGGCACTTAAACAAATCAAGGCGGACCGCTACCCATCCATTTATGTTACCACCGGCTACGATGTGGGCCGTTCCGAATCCAGCTTGGGCTTTACCACAAGCTCCAATTCCAATGGGTTTAGCTATGGTTTTGGGGCATCATTGAATCTTTTTGATGGGTTTAACCAGAACAGAAATGAAAAAATGAGCAAGATTGCCCTGGAAAATGCTGATATCGCCATTGAGGAACAAAAGCAAGCTTTGACTTCTTTGGTGAACACCACCTATCAGACATATTTGACCAACATTAGCCTAATGGAGCTGGAAGAAAAAAATGAATTGATAGCAAAAGAAAACCTCGATATTACGGTTGAAAAATACCGGATCGGGATAATACCCACCATAGAGTTCCGTACAGCGCAGTTAAATTATATCAATGCCAGGGTTCGCAACAGTAATGCCAAATATCAAGCTAAGGTCTCCGAAATAATTTTAAAGCAATTGGCCGGAAATCTTCAGATCTAAAATTTATTACCGACACTATCACGTTTCCAGATTAACATTATTGGTATGCTTTATATCACCTGGAACCCGTGCGCATATGGGTCATCATCATCTATAATGATATTGTTGTATCCCGTTACCTGTGCCCACCCTTGAATACTGGGAACAATGGCCAGTTTTCCGTCCAAAACCGTTTCCTCCTCCACCTTGCCCACAAACGTGCTGCCAATAAAACTTTCATGAACAAAGGATTCGCCCAACTTCAACTTTCCTTTGGCATACAATTGCGCCATTCTTGCCGATGTCCCGGTTCCGCAAGGAGAACGATCTATGGCCTTTTCTCCATAAAACACCGCATTTCTACCGGAAGATGATGGATCTAATGGTTCACCCGTCCACATCATATGGCTTACATCCCTAATTGTCGGGTTTTCTGGATGAACAAAGAGGTCGGGGTATTTATCATTGATGGCCCTTCGAACCACTTGTGAAAATTGAATTATCTGGCTGGCCGTAAAATCTTGCACCCCTGAAAAATTTGGTTGCGGATCTACAATGGCATAAAAATTCCCCCCGTAGGCGACATCAAAGGTCAACTCACCGAGTTCGGGGCATTCAATCGTCAAATTTTCGGCAGCTAAATACGATTTTACGTTCACCAACTTTACCCAATCCACCTTTTTCCCTGTTTGACCGTATGCTATTTCCACCAATCCTGCGGGGGCCTCCATACGGACTTTTCCAGGTACCCGGGGTTCAATCAGACCCTCTTCAATGGCGACCGTAATGGTTCCAATTGTTCCGTGGCCACACATGGGCAAACAACCCGATGTCTCGATAAAGAGTATCGCAAAATCATTTTCTGGATCATGGGGGGGCAGTAAAATACTACCACTCATCATATCATGGCCTCTTGGTTCAAACATCAACCCTCTTCTGATCCAATCGTATTCCCTCAAAAAATGCTGACGTTTTTCACTCATGTCCCTGCCCACCAAATTGGGTCCTCCTCCAGCAACTACTCTCACCGGGTTTCCACAGGTATGGGCATCTACGCAAAAAAATGTTTTTCTGGCCACTCGCTATTTTCTTAAATGTCCCGGTAACAATTCCGTTGGAAAAGATTGATAGGCTATTGGCCTGACCCAACGCTTGATGGAATGGGTTCCCACCGCGGTAAATCTAGAATCCGTGGATGCTGGATAAGGTCCTCCGTGCTGCATGGACGGACATACTTCCACGCCTGTTGGCACTCCATTATAAATGATTCTTCCCACTCTATTTTGAAGGGAATCAACAATCTCAGCAAGATTTAAATCATCGTCCTCTTCAGCAATCAACGTTCCCGTCAATTGACCTTCCAATCCATCTATAATCTGGATCAATTCCTCTTCATCCTTACATTGTACCACTATGGAGAATGGCCCAAAAACCTCTTGGTGCATCTTCGGGTTCTTCAAAAATGCCTCTCCTGAAACAGTGGCAATGACCGAAGCCACTTCATTTGCGTCCAAATTACCTTTATATTTTCCAACAACTTCAACTCCATCTTGAGAGGTAACATCCCCCCCTTTGGTCTCGTAACCTTTTTTAATGTTAGGGTGCAGCATGGTCTGTGGGGCTATGGCAACGGTTTCCTTGGCCAACTCTTGTACAAAAGCCGCCGTACTTTCACCTTTCACCGTTAACAAAAGTCCCGGGTTGGTACAAAACTGACCTGTGCCCAATGTGATGGAACCTGCATAGGTCTTTGCCAATTCACTTCCACGTTTGGAAATTGCTTTTGGTGACATGACCACTGGATTGATACTTCCCATTTCGGCAAAAACTGGTATTGGTTCTTCCCGTTTGGCAGCAAGGTCAAAAAGTGCTCTCCCTCCCCCAATACTACCTGTAAAACCAACTGCTTTTACCTTTGGGTGGTTCACTAAATCAATACCGGCTTGCACATTTCCGTTAATACTGGAAAACACACCTTTGGGCATTCCCGTTTTCTCAGCTGCTTTTACAATGGCCGAGGCCACCAACTCATTGGTACCCGCATGCATGGGATGTGCCTTTACGATCACTGGACAACCTGCGGCCAAGGCACTTGCCGTATCTCCTCCCGCCGTGGAGTAGGCCAACGGAAAATTACTGGCACCGAAAACAGCTACGGGACCCAAGGGGATCATGGTTTTTCTCAAATCAACCTTAGGTATCGGTTTTCTATCCGGTTGAGCTGCATCAAAGGTGTTTTCCCGCCAATCATCGTTGGATACCAGTTCCGCAAACGAGCGCAATTGGAATACGGTTCTTCCCCTTTCTCCGATTGCCCTTCCCTCGGGCAATCCGGATTCCAACATATACATATCCAAAAGCTCCTGGTCCAAGGCCAAGATCTCATCCGCAATGGTATTCAGAAATTCCGCCCTATGTTTCCCCGGTATTCTTCTGTATGTTTTAAATGCCTTCCAGGCAAGTTCACCAGCACTGATTATTTCTTCTTTTGTAGCTTCAATAAACACCGTTGGGTTGTGTACGTTCTCCTTTGGGTTTATCGTTTGGAACTGAACCGATCCATCGGCCTTAAATTCTCCTCCAATACAGTTTTTACCAGTAATCATACCTATCTATTTATGTTTTTATAATCCGGAAGGTCCGGTCTATTTTTCATGGCTTCTTCAATAACTTTGGTCACCCGCTTTCGCTCCGCTCCTTGCAAAGGTAATCTTGGGGGGCGTACATGTTCCGTTCCAATTCCTGTGGCAACCTCTGCCAATTTTATGTTCTGCACCAATTGTGGACTAATGTCCAGCTCCAAAAGCGGCATGAACCATTTGTATATCTTCAACGCCTCTTGGATTCTGCCGGCCTTTACCAATTCGTATATGGCAACGGTTTCGGCTGGGAAGGCACAAACCAAACCGGCAACCCAACCCACTGCCCCAATGACCAGGCTCTCCAACCCAAGGGTATCCACGCCTGTGAACACTTTTACTCTATCCCCAAATTTATTCTGAATTCGGATAACATTGGTAATATCCCGTGTAGATTCTTTTATGGCTTCAATGTTTTCACATTCAATAAGCTCTTCCAGCATATCCAATGTTACCTCAATCTTGTAATCAACAGGGTTGTTATATAGCATGATGGGCAACGAAGTACTTTTTGCCACTGCCTTAAAATAGGCCACTGTTTCATAATCGGTGGCTTTGTACCTCATTGGCGGTAGCAACATCAATCCATGCGCTCCAACTTTCTCCGCTTTTTGGGCAGCTTCAATAGCACCTTTGGTACTTTGTTCCGCCACATTCATTATTACAGGAATTTTTCCTTCTGCCAGTTCCAAGGATTTCTTGATCAACGTTTCTTTTTCATCTTGCTCCAAGGTACTGGCCTCACCCAATGTTCCTCCCAAGATAATACCATGTACCCCGGCATCAATCTGTGCTTTGATATTTTTTTCGAACATAACAAGATCCAAGGTATCGTCACTCTTAAACTTTGTTGTTACAGCCGGCATTACGCCTTCCCATTTCACCATAATACTTCTAATTATTTAAGCATAAAAGTACAAAGAGTCCTTAGTAATCTTTTGTACAATTATTAACCCATTATGATACTATATTACCTTATTTTAGCATAAATATTACTTTTTGAAATAATTTTAGCATACATGAAGGTCCTTCCCTTTAAAATCCCCAAACCAAAGAACGAAGCGCTCGTCTATCAAATTGACAGGGAACAGGTGTTTTATGATCAATTGCACCAGCACAAGGAAATTCAAATAAGCTATGTGGAAAAAGGCTCGGGCTCCCTCATTGTGGGAGATCGTATAAATGAGTACCGGGCCGGGGATATTTTGGTGATCGGTAGTTTTGTTCCCCATGTGTTCCGGAGTGATACCCAGATCAAAGAAACATCCTTGATGCATACCTTATTCTTTGACCAAAATTCCTTCGGAAAGGAATTTTTCCAACTTACGGATTTATCATCCATCCAAAGTTTCTTTAAAAAATCCGAATTTGGGATGCTTGTCCTTTCAAGAAAAAATAAGATTATTCCATTGTTCCTTGCCTTGTCCAATCAGAACAAAGTGGAACAAATAGCATCGCTGTTGATGATCATCAATCAAATCAATGCATCGAAAACCAGTCCCCTATCTTCCTTTGTTTACCGCAAATCCTTTACGGATGATGAAGGGAAGCGGATGGGCAAAGTTTACGATTATGCCATGGAACACTATCAAGAGTCCATTACTTTGGATGAAATAGCGGAAAAAGCCAACATGAGCAAAAATGCATTTTGCCGATATTTTAAAAAGCGTACCAACAAGACCTTTTTTCAATTTTTGATTGAAATACGTATAGAAAATGCGTGCAAGCTCCTATTAAAAAATCCCGAACTCTCCATTGCCACGATCGCCGAGCAATGCGGGTTCAACAATATTGCCAATTTCAACCGCAAGTTCAAAGCGTTCAAGCATTGTACCCCGACACAATACCGGAATCAATTTTAATGCAAATGCACTTAGTTTTGGATGCTGGAAACTTTATCCATAATTTCAATCACTATTCAGAATTCACAGTTTGTACACCATAGTTGACATAGAAACCACAGGAAACGGAATCAAGGGCAATAAGATTACGGAGATTTCCATTTTTAAATACGATGGCAAACAGATTGTCGACGAATTCACATCATTGGTCAATCCACAAAGTCCCATCCCCTATTTTATTACCGGGCTAACAGGGATTGACGACCAAATGGTGAGAAATGCACCAACCTTCCAAGAAATAGCGGATACCGTTCAGAACATTACGGAAGGATGCATTTTTGTGGCCCACTCCGTTAATTTTGATTATGGCGTCATCAAAGAAGAGTTTAGGCAGATCGGCATCGACTTTAACCGAAAAAAACTATGTACGGTACGCTTGTCCCGCATATTGATACCTGGTCTCCGGTCCTATAGTTTGGGAAAACTGTGTTCTGCAGTGGAGATCCCCTTGGTAGATCGCCACCGCGCCCGAGGTGATGCCCACGCCACCGTGCTTTTATTTGAAAAGTTGATTCGAGACCCAAATGCCGAGTCAATTTTAAAAAAATTCCTGAACGCCCGTAGCCAAGAGGCCACGTTACCACCCCATTTGCCAAAATCGGTCTTTGATGCTATTCCCAGTAAACCGGGTATCTACTATTTCAAGAATCAAAAAGGAGAAATAATATATGTGGGAAAAGCCATTGACCTAAAAAAAAGGGTGCTCGGACATTTTTACGATAAAAGCCGGAAAGAAATCCAAATGTGCAGTGAGACCGCAGACATTGATTTTAAGCTAGCTGGAAGTGAACTGGTTGCCCTGCTTATGGAATCCGCTGAGATCAAACGACTTTTTCCACCATACAACCGAGCCCAAAAAAGAACGGTGAAACAATATGCCATTTTTTCCTATGAGGATAGAAACGGTATTATGCACCTTGCCTACAATACCATTAAGGGCGCACCAAGCCCTTTGAAAATTTTCCATAACCAAACTGCGTGCAGGGCTTATCTGGAAGATATTTGCAAAAGCTTTTCCCTATGCCCCAAATACTGTCATTTGCAGCAGACGAATGCTGCTTGTTCCCATCACCAAATAAACACATGCGAAGGAATCTGTAGGGGTGAAGAATCCATATCCACTTATAACAAAAAGGTGGATGTAGCCATTGCCCACATGAAAATGCTGGCTTCGGAAGTCAGGGTCATCAAGGAAAAAGGCAGGGACGATACCGAAACTGCGGTTATTTTAATTGTGGACGGCATCTACAAAGGGTTTGGTTTTATTGATAATGACATCGAAATATCCAATCTAGAGGATGTGGAGGCATTTATTACACCGCAGAAACATACAATGGAAACCGATAGTATTCTAACCCAATATCTTTTGAAGCACACGGAATCCATGGTATTGCATATACCTGCATAAAATAAAAATACCCCCTATCGGGGGCATTTTCCATGAACAAATAACTACAGGTTGATATAAAACGTTATTTGAACTGAGCTGTTTCCGTACTGTCTTTCATGGCCATGGTACTGGCTTTTCCGGCAGTGACCACGTTCTGCACCATATCAAAATAGGATGTTCCCACAAATCCTTGGTGCTTTACGGCTTTGAATCCATCCTTTTGCAAAGCAAACTCACGCTCCTGTAATTCGGAATACCCTGCCATTCCTCTTTCCTTATACGATTTGGAAAGCTCGAACATACTGGTGTTCAATGCATGGAATCCCGCAAGGGTGATAAATTGGAATTTGTAACCCATGGCTGCCAGTTCTTCCCTGAAATTCTCCATCTCCTTCACCGTCAATTTGGCGGCCCAATTAAATGATGGTGAACAGTTATAGGCCAACATTTTATTTGGGTATTTACTATGTATCCCATCAGCAAACTTACGTGCCTGTTCCAAATCCGGATTGGAGGTCTCCAACCAAATAAGGTCTGCAAAGGGAGCATAGCTCAATCCGCGGTCTATACCTTGTTCCAAACCATTTTTTACATAAAAGAAACCTTCGGGAGAGCGTTCCCCGGTCAAAAACTTATGATCACGTTCATCAATATCGCTGGTCAAAAGACTTGCCGCATCGGCATCGGTACGTGCAATAATAACGGTTGGCACCCCCATTACATCGGCCGCTAGCCTGGCAGCTATCAGTTTATTGATGGCTTCTTGGGTGGGCACCAACACTTTTCCTCCCAAGTGACCACATTTTTTTGCGGAACTCAACTGATCTTCAAAATGGACTCCGGAGGCTCCATTCTCTATCATGGATTTCATCAATTCATAGGCATTGAGATTACCCCCAAAACCCGCTTCCGCGTCGGCGACTATGGGTACCAAATAGTCCTTTTTTTCTTTGATGCCGTTCACAGTTTGAATCTGATCGGCACGTAAAAGGGCATTGTTGATTCGTTTTACCACCATGGGTACACTATTGGCAGGGTATAGCGATTGATCGGGATACATCTCCCCGGATAGGTTGGCATCTGCCGCAACTTGCCATCCACTGAGGTAAATGGCATCCAGACCAGCCTCCACCTCTTGTATGGCCTGGTTACCCGTCAAAGCTCCCAAACCGGCCACAAAATCTTGGGTGTTCAATTTTTTCCAGAGCTTTTCAGCTCCTATTCTTGCGATGGAATGATCGATCTCATAAGAGCCTCGAAGTTTGATAACTTCTTCTGCGGTATAAGGGCGTTCCACACCCTTCCATCTGGTGTTAACGGTCCAATCTGTTACCAATGCTTGAATTTTCTCCTTTTTTTCCATAATTTTATAATTCGAAATTTGACTTGAATCCCATGTAATGTTCGCGCATTCTTGGGATTTTTTTTATTGATATTGCTTTTTGATTAGATCTCTTGATAAGCTTTTATGGTCAAGAACTCTTCAAATTTGTTCGACCTCACCAGCTTGTCGAACAAAGTAATGGCTTCCTCAAATTTGGTGTTGTGCATATTGCCCTCTCCCACCAAGTGTCTTATTTTACTGATTTCGTCATCAAAAATGGATTGATAAAGTTCTTCGGTCAGTTTTCTGCCATCATCCAACCTAACATTGAACTTTAGCCATTGCCAAAGCTGTGTTCTTGAAATTTCAGCGGTAGCCGCATCTTCCATTAAGTTGTTTATGGCCACACAGCCATTGCCTCGCAGCCAAGACTCCAGATACATGATTCCCACTGAAATGTTTTTTCGGACACCTTTTTCGGTTATGGTGCCTTCAGGGACAGCTATTAGATCGGCCGCTGTTATTTTATCATCCTCCCGGAGTTTATCCAGCTGATTGGCCTGTGGCATGTACTTGTCAAAAACATCCTTTGCAATTTTTACCAATCCCGGGTGTGCCACCCATGTACCGTCATGACCATTTTTCACTTCTCGCTCTTTATCCAAACGTACTTTTTCCAATGCCCTTTCGTTCGCAATCGGGTTGTTGTTTATCGGAATTTGTGCCGCCATGCCCCCAATGGCATGAATACCTCTTTTGTGGCAACGCTGGATAACCAATTTTGAATAGGCGTCCATAAATGGTACCGTCATGGTCACCTGGTCCCTATCGGGCAGAATGTATTCCGGATGGTTCTTGAATTTTTTGATATAGGAAAATATGTAATCCCACCTTCCACAATTAAGACCTACGATGTGATTCTTCAATTCATAGATAATTTCATCCAATTGAAAGCTTGCCGTAATGGTTTCAATCAATACGGTCGCCTTGAACGTTCCAACAGGCACCCGTAAATATTCTTCTGCAAAGATCATTACATCGTTCCACCATCTGGCCTCCAAATAGTGCTCCAATTTGGGCAGGTAAAAATAGGGGGCTGATTTTCTGTTGCGCAAGGTTTCGGTATTGTGGAAAACGTACAGCCCAAAATCCACCAAACTACCCGAGGCTTCTTCCCCATCGATCAATAAATGCCTTTCGTTCAAATGAAGCCCCCTTGGTCTCACCAGCAAAACTGCCACCTCATCATTCAATTTGTAATCCTTGCCCTTTTTGGAATCATAATAGGTAATATCCCTTTTATTGGCATCGATAAGGTTTTGTTGTCCTTGCATACAATTGTACCAGGTCGGGGCATTACTATCCTCAAAATCGGCCATAAAGGTGTTGGCTCCGGAATTCAATGCGTTGATTACCATTTTGCGATCTACGGGCCCTGTTATCTCGACCCTTCTGTCCTGCAAGTCATCTGGAATGTTCTTCACCTTCCAATCGGCGGTCCTTGTCTGCTCAGTTTCTTTGGGGAAATCTGGAAAAACACCCATATCAAACTGTACTTGCCTTTTAGTTCGTTCTTCCAGCAACTGCAACCTAGATTTGTTGAACTCTTGATGCAAGGCAATCAAAAATTTCAAAGCCCCATCTGTTAACAGTTCTGGATAATAGTTCTTGACCTCTTTTGCAAACTGCAATTTGGTATTGGTCATTACTGCTTCTTCCATAATACATTTCAATTTGTTCAACAAGATTAACGCAAACGTTTGAAAAATGCAAGCGAACGTTCGCTAAATTTAGCATTTTCGCTATTTTTAACAAATTCGCAAAAAAGACTATCTTTGATCGAGAAAAATGGAAGAAGAGTATATCAAATTAATATTTGGGCTCAAGCTCAAGCAAATAAGGACCAAAAGAAAGCTTTCATTATTTGGGCTATCAAAGTTGTCCGGACTTTCAAAATCATACTTGAATGAAATTGAAAAAGGAAAAAAATACCCTAAAACGGACAAAATTGCCCTACTTGCCGATAAGTTGGAGGTTCCTTATGACAGCATGGTTTCCCTAAAGTTGGACAAAAATCTTGCTCCTGTCGGTGAACTTCTAAAATCCAAAGTCCTTAAAGAGCTGCCCTTGGAATTATTCGGTATCAAAGAAAGTGACCTTATCGATATTGTTGCGAACGCCCCTACCAAGGTAAATGCCTTTATCAGTACCATTATCGAGATTGCCAAACACTATAATTTCGGCAAAGAGAATTTCTATTTGGCATCATTGCGCTCCTACCAAGAGGCCAGCAACAATTATTTTCCTGAATTGGAAGAAGCTGTTGAAAATTTCAGCAAGGCCTATCAGGTAGATCTAAAAAAGTCGCCCAGCTCTTCCGAGCTTGAAGAAATTTTGATCGAGGAATATGGTTATACAATAAACAATACTGAACTTACCAGGTATAAAGAACTTGACAACCTTCGTTCCATATTCGTCCCAAAGACTAAAACACTATTAGTGGCGGACCATATCGATGAAGCACAACGAACGTTCATCTATGCCAAGGAGATAGGCTATAATTATTTGAACATTGAAGAGCGATTGTACACCTTTACCTGGATCAAATTCAACAATTTTGACCAAGTTCTAAACAACTTTTACGCTTCTTATTTTGCCGGTGCTTTGGTGATTCCACGGAAATTGATCAAAAGAAATATAGATTCTTTTTTAGCGAAACCCAAATTGGACAAGGCATTCCTGGCCGGTATCAAAAACAGCTACAATGCCTCACCCGAATCTTTATACCAGCGTTTGACCAACATTCTTCCCAACGATTACCAGCTGGAAAATCTATTTTTCCTAAGGTTGGGCCACAAAGGAGGTAGCAACCGCTTCGAGATTACCAAAGAACTGCACCTAACCCATCAGCATTCGCCCCACGGCAACGAAACCAATGAAAAATACTGTCGCCGCTGGGTATCCATTCGAGTGTTACAGGATATTGCCAAAAGTTCCGAGGAGCACCTTATGGATGTACAAATTTCCCACTACCCTGCTGATGGAATGTCATATCTTATTTTTTCGAGTGCAACAGTAGATCCCTTTAAGAAAGATGAATATCGAAGTGTAAGCTTGGGACTATTGATCAATACCGAACTGAAAAAGAAGGTGAAGTTTTTGGATGACCCCCGCCTAAAAACCCAAGATGTCGGAGTAACCTGCGAACGATGCGCCATCAGCGATTGTAAAGTAAGACAATCTCCCCCCACCGTCTTGAAAAGGAAACAACAATACTTGAAAACCGAAGCCGTTGTGGACGAGCTGCAAAAAAAATTCAGTTGACCTATACTTGGGGCCTAAGAATCACTTTGAAGACAGCTTCCCCATCCAATCGTTTAAATCCTTGATGCAATTGAGATTGTTCAACGGCATAGGGATAAAACGAAATAGGCTCGATACAGACCATGTTCCTCACCTCTGTCCAGCACATAAAATTTCCAAAACCTTCGGTTTCAACGGTAATTTCCTTCACGTCCTTTAGCGTAACGGAAGTACAATTTGCTATTTGAAGGGCCCTACTCCCAACGGCCAAAACCTCGTCCAAAGAAATTTGTTTGCCATTGGCCTCAATGGTCGGAGATGCTGAATGCAATTTAAATGCCGGATGATATCCCAACATAAACGGCATTCCTTTTTCGCCCGTAATCTTAAAATTGACTTCCAATGAATCGTTTTTCAACACAAATGTTTTCTCAAATCGGAAATCATAAGGCCATGTAAGTGCCTCTTCAGTGGATTTTTCTGGAAATTTTGAATTGAAAACCTCGGTTCCTGCTTCGTATTGCTTTATAAAAATTGCCGAAGCATCTGATTGTTCTTCCAATTGATATTCCATTTGGCGTAGATGTCCGTGCTGATCTTGGACAGCACTTCCTTTTGGAGTCTGTACCCTAAACCCAGCTTCATTTACAGGACCAATGATAGGGAACATTTCTGTATCTGCGCTTCCCCATCCGGGACTTCCTTTTTGGTGGATGAACTCATGACCATTGACCACATAGCTCACCAATTCACCTGCATCAATTCCTACTTGGGAATTTTTATTTTTTAACGTGACCATTATTTTGTGTTTATCAATCTATAAATTAAAATAGCCATACGCCTGGTCAGTGCCTCAATGGTATTTAAATTGACTTTCCTCTGGAGTATGGGCATTGGAATCTGTGGCGGGTTATTTTGTGCCCCAAGTTATCAATTTAGTTTGATAATCCATATCAGGAAGAACATCTTCTACTCAAACTGAATAGCCTTTACAGGAGTAATTTTAGTGATGATGTACGATGGGATCAAAAGCATTAGCAAACAAAGTAACATTACCCCGACATTTAAAAGCAATATAGTGGGCAAATCCATGTGCACAGGGATGTACTCAATATAATATTCCTCTGGATTTGGAAACTTGAGCATGCGGTATTTGTTCTGAAGAAATATGACTCCAAGACCGATGAGATTGCCCCAAAAAAGACCAATGGCAATCAAATAAGCTGCATTGTACAAAAAGATTTTACGGATACTCCAATTCGCAGAACCCAAGGCTTTGAGAATTCCAATCATTTGGGTCCGCTCCAAAATCAGAACCAGTAGGGCGGTGATCATATTGATACCTCCCACAATAATCATAATACCGATGATCAGGGCAATATTAAAATCAAAAAGCCCGATCCATTCAAAAATACGGTAGTACTTGGTCTTAATATTCTGGGTATCCAAAATGGATACTGTTTTTCCATAAATTTCATTGCTTTTTTCCTCGAGCTGGTCAAAGTCCTCAAGAAAAACTTCAAAGTTACCGACTTGATCCTCCTCCCATTTGTTCATCCGTTGAATATGGCGGATATCCACAAACACATAAGTTTCGTCAAACTCTTCGAAACCGCTATCATAAATGCCCACAATTTTGAACCTTCGGTTGTTTGGCATCTGGGAGGGATCGCCATCCTTGAGAAAAAAAGAAAAGAAGGTGTCCCCAACTTTTAATTGCAATCTGTTTGCCATCAAACTCGATACCAATACCTCATCGTTGAGTTTTCCACTGTAATCCGGCAACCTTCCCTCCACCAGATACTCCTTAAAAGTGCTCCAATCGTAATCGGTGCCCACACCTTTGGCCAGCATACCTTCAAAAGTATCGGCAGTACGGATAATTCCTCCTTTGGTGGCCACTGCCTGTACATGGCGTACCCCTTCCACATTTTTAAATTCGGGATAAAAATCCTGATCAATGGAAACTGGGGAAAGGGAAACCTCAGAATTGTTATTGTCGAAATTGGAAATTTGGATATGGCCATTAAAGGCTGCGACCTTTTCCCGAATCTTGTTCTTTAGCCCAACACCGGTGGCTATGGCAATAAGCATCATAACAACGCCGATTGCGATCGCGGCGATGGCAATTTTTATTATCGGGGCGGAAATACTAATTTTATGTTCCTTCCCTGTGACCAGGCGTTTGGCAATAAATAATTCTAAATTCAACGGATGCCCTTTTTATCTATTTTCAAAAGTACAGTTTTATTGTTGTTTTTGGTGTTTTCCTCATGTAAGGGACAGCAAAAAGAAACCGACCCAGTTTCAGCCATTCAATCCGGTCCCCCGGCACCCATAAAAGTGGCGGCCAACCGTACTGAAGCCTACCTACCCCTTTTAAAAGGAAAAAAGGTTGGTGTCGTGGCCAATCCAACGAGTGTCATTTTTAAAGAGTATGGCCACACACATTTAGTGGACTCCCTTCTCTCTTCCGGTATTGACGTAAAAAAGGTTTTTGCCCCGGAACATGGTTTCAGGGGTACGGCAGATGCCGGTGAACATGTAAAGGACGGTGTGGATACGCAAACAGGATTGCCCATTATTTCGCTCTACGGAAAAAACCGAAAACCTTCCAAAGAACAACTTAGCGAACTCGATGTCATTGTTTTTGACATTCAGGATGTGGGGGTGCGTTTTTATACTTTTATCTCCACTTTACAATTGGTGATGGAAGCCTGCGCTGAAAACAGCGTGCCCATCATGGTTTTGGACCGGCCCAATCCCAACGGACATTACGTGGATGGCCCCACAATGATGAAGGAGCACACTAGTTATTTGGGGATGAACACCATACCCCTGGTCTACGGGATGACAATGGGTGAATACGCGCAACTATTGAATGGTGAAGGATGGCTGGAAAATGGTGGTAAAGCTGATCTAACGGTGATTGAATTGGAAAACTACACACACGATTCAGCATATCACTTGCCCATTAGACCTTCACCCAACCTGCCCAACGATACATCGATCACGCTTTACCCGAGTTTAGGATTGTTTGAAGGAACCAATGTGAATGCAGGACGGGGAACAGAATTTCAGTTTCAACGCTACGGTGCATCGTTTATGGACAGTACGGCGTACAATTTCAGTTATGTGCCGGAACCTAATTTTGGGGCAAAACACCCTAAAGAAGAAGGTAAAACCTGTTATGGCCGTGACCTATCCCAAACTCCAAGAATGAACGAAGTGACCATGGAATGGATCATCGATGCCTACAACAATACCCAGGACAAATCCAAATTCTTTTTGACGAGCGGGTTCACCAAACATGCCGGCACCCCTCTGCTACAAAAACAAATTGAACAGGGCATGACCAATGAAGAAATCAAAGCTACTTGGCAGGATGACTTGGAAAACTTCAAAAAAATACGGGAGAAGTATTTGATCTATGATTGATTGGAAAATGTCAAATCGAGTAAAATCAGGATTTCACAATCGATGCAGAAATAACCCGCTCACCCCTCGGTAGTAGGCCTACGATATTTATGAAAGGGCTGTTTTAGCAGTCCTTTAATGCTACTATTTTCTTTTTCATCGGGAAAAGTATCCACACCGTACACAATATCTTTTACGTCCAAATACTTATAAGTACCAAAGAGTCTGTCCCAAATGGAAAAAATATTTCCATAGTTGGAATCGGTGTATGGCAACTGATAATGATGGTGCACTTTGTGCATATCCGGACTCACGATGAACCAACTGATGGCCCTGTCCACTTTTTTGGGCAGCCCAATATTAGCATGGTTAAACTGGGAAAACACCACTGATAAGCTCTGGTACAACATGATGACTCCAATGGGAGCGCCAACAATCAAAACACCCGCCAACGTAAAGGCATATCGAATCAAACTTTCCAACGGGTGGTGCCTATTGGCGGTTGTGGTATCCACATAATGGTCTGAGTGGTGCACCAAATGAACCATCCATAAGGGTTTTACCTTATGTTCCACCCAGTGGGCCGCATAGGCCCCGATCAAATCCAACAGCATTACACCCAATAGCACATAAAGCCACAAGGGCATTTCGGGCAGCCAATTAATTATCCCAAACTGATTCTCTATTGCCCAATCCGAGGATTTCAGCAACAAAAAGGCCAAAGGAAAATTAACAATAATGGTTGTTAGGGTCAAAAAGAAATTGGGAATGGAGTGCTTCCATTTTTTGTACCGCACATTGAACAGGGGGACCATTCCCTCCAAAATCCAAAAAAAAGTGATTCCTCCCACCAAAATCAAACTTCGGTGCAACGAAGGAATGGTCTCAAAATATAAAATGATTTGCTCCATACCTTCAAATATAACAAATCATCAAAATTTTATGGCTTTTTTCATTTTTTCCACAATATTAAAAGCTGCTGGACATATAGCTACATTTTTCAAGGTAAGATCGGTTATCTGTTGGAACTTCTTTCTATCCGTATGTGGAAATTCACGACAGGCCTTGGGCCTGACATCATATATGGAGCAATAATTGTCAGCTCCCAAAAATGTACAGGGAACGCTTTGCAGCACATAGTCGTTTTCTTCATCCACCCTTAAATATCCATCAATAAATTGCGAGGGTTTCACCCTAAAATGCTTGGCTATCCGCTCAATATCCGCATTGGTGAAGAGAGGTCCCGTAGTTTTACAGCAATTGGCACAGGTGAGGCAGTCGATATGTTCAAACTCTGCCTCGTGCAATTCTTGCATGGTGTAATCCAGATTTTTTGGAGGGCGTTTTTTTAGTTTGGCAAAAAACTTTTTGCTCTCGGAATGCTTTTCCCTTGCTCGTTGCGGCAACTCCCCTAGTATTTCATCCATAGCCCACAAACTTATCCATTTTAAACCTTTCTATGCAATTAAAGTCCCACCTTTGCAGAAACAAAACACCCAATATGGCAGATGTTTTTGGAATGGCCCTAATGGATTATCAAAAAGGGCGGTACACAGAGGACATTAAAACCTACTCTTCTTTGGATGAAGAAGATGTTATACCTGTTCCTTATTTGTTCCGAACGTTCGATGAAATGCCGAAAATTGAACAAAAGGCACTTCAATTGGCACGCGGAAAAGTGTTGGACATCGGTGCCGGTGCCGGAAGCCATGCGCTGTATCTTCAAAAAAAAGGTCTCGATGCCACTGCTTTGGACAATTCCGAAGGATGCATCAAGGTTTGCAGGGAAAGAGGTATTGAATCTTCCATTCTAAGCGATATTTTAGCGTATTCAGGAGAAAAATATGACACGCTGTTATTGTTGATGAACGGCATTGGATTGGCGGGGAAGCTGAACAATTTAAGTCAGTTTTTACAGCATTTGGCCTCGTTGTTACGACCAAATGGTCAAATTTTGATGGATTCCAGTGACATTGTGTACATGTTCGATCAGGATGAAGACGGAGGATATTGGATCCCCAATGATGGGACCTATTATGGCGAAGTAACCTTTGAAATGGAATACAAGGGCCATAAAAGCGCCCCATTTGATTGGGTTTATGTAGATTTCAATACTTTGCAAAATGCCTGTGAATCCAACGGCCTTGATTGTGAACTTGTAACCTCCGGGGAGCATTACGACTATTTGGCCAAGCTTACGTTAAAAGAATAATAGTTTCCGGTTTGGGACGTTTTAGTTAATATTGTCTTGTTATGAAAAAAAATGCGCTGTACGCTTTAATCTGTTTTGGAATATTCCTAAGCTGTTCCAAGGATTCGGATATCACATCAGCAAATTCCAATGCAAACCTTAAAGCGGGAAACCTCTTATCCACCGGTGCATCAGCCAGGGATCTATTGTCCAACGACAATTATGACAAGTTATTGATCGAGATTGATTATGTCACGGGGTTTGCCCCCACCGATGAATCGATGGCAAATTTTGAGCAATTTTTAAGAGAAAGAACATATAAGGAGGACATTGAATTCAAATACACTTCCCTTTCTTCCCCTAACGAAGAGAGCTTGAGCCTGGACGAAGTTGTAGACCTTGAAGAAGAAAACAGGAACGAATACAATGATGGGAATACCTTGGCCGTTTACATTTATTTTGCCGATGCACCTGCTGAGAGTGACGATGAAGACGAGGGCCTTGTTACCTTGGGAGCTGTATATCGAAATACATCCATGGTCATCTACAAATCCACTATTGCAGATATAGCCAATAGGAGTTTGTCCGTATCCACTACCGATGTTGAAACCGCTACTTTACTACATGAGTTTGGTCATTTGTTCGGACTGGTCAACTTATCGACACAATCCGTACACGATCATGAAGAAACCATCATAAATGATGATGGCGAGGAAGAAGGCAACAACCATTGCAATGCAGATGGCTGTTTAATGCGTTCTGAGTTGGAATTTGGAACTTCATTATTAAAACAAATGGAGAAAAATGCCTCCAAAGGTTTGGCTTCCATACCTAGTTTAGATGAAGAGTGTCTATTGGACCTACAAAAATACGGGGGACGGTAACCTTTCTATTAAGGAATATTCAAATACTTATGGGTCTGTAAGGAAATCTTCCATTTCGGATGTTTCATCACATAATCCACTATCAAGGGCACCATTTTGTCGCGCACACTCCATTCCGGCTGTAAATAAAGAATACAATCCTCTCCCACTTGGGCAGCTTGCTCTTCCGCAAAAATAAAATCGTGTTTGTTGTAAACAATCACCTTTAGTTCATGTGCCCTTCTATGGATGTCACCCACAGGAAGCTTGTTTTTCTTTGGGGAAAGGCAAATCCAGTCCCAAATCCCGGTCAAAGGGTAGGCACCAGAAGTTTCAATATGAACGTTCATGTTTTTTGCCTTGAGGCCCTGGGTAAGAGGTCCCATATCCCATGTCAGTGGTTCGCCACCTGTAATCACAATGGTATCCGAGTATTTTTCGGCATTGGCAATTATACGGTCCACAGCGGTAGGTGGGTGCGTTTCTGCATTCCAGCTTTCTTTTACATCGCACCAATGGCACCCCACATCACATCCACCGACCCTGATAAAATAGGCTGCCGTACCTTTATGGTAGCCTTCTCCCTGAATGGTGTAAAACTCTTCCATTAAGGGCAACATCAAGCCCTTTTCTACCAAGTCCATCACATTTTCCTTTACCATGATGCAAAGATAGTCCACTTCTATGGTTCCACCTATTTTACGGCTATAACATCAATCTCTATAGCGCCATTGGCGGCAATTGCTTTGGCGGCAAAAGTGGTTCGAGCAGGTTTTTTCGTGAAATATTGGGTGTAAATTTCATTGAAAGCGGCAAAATCTTCAATATTGGCCAAAATCACCGTGCACTTTACGACATTGTCCAAAGTCATATCGTGTTGTTCAAGAACGGCCTCAATGTTTTTGATGGCCTGCTCTGTCTCAGCCTGTATTCCTCCTTTTACCAAGGTTCTTGTGGTATGGTCCATCCCAACCTGCCCAGCCAAAAAGTACATGTTGCCGGCCTGTACCGCATCGCTGTATGGGGCGTTTTGTTTTTTCGGCTCGTGCGATTTATGGAAAATGAGTTCGGTGGATTCTTGTGCGCAAGCGGTTGGCGCAAAGCCCGCCAAACAAAGTAACAGGATTGCATATTGGAAAGGTTTCATAATCTCCTCTTTAGTTTTGCTTAAAATTACCCTATTTTTATCGCAAATTGAACAATGATGGGCAACAAAGAAAAATTCTTTGAGCATATAGAGCAAGGGTACGCCATGAAAGGCGATTATATTACCATGGGTGCTGGAATGTTGGATGGTGAAACCATTACCGATGCATATATTAAGATTCCCCTAAAAACCATGAATCGCCACGGACTCATCGCAGGGGCCACGGGTACCGGTAAAACCAAGACCCTACAGGTATTGGCGGAAAATCTATCCGACAAGGGCATTCCTGTTTTGCTCATGGACTTGAAAGGGGATCTCAGTGGTATTGCCCAGCCCAGCCCGGGACATCCTAAAATTGATGAACGCCACGAGAAAATCGGCCTCCCTTTTGAATCCAGGGGATTTCCCGTTGAAATCATGTCCCTTTCCGAACAAGAAGGGGTGCGTTTGCGTGCCACTGTTTCAGAATTTGGCCCTGTTTTACTTTCCAGAATCTTAGACCTCAGCGTTACACAGGAAGGAATTGTGGCCGTAGTCTTCAAGTATTGTGATGACAATAAGCTTCCATTGCTTGACCTTAACGATTTTAAAAAGGTGTTGCAATACGCCACTGGTGAGGGAAAAGAAGAGTTCCGAAAAGAATACGGTCGCATATCCACAAGTTCGACCGGAACCATTCTAAGGAAGATCATTGAGCTGGAACAACAAGGTGCAGACCTTTTCTTTGGGGAGAAATCCTTTGATGTGGATGATTTGGTAAGGATTGATGAAAATGGGCGTGGCTATGTGAACATCATCCGTTTGACCGATATTCAGGATCGTCCTAAACTGTTCTCAACATTTATGTTGAGCCTTTTGGCAGAAATTTATTCCACCTTTCCCGAACAAGGCGATAGTGACAGACCAGAATTGGTATTGTTCATAGATGAGGCCCACCTCATCTTTGACAATGCCAGCAAAGCACTTTTGGACCAAATTGAAAGTATTGTAAAGCTGATCCGTTCCAAAGGAATAGGTCTTTATTTTGTGACCCAAAACCCGACCGATGTTCCTGACGATGTCCTGGCACAATTGGGATTGAAAGTACAGCATGCCCTAAGAGCATTTACCGCCAAGGACAGGAAGGCCATAAAGCTTACTGCGCAGAACTATCCCATTTCGGAGTTTTATGATACGGCAGAAATATTGACCTCATTGGGAACCGGGGAAGCTCTCATCTCTGCCCTGGATGAAAAAGGACGTCCAACACCCTTGGCCGCCACCATGATGCGTGCCCCCATGAGCAGAATGGATGTTCTAAGCGATTCCGAAATAAAAGAGGTATTGGACAAGTCCAAATTGATAAAAAAATACAATGAGGAAATAGACCGTGAAAGCGCGTATGAAATCCTCAATGAAAAAATTGAGAAAGCTGAAAAAGAGGCCGAAAAAGAAAAAGAAGTAAAATCAACATCCCGAAAATCAACAAGTAGAGGGAGCACACGTATGAATCCTGTGGTCAAAGTTTTGACCAGTGCTACATTTATACGAGGAGTTTTAGGGGTATTAAAAAAAGTGATCCGATAATTTATATGAAAAATACAATCAAAATAGTTGCCTTAATTCTTGGAGTTGTATTGATCCATTCCTGTAAAAAGGATACTAGGTTTTTAATTACAGAAACCAGTGTTGGGCCATTGACCCAAACAACTACGGTAAAAGAAATGGAATCGGTCTTTGTTCAGGATTCCGTTGTTGGGGACACGGCCCAAATCAGTTTGGGTGTTTCCCCAAAAACTATTGAAATCTATGAAACAGGAGGCAAGCACCTTTTAACACTAAAAGCAAACTCCGACAGCATTCCTACCATCGAAAATGTAAGGATCATGGATCCGCGTTATGTATCAGAAAAAGGTATTGGGCTGCAAAGTACATTTAAGGACATTCGGAACAATTACGAAATCAAAAAAATTGTGACCACCCTGAACAGTATTGTGGTCTTCCCAAAAGGAAGCAACCTTTATTTCACCATTGACAAGGAAGAACTTCCTGAGGCGTTAAGGTTCTCATCCTCCAATATTGAAGCCGTACAAATACCGGACGAGGCTAAAATAAAATACTTGATGTTGGGCTGGAACTAGCCTGTTAATTAAATGCCAAATATCTGGTAATCTGATATTTATTTGGATAAATTAAGCTAAAACCTATCCAAATGAAAAAATCACTGTATTTGTTTGTCATTTTTCCGGTATTTACATTCTCCCAATTCAATTTTGAACCTTCATTGGAACACCCGTATGGCCTACCCAATCCAGATGCACCTTCCGAACTCATGGATTTCGCCCCATTAATAGGGGAATGCCAGTGTAAATCCGTATCTCGCAAAGCAGACGGGACTTGGGCCGAGCCTGTGGACATGATCTGGCGTTTCAAATATATCATGAACGGAATGGCCATTCAGGATGAAACGCTAAAAGAAGATCACACCTATTCAGGTAGCATCCGTCAATTTATCCCAGATAGCACACGTTGGTATGTACATTATTATTCTGCTCCAAGTACAGTCACCAAATTACCTACTTGGGAAGGTAAAAAAACGGAGGATGGAAAAATAGTACTGTACAGGGAACAAAAAGCTCCAAATGGTACGGAAGGATTTTACAAAATTTCGTTCTATAATATTAACGAGGATGGTTTTAAATGGATCGGGGAATGGGTAGACAAAACAGAATCTGTGATTTATCCTACTTGGAAAATAGATTGTTCGAATGGCAAAACCTCTAAACATCAACCCGATGATGAAGCAAAAATCATAGCGGCCACCAAAGTCTTTTCAAAAGCCTATATGGAAGGTGACTTTGAAACCATTGCCAATAGCTATACAGAAGATGCCAAAATTTTTCCAAATAATACCGACATTATAGCTGGAAGGGAAGC
>CEVF01030073.1_pt1 | contig 35238 bp, 34 predicted proteins | sample 356441 | NCBI WGS metagenome assembly CEVF01 (sample SAMEA2622765, study PRJEB7988) | marine metagenome | biome: marine biome (ENVO:00000447); feature: surface water layer (ENVO:00002042); material: "saline water (ENVO:00002010), including plankton (ENVO:xxxxxxxx)" | depth 5 m | reverse complement strand
TCATGCGCATCCAAAAAATTGAACATGGCCTTGAACATTCTGGAGGCCGCCCCTGAGGCGGGCACGAATTTCAACAGTTTCAGTCTATCGCGATGCTTTTCAAAATAGTCGACCCGTTTTTTCTGTTCCGCTTCTGTAAATCTCTCGATGCCATTGCCTACAACAGCCGCTTTTTCAAGCGTCACAAAGGGAATGCCCTCTTTGAACGTATCTATCTGCTTGAGAACTTTTTCTCTGGTTATGCCTTTTTCTTCAAGTTGTTGCAGGTCTTTTTCTGAAAATTGAACCATGGTCACAATAATTTATCAATGTGGTTGATCGCGGTTGAAAGCCGCGTTTCTTTATCACCCTTTAAGATAACAAAATTACGGCCATACTTCACCAAGGCATCTTTGAAACATGCAAACATTCGCTCCCTTTCATCAGGCTTGTCGCGCAGGTCGTCTTTTACCCAGGGCGTATCGATATAGGTCAACAAATAGAGGTCGTATTGGTTGGCCAATGCATATTTTTCGAGTTCGGGGTCGCAATACCCCAGATAATAGGCCTCAGAATACACTTTGGTCTCCAAAAGGTCTGTATCGCACACCAACAACCTGTTCGCCTCTTTTGCCAAGGCGTTCTCGCTGGCCATCTGGCCCTCGGCTATCGGAAGCAAATCTTTAGGCTCGCAGGTCTTTTGTTCCCTATCCCACTTTTCTTGAAGGTATTCACGGGCATACTCGGGCACCCAAACGGTATTGTAATGTGCTGCCAGTTGTTTGGCCAAGGTGGTCTTTCCGGTCGATTCGGGTCCAAAAAGTACTACTTTGACGAGGTCTGAAGGTTGTTGTGCAAACTTTTCTTCCATGCTAAATAGCCCTGTATGGCCAAAATCGTGAAAATAAGATATTGTAGTGAGAACATGCCCCACCCCCTATAGGCATACAAAGGTACGGTTATTAGGTCTCCCAAGATCCAGAGGGTCCAGTTTTCGAGCTTCTTGTTTGCCATATACCACATGGCCGTGAAAAAGATGCCAGAGGTGAATATGTCAATATAGTTTGAGACCTCAATTTCAGACCCGAAGAGCCGGTACACGGTGTACGTGACCAACATGGTCAATACGAACAGTGCGAACCCGATCCATTTTTCCTTGGTATTGGTTCTTGAAATCTGAACCACGAACTCTTTGTCGTTCTTTCGGCGGGCCCAGTTATACCAGCCGTAGATGCTCATGATCGAGAAATAGAAATTCATCATCATGTCCCCAAAAAGCTGGTCTACAAGAAAGAGATAGGTGGTAATGGCCGTGGCAACCAATCCTGTCGGATATACCAAGATATTCTCTCTTTTCGCATAGACCACGCTGGCTATTCCGAAAAAGAAAGCCGTGGCCTCAAGAATAATCAAAGAAACCTGTCTGCCCTGGTACGGTTCAAGAAAGAAATCAAAAATGGGGTTCATAATCACTTCGGTCAGACTTTACGATCTTCATGTACAAAAGTACCCGTTCTGTGTTTTCAAAGGCTGCCTTTATTTCATCTGTCAGCAGGGCCATGACCTTGTCATAATCTCCAAAAACCTGGGTGCTAAGCGGATTTTCCAACACGGTCAGACCAGAATTCCGTAGTCTTTTGATAAAATCGATGATCGGTGGTTCAAAATCGTCTTGAAGGGGGGTGAGTGTCAGCTCAACTGAAATTTCCATAAGGAGATTTTACGGTGTTTTGGCAAAGAAATCAAATTTCCTTCAGTCCCCGGCCTTTTTAAGGGCATAAACGGTGGTAAAGCCCTCGAATTCGAAAAACTTGACATCGTAGTGCGTCGAGTGGCCCTTGTACAATATTTCGGCAGTGGTCTGGCCATCAGCAAAAGAGAAGTCATGCACATCAATATGCCTGAGAAAACTAAGTCCCGGTTGGGCATAGATTTTATAAAGTGATTCTTTGGCCCCCCAAACAATGGTCAATTTTCTCTTAACGGCCTCTGCATTGGCCAACGTACTGTATTCTTGAATGGGTGTAAACTTATAGGCAATTTTCAAGATCTTATCGCGCTGCTTTTCAATGTCTATGCCCACTTGGTGGGACTCGCTCACAATAATGCCGGTAAAATGGTGCGAATGGGTAATCGAGATGTGGTTGCCGTCCATCAGATGGGGCTTGCCCATCTTATCGTAGTACAGGTCTTTGTCTTCATAGCCTGCCTCGGCCATCAAGTGCCTAATGCTCAAAAAGGCCCTGCGGTGCATTTCAGATTTCATGCCATCGATCCGTTGTTGGCAATGCGTTGTCAAAGACACTCCCTGCCAGAGGTCGGTTTCGGGTTCCGTTACCTTCCAGATATAGATTTTGGTCTTGTTCGATTCTGTTATGGTTTTGTAAAGGGGCACTGGTATGAGTTAAGTTATTTGTACCTTTGCGACTCATAAAATTTTGTTTCCTGAACGGCCAACAAGACCGGTAACAGAAACCATAGGTCGTACGAGGCGAGCCTCGTATTTGAAAAGCCCTTTATGGGCAAAACGAAGCTACGAAAGTAAAATTAAATAGAAGATGAGTACAAAAACAATTCCCTATGTTGCCTATAAGGTCAAAGACATTTCATTGGCCGAATGGGGCCGAAAAGAAATCGAGTTGGCCGAAGCAGAGATGCCAGGTCTAATGGCATTAAGGGAGGAATACAAAAACCAACAGCCACTTAAAGGGGCACGTATAGCAGGATGCCTTCATATGACCATTCAAACCGCTGTTTTGATAGAAACCTTGGTCGAATTGGGGGCCGAGGTCACTTGGAGTTCTTGCAACATATTTTCAACCCAAGACCATGCCGCTGCCGCCATTGCCGCAGCAGGAATTCCGGTATACGCCTGGAAAGGTATGACCGAAGAAGAGTTTGACTGGTGCATAGAACAAACCCTGTTCTTTGGTGAAGAGCGGAAGCCCCTCAACATGATTTTGGATGATGGCGGTGACCTGACCAACATGGTTCTCGATAAGTACCCTGAGTTGGCAACAGGCATAAAGGGATTGTCAGAAGAGACCACCACAGGTGTTCACAGATTGTACGAGCGCATGAAAAACGGTACGCTGCCCATGCCCGCCTTTAACGTGAACGACTCGGTCACAAAATCAAAGTTCGACAACAAATATGGTTGTAGGGAAAGTGCCGTCGACGCCATTCGCCGTGCCACCGATACCATGTTGGCAGGCAAAAAAGTGGTCGTTGCCGGTTATGGCGATGTTGGCAAGGGTTCAGCAGCCTCTTTTAGGGGGGCAGGTGCCATAGTGACCGTTACCGAAATAGACCCTATCTGTGCCCTCCAGGCCTGTATGGATGGTTACGAGGTCAAAAAACTGGAAACGGTAATCGGAAATGCCGATATCGTTATCACCGCCACCGGCAATAAAGATATTATCCGCGAAGAGCATTTTAGGGCGATGAAAGACAAGGCCATTGTCTGCAATATCGGGCACTTCGACAATGAAATCGATATGGCGTGGCTGAACAGCAACTATGGCAATACCAAAGACGAGATTAAGCCACAGGTCGATAAGTACACCATTGACGGCAAGGATATCATCGTATTGGCCGAGGGCCGCCTAGTGAATTTGGGCTGTGCAACGGGACATCCAAGTTTTGTTATGAGCAACTCGTTCACCAACCAGACCTTGGCACAAATTGAACTATGGAACCACAGCGACAAGTACGAGAACAAGGTTTATACACTGCCCAAGCATTTAGATGAAAAAGTGGCTAAACTTCACTTGGCACGCCTTGGTGCCGAATTGACAGAGCTAAGGCCCGACCAAGCCGAATATATTGGGGTTGAGGTAAAAGGCCCATTCAAGCCCGAGTATTATAGATACTAACTGTTAGACATAAGATTCTAAACAATAGACCCTTGCATCCCGCTAGTTGATGGGTTGCAAGGGTTTTCCCATTATGAAATAAAGAAGTAATTTTCAGCTTTGGCCCTATATTGCCCGCCCGCTTATTTCTAACGGACAAAAATTTTATCGATGACCTTATTTGTTGACATGGATGAGGTTTTGGCAGAAACCTACCTCAGGCACATTGAACTGTACAACCAAGACTTTGGTGAAAATCTTACCGTTGAAGAATGCAAAGGCAAAGAGGTGTGGCAGGTGGTTCCCAAAGAACGGCAGAAAAGCATACAGAACCACGCCAATACCATAGGGTTTTTCAGGGATTTGAAACCCGTGAAAGACAGTCAGGAAGTAATGCGGGAGCTTTGCGACCGGTACGAGGTGTATATTGCCTCTGCCGCCATGCAGTTTCCGTATTCCCTAAAGGAAAAGAGCGATTGGCTCGACGAGTATTTTCCGTTTATACATTGGAGAAAGCGAATTTTATGTGGTGACAAATACATCTTAAAGGGAGACGTGTTGATCGATGACCGCAGCTATAACCTTGAGCCCTTTGATGGCAGTACGATATTGTTCACCTCGCCCCACAACATTTTTCAAAATGGTTTTGAAAGGGCCAACAACTGGCAAGAAATAGCCGAAAAACTTTTATAGGTCTTAATAAATGAAAAAAGCCCTGACTTTCCGGTACTGCGGAATGCCAAGGCCTTATAATTTTAAAAGGTAGTGCTTTGTGGTCTATGCCTCGAAAGGGTCTACCGACACGTATGACTTACCGCCCGTTTTCTTTTGAAAACGTACGATGCCATCGACCTTGGCATGAAGCGTATGGTCTTTACCGGCATAAACATTCTCGCCAGGTCTGTGCTTGGTGCCCCGTTGTCTAACGATTATATTGCCTGCAACGGCGGCTTGACCACCAAAAATCTTAACGCCCAAGCGTTTCGATTCTGACTCTCTTCCGTTTTTCGAACTACCTACACCTTTCTTGTGTGCCATGATAATTTATTTTTTATCCCTCTTTCGCCCCAAGGGCAACCTGGGATGTGTTTTTACTCGATTTTATTTGCTCAAAGCTTCGATCAACTCAGCTTTCTTCATAGAAGAATAACCGCTAATCTCTTTGGCCTTCGCCATTTCTTTAAGTTCAGCTACGGTCTTCTTTCCCAAATCTTCAGAAGCCTTGGGCTTTGCCTCTTTTTTAGGGGCGGCCTTGGGCGCTTCCTTCTTTGCAGCGGGCTTCTCTTGTTTGGCCTTTTCCGGGGCAGCTTTTTTGGCTCCCTTCGCCACAATGTTCTCAACCACAATTTCGGTCAAATACTGCCTGTGGCCGTTTTTCTTGCGGTATCCTTTTCTTCTTTTCTTTTTAAAGACAATTACCTTGTCTCCCTTTAGGTGCTTGACCACTTTGGCCTCTACCGCTGCACCTTCTATAGCTGGGGCGCCAATGGTTACGTTGCCACCGTCTTCCAACAACAATACCTTATCGAAGGTCACTTTCTTACCTTCTTCGGTCTGCAAGCGGTGCACGTACACTTTTTGGTCTTTCGCAACCTTGAATTGCTGCCCTGCCATCTCTACAATTGCGTACATACTCTAATTAATTTATGTTCTGTTTTATCTCTTTGCGCGGGTAAGCCCGCCGAAGAAAAATCTTCTGATTTTTCGCTAGGAGGGTGCAAATATACTGCTAAATCTATAATTGACAAGGGCTTTTGAAAAGATTAGGCCGCTTTCTTTCTCGGATTGTTCGACGATTTGAACAACTGCATAAAAGAAAGGGTCAAAACCAAGGTGGTGGCAATGCCCATAATGGCTACGGTAAAGAAAACGATGCCCTCAAAATTTTTATAGTCTTTCGCCCAGGCTTGTGATAGCTCGTCTAGAAATGTTGTGTTGAGCTCTGTTGAATAGACGGCAAAGAAAATGGTGAACAAGATGGTGGCAACGATTCCTGTGGTGATGCCCGCGGTGAACCCTTTCCCATAATTGAAATCCTTTCCCATTCTCAGTTTGGTGATCTTCAAGGTTTCGTAGATGCCGAATCCTGTAATGACCCCGTTGAATAGACTGAAAAAAACATTGGTGTGCTTTCCGAAGAGCGATAAAATTAGAAAGTAGGCGATCAGGCAAGCACTGGTCACAATTCCGAATCGGATGGGTAGGGTCAAGTTCTTCATATCCCGAATATTTTATTCAAATGTTAATTTAAAGATTTTTTTCGATAAAATCCTGTTAAAGCCGAAAGGCAATTACCACCTTTAGACAAAAAAATCAGTTATATTAGCTGAGCACTTTAACGTGCTCTTTTACTTACCTTTAAAGTTAACACACAAACACTAATGAGAATGAGAAAAAACGTATTATTTGTCTTTTTCATACTTTTTTCGATTGGGTCGACCCTGGCCCAAGAGGTGAAATTTGAGGAGTATGATCTAGATAACGGCCTACATGTGATACTGCACCAAGACAATTCGGCGCCGGTGGTCACCACATCGGTAATGTACCACGTCGGTGCCAAAGATGAAGACCCTGACAAGACAGGGTTTGCCCACTTTTTCGAGCACTTGTTGTTCGAGGGCACCAAAAACATCGAACGGGGCGAGTGGTTCAAAATCGTATCTTCCAATGGCGGAAACAACAACGCGAACACCACTCAAGACAGAACCTACTACTATGAAGTATTTCCGTCGAACAATCTTGAACTGGGGCTCTGGCTCGAATCGGAGAGAATGTTGCACCCCATTATCAACCAGATTGGGGTGGACACCCAAAAAGAAGTGGTGCAAGAAGAACGACGTCTGCGCTATGACAATGCCCCTTATGGCAGATGGCGCGAGCAGATGTTCAAGCACCTTTTCAAGAAACACCCCTACCGCTGGCAGACCATAGGATCGTTGGAGCATTTGGCGAGTGCCTCGCTCGATGACTTTAAAAAATTCAACGAAATCTTCTACGTGCCCAACAATGCCGTATTGGTCGTGGCCGGTGACATTGACATCGACGAGACAAAAAACATGGTACAAGACTACTTTGGGCCTATTCCCAAAGGCGATGAAATCGAGAGAAAAACATTTGCCGAAGAGCCGATTGCAGAGACCATCAAGGCCAAGTACCATGACCCGAACATCCAAATTCCAGCCATACTCATGGGATATCGCACACCGGCACAGACCGAGCGTGATGCCTATGTGCTCGACATGATATCGACTTATTTGAGTGACGGCAAGAGTTCGAAACTCTACAAAAAACTGGTCGATGAAAAGAAAATGGCACTACAGGTCTTCGCTTTCAACGGTTCGCAAGAAGATTATGGGGCCTATGTGGTTGGCGCACTTCCCGTGGGCGATACCTCCCTTGAGGCCTTAAAGACAGAAATCGACGAAGAAATTGAGAAGGTCAAGACAGAGTTGATCTCTGAAAGAGACTACCAAAAACTACAGAACAAGTTCGAGAACAATTTCGTGAATTCGAACAGCAGTGTGGCGGGTATCGCCAATTCGCTTGCCAGGTACTATATGCTCTATGATGACACCAACCTCATCAACACCCAAATCGATATTTATCGGTCCATTACCCGTGAGGAGATAAGGGAGGTTGCCAAGAAATACCTGAACAAGAACCAACGTGTTGAATTGGAATATCTACCAGAACAAAAAGAAGCCAATTAAGATGAAAAATTTTTTTTTATTAGCCGTATTATCGCTCGTAATGGGCGTTTCGCATGCGCAAGTCGATAGAAGCCAACAGCCCAAGCCCGGGCCTGCGCCCAAAATCAATTTGCAAGAACCCAAAACATTTGACCTGAACAATGGCCTAAAGGTGATGGTGGTCGAAAACCACAAATTGCCCAGGGTCTCGATACAACTCACCATAGACAACCCTCCCATTCTTGAGGGCGATAAAGCAGGTGTTTCTTCACTGACCGCTAGTCTTTTGGGTAATGGATCGAAAAACATTTCAAAAGATGACTTCAATGAGGAAGTAGACTTTTTGGGCGCATCAATAAGCTTTGGCCCCCAAAGTGCCTTTGCCAGTTCATTATCAAAGTATTTCCCTAGAATTTTGGAGTTGCTGGCCGATGCAGCCATCAATCCTAATTTTACCCAAGAAGAGTTTGAAAAGGAAAAGGAAAAACTACTCACAAGTCTCAAGGCACAGGAAAACGATGTGACTGCAGTGGCCGATAGGGTTCAGAACGCCCTTTCATACGGCAAAAACCACCCTAAGGGCGAGTTTACCACCGAAGAAACAGTGAACAATGTGGCCTTGGCCGACGTGCAGCAGTTTTACCGCAACTATTTCGTGCCCGCCAATGCCTATTTGGTGGTAATCGGTGACGTGAAATTCGATGAGGTAAAAAAGCTGGTCACTGAGAATTTCACGCCTTGGACAAAAGCCGTGCCGCCTACCATTGACTATTCTGAACCAACAGAGGCCCAGTACACACAAATCAACTTTGTTGACATGCCCAATGCCGTGCAGTCTGAAATATCGGTACAGAACCTCGTTGACCTCAAAATGAAAGACGACGATTATCTGGCAGCACTGTTGGCCAACAGAATTTTAGGAGGGGGTGCCCAGGCCCGTCTTTTTTTAAACCTTAGGGAAGATAAGGGCTACACCTATGGTTCATACTCGGGCATCGGCAATGACAAGTACGGCCCAAGTACCTTTCGCGCACAGGCCAGTGTTCGAAACGCGGTCACCGATAGTGCGGTGGTCGAAATCTTGAAAGAGGTCGACAAGATCATCAAAGAACCCGTGAGCGAAAAAGAATTGGCCGATGCCAAGGCGAAATACACGGGCAACTTTGTAATGGCCCTGGAGAGACCGCAAACCATTGCAAATTATGCCTTGAACATAGAAATTGAAGACTTGCCCAAAGACTTCTACAAAACCTATCTAGAGCGGTTGAACGCCGTAAGCGTGGAAGAGGTTCAAAAGGCAGCAGCAAAGCACTTCTCTTCGAGCAACGCAAGGGCCGTAGTGGTCGGCAAGGGCAGCGAGGTCATTGAAAATCTTGAAAAGGTCGAGTTCAATGGCAAAAAACTGCCTGTTCTATATTATGACAAGTACGCCAACAAAACAGAAAAGCCAGACTACAATTCGGCCATTCCAGATGGGATCACCGCAAGCGATGTCATCAATAAATATTTTGAGGCCATTGGGGGTGCTGAAAAGATAAATTCGATAGAGTCGCTCAAATTGGTCTACGAAGGTGAGGTAATGGGCAGTAAAATCAAGGTGGAAGAAAAACGTACAGCCGACAAGTTTGCCCAAACCACCTATATGAACGAATCGCCCATGATGGGGGTCGTTGCCAAAGGCGATGAACTGGTAATGAAACAAGGACCGAACAAAATACCCCTGCCCGAAGAGATGAAAAAAGACATGATGAACGTTATGGGCATTTTTGCAGAACAGGCTATCTTGGCCAATGGTTCGGCAAAGTTGGCGGGCATCGAAAAAGTAGACGGCAAAGACACCTATAAGATCGATGTTTCGGGCAATGTCATCAATGCTTCGTTCTTCTATGATGTGGAGACAGGGCTAAAGGTCAAAGAAAGTACCGTAATTAATATGAACGGGCAAACCCAGAACCAATCGTCATTGCTTAAGGAGTACCAAGAGATTGATGGTATCAAGTTTCCCAGCGTCAAGACCCAAAGCATGGGCCCACAAGAAATCGAGGTGAAACTGCTCGAGGCAGTTGTCAACAAAGATGTATCTGAGGCCGATTTTGAGTAGAAACTGGAAATAAGCATGTGAAAGGCGCTCAGTTTTGGGGCGCCTTTTTATATTTTTGCACTATGAAAAAAATAATTCTTCTTCTCGCTTTAATTTTCGTTGCGGCATCTTGTAAAGAGCAAAAAAAAGAAACCCAAAACGACACGACCCAAATGCAGGAGGTCATGGCCATTCACGATGAGGTAATGCCTAAAATGAGCAAGCTGGGCAAGTTGGTCGCCGAACTGAAAACCAAGGTCGATACCACAGAAGCGGGCCGGCAATATGAAGCTGCCATGAAAGACCTTCAGGCGGCCCATAAGGCCATGATGGACTGGATGCAAGGATTTGGCGACCGATTCGATTCTGATGAAATTTTGAACGGAAAAGAATTGACTCCCCAAAAACAGCAATGGCTCGATGAAGAGGAAGAAAAGGTAAAAGCCCTTCGAGAACAAATCAATTTAAGTATTGAGCGTGCCGAAAAACTTTTGAAAAAATAGGGTTCAATCGTTGTCCCATTCAAGGGTTTCCAAAATTCTTCTGATATCTTTTTGAAGGTAAATCGCCGCTGGATAAATGGAGTCGTAATTCGGTTTCGCATAGAAGTACAAAGACCCGGTTACAAAATGCCTTAAACTATCGGTCGCGTAGAACTGTGATTGCGATGCGGCATTTCCGGTAACTTCATAAAACATTCCGTACACCCTTTTTTGTTCATTGATATAGGGCTGCTCAATAATGTTGTCGGCCTTTACTACGTGTTCATATGAAAGTTTTTGTGCGTCGCGAAGCAATGTGGTAAGGTTATTATTGACTTTTTTGTAGGTGATGAACACCGATGCCTTCATCATTGGATAGTTCAGCACCATCGAACATTCTTCCTTTTTTTCTGGCTCAGAAAGGGTGTTGGCCATAAAGGTATAGGCGCAACCATCATTCCATTTCGAATACTCTGGCGCTGGAAACGTTAACCGTAGCATGGCCTTGGGCCTTGGCAGTACTTCTTCACCACCACAACCGATACACACCAAGATGATCAAGAAAAAAATAAATACACTATTTTTCATGGGGCAAGGTGACCTTAATTTGTTTCAATCGTTTTTTGTCAAGACTTTCAACCACGAACTGGTAGTCATTGAACAACACTTTTTCGCCCCTTTTGGGGAAGCTTCCGGCTATTTCGAGCACAAAACCGGCAATGGTCTCCGACTCACCCTTTTTTTCCTCAAAAATGGATTCATCCTCAATTTTGGCCACCCGGTAAAAATCCTTGAGGTTCGTTTTGCCCTCAAACACAAAGTTATGGTCGTCCAGCTTTGAAAAAATCAAATCCTCATCATCAAACTCATCGCTGATATCGCCCACGATTTCCTCGATAATGTCCTCAAGGGTAACAATGCCCGAAGTGCCCCCGTACTCATCGACCACAATGGCCAAGTGCTTTTTCTTCTCCTGAAATTCCAATAACAGGTCATCCAATTTTTTGTTCTCTGGCACAAAATAAGGCTCTCGTATAAGGCTCATCCAATTGAAGTTCTTTCTTTCGAGATAGGGCAAAAGGTCTTTGACATAGAGAACGCCCAGAACGTTGTCCATATTTTCTGAAAAGACCGGAATTCTTGAATATCCGTTCTTTTTGATCTCATCCAAAACCTCTGAAAACTTCATTTGCTCGTTCAGGGCAAAAATGTCTATACGTGGCCGCATTACCTGCTTGGTATCGGTATTGCCAAAAGAAACAATGCCCTCGAGTATCTTTTGTTCCTCTTTTGTGGTATCGCCTTCAGAGGTAAGCTCCAAAGCCTGTGAAAGATGGTCAACCCCAAAGTTTGACTTTTGGCGGCCCAACTTGTCTTGCAAGAAAATGGTCGCCGAACGCATGGGCATGCTCAACGGATAGAACAAGCGGTCCAATACGCTAAGGGGCAGTGACATGAAATGTGCAAACTTTATACGGTTTCTATTGGCATAGATTTTCGGAAGTATCTCACCGAACATCAATATCAAAAAAGTGGCCACGATCACCTCTAAGATGAACCTCACCGATATAAAGCCAAATAGGGTTTGGTCAATGTTTGTAAAAAGCGTGTCGCCAATGGTGTTGAACAACAGTACAATGCCAATGTTGATGGCATTGTTTGCAATTAAGATGGTGGCCAACAGTTTCTTTGGCTTTTCGAGCAATTTAACGATTCGCCTGCCCCGAAGGCTGTTGGTCTCGGCAATATCGTTCAATTCGGTCTGCGAGAGCCCAAAAAGGGCCACCTCTGCACCCGATATGAGTGCCGATGAAGCGAGCAACAGTACAAGCACCACCATGTTTATCACGAACATGGTACTGATTGAAAAAAACAGCAAGCTCAAACTATAGGGCTCTGGGTCCAAAAGTCAAAAATAAAATTTCTGTCTAGAATGGCAGATCGTCGTCAGGCTCTGCCTCATTGGCAACCATATTTTGCTTAGCTTCACCCTGTACGGGTCTCTCAGAAGAATGGGTCTGTTGTGCGGGGGCACTGTCATGGCCCTCTTTCTTGGTCGACAAAAAGGTGAAGTCTTGTACATGCACCTCTGTGGTATAGCGGGTATTGCCATCCTCACCCTGCCATTGTCGGTTCTTCAACCTACCTTCTACATACACCTTATCGCCTTTGCTTAAATATTTTTCACATATCTCGGCCGCCTTGTTGCGAACAACAATGTTGTGCCAGTCGGTATTGGTCACTTTTTCGCCCGTTTGGCGATTGGTATAGGTTTCGTTGGTGGCCAAGGGAAACCTGGCAATACAGCCCCCACCTTCAAAATAATGTATTTTGACCTCGTCACCTAGATGCCCTATCAGCATCACTTTGTTCAATGTTCCACTCATAATTCTATTGTTAGGTCAAAAATACTAAAATTTAACCTTCTTGATGAAGTCTGCGATCAGAACGGGCACTGGAAACTCAGGCACCCTTTTCCACGGAATACCTTCGGGCAGGGCATTGCCAAGGTCAACGCGCCAAAACCAAGTATATAAGTGCTGGTGCGATAACTTGTGTACAATGGGCATGTCGTCAAAACCGGTCACCGAAACCACTTTTTCTAAGAGCTCCTTTTCTGAAATTTTGTTTCTGATCTCGGTCGGGCCAACCTTTTTTTCGCACTCTATCAGCGGAAATTGATAAAGGTTCTGCCAGATACCTTTGCCCCTACGTTTCTCAAGAAGTGTGTTTTTTTCATTATCGAAGATTACCAAATAATTGAAAAAACGTTTTCTAATCTTCTGTTTTTTGAGTTTTACGGGCAGTTTATCGACCATGCCTTTCTGCAAAGCGGCACAACCACTTTTCAATGGGCAGGCCTGGCAATTGGGCTTTTGGGGCGTGCACTGCAGGGCTCCGAATTCCATGATGCCCTGGTTATAATCGCGAATGTTTCCGGTGTGCATCACCTCTCTTGCCAGTGCCTTGAAATACTTGTTGCCTTTCGGTGAATTGATGGGCCCATCCACTGCAAAATAACGTGCCAACACCCTATATACATTGCCATCTACAACGGGTTGGGGCTCACCAAAACAGATAGAGGCTATGGCACTTGCGGTATAATCGCCCACGCCTTTCAGTTTTATCAGATCTGCATAGTTGTCAGGAAACCTACCCCCAAGGTCGTTCGCAATCGTCTTTGCAGTGGCGTGCATATTTCTTGCCCTTGAGTAATATCCAAGCCCCTGCCATAACTTTAAGATCCGTTCTTCGCTTGAGGCTGCCAAGGCCTCGACCGTAGGAAATTCTTCAACAAACTTTTTGTAATAAGGAAGCCCTTGGGCGATTCGTGTTTGCTGCAACATTATCTCTGAAAGCCATATGTTATAAGGGTTTGTGGTTTTTCTCCATGGCAACGGTCTCTTGTTCTTTTGGTACCACAGCAATATTTTTTCAGAAAAAGACATGTTCGAAAATACTAAGGCCCAAAAGTAGCAGTTTATATACTTAAAATATAAAAGCCTGAGGTGTAGAATGATATAAATTCATATATTTGCAGGCCTAAAAAACTGAAAACTTAATTTGAAAAATGACGAAAGCGGATATTGTATCTAGAATCTCAGAAAAGCTGGGAATGGAAAAAGGTGATGTACAAGCAACAGTGGAATCTTTCATGGAAGAGGTAAAATCATCGTTGGAGAACGGCGACAATGTTTATCTGAGAGGCTTCGGAAGCTTTATCATCAAGACGAGAGCTGAAAAGACGGGAAGAAACATTTCAAAGAACACCACGATAAAGATTCCGGCGCACAATATTCCTGCATTCAAACCTGCAAAGGTGTTTGTAGAGGGCGTTAAGAGCAATGTACAGGTGAAATAAAGTTATTAACACAAAAGAGAACCCTATGCCTAGCGGTAAGAAAAGAAAAAGACATAAGGTGGCTACCCATAAAAGAAAAAAGAGAAGGAGAGCCAACCGACACAAGAAAAAGTAGTTGTAACGACTACTTTTTCACTTTAAGCCCATACGTTCTTTGACATACGAGATTCAAAGCTAGAATTTCAACCGGTTCAACACCGGTTTCAGAATAATGTTTAATCCATCCCGATAGTTATCGGGACAAAAATCGATTCAGGTGAATACAGAATTAATCGTACGATCTAGTTCTGACGCAGTCGATTTTGCCTTGTTAAAAGATGGAAAATTAACCGAATTGCACAAAGATGAAGACGACAACAACTTTTCTGTCGGAGATATCTTCTTGGCCAAGATCAGAAAGCCCGTTACGGGCCTCAATGCGGCATTTGTCGACGTTGGGTACGAAAAAGATGCTTTCTTGCACTACCATGACCTTGGGCCGCAGCTATCTTCAATGTTGAAGTTCATCAAATTGATTCGCGCAGGAAAGTTACGAGACTATTCCCTAAAAAATTTTCCATTTGAAAAAGATATTGACAAAAATGGCAGTATCAACGATGTTGTAAAGGCCAACCAATCTATTCTCGTACAGATCGTAAAAGAGCCCATATCGACCAAGGGGCCCCGAATCAGCTCAGAGCTGTCTCTCGCAGGGCGTTACCTGGTCATGGTGCCTTTTTCAGATCGTGTATCGGTCTCGCAGAAAATTGCGAGCAAAAAAGAGAAAGATAGGCTGATACGTTTGGTAAAAAGTATCAAACCAAAAGGTTTTGGTGTCATCATCAGAACTGTCGCAGAAGGCAAAAAAGTTGCAGAACTAGACAAAGACTTACAGAATCTGATGACAAAATGGTCATCACTCTGCAAAAAGATCTATAAAGCACCGCACCCATCTAAGGTATTGGTCGAACTCAATAGGGCATCCTCTATATTACGGGATGTCTTCAACGATTCGTTTACAGGAATACATGTAGATGATGGGGAGCTTCATGATCAAATCAAGGATTATCTGCTTGAAATCGCCCCTGAAAAGGCATCCATTGTAAAGCACTACACTGGTTCAGTCCCCATTTTTGAGCGGTTCGGTATCGAACGCCAGATCAAGACATCTTTTGGCCGTACAGTTTCTATGAGCAAAGGGGCCTATTTGGTCATCGAGCACACAGAAGCACTGCATGTTATCGATGTCAACAGTGGCAACCGTTCAAACAAGGCCAAAAACCAAGAAGATACGGCACTTGAGGTCAATCTTTTGGCAGCCAGTGAAATTGCCAGGCAATTGCGATTGCGAGATATGGGCGGTATCATAGTTGTCGATTTCATCGATATGACCCGAGGTGACCATAGAAGAAAACTCTATGACCATTTGCGGGAAGAGATGAAAGACGACCGGGCAAAGCACAAGATCCTTCCCCCTAGCAAGTTCGGTCTGGTACAGATAACCCGTCAAAGGGTGCGACCAGAAATGAATATCAAAACAAGTGAGGAAAATCCCAGTGTCAATGGCAAAGAGGTAGAGGCCCCCATAGTTTTGATAGACAAGATCAATACCGACCTTGAGAGGATTTTGACAGGCCCGCATAAAAACAAAGGTCTTGTGCTGAATGCACATCCCTTTATTGCGGCCTATCTGACAAAAGGCTTCCCGTCAATCCGTTCCAAATGGTTTTTAGACCATAAGAAATGGGTAAAAGTACAGCCTAGGGATGCCTACACGTATCTTGAATACCGTTTCAAGGACAAAGATGGCAAGACCATACGATAACCAAAGCGGTGCCGCAATTAGCGGCACCGCTTTTTTTATTTCAGTGCATTTCGGCACAATATGGTATTTTTGATAAAGTCATAGTTTTCAATAAATATCATGAGAACCATTATCTGCTATCTCTCTATTTTCTTGCTTCCTGGTTGTGCCACCAAAACCGAAAAAAGCCTCTTGGAAGTGCTTGAAGATTCCCCATCCATCACCGGCAAACAAGCCTATCTTGAATCACCCTACGTAACCGCAGGTGACCGCGTGTATATGGTGGGGCACCAAGATGGAAGCTTCCCCCCATTGGGCTGGCACATAAAGGGCGAAATGGGCGGCATCTGGAACCACCCCATCAAACTGATGGATGGCTTTGAGGCCCGTCTCATTGTTGGGGGTGATACGCTTACACTCGACAAAGCCGTTGAATTTGTCAACTACCCATTTGCCAACAAGCATATCTTTGAATTTTCCGAAAAAGAATTGGTGGTAGAACGGCTCCAGTTCGTGCCCGATGCCAAACAAGGGATCGTTGTACAGTTTGTCATTAAGAACAATACAGGTACAGCACAAGAGGCAACCTTTGAATTTATCGGGCATACCGATCTAAGGCCTACATGGTTGGGCGAGCGAACCGAGATGTTCGATGGTCCCGATTCTTCAGAATTCATTGAAGATAAGTGGGTGGTAAAAGATGCCAAAAACCCATGGTTTGCGGTTTTCGGTGCTGGACGCTCGCCCGATTCGAACCATTCTTTTCCCAAGAAAGATGGCGAACACGGCACCTCAAATTCTTTGGCCTATTCGATTTCGCTTGCCGCAGATACCCCGCAGATGTTGAACTTCACCATTGCTGGATCGTATAACTCGCGCAAAGATGCACTCGACACGTATGAGGCCCTACAAAAAGGTTATTTTTCTTTGGCCTACGAAAAAAAAGAACGTTATCAAAAACTGGTCGAACGGTCAAAATTGTCCATTCCGGACCAAGACTTGCAACAGGCCTTTGAATGGCTCAAATACAATTGCGACTGGTTGGTGCGCAGCGTTCCTGAAATAGGAACGGGCATCGGGGCGGGCATACCCGATTACCCTTGGTGGTTCGGGGTCGACAGTGAGTATGCCCTAGGTGGCTATATGGCCGTGGGGCAGACCGAGCCCGTATACAGCACCATCAAGCTTATTGACAGCGTTTCGATGGCCCTGAACGGAAACGGTAGGATCATTCACGAAATGTCAACCAACGGGGCCGTTTTCAACGAGGGAAACATCAACGAAACACCCCAGTTTGCTTCTCTTATTTGGGAAATCTACAAATGGAACGGTGATAAGCAATTTCTTGAAGAATACTTCCCCACCATTGAAAAAGGATTGCACTGGCTGTTGGCAGAGAACGATGCCAATAAAAACCTGTTCCCCGATGGGTTCGGCATGATGGAAATACATGGTCTTGACAGTGAGATGATCGATGTGGCGGCCTATACCCAACGGGCCTTTGCAGATGCATCCAAAATGGCGAAAGAGCTGGGCAAAGAAGAGTTGGCCGCTGAGTATGCCCGCACTGCACAAAAACTAAAAGATAAGATCAATGAAGAATTCTGGTCAGAAGAGTTTGGTTCGTTCGCCGACTTTTTGGGCACCGATGAACAGGCCATCCACTTGATTGAAGATGCCATTGTCAGGGCCGATACCTTGAACAAACCTTGGGCCATCAAAGAGTTGCAGGCCACAAAAAGACAGATTCAAAAGAATCCGTCCAACAAATTGAAAACCTTTGTCTTGCACCACAACTGGGTGGTCAACACCCCTATGGAAATGGGCATCGCCGATTCTACCAAGGCCATCACCGCACTCAACACGGCCAAGAAGTTCACCAATCCGTTTGGGGTCTTTGTAACGGGCATTGACCGTGACGAGTCTGCCGGCCAAGATGATGGCTCGTTTCAGGGCAGCAAGGTATTTTCGTACACCGGGGCCGTGATGACCTTGCCCACGGGGGTTCAGGCCATTGCCGAAAACAATTATGGCCGGCCCGATGAGGCACTGGACTACCTAAAACGCATGACGCATACCTTTAGCTATGCCCTACCGGGCAGCATGTACGAGGTTTCACCCGATTATGGTATGATGGTACAGGCTTGGAACATCTACGCCTTTGCCATACCCATCGTACAGCAGTTTTTTGGGGTGCAGCCAATGGCGCACAAAAAAACAATCATCATCAGGCCACAGATGCCCTCGTCTTGGCAGAACGCTTCCCTAGAAAATATACAGGTAGCCGACAACGAGGTTTCCATTTTTTATAAGCATGGTTCCGAAGGGCTGCAAATAGAGGTCTTGCAGAGCAATACCGACTGGACCATTCAACTAGAGCTTCCAAAAGGTGCTTATTCGGTCAATGTAGAAGGGGCCCAAACCAGTGAAAATGGCACCGGTTCCGTTTTTATCTCTTCGGATAAAAAATTGGTAGTGGTTTCAAAAAATCCATAATGCTCCCTTCCATCAAAACCAACAAACACATATCTGTACAGGAGGCACAAAAAAAAATGGAACGCTACTGTGCCTACCAAGAACGCTGCCATCAAGAAGTGGTTCGCAAACTAAGGGAAATGCGCATGATTCCCGAGGCCATCGACCACATTATGGCGCACCTCATCAAAGAAAATTACCTGAACGAAGAGCGGTTTGCCAAGAGCTTTGCACGGGGCAAGTTCAACATCAAAAAATGGGGAAAAAAACGCATCGTCCAAGAACTGAAGAACCGGCACATATCAAGGTTCAACATTAAAAGTGCCCTAAAGGAGATAGATGATGAAGATTATTTGAACACCTTGCATTCGCTTGCGATAAAACGCCTATCACAGATTACCGAAACGCATCCACAGAAAAGAAAAAGAAAGCTCGCCGATTATCTATTGTACAGGGGCTGGGAGAGTGATTTAGTCTATGCCAAGATAAAAGAGCTGACCTAAGAAATGCCCAAGGCCTTATGGGTCTTGAGCACTGCCTGCTCATTCTTCCAATCAATCCATTTTTGGCCCTTGAGCCTGCGCATCAAATTATCGAAATAGCGCATAAAAAAGACATTGTAGACGGCTTTGGTGAAATTTTTGGGCTTTCGGGCAATGGCCCTCAGGCTCATTGAAAAACCAGGCGTCACATAACGCATATAGTGCCAATAACCTTCGGGCATGTAAAGAACATTTCCGTGATGTAGATTGGTGACGTAGCCTTTGGCATTCTTGAGCGCCGGCCATTTTTCAAGGTCGGGATTGTTGAAGTCGATATCTTCACGAACAATCAGCGAATGTGGCACCTTATACAGATATTTCGTCTCTGACTGTGGAAAGAGGATACACTGTTTCTCGCCATCAAAATGAAAGTGGAAGATATTGGCCAGGTCGATATCATAGTGCATAAAGGTATAACTGTCTCGTCCACCAAAGAACAGCATAGGAAGCCCCTTCATCAATTTGAGCCCAAAATCAGGATATGAAAAATCGTTCTGTAGCTCGGGTACTTCTTTTAGTATGTTCCATAGAAAAATACGGTATTTGGTAGGCTCGTTTTTGAGCAGGTCGATATAATCGGCCATCTTCATTTTGGCATGTGGCTCGTTGAAACCCTCATCATGCTTGACCGGGCGATCATCGTATAGGGGCACGGTTTTTTCGCCGGCGACCTTCTTCATATAGTCTAGATTCCATTTTGAGTAAGCGGGCCAATCTTTGATAAAGTTTTCGATGACCACAGGTTTCTGTGGTCTAAAATACTTTGCCAAAAATTCCTCTTTGGTCAGGGTATTTTCTCGGGGAATCTGTTGAAGGTCAAGTTTCAAAATGCATGGTGTTTTGAAACGGCTAAGTTAGGAAAAGGTTTTAAAAAGCTTATTTGACCTTGGGGCCGCGGGCCATTTTCGCCTTTTCCTTGGCCTCTTCGTTTCGTTCTATCTTATGGTTCGGACGGGACCATTTCGGTTTTTCGCCCAGAGGCCGGTAACGCGAATCTTCGGCTTCGACCGTCTCTGGCCTTGGGGCCTTGACAAAGGGGCGCTGTGGGCTAAGCCCCAGTTGTTTGAACATATCCATATCTTCGTTGACATCAGGGTTCGGGGTTGTCAACAACTTGTCGCCCGCAAAAATGGAGTTGGCCCCTGCAAAAAAACAAAGTGCCTGCCCTTCTCTGCTCATTCCGGTTCTGCCTGCAGATAACCGTACTTGGGTCTTGGGCATCACAATTCTGGTGGTTGCCACCATACGTACCATCTCCCAGATCTCGACTGGTTTTTGTTCTTCCATGGGGGTACCTTCCACGGCCACCAACGCATTGATGGGCACCGATTCGGGCTGCGGGTTCAAGGTCGAAAGGGCCACCAACATACCGGCCCTATCTTCCACCGACTCGCCCATGCCGATAATGCCACCGCTACAGACCGTTACATTGGTCTTGCGAACATTTTCTATGGTCTGCAAACGGTCATCATAGCCGCGGGTCGAAATAACCTCTTTATAATATTCCTCTGAAGTATCAAGGTTGTGGTTATAGGCGTACAATCCGGCCTCGGCAAGTCGTTTTGCCTGGTTTTCGGTAACCATACCGAGGGTACAGCATACCTCCATATCCAGTTTGTTGATGGTGCGTACCATTTCAAGCACTTGGTCAAACTCAGGGCCATCTTTTACGTTTCGCCATGCAGCACCCATGCAGACCCGCGAACTGCCCGATGCCTTGGCACGCAATGCCTGAGCCTTTACTTGCTGTACCGTCATAAGGTCATTGCCCTCGATATCGGTATGGTAACGGGCAGCTTGGGGACAATAACCGCAATCTTCTGGGCAGCCCCCTGTCTTTATCGACAACAATGTAGAAACCTGCACCGTATTCGGGTCGTGGTGGTTTCTATGGATGGTGGCCGCTTCGTAGAGCAGCTCCATCAAGGGCCTGTTGTAAATTTCCAGTATTTCATCTTTGGTCCAATCGTGTCTGGTCTCGCTCATAACCCAAATGTAATTCTTATCTATAATATTTCAATCGTCAAACCCAAGTTTTCACTTTTGTCTCAAGGCAATGCCAGTAAGATACTCACTGCATTCCCTCCGAACCCAACCGCATTTACGATTATGTTCTTTATTTCTTCAGGGTGTTCTTGTTCAAAAAATGGGGTCGGAACAAATTGCTGGTGCTGCAGCATCAAAACGGCCATTTCTAAACTCAATATGCCCGAAGCGCCAAACGTATGGCCCACTTTCCACTTATTTGAAGTGATTGCCGGAATCTTTTCGCCAAAAACCTTTTTGATGGCCCTGAACTCTGCCTTGTCCCCTTTGATCGTGCCGGGCGCGTGCATGACAACGACATCCACTTCATCTGCCGGCATTGGCCCCAAGGCCATTTTCATGGAGTCTTGAAAGCACTGTGCATCTGTCGATAACGAAACATTGTGCCGCAAAGGTTCGGTAGCGTACCCAATGCCCACTATCTTGGCAAGTTTCGTCTTCGAAGCTTTTCGTTCAAGACAGGCAACCCCAGCGGCCTCGCCCAAGACCATGGTGTTCTGTTTTTTGCCAAAATCCAACGCCCTGCATGGGTAGCTTGGCAAAGTAGAAGCTATGCCATCTTGGTGGTTTCGACTACGCTCAACCTCCCCTTTTGCATAAATTTTCAAAGCCTGCATCTGCGCAATGGTGAACGGGGTCAGTGGTGCTTCGCTGCCGCCCACAAGAAATTTGTCGACCAAGCCACTTTGCAGCCACGCCACAGCGTTTAAAACAGCATGCAAAGAAGTGGAACAAGTGATGGAATGTGATATCTCTGGCCCTTTTGATTTCAGATCATGTGCGACCCATGACGAGATATTTCCCAAGGTGGTCGTGGGCGATACGAGTGTGGCAGCTTTTCCGGAGCTCAAAAACTCGCCATAATATTTTTCAAACAATGTGGTTGCCCCGCGCGAAGACCCCAAGTTTATTCCAAAACTCGAATTGCCATTCCAATGGGCAAGGTCAATGGCCTTTCTCGAAACATGGATGGCAAAGAGCACCGAATCGTCCAGATTTTTGTATTTCTCGTTTTGATGACGCAGGTTTTCTATTCTTTTCTTGATTTCTGGCGAAAATTGCGAAGCCCAAACCGTCTGTTCGCCAATTTTGACTTCTGACAGAAAGTGTTTTTCTGTTTGGTAGGATTTCCATATTTCCTCCAAAGAACTTCCTAAAGAAGAAATTGATGAAAGTGCTGTTATGTAAATAGGTTGCTTCAATATGGTCAGAATTGGAAAAGGGCGATTGCCGAACGAATCGAAGCATAGATTTTTTCCATCTGTTCCCTTGAAATGATATAAGGCGGCAAAATATAAATAGTGTTGCCCAAGGGCCTCAGAAACACTCCCTCTTTCATAAAATGTTTAAACAGTTTATTGCGTAGGTTTCCATACCGCTGCGTTTCCACATTCAAATCCAAGGCAAAAATGACCCCCAAATGCCGTACATTCTTTACTTTGGGATGTGGTCGCATCTCATCGGCAAATTTTTGGTGCCATTGCATAATATTTGCAATGTTTTTCTGAATTTCTTCCGATTGCAATAATTCAATGCCTGCCAGTGCGGCCGTACAGGCCAACGGATTGGCCGAATAGGTATGGCCATGAAAGAATCCTTTGGCGATGTCGTCACTCAAAAATGCCCCATAGACCTCTTCGGTGCACGTGGTAAGCCCCATGGGCACCAATCCTGCCGTCAACGCTTTTGAAAGACAGATGATGTCCGGTTTGGTCTCAACTTGGTCAGAGGCGAAATGAGTGCCCGTTTTGCCAAAACCGGTCATCACCTCATCGGCAACGAGCAACACCTCATGTTTTTTCAGCAAGGCCAAAATTGTATCAAGCCCTTTCGCATCGTGCATCTTCATGGCAGCCGCCCCCTGTACCAAAGGCTCATAGACAAACGCTGCTGCCTCTTTTTCTTTCAAAAGATTTTCAAGCGTTTTTTGAATCTCACCGGTATTTGTGCCATTGGGAACGGGAATCCGCTCCACCTCAAGGAAAAAATTTTCAAACGGGCCATTGTAAACCGAAAGTCCCGAAACAGACATGGCACCGAAGGTGTCGCCATGAAACCCATCCTCAAAAGCAAGCAACACATTTTTTTTATGCCCCTTGTTGAAATGATATTGCAAGGCCATTTTGATGCCCACCTCAACAGCGGTAGAACCATTGTCAGAGAAAAACAATTTTTGTTGGTTGTCGGGCAATATGTTGACCAAAGCCTCTGAGAGCTCAATGGCCGGCGGGTGGGTAAAGCCACTGAACACCACTTGATCTAACTGCTGCATCTGCCGCCCCACCCTTTCTATGATGTGCTCGTTGCAATGCCCGTACATGGCCGTGTACCAAGAAGCGATGCCGTCTATATATTCCTTTCCATGTTCGTCGTGGAGTATGGCCCCCTTGGCCTTGACAATGGGCAAGGTCGTAGCGTGCAGTTTATGCTGCGTCAACGGGTGCCAAAGGTGTTTTTGGTCGCGCTCGGCAAAACTTTTCGATATGGTATGCCCTAACAAAATCCTCGATTTATCTATCTTGCAAAGATGGGGAATAATACCAAAAACCGAGGGGCCTGATGTTTAAAAAAGTTCTTCACTTTTTAACTCCTGATTACACCATGATGAAAGAAAGAAACCTTTTCTTTCTTCTTTTTATTTTCTCTCTTTTTATCCGATTTCCTTTCTTTTTTCGTGATTACATTGACCGAGACGAAAGCACCTTTATTCTTATGGGCCAGTCTTGGGTCAATGGTCATTTGCCCTACACCGAACTCTGGGATCTGAAGCCCCCTGTCATTTTCCTGTTTTTTGGTGCCGTTATCTATTTCTTTGGTAAAAGTTTTATTGCCATTCGATTGGCCGGCACCCTACTTGTTGCCCTTACCGCCCTTTTTACCTACAAAGTGGGCGTTAGGGCAATTTCTAAAAAGATGGCTATCTGGGCTTCATTTTTAACAGTACCCCTACTTAGCCTTTTCGGCAGTTTGCAGGGAGTGATGTCTGAACATATTTGCATTGCCTTTTTTATGATGGCCCTTTACTGGTCACTGTTTAAACGGAAATGGTATTGGCTATTGCTCTCAGGTATTTTTTATGGGCTTTCTTTCATGTCTAAATTGAACATTGCATATCCTATTTTCTTTTTAGGCCTCTTTTTATGTTGGGAAGCATTTAGAGACAAAAGAGTAATGGCCGAGTGGCCAAAGTGGTTGTTGATTGTGTTGGGAATGGTACTGGTAGTAGCATTGACCGCGTTGCCATACCTGTTTTCCGGTGAGCTGCTGATTTGGTGGCAATCTGTTTTCGAAGCCCCTATGGCCTATTCAAGTTCAAAAACAAGTTCAAAGTTGGAGGCCATGGTTTTCTTCGTCTTGATAATCTTTTTTGGTTGGTTGGCCAATAGAAAAAAAATCCTCGATTTTCACCAAAGAGAAGTGGCCATATTCTTTGTGCTGTCACTGGGCATGGCCCTTTCCTTTGTGCAAATAGGAAAGGTGAACGGGCATTATTTGATACAGCTATACCCTTTTCTTTTGATTTTGACCTTCATGGCAACATCTAAGATAGTTCTTGCCAAAAAATCATACTTAAAGGCTATTCCTTTGCTAATGCTGCCATTGGTCCCTATGGAGGCTTATCTAGAGTATGCCAATATAATCAACCACAAAGTTGAAAAAGGAACTTTCTACAATGGTGAAGGAATCGAGATTCCGGCTTATCTTATAAAAAATGACTTAGAAACGGAAAATATTTTTTTTCTAGAATATCATATTGGATATTGGCTTTTAGGAACCAACCCCCCCACCAAAGCGGCAACCCACCCAAGCAACATTGCCAGGGATGCCCTTTTTCCGCACATGCAAAACCCACGTACGACAAGTGCTGAAGAGCTACGATATATTATGGAGGAAATACGGCCAAGCATCATCGTGGCCAGAAAAGGAAAACGGCCTTTTGACAAACAGTTTATTGCCCTCAATTTCTACGTCAATATCTACTTGCAAAAACATTATAAATTGATCAAAACCATTGACCGTGGTCTCATTTACCAACGACTAGAACAGCTTTAGTTTTTGTTTGAATCGATTAGCATATTTCTTAACAACCTTTTTATTAAAGTTCTCTTCTTCATCAATACGCCCTAAAAGGGTAGCCTTTGTTTTTTCAAGAATGATGCTCTCAGAAGTGGAGTGCTCATCTCCACTAAAAACAATGCCGACTTTGAACCCTTGTTGTTGAAGGGCATTGATGGTCAGCAGCGAATGGTTGATGCTGCCAAGGTAGTGCCGTGATACCACCACAACCTTGTACTCGGGTTTTATCAAATCGAAGATGGTGTCTTTGTTGTTCAACGGAACCAATAATCCGCCCGCACCCTCGATGACCAGATGGTTATCGGTTTTGGGTTCCACAATACACTGCAAATCGATTTCGGTTCCATCAATTTCAGCCGCCGCATGCGGACTCATGGGTGTTTTCAAAGCGTAACTGTTCGGATGGATGACCGACTTCGAATTGGAAATCAATTCTTTGACCTTATCACTGTCAGAGTGGTGCAGGTCTCCTGCCTGAACGGGCTTCCAATAATCAGCCTCCAACGCCTCCACCAAAATGGCCGAAGCTACTGTTTTTCCCACTTCGGTCGATATCCCCGTTACAAAAATCTTCATTGGCTGGGTCCGGTCACAAAATTGCATTGGTTGCACTTATACTTTTTGGGCTCCAAGAACGGAAACAATTTGTAGATCAATGTGTTTCGGGCATAGTATATTTCCGATTTCTTGGCACCACAGTTAGGACAAACAATTAAATTGCCTTCATCATCAGTGGCGAAATTGCGTATTTCATCATATATGCCCCTGGCGAATTCTTCATCACTTTTGTGCACCAAAAGTTTGATACCGCCTAGTGCATTGCTGGCAAAGGGTTCTACGCTTACCGTGTTTTCATCTTTCAGCCGTACCTCAACGCCTTCAGCCTCAAGCCTTCCCTTGATGACCTGAACATCTGCCAAGAATTCAAAACTGCCCAATACCACCCAATCGTTACCCATTGTTATCTTTTGAGATCAACTCCAATACTGTTTTTACTTCTTCCTCAGTGTTATAGGAATGTAGGCAAATTCGCAGCCGTTCGTGCCCCTTGGGCACAGTGGGCGCCAAAATGGGCCTGACATCAAATCCGTTTTTCTGTATCTGTTCGGCACATCGCTTCACCCTTTCATTGCCCTTTAGCACCGCCACGTGAATCGCAGATTCGCTGGGCAAAAATACGTCTTGAAGATTATAATCCCTTTTCTTTTGCACAAAGAAATGAATTCGGTCTTGCAGCGACTTTACCGCTCTTTTTCCCTGTTCAGAAGCCAGATGGGTGTATGAAGAGAATACCGTTGCAACGGTATGGGGCGGCAGGGCAGTGGTATAGATAAGGCTTCTTGCAAAGTTTGTCAAATAGGTCTTTAAATGGCTTGTGCCCAAAATGGCCGCGCCATGACACCCCAAGGCCTTGCCAAAGGTCACCAATCGGGCGAATACCCGGTCTTCAATGCCCAGTTCTGAAACGAGTCCCTTGCCATTACCCAAAACCCCCACGGCATGGGCTTCGTCAACAATTAAATGAAATTTATTTTTGGCACAATAATCTGCCAATGCCCTCAGGTCAGGGGAATCGCCATCCATCGAAAAAACCGATTCGGTGACGATGTAGGTCTCAGAACCGTTGTCTATGTTTCGACTGCGCTCAATATGACGATGCAAATCTTCCAGATCATTATGCTTGAATTTATAGCTTTTCGCATTGCCCAAAGCAATGCCATCACGAATACTGGCATGTACCAGTTCATCGTAAAAAACGTTATCGTTTCGTTGCGGCACTGAAGAAAAAAGACCTAAGTTGGCATCATAGCCCGAATTGAACACCAAAGCGGCCTCAGCATTGTGAAAATTTGCCATAACCACTTCTAGTTCGGCCAACAAAGGATAATGGCCTGTCAGCAATCTTGATCCTGTGGCACCATTCAAGCCATCAGTTTCGACCAACAATCTATCGGCTTGTTGCCGAATTTTCGCTTCCCGCGCCAGTCCAAGATAATCGTTGGACGAAAAATCGACCAAGTCTTTATAATTTGACAGCTTACGAAGAGCATTTTCATTTTTGCGCTTTTCAAGCCTTTGCCTTAGTTTTTTTGGGAAATTGGGCATATTTCAAAAGTACTATCTTTATTCAAATGACAGCTTCGGCAGGCTATAAACAAGCATCTACAGACTCAGAATTGAGGCAAATCTTGCATTTGCAGTCATGTAACCTTCCTGAAAATTTGGCGCCCGAGGAAAAGACCCGTGAAGGTTTTGTAACGGTTAAACACAACCTAGAATTGTTACGGCAGATGAACGCTGTATGCCCGCACACCCTTGCGGTACACAACGACAAGGTAATCGGCTACGCCCTATCGATGCACCCCAGCTTTGGCGACACCATACCCATACTGAAACCCATGTTCGCTGAAATCAAAAAAAATGGCTGCAGAAAAAATGATTTCATTGTAATGGGCCAAATATGCATTGAGAAAGCCTATCGGGGCCAAGGTATTTTCAGGGGTTTGTACCAAAACATGAAAGCATTTCTTTTTCCCAATTTTACCAAAATTATCACGGAGGTCGATGCGAAGAATGTCAGGTCGTTGAATGCGCATTTGGCCATTGGTTTCAAGGAAATCCATCGGTATAAAGATGGATGTAGAGAGTGGATGTTAATTGTTTTAGAATAAATAATTACTGTTTTTCAATAATTTTTATACATTTGTAATCGTAAAACGATAATCAAATGAAACTATTTGGAACTAAATCACTTTCTCATTATTTATTTTATGGCTCAACATTGGCCGCTATAGGGAGCATATTATTGGTTGGTTTTATTTTGCTTTCATTGGCTCTTGGTAATTATACTCTTATTGAAAATCGTTTTCAAATTTCAATTCCACTATTCCCAGAATTGTTCATTAAGGGTTTTTATGAGCAAAATATAATTGTTGCTATAACTTTGGTAATGTTTTACTTTGGAGTTTTCTTTTATGTATTATCTCTAATTTTTAAATCATTTAAGTCTGAAAAACTCTTTACTGAAAAGGTTGTAAAAAGCCTTAATCGTTTTGCGATTTTAAATTTAGTAGTCTTTCCTGCCCTTTACATAATTATACATTTTGTGGTGATGAAAAAATCCGGATATAATGATATACATAACCTCATCCTAAGCTTGATACTAGGCGTTTTTATCCTCTTTATTGCTGCAATTTTCAAAAGAGGCCTGAAAGTCCAAAACGAAAACGACCTAACCATCTAAGCCATGCCAATAATTGTAAACTTAGATGTCATGTTGGCAAAGCGAAAGATGCAAAGCAATGAATTGGCCGAAAAAATTGGAATTACACCAGCGAACCTTTCTATTTTAAAAACAGGTAAGGCAAAGGCCATTAGGTTTTCTACTTTGGAGGCAATCTGTAAAGCTTTAGATTGCCAACCTGGGGATATTTTGGAATTTAAAGATTAATTCTTCCCCTTAGTGGCATACTGAATCTTTAAAAAAAGCTGCCTTGTGGGGCAGCTTTTTTAATTCGCACATCTGATAAGAATCTCTAATCAGCCAATACGATCACTTTGTTATCCTTCATCTCAACCGTACCGCTTGAAATTTCCAATACGGTTTCACCATTTGGGCCTTTTGAGAATTTATCTTCGAACCCCTCTTCTATGGTAACATCGCCCTGCACCTTGACCTTCCCTTCTTGCAAAAGCGAAACTACGGGTGCGTGGTTCTGTAACATCTGAAACTCACCGTTTACGCCCGGTACGGTCACCGAGTCAACTTCACCTGCGAACAAGGTCGCTTCTGGGGATACGATTTCTAGATACATATTCTTTAAATTTCAATGTTCAAATTCCAAATTCCAAAAAGATTGGATTTTGGTGCTTGAAATTTGAGATTTGCCAAACTTTGCTTGGTTTATGCTTCAGCCAACATTTTCTCACCAGCTTCAATGGCTTCTTCGATGGTCCCTTTTAGGTTAAATGCTGATTCTGGCAGGTGGTCCAATTCTCCGTCCATAATCATATTAAAGCCTTTGATGGTGTCTTTGATATCAACCAACACGCCTGGAATTCCTGTAAACTGCTCGGCCACGTGGAACGGCTGTGACAAGAAACGCTGTACACGTCTTGCACGGCCCACGGCCAATTTATCTTCTTCAGACAGTTCTTCCATACCAAGGATGGCGATAATGTCTTGAAGCTCTTTATACCGCTGCAATAGCTCTTTTACACGCTGGGCGCAATCGTAGTGCTCTTTACCCAAAATCTCAGGGGTAAGGATACGAGAGGTCGAATCCAACGGGTCCACCGCAGGATAGATACCCAACTCGGCAATCTTACGAGACAAAACGGTCGTGGCATCCAAGTGGGCAAAGGTTGTAGCAGGAGCGGGGTCTGTCAAGTCATCCGCAGGAACATAAACAGCCTGTACCGATGTAATGGACCCTCTCTTTGTAGAGGTGATACGCTCTTGCATGGCACCCATTTCAGTGGCCAAAGTCGGTTGGTAACCCACCGCTGAGGGCATCCTTCCCAAAAGGGCCGACACCTCGGAACCCGCTTGCGTAAACCGGAAAATATTGTCGATAAAGAACAGTACGTCTTTACCTTGGCCATCACCGGCACCATCACGAAAATATTCAGCAATGGTCAATCCAGAAAGGGCCACACGCGCCCTTGCCCCTGGGGGCTCGTTCATCTGTCCGAACACAAACGTGGCCTTTGACTCTTTCATGGCCTTTTTATCAACCTTTGAAAGATCCCAACCACCTTCTTCCATAGAATGCAAGAAGTCGTCACCATATTTAATAATGCCCGACTCCAACATCTCACGGAGCAGGTCGTTACCCTCACGGGTACGCTCACCAACACCCGCAAATACAGAAAGACCACCGTGACCTTTTGCAATGTTGTTGATCAACTCTTGGATCAATACGGTTTTACCTACCCCGGCACCACCGAAAAGCCCAATTTTACCACCCTTTGCATAGGGCTCGATAAGATCGATTACCTTGATACCAGTGTATAGCACCTCGGTTGAAGTCGAAAGATCTTCAAACTTGGGTGCCTCACGGTGAATGGGCAGGCCGTTATCGCCCGTTTTGGGCAAATCTTCCATACCGTCAATGGCATCGCCCACTACATTGAAAAGTCTGCCATAAATATCCTCGCCGATGGGCATTTGTATGGCATTACCCGTGGCCACTACATCAACACCCCTGCTTAGCCCGTCGGTAGAATCCATCGAAATGGTTCGCACCGTGTTCTCACCAATGTGCGATTGCACCTCGAGCACCAATTTAGAGCCATCGGCCTTGGTAATCTCCAACGAATCGTAAATCTTTGGAATCTCGGTTCCGGATTCAAACTCTACATCAATGACCGGCCCGATGATCTGGGCAACTTTTCCTGTAATCTTTGACATTACTTATCTGTTTGTGTTTTATTCTCTTATCAGCAGCGGAAAGTCTAAATTTTCCGGCTGCAAAGATATGCTTTTACATTTTTAAATTGAAACTTCTTCAGCGCTTTTTTTGGGCACAAAAAAGGCGCTGTTCAACAGCGCCTTTGACATTTATTATGTTTGCTTTTTTAGGGGTTTATAGTCCAAGAAATATAGTATATAGATCCGATTAGACCACTACCTACCGCCTGAAAATACTCTTCTCCCAGAATATTAGACCCACCTGCCTTGAACACTGATTTAATGCTCGGCACTGAGTAGTTTATTTGGGCATCAAGAACCGTATAGGCAGGAACGTCGCCATCAGCGAATGAAGCCTCCCAGAAGAAGCTGTCACTCCAACGATAGTTCACGCCGAAACCAAAGTTCTTAAATAAATCAGTCTTGCCAAAAGAGGCCTTCACCTTGTGTTCAGGACTATTGAAATTGGTTCGTATGCCACGTGCCCTCAATTGCTTGGCATCTTCCAGCTTTGTATAGGTGTAATTGACCCCCAAATCAAACCCGGCGATTTTCGTGTCAATACCCAGTGTGCCCCCATAGGAAGTTATTTCTTCCGATGAATTGGTATATACTTGGTAAACCTGTGTATCACCATTTTGCAGTGCCAATAGCGATAAGCCACCATCCCCGGCCTCACCGTAAAATGGCACGAGCACCTGTGTTTGGGAAATAAAGTTACTGTAGCTGTTGTAATAGCCGCTAGCATCAATGGTGAATTTACCCACTTGGGCGCGATAGCCCAGTTCATAAGCTGTTATTTCTTCAGGTTGCACCAATGGTGTATTAACGGCTGTCGGATTACCAGCAAGTACAGATGCCGCTGAAAATGCATTTTCATAGGCTGCCCTACCAACCACTTGTACGGTTGGTGAACCCGTTATGGCCTGCCCTTGTGGGCTAACATCAAAGGTTCTTACATCCCTGTCCAAATTGGCAGGCGCCGAACCTACCAAGATGGCAACTCCGGCATCGAGCCCGATAAACAAATCTTGTGTGGTCGGGTTTCTGAAACCTTGCTGCACCGAAGCCCTAATGTTGTGGTTGCGATTCTCGCCCAAGGTCACTGACAAGCCCGCCCGGGGAGAAACAAATCCATCAAAAAATTCGTTTTTGTCATAACGGCCAGAAACGGTCAGTTTCACCCTCTCGTCGGCAAATTTCTTCTGCAGTTGGGCATATCCACCGTACTCATTATAGGTAATGGGCCCGTCAATATCTGTAAAGATGGTACCTTGAGAGTTCAGTTCATATTCCCTAAAGGAACCCCCTATTTGGATATCTGCCCAGTCATCTATCAAATGGGCTAGGTTATAATTACCGTTTACGTGGCGAAACTTGGTATTATCGATAAACTTCGCGCCAGTGGTTAAATCACCATCACTGATCACGGCATTGAACGCCCTTTCAAACTCTGGGGTGCCGGGTATCAGCCTACCGGTATCTGCAGCAGCCCTTGCCGCGGCATGAGCCTGCTCATCTGTGGCTTGTACACCAGTACCAACACCCAACTTGGCGCCAATGAAAGTTTGCGCGTACTCGGTAAACCATTGTGTATCAGATTTCCACCTACGGTTTACATTGATGGCCGCAAACCTAGTGTCATAAGCATCACCTGAATTCTCGGAAACAATGTATCCGCGAATAAAAAAGTTATCGTTTCTTACTTCCAATTTATGCTGTTGCATTTTAAAGCCCGCTACTGAATAACGGTTTGCCCCTTGGTAAATGGTGGTGCCCCTACCAATTCTACCATTGTAAATGAACTCAAGGTCGTCGCCAAATGGGCGATAGTGCACTGCCCAGTCTGCTTTTACACTCTCTGCGTTATAATTGGCCAAATCCCTTTCGTTATAACCGGTTCGTGTAACAAATGCCGAGCCCACCGTACCAGAGGGAAAGCCTGCCGCCGCATCAAAGTTCAACAAAGTGCCCACCTCATCACCGTATACGTTCAATCCATCGTAGGCTGGGTCGGTTCTATCGGCTCCCGGATTGTTCACATCCACCGTGCTAACAGCATGCCAGTCTTCTCCTGTCATGTACGAAAAACTGGTTTTTACCGCAAATTTATCGCTAAACGCATGGGCGGCACGAATACCAAAATCGTAGTAATTGTTATCGCCAGCAGCCTCTTGCGAGGTAAGCCCAGTTTTTACATAGGCACTAATACCCTGAAAATCGAACGGATTTTTACTCCGCATAAACAAAATACCATTAAAGGCACCTGCACCGTACAGAGCTGATGAGGCGCCGGGAAGAATCTCCACGCTCTGAACATCGAGCTCGTTCATACCGACCAAGTTACCAAGTACAAAGTTTAGACCTGGTGCCGTATTATCCATACCATCGACCAACTGTAGGAAACGGGTGTTCGCAAAAGTGGCAAAACCTCTAGTGTTGATGGATTGAAAGGTGAGACTGTTGGTATTGATATCCACCCCCTTCAGATTTTGCAGCCCCCCATAAAAAGACTCTGCTGTGGTGTTCTGGATATCTCGAATACCAAAGCGCTCTACCGAAACCGGTGATTCAAAAATCCGCTCCGGTGTTCTTGATGCGGATATCACGATTTCATCCAATATGGTAGATGCTTCACTAAGCGTTACATTGACCGTTTGGTTATTGGATGTGATACTTACTGTTGCATCGGCATATCCGATGTTTGAAATCCGCAGTTGAAAAGGAGGGGTTTCTGAAGTACTGAACTCAAAATTTCCATCGAAATCAGTGGTGGTGCCCTCTGCCTTGCCTATCAAGACCACATTTGCCCCAGGAACAGGCTCTCCGTTCTCATCCACTACCTTACCTTGTACCGTGGTTTGCGAGTATGCGATAAAACCAAACAACAAAAAGGAAGCAAGCAATATTCTTCTCATGATTGCTAAGATTAGTTAAGTTAGTTAATTTTTACAGGTGGAATATACATTTTTTTTACGTCGGTCGCCACAAAAGAACAAAAAATTATGCATGCATAATATCTATTTGGCAATACAGGGCCGAAAGTATTGAATTATCAACAAAAAAAGCCGCTTATTTAGCGACTTTTTCTATTAAACGTGGTATCCGTAGTTACTCTACGGTAACCGATTTAGCCAAGTTTCTGGGCTGGTCGACATTGCAGCCGCGCATCACGGCAATGTGGTAAGAAAGCAATTGCAAGGGTATTGTTGTCAGCAACGGGGTCATGCTCTCTGAAGTTTCTGGCACTTCAATTACATGATCCGCCAATTCCTTGACCGTATCGTCACCCTCGGTAACCACTGCGATGATTTTCCCGTTTCTGGACTTGATCTCTTGAATGTTGCTGACCACCTTTTCATAATGGCCTTTTCTTGTAGCGATGACCACCACTGGCATCTGTTCATCGATAAGTGCAATTGGGCCATGCTTCATTTCCGCGGCCGGATAGCCTTCTGCATGTATATAGCTTATTTCCTTTAATTTCAATGCCCCTTCAAGTGCCACGGGGAAATTGTACCCCCGACCCAGATAGAGACAGTTTGAAGAATCTTTGTATACCTCTGAAATTTTTTCAACCAGTGGGTTCGCTTCCAATGTTCTTTCCACTTTTTGGGGAATGCCCTCTAGTTCTGTCAACAGTTCGTGGTATTTAGACTCTGAGAAAACACCCTTTTCTTTGGCCAACTTCATGGCAATCATCATTAGCACGGTGATTTGGGTGGTAAACGCTTTTGTTGAGGCCACTCCGATTTCAGGCCCCGCATGGGTATAGGCCCCGGCATCGGTCTCTCGGGCAATCGATGAACCCACTACATTGCAAACCCCAAAGACAAAAGCCCCGTTTTCTTTTGCCAATTTAATGGCCGCCAAGGTGTCTGCTGTTTCACCCGATTGCGAAATAGCGATCACCACATCGTTTTCTGTAATTACGGGGTTTCGATAGCGAAATTCAGAGGCATATTCCACTTCTACAGGTATGCGCGCCATATCCTCAAAAATATACTCGGCCACCAAGCCTGCGTGCCAAGAGGTGCCGCAGGCCACTATAATGATTCTGTTTGCATTGAGAAACCGTTCTATGTTTTGATCGATACCCGCCATTTTTATAACCCCTTGGTCGGGAAGTAACCTTCCCCGAAAGGTATCATGTATTGCCCTCGGCTGTTCGTAGATTTCTTTAAGCATAAAGTGCTCATACCCCCCTTTTTCTATTTCTTCGAGATTTAGTTGAAGTTCTAAAATATTGGGGTACGCAATGGCATCATCCTTTATCTTTCGCATCTTGATCTCCTTGCCAATCCTGACAATGGCCATCTCTTCATCTTCGAGATAGACCGCGTTATTGGTAAATTCGATAAAGGGTGAGGCATCGGAGGCAATGAAGTACTCGTTCTCACCAATACCAATGGCCAGCGGGCTGCCCAACTTGGCCACAACAATCTCATCGGGTTTGTTCTTATCAAAAACGGCAATGGCATAGGCCCCCACTACTTGGTTCAATGCAATCTGTACGGCCTTGCCCAGTTTCACCCCTTCTTTCTTCTTGACCTCTTCAATAAGGTTCACCAATACTTCGGTGTCGGTGTCAGATTTGAAAGTATAGCCCCTTTTTATCAGTGCCTTTTTGACCGATTCGTAATTTTCAATGATTCCATTGTGGATAATGGCCAAATCGCCTGAATTTGAAAAGTGCGGATGCGAATTGATATCGTTCGGAACCCCATGGGTGGCCCATCTGGTATGGCCCAATCCCAATTTTCCATTGGTCGGAATATTCGTTTCTGCCTTGTTCTTTAGGTCTTCCACCTTGCCCTTGGTCTTTGCCAAACGCATGTTTTCGCCGTCAAAGAGTACCACCCCGGCACTATCGTAGCCACGGTATTCTAGGCGCTGTAGCCCTTTTATGATGATGGGGTAGGCATCTCTATGCCCAATATACCCGACAATTCCACA
>CEVF01046774.1_pt1 | contig 35857 bp, 31 predicted proteins | sample 356441 | NCBI WGS metagenome assembly CEVF01 (sample SAMEA2622765, study PRJEB7988) | marine metagenome | biome: marine biome (ENVO:00000447); feature: surface water layer (ENVO:00002042); material: "saline water (ENVO:00002010), including plankton (ENVO:xxxxxxxx)" | depth 5 m | reverse complement strand
TGGTCGAGTTTCCCCCGCCGATGCTGCATCTGGTGCAGATTCGATCGAACTTTCTTGTGCTTTAACCGAATCAGCAATGGCGGCAATTTCCGACGGCAAAGGTTCAAGTTCTTTCGGATCGCTATTGGCAATATTTGCCATCAAAAAAATCAGTAGGGCAGCACCCAAAAAAGTCATTCCTCCGACTGAGAGATTCGGCTCCAGAAGGGGACGTCGAACCATCAGAGAATCCATCAGCATGCGGATCAGAAACAATGCACCAATTGTAAAAAGCCAAACAAAACCTAACTGACCAATCGCGACTTGGGCATCGGAGGGGAGTGGTGAGGATTTTCCGTATGCCACCAGTACCAGGCCAGGCGCGAAAAGGAGCAAACCCACTAAGTCCAGATTACGCACACTCCAGAAGCGACTGAACTTAAAGTAGACGCAGATCGTCAGAAGCGACGAGAGATACACCCAGTTCATAGGATGTATCTTTTTGTAATGGAATAAAATTTCCTGCATGTTGATTCAGCGGCCTTCCTGTGGCCCGATGGCTTGAAAAGGATCGTTAGTAGAAGAGTATGATCATCGCGGCTCTCGACCGATACCCCTTTCTGAGTAGCCGATCGCGATTAGATCGTCACGGAATTTGAGCGGATCGCTGTTGGAAAGTAAAAAAGACTGGTTATAGCAATTTTTCGACCTGGCTTATGCCCGCCAACCCAAAGATTGGTAGCGGTGGTTGCCTGACGAAAACCGCGACGGAATCAATTTTTCTCTTCCGCCAGTCGCAGCCGCGCTTGCTGCGCCCAAGGACTCTCAGGGGCAAGATCAAGAAATCGTCGCCAATGCGTCTCGGCCTCAAGCTGGTGGTTTTGCTCGTCAAGCGAGCGGGCAAGGTGAAGATGCACATCCGCATAATCGGGATGAAATGCCAGAGCACCATTCCAAGCTGCCAGGGCAAGCTCCGTATCTCCCAATTCGTAAAGCACGCAGCCAAGATTCGCGCGTGCTTCGACAAAATCCTCATCCATTTCGATAGCCGCATAATACCTCTCGCGAGCGGCTTCTGGTGTATCCATGCGATAGAGTAACTCGGCAAGACGGAAATGAATTTCCGCGTCCGGACCGTAGGCGGCCAATGTCGTCCGGTAAACAAGACATGCCTCGGACAGACGGTTGTCATCTTCCAGACTTGCGGCTGCCTCCAGCAACTCGACGGGCGTCATTTCGGCTGCGCTTTTCTCCAACGCCTCCACCCCAGTTTCAAATGGAAGCGATTGCTCCGAATCGCTGTCCATCTTGTTCGCAGTGACCGCATCGAAATCGAAACGGAACTGACCCACGGCATCAAGCAATCCCTCGCCCTCGCGCAACAGAATATCCTTGCCCTCAACAATCACTGTAAGTTGTGCAATATGCCGTTTGACTCCCGGGCTTATTTTTTCCAAATCAGCGAGTTTACGTTCGAGTTGCGTGGGAGTTATACCTTCGGCAAGCAATGAGACCAAAGTTCGTGCGTTGACAACTTCCTGAAAATCAAAATAGGCTAAACGCCGTATTTCGGTCCGGGGTTGAATGAGCCCTCGACGATGCCATCGCCGCACAGTGGCAGTCGGTACCTGAAGTAACTCGGCTAGCATCGCAGGTGTGTAGAGATTGCGAATGTCTGCATCGTGTTCGCCGGCTACCAGCCCGAGCCTCCGCCAAAGTTCGGTCTCATCGATGACTTCTATGTCACCATTACGAATCGCCTGAACCAAGGATTCATTTTTTGCGACATCGGATGGAAGCTGATCTGATTTGGGAATTTCGGCCTCTCCCTGCACAATCACTTGAGCCGACAAATCAATCTTTTCAGTGATTTTTCCGCCTTGCTCGCGAATCATCTGCTGCGCTGCACGCTTGCTCAAACCGGCAAATTTACCGATCAGCACATGCCGACGATCGGCTACCGTCACCAGGTCAGATAGGGCAGAGGGGTTGCGACTTTCCATAAGCAAGAGCGTACCACGCGCGGGTACTGGGTTACCAGTCGTCTCACGGCCATCGCGTCATGCCGATCGTGTATCTCGCAGTCGTCGAAATGTTTCGTGGAAAACCTGTTAACAATTGTTGGTGATTCGTCCGAGCCATGATCTGCGGACCATCTCACTCCAATTAGGTTTCCGCACGGTTTGCACGCAAAATCTTCCGGATGTTGAGCAGTCTCGCTGCAAGCTCGCTTTCAAACCCACGATCCACTGGCCGGTAGTACTCACGATCAACACCCAGGTAGTCTTGTGCAGCGATTCCTTGCTCACAATCGTGCGCGTACTGATACCCTTGGCCATGCCCAAGCTCTTTTGCGCCCTGATAATGCTTGTCCTGGAGGTGCATCGGCACCGGTAAAATTCGCCCCTGCCGGATGTCCGTCCTTGCCTCACCGATGGCTACCGTGGAGGCGTTACTTTTAGGAGCGCATGCCAGATAGGTCACGCATTGTGCTAGATTAAGCTGGCACTCTGGTAAACCGACGAATTCACAGGCCTGCATAGTGGCAACCGCTAGTGAAAGCGCCTGCGGATCGGCATTGCCAATATCCTCACTTGCGAGGATTACCAGACGACGGGTTAAAAAACGTACTTCCTCCCCACCTTCAAGCATGCGTGCCAGCCAATAGAGTCCGGCATCTGGATCGCTCCCTCTGATACTCTTAATCAGTGCGCTAATCGAATCGTAATGAGTGTCGCCTGTGGGGTCATATTCAATTGCTTTCCGTTGAACTGATTCTTCGGCCAATTCTCGGGTGAATTCCAGCGACTCATCTTCCGACGATAAAACGCCAATTTCCAACGCACCAAGCGCGCGGCGTGCATCGCCGTCGCTAGCCTCAGCAAGAAAGTCCATGGCATCAGCATGCAGGTTGATTTTCCTTTGTCCGAATCCACGTGCTTCATCATCGATAGCTGACTGCAGCAGCTGTTTAATTTCTTGATTGCCGAGAGGGTGGAACTCAAATACACGACTGCGGCTGATCAATGCGCTGTTAATAGAAAAAAAAGGATTCTGTGTCGTCGCGCCGACAAGGATAACCGTGCCATTTTCCACATCCGGCAAAAGCACGTCCTGCTGGGATCGATTGAACCTGTGGATTTCATCAACAAAAAGAAGCGTACGATTGCCGGTTGTGGCCACCCGATCCTCGGCCTCGCCAAGTAAAATACGCATTTCTTTCACGCCGGATGCCACTGCGCTGAGTTGACGGAACGCGCTTCGGGTTTCTGCCGCCAGCAGGTGTGCCAATGTGGTTTTCCCGCTGCCAGGGGGTCCGTAGAACAAGACCGAACCCATTCGGTCGCTCTTAAGCAATCTCCACAGCAGCTTGCCCTCACTCAGAAAATGGGACTGCCCGACGAATTCTTGAAGATTTCGCGGTCGCATCCGCGCTGCCAGTGGCGCCACTCGTTCTCGATTGCGGTTTTCGGCTGCGTCAAACAGAGACATTGTTATTCACCCGTCGGTTTTGGGGCCATTCCAGAATACCGTGCCGGGGGCAATTGCAGCAGGTTGGTCAGAAAGACTCAACCGCGTGCTGCAATAAATGCAATTTAACTCGAGATTACGGGTCGATCCCGACCGCGGTGCTCAGTTCAGTCCCTCAAATAAGGGTGTAGAGAGATATCGCTCGCCAAGGCTGCACATAATCGTTACGATTCGCTTGCCAGCAAATTCGGGTCTCGCTGCAACTTGTGCTGCAGCACACATGTTGGCACCGCTGCTGATTCCGCCCATGATGCCCTCTTCTTTTGCGAGTCGCTGCGCCCAGGCAAACGCGTCTTCATCATCGACCGTGACGACATCGTCAACCAGCGAAGTATCCAGATTGTCGGGGATGAACCCGGCCCCGATACCTTGAATTCGATGCTTTCCAGGTTGCCCGCCACTGATAACAGGTGAGGTCTTGGGCTCCACGGCGATCGCCTTGAATTCCGGGTTTTTACTTTTGAGGTAACGTGAGGTCCCGGTGATCGTCCCGCCGGTACCCACACCGGCAACAATCGCATCGATTTGTCCGCCAGAATCCTCCCAGATTTCAGGTCCGGTCGTCGTTTCGTGGATCGCCGGATTTGCCGGGTTGCTGAATTGTTGCGGCATCCAACCGTTGCCCTCCTGGCCCACAAGCTCCTCGGCTTTCTGCATCGCCCCCGGCATGCCGACCGCCGCTGGAGTCAGCACCAAATTTGCCCCCAATGCTCTCAGCAGTGTCCGCCGTTCCACCGACATCGATTCCGGCATCACCAAGGTGAGCGGATAGCCCTTAGCAGCGCACACAAAAGCCAACGCAATGCCAGTATTACCGCTCGTTGGTTCAATGATATGGGTATCCGGGCCAATCAAACCATCGCGTTCGGCTGCCTCGACCATTGCTACTCCGATGCGATCCTTAACGCTGTTAAGTGGTTGAAAAAATTCACACTTCGCAAATACGGTTGCTGACGTTTCGGGTAACAGATGGTTGATACGAATCATCGGCGTATTACCGATAGCAGCCGCAGCGTCGTCGTAGGTTTTTCCGCGAGGCATGTGTCAAACCTTTTTGATTGTTGATTTTGTTGCTTATTGATGTTTGGATTTCCGGGAGGAAGCAGGTCGTACCGTTTGGGGTTCCACGCTTCTTTGGTCCATTATCATACGCGTGAGCAGACCTCTGTCTAGGCGAACTTTGTCGCAAGTCTACGCCCTCGGCGAACCGCCGCGTATATCGCAGCCAGCAGCGAAAGTGAGCCAGAAAAAAGGGCTAAATTTTTTCCCCGACCGATGCCGTGCTCCATTGTTGAGAATCGGCCGCCACAGCTTCTCGGAGTCGTTCAGGAAAATCAGGAAATGCCGCAAGCACACGCGTCCAATTTGGAATCGACTCACCTCCAGCGGGATCTTCTACGAACGCTGTGCCCGACGTCATGATTTGATCGGCAAAGCCCTCAACGGCAATCTCTTCGGCGTGGCGATCAAATTGCAATCCATTCATCAATGCATCAGCGTGATATTGTCGAATTGCATCTTGGGCAGCACGCAGGAAAGCCGATCGGAGCGTGACAAAGTGACCCTCCGAGAGAACGGTCCCGCGACTGGCAAGCGTGCGGAACATCGAGGTCAAGATATCGGCTGCCATTCGCATGAGACCTTTTGACGGATCGTCGAGTGAAAGATCTTGATGTTTGTGTTCATAATCGGAGGTGATATCGACTTGGCACACCCGTTTAGTTGAAGTGTTGCGGAACACCTCGGCCAGCGTGCCGACTTCAAGTCCCCAATCGCTCGGGATTCGATTGGATCTTGCAAGGCCCGCCGAAACGGCGAATTCACCGGAGAGCGGATAACGAAAGCTAGAAAGATAAGTTAGAAATGGGTCGGGACCCAAAATCGTGATCAAACTGCGGAGCAACGGCCAAACGAGCAAACGCACCGTGCGGCCATGCAACTGTTCAGTACGGCGGGCATAGAACGCTTTGCAAAACTCAAAGTCAAGACTTCGGTGGGCCATCGGTAGGCACAAACGGGCAAGTAGTTCCCGGTTGTAAGTCACAATGTCGCAGTCGTGTAACATGTACGCTTTCAGTGACGGATCTGCCATCAGATAGCCGAATGCCGTCCACACACTTCTGCCTTTGCCTGGAACGGCAAGGTTGAATCCGGTGGCAATCAATTCCTCGTAAAGATTCTGGAGTCTCTCTCCATCAGTCCATAGTACTTCCGCCTTTGCACCCAACGGCAGCAATTTTTCTTTGGCCTCTCGGTAATCGGCGACTTCGGGAGCGATCCCCAAAACGACGATCACATGCTCTATGTAATCGGCACCTTGCAACTCGCGAACAATCTTTTTAAAGGGGGCTGCCCGCATGTCCGCTGCGGTAACTGGAAGAATCAGTCCCAAGCGATAATCAAGTGTCGCCTCCCGAAGCATCGCTTCCAAATGGTCCTGCCCGATCGAGCCAAGATCGTGAAGCGTGGTAATCGGCCCCTGTTGATGAAAGTCAGCCATGTATCTGTCCTTCGATACGACGTCTAATAATTCCGTGAGCCCGACTCTCCCCGAACAAATCGGGGATGCTCACTCAAGGATACCTCAGTGCAGCACCGCCGAGAAGCGGTCAAGGCAACTTGAGTCCCTTAAGCCGGAAAGGGATCCGCCGCGTGGTGAATGCGGTGGGAACGGCGTAGACGAATTGATAGGCAGCCATCGGTTCGGTGGGCTTAAAATGAAAGGCAAATCCAAAGGATTTTGCACCTTCGGCTGTCTGCTCGATGCGGATGGGCGAAATTGCATTACCCGCTTCGTTTTCAAGATAGACAGCATTGCGTTGCATCCAATCTGTTCGATGAGACTCTAGCGCCTTCTCGGCATTTGCAATCGTTACACTAATCTCGATCACCCAATCATCTTTGCCGGGACGAATGCTCTGTAACGTGACCGTTGCACCCCCATTCTTTTTTTGCAGCACTTGTTTTTGCCCCAAATTTTCAAAACGAAATGTTTCCCGCGTGCTTGGCAACAAACACTCCAATTCGCCGCTCAAAGTTGCGATCGATTGAATGTTGCTCTCAGGTAGGCGGAAGGGTAGCACAAAAATTGGCGCGGTACGGTCGACTGCGATCTCACTCTGGCCATTGCCTTTGCGAGCCAGTGCTTGTCCATTTTCGTCGGTAGCGGTGACCGTGTTGCGGAGTAATACCAACTGAATCGGGTTCAGTCGCGGTTCCCATAATGTTTCCACGTGAATCGTCAGTCCGTTGGCGTCGACGTCGCGATAGTTGCGTTCCGAAGCGATTTGTGTCGCTTCGAATCGAAACCCATCGTGATAATCAACGGGCCCTGCGATGGCTCGTCGCGTCAAATCCCGTGCGATGAATGCAATCCCCCGAAGCGGTCGGCCATCTGAATCGACGGCGTAAGGATAGATTTGCATCTGCGATTTTCGCAGAATACGATCGATAGCTTCCCAGAAATTCAGGTCTTTGAAGTCGACACTCACCGGGATTTCAGTTTTTAATTGTCCCCGCACTGCGCGATAGTCTACGATCCGATTTCCCGAAATCAATTCTAGTTGCTTGATCAGGTCTGAGAGCGGCTGTGCCGATGCCTGCATGCTAACGCGACTCCCCGCGACACTCAGCCCCGCTTTTTGTGCCTCCAATTGGCGTTGAATGCGGCGTAGTCGCCGCGTGGCCTCAACCGGTAGCTGCGTTTCACCATGCGGAAGCAGCGGGATTATTGCCGGACCAAGTTCAAGTAACTGCTGTTCAGCCTGATCACGTTTTGTCAGGCGATCCGCCGACAACTGCCGGGTTAGGGTGCGTACACGCGACTGAAGTGCTTCTTTTTCTACCGCGACAACGTCCGCTGTGATCAGCAGCAGGCCAATCAATGCGTATCGAACAACTTGCATGGTGTGTCTCGTGGATTGTGTGGCGGAATTGATCCTCACCAATAATCGCTATTTTAAGCCCCGCCGCGGTACGTTGCCAGATTATCCCTATGCTCACTTATGGCAAGCCCTGGAGGCCACGCGACCTAACGACTATTTTTTAAGCTTGCAAGAAACTGGACCAGATCAATCAGCTCTCTCACGGTCAATTTTTTTTCAATTCCATCCGGCATGAGTGAGAGCGGTAGTTTGCGAAAACTCTCTATCTCGGCGTGTGAAAATGAACGGACAATGCCCTCGGCATCCTTGAGCGTTGTCCCGGTCGTATCGCGACTGAGAAGAATTCCCTTCTCAATTTTTCCATCGACCGTTACCACCTCATGATTTTCATAATTGTGGCTGATTGCCGCGCTCGGATCGAGGATCGACGTGTAAAGCACTTCCTTCGAGAGTTTGCTGCCAATCTCTGTAAGGTCGGGACCAATCTGTTTTCCCTCCCGATCCACCTGGTGGCATCCAGCGCACTGTGCCTTGGAAAAAAAAAGGGTCCGGCCGTGCTCAGGATCGCCACTTCGGCCGACAAGGTCTTTCAATGGCGGCAGCGGATTCCCACCTGAAGTTTTCGGACGAGGAAGGTGTCGCGTGGCAATTTTGCGGTGCGCCGCAATTTCTGAACTATGTAACAGGTTGCCGACCGTAAACGCGAGTTGCGGCGGAAGATTTCCTGAAGCGACCCATTCGGCAAGAAACTGTTCGCCCTCGGGCTGATCAGAAAGGGCAGTCGCGATTGCATTTAACGTTTCTACCGGTAAGACGCCCTTTTTAAGCGTCTCTACAAAATAAGCTTGCGTGTCGGCATCGCCGACACTTGCCAGCCCACGAACAGCTGCAACAGCTCTATCGGTATCAGCATGTCGCGTTGTCTGCTCAAGCAATTCGCGTTTGTCGAATTGCACCAGCGTTTCGGCGGCCCACGTTCCCGGAGTGGTCCCGGGTCTGGAAAGCACGATCGCCAGCAGTTCGTTGCTCCGATCCTTCAACTTGAACTGCCGGACAAGTTGAAAATAGCGGGTCGTTCCCTGATTCGCACGCAGATAACGATCGAGTTTTTCTATGAGATCGGGCCGGCCTCGGAGATTGAAGTCCGGCAATCGAAGGAGGGTTTCAGCGACCGAGCGATCCGCGAGTGAAACTCGTGCATCCGGTCGTTCCGCACTCATAAGCGAACCGCTAATCAAAAGCATCAAAAAAGCGCAAACTGATCTTAAATGTCGCTTCAAAATACGCTGCAGCCGCATTGCCGAAGGAATAATCATTATTGCAGCAGACTTTGCAAAGCCTGCTTTTTCAATTCGGGGTTTTCCGTGTGAAAATCGAATGCGCGAAAATACCGTGGATGTTCCTCCGGCCCTGTTGTTTTGATCAACTCGGCCAACAGCGGCAATGCTGCTGCCGCGCGGCTTCGCCAGATGATGTCTCTACCGGCAGGTAAACGCCAATCGTCTCCCACTTTTTCCAGCCAAGCATCAAAGCACCGATTCCACTGCCCGTCCGCGGCAATGCCGAGGGCCTCTAGATACCACCGATCCTTTCCATCGTGCCTCAGAGCCAGTGAGGCCCATAGATCCGCTGCCGCCGGATCAGGATGGTGTCGTAAAGCCAGTAGGCACTCCCGACGAACCTGGGGACTAGGATCCCCAAGTCGATCCCGGATGATCGGCAGCACATCTCTCTGATCACGGCGTGCTGTCCGAATCGCAGTGGCACGGATTTCGGGATTTTCATCATTCAGTGCTTCGGCGAGCGCTTGCTCACCGATCTGCGGAATAGTGGTCAGGAGCCAAAGTGCCCGCGCTCGGAACCTCTGATTTTCATCCTGCCACAGCATTTTCAATGCAGGAGCGGCGGCCTTACCGAATTCTACAAGCCGTTGGTAGGCCATAAATCGCACTGCATTATTCGGATTTTTAAGCGCTTCGACCGCACCCTCCGGTGTGCTGAAATCGAAGACAGGCACTGAATATCCGCTTTCTGTTTGAGCTGTTTTTCTCCGAGGCACGATGCGGAAAATGCGTCCGCTATTCAAATCGGCGGCCTGATGTCCACCGACACCCGGATCCTGCCAATCGGCCACTAACAGTGAACCATCGGGGGCCACCGCCACGTCAGACGGTCGAAAGGCTGGATCACGCTCACCGCGGATCAGATCGACAATATCAGCCTCGTAACCGGCGCCGCTCGATTTGACCGGATAGGCCCGCACGACGCGTGGACCGGCATCGCAGTGAATCATCTGATCCTGAAAAATCGATGGCAGTAGCCGCCCCTCGTAAACCGTGATTCCCGTTGGTGAACCCGCGCCGGTGTGGAGTAAGTTCGGCACCACGCCCGGGTCATTTTGATGCCAGTGTTTTCTTTGCGGATTCTCACTCCGATTTGTCCGCACAATGTGCCAACCAGCGCCTGTCTTCTCTTCACGATAACCGTAGTTGCCAAATTCCATCACATAATTGATCCTGACACCATAATTACCGTCATCATCATTGTCCGATTGCCAGAGTGTGCCGAAGCTATCGGGAACCACCATCCAATTGTTGCGGAAATTCCAGCCGAGGGTTTCTAGCCGAGAGCCATCGAGATTGCAGCGGAAGACCATGCCCTGTTGATAGGGCTTGCGTTGATCGACTACGCGATTTCCTGCCTGATCGATGCAGACGTTCCCGGTTGGATCTTTGAGTTGCATGCCGGCGTTACCGAAATTGAAGTAAAGCCGACCGTCAGGTCCGAAATAAAAAGCGTGGATCCCGTGATCGTGTTGCCAACCGCCGATACCGGTGAAAAGCACTTCCTTTTGATCCGCCTTATCGTCTCGGTCGGTGTCGGTGAGGACGAAAACATTTTCACCGGCCGAGACGACAACGCGGTTATCCAGAACGCAAACTCCGTGCGGGGAATTAATATCGGTTCCCTGATAAAAGACTTTTTGTAGATCGGCCTCTCCGTCGTGGTCCGTGTCTTCAAGAATCAAGATTCGATCACCCGCTTCGCGACTTTTTCGTTTGCCGCGATAGTTCATCACCTCGCAAACCCAAACCCTGCCTCTATGATCAATGTCGATATTCGCAGGACTTGCAAGCAAAGGACTTGAGGCGAAGAGCGCAACATCCAGATCAGGATGCACGTCGAGGCCCTCCGTCTCTGGGGGTGGTTTTTTGGATCGGGGCACCGCTTGGGCACCCTGATCTACTTCCGGTTCGGCCGGTTTGGGAAGCAGGCCGCGGAGGTCTTCCTCGCTGAGTGAGTCAGACGAGACCCCATCAGTCGGGACCTCTGCTCCCGCGGTCCAGGTGATTGCGTTGAGGATCAGTTTTCGGACGTTTTCGTCGCCCCAATTCTGGTGAAAGTGTCCGCCAGTGTATCCGAAGCCCCGTCCGCGCCCCGCCTGTTCCGAGGCCCACGCGATGTGTTGCTTTTCCCCACGAGCAATTGCCGCTCGCACGTGCGGGTTGCCAGTGTGCGGCCCGTCCCCACCGCGGTCGAGCGTCTCGGTTGGAGGCAGATCACTGAGGATCGGAGTGATCCCGTCCAGATCATCGCGAAAGCGCATGTGGTAATAAAATTCGTCTCGGATGCCAAAGGGAGGCACGCCCCGGGTGATCGGATGCTCTGGAAGGGATTTAAAATCTGCAGTCCACACCGGGTTTACCGACCAGTGCGTCTCAAAGTGTCCTCCCGTCCAATCTAGAAATCGATCGCCTGCTTCGCCCTTCGGCACCTCGACGCCGTAGTGCATGCAAACAATACCCACGCCCTTTTTGTGAAGGGCATCTACTTGCTCAAGATGGGGGATCACCGGATGGCGGGGCCCGCCATCGGCATAAAGTATGATCGTATCGGCGTTATCCAGTGCCGATGGATCTTCAGGCCAACCGTCACGATACACGACCGCCTGCATTCCAGGCATGTTTTCGTTAAGGGCCGCTGCCAACAAAGTACAACCGGCGTTGTGCTCGTGTGTGCCCCGAGAATGTGAATCAGTTCCCGCGATAAAAACCGCCTTTTTCTTTCCGGCCAGCGGAAGCCGCTTAAGGCGAATATCTTTGAACTGCACCTCCATCGGAGGACCCTGGTGGAGCTGCAATGCTAAGATTCCATTCTTGCGCCCATAATCGTCGATAATTTCAGACATGATGACCCCGTTTATTTTGTGGGTCATGCGATTGCCTGAGGCAATGATTTCATATTCATTCCAACCTTTTTTATCGATGGCTCGCTGTAGCTCTGCGGTGTCGCCAAAAGTGCCGATCGGAACCGATTTTCCATCCTCTCCAACCCGAGTTTTAAGGCCCCGTCGCGCAAGGGTGCCGCGCCCACGTTCTTCATAGTGGGCACCGGACCAGGTGTCACCGGCTTCGAAATCGGCCTGATGGCCCGAGACGACGTGGTTGCCCAAGTCAGCCGACCGATATTGAATTCCCGAGTTCCCATCCGCGATCCTGTATTTTAGCTTGAGGACGAAGTCGTCGACCTCGCCCTGCGTCCAAATTAGGAAGGTGTTGCTCTTGGTCGGGGTTTCAGCGGTTGTACGTCCCGTGATGGCACCATCCTCGACGCTCCAAAATTTTTCGTTCCCGCTCCAGCCGGTCAGGTCACGACCATTGAATAGAGAGCGGAAATCGGCGTCATCGCCCGCCGGACATGAACTCGAGACCCAGAGGATCAAAAATGAAAAAGCGGTTACGCGAACGAGCATACGATTCCTTTCTCTCAACAATGGTTAAAGGCCGTCAACGGATGGGTGACTCGCAGTGTACAGTAAGTCTTTCCGAGTAACTTCAGGCGTCCGAATTGCATGTCACTTCATCTATACGCAAATTATAGGCGAAAACACCCATCTTTTCGCCCCGCCCAGGGGCCACAGCAAAATGCTATCATTTCTAGAGTTGCAAGCGGCCGGAGGGCAACACTATTTTTGTAAACCGCAGCGAGCAGATTACCGAAGTAAGCAAGGATTCTTTCACCTTTCGAAGCGGACTTTCGGATGCAAAAATCAATTTCGTTTTCAATCGCCCTTGTCGCAGTGATGTTGTTGAACTCTGGTTGCACAAAGCAGCAAGCCGTGCCGTCCTATGATCCGGCCGCTCTGGCTGAGGCGAGGGAAAAGTTCTTGCTCGATCAGGAACCGGTTGGAGTCCAAGGCGTACTCGACGTACAGGAAGAATATGTCAAGCCGCACGACGTGGTTTTGGTCGGTCAAATTGGCGGAGTTGCCAATCCCTGGTCGCCCGGTAAGGCAGCTTTTATCCTTGCCGATCCGATCACGGTTTCTGAATTTTCAGAGACCGGCACTGAGCACATCTGCGATGATCCAGGTTGTAAATTTTGCCAGCGGCAAAAAATCAACAAGTTAAAGGAGGGGTTGGCAGCAGTCGAATTCCTGGCGACTGACGGCACAGTGGTGCCGATTGATGCTCGTCAGCTGTTTTCGGTCTCTGATCGCCAGATGGTTGTTGTAAGGGGCAAAGTCAAAGTCAACGATCTAGGTTGCCTGGTCGTCGCGGCCGACGGGCTTTATGTCCGACGGTGAGCTAGGAGCCGAGTCGAGTCCAGAACATTTTTGACAGATTCTGTAGAAAGGTTTTAGTAATGTTTTTTCCAGTTCGCGTATTGGCTCTGCTTCTCTTTGCCGCGTTGAGTTTTTCTGCTTTGACTGTTGAGGCTGCGGATGCCCCCTACACGTGGATTTTTGTCGAAGATATGCACTGCAGTAATTGCGCAAAAAAAATTGCCAGAAAACTCTACAATGTAAGTGGCGTTGTAAAAGTTCAGGCGAACGTGCCAAAAGACTATGCGGTCGTAACGCCTCAGGAAGGAACGCAACTCTCGCCACGCGCACTGTGGGAGGCGGTAGAGCAGGCCAAATTTAAGCCGGTTAAATTGCAGGGGCCAAACGGCATTTTCACCAAGAAGCCGGAAAAATAGTGTAAGACCCCAACAGCTCTCGCAGATTTCACGCTGTCATCACGCTGCCACAAAGCACGCTCCTGGCCTAATGGTCAAAGCTGTGTTACGCTGCCACCACTGTACTCGGTCACTTTAGTTGTGGTATTTGGCTCTTTAGTGACCGGCACATTCTTGGCACGCAATTTCAAAGGAAGGTGGTGGTGCGGATGCTCGCTTCTTATTTTCATACGGCAGTCCTGCCGGCGTTTATGAGCACAGTCATATTGGGAAGTCTGTTTGTGGGAGATTTACAAGCGGCCGAACCGGGACCGGCCGATGCTGATGCACCGAAAGAATTTACCGCTACTCCCTCAGGCCTAAAGTACAAGATTCTTCGCAAGGGAAATGGTGAAAAACCGCAAGCGAGTGACACAGTGAAGGTCAACTATCGCGGTTGGCTGGATAATGGAAAAGAGTTTGATAGCTCCTACAAACGGGGTGAGCCGATCAGTTTTCCGCTTAACCGCGTGATTCCCGGATGGACCGAAGGCATGCAATTGGTCAGCAAAGGCGGCATGATCGAATTAGAGATTCCCGCTAAACTAGGCTACGGTAGTCGCGGCGCGGGCGGAGCGATTCCGCCGAACGCTCGTTTGCACTTTTTGGTTGAGCTGATCGATATCCAGTGAGCGCTGGCTGGTTGCAATCGGCGATCGTTCTGCGCGAAACGCATAATTTAACCAGCCAATTGACGGATTAGCTGCTTCACTCGAGTGTACGGTGACTCTCCGTTATGAGGAGTGACCGTCTCGACGAGTTGACCCTGTTGGTCGTAGACCAAAATGGCGGGAATGCCAGCCAGTTTCAATGCGCGATAAACTTGATCGGCATCGTCGGTCATCAAGATGTTGTCGAAGGTTGCTTTTTGTTGCTCAAGAAATGATAGGACTCTGGGCACTAGGCGGTCGATAGATTCGAGCCCTTGATTATCTATATTCAGGCTCATGCAAACGACCCCCTGCCTATCCTCCTCCTGGTTCAGCTCGACCAGGTGGTGGAAGTCTCGCATGCATGGCGGGCAGTAAGTCGCCCAGATGTCTACAACGACGATCTTACCGCGATGCTTGGCGATAAATTTTCCAAACTGCGAGAGGTTCATTGGCTGCAGATCGACCTGGCCCGATTTACGTACACCGCGGGCCGTATCCTGATCGGTTGCTCGGGAGCCACAGCCACCGGTGGCTGTAAGAAGCGTTGCTAGAAGTGCAACAGATGCAAATGCATAAAAGACCGCCCCGCATCGCACGGGACGGTCTTTGTTGCTGCGTTGGCAATCTTTGGACAACTGGACGGACCGGCTGCTTAAAGAGTTACGCGCTTTCATCGGTCGTTGCACTGCTCGCCTAGTTATTGAGGATCTTCTTGGTCCCGGCAACAACCGAAGCAATTCCTTTGCCGTCCACTTTTCCTTGGCCGAAAGATTGATTGTCTTTAACCTTGCCGTTGACATATGTCATGACAGTCACGTCGGCATCAGGCGATATGGCAAATCCTTCTGGTCCATTCGGTAAGTCTTTGGCTACGCAGATGGCGACGTTTTTAAATTCATGTTTTTTGGCAAACGCCTTGGCTGATTTTGCGGCTTTGTCAGCGTCTTTGCCGATGATGTTGACGAACGAGGCCATTTTTTTGTCGGAATTTGCAGCGACTGTCTCATCAATTTCTTGCACGAGTTTTGCAAGGTTCTCATCGGTGCTGCGGGCGAAAACCATGACCACCGGTTTGTTTCCCAGATAACAGCGATAGCAACCGGTCCAGCCGTCGGGTTTACCATCGTCTTGGGCACCGCCAGCCTTGGTAACATGGAACGCTGGCACGTAGTCACCTTCTTGAAGACCACTTTTGATCTCTTCTGCGACGACCATTCCCGCGATGAGGCCGGTCACCAGAAATAGGGCGAATACAAATTGGATTTTTTTCATCGTTTGCATCAATGCGTCTCCTCAATCATGCACAAGTTAGTGAGCCGGTGTGTGTAACACATCGCTCGAATGCTCATAAATCTACCGTGGGTAGAACTTAGCCATCTGGCCTAATTATATCGATGCGGTGCACCTGAATAAAAGGTCGAGGGAAAAAGAATCGCGTGGTGGGTTGGAAAAAACATCTGGACTTTGGCATACGCGGCCCTCTTGGCGACCAAGATAGTACCGCCACGCTATAAAATTCAGTATAATTCGGTCATTGAACCTATAAATCTGGATCAGATCACAGGACGAGGAGAACGATGGTTCTAGAACAGTGGGTGCTATTGGCCGCGGATGCTGAAGGAGCTGAATCAAAAAATGCGATCATGGTTGTGGTCGTTGCTCTCGTGGCACTTATCGCGCTGGTGAGCATTATCGTCCTGATGCTCTACGGCAAACTATGGTTCCGCGCGTACATGTCGGGTGCTCATGTAAAAATGGTCAATTTAATCGGCATGACTTTCCGTCAGGTTACACCGCGGGTCATCGTCGAGGCAAAAATTATGGCGGTGCAGGCGGGCCTAGGAACAGGCGATTCCCGATCGGGTATCAGCACTGACCGGCTTGAAGCACACTATCTGGCACGTGGTAATGTGCCGAATGTGATAAGTGCGATAATCGCTGCTCACCGCGCTGGTATGGATCTTGACTTCGATCGTGCTGCAGCAATTGATTTGGCAGGGCGTGATGTATTGGATGCGGTGCGGACCAGCGTGTATCCTAAGGTAATCGATTGCCCCGACCCGCAGAAATCTCGTAAACCGACGCTCAGTGCAATTGCCCGCAACGGGGTTGAACTGCGAATTCGCGCTCGGGTAACGGTAAGAACCAATCTGGCACAATTGATCGGCGGGGCGACAGAGGATACGGTGGTCGCACGGGTGGGTGAAGGCATTATCACTTCCATCGGATCCGCCGATAGCCATTTGGATGTGCTCGAAAATCCGGATCGAATTTCCAAGGCGGTATTGGCTCGGGGACTCGACGCTCAAACGGCGTTCGAGATTGTATCGATCGATATTGCCGACATTGATGTTGGAGAAAATATCGGTGCGCGTCTGCAAGCCGATCAGGCAGAGGCCGATACGAGGGTTGCACAGGCAACGGCAGAGCGACGGCGGGCAGAGGCAGTTGCCCAAGAACAGGCGATGAAGGCCCTAATTGCGGAGAATCGTGCTCAAGTGGTGTTAGCCGAGGCGGAGGTGCCCCGAGCAATGGCCAGTGCATTTCGTGAGGGCAATTTCCACGCGCAGCCTTAAACGTCGCAATGCCATGCTTGAATTCATCGCGCCTGACGACGTCTCATAAAAACTACCTGCTCACACTCCGTGCCAGCTAACTAATCTACTCGTCAAAAAGATCGTCAAACGGATCCTCAGAATCATCTTCCTGAGGAGGCTGTGTTTCGATCGGAAGATCTTTTTCGGACTCTTCGGTCGGTTCGGTGGTGAAAATGTCACCATCATCGGGTGGTGCTGGGTCCTCCGCGTTTTCCTGATCGGTCTCAAGCAACGCGTCATCGTTGGCTTTCTCTGGCGTTGGTAAATCCTTCATCGCTCCCTCTGCTGGTTCGGCCGCTCGTGGCGTTCCCGGTCGTATCTGCTCCGGCACTGCGTTCCTCTCCCGAAGCATGTTTTGGTTACGTAAGTGACGCTCACGCCGAGCGTTAATCCGTGCTCTCTCGAGTCGATAGCGATCGGGTCCCTGTACAGTGAATAACGATTGATCGACGAGTTTGGTGAGATTGCCGTCCCCGACCTCCCGCTTTGCTGCCTGATCAAAGTCGCTGGCAGCTTGTTCGGGTCGACCCATTTGCAAGTACGCTAATCCACGAAAATAGCGTGTACGGGGGTCCCTATTTCCAATGTCAATCGCCTCGGACAGCCAACGGTGTGCCTCGACATAGTCACCGCGCTTATAAGCGTGAACACCATTACCATAGAGTCGATCAAGAATTTCATCTTCCTGAGCCAGCAGTGGGGTCCCGCTCACGACCCAAATAATCGATCCGGTCAACAGGAAGAAGAGATATGATTTCCAGAAATCAAGCAGCTTGCGCAACATCGTCGTCGACTCCCTTGGCATTGTCGGGGTGGGTGGCAGGTTGGCGAATGCTCAAACCTTAACATTCACTGTAGTTAAAGATTTCGCACGATGGCAAAAAAACCGGTGAATAAAGAATTTGTCGACCGAACCAGGATCGGGCCACACGAGGTCACCGAGCGAAAGTCGCAAATATTTGCTGCGCGTAAGTCATATTCTCACAGTGTTTTACGCCTATCACAACGGTTGATGCGACGATGCCGTTTTGCGACTAACCTTTTGAATGAGCCGCTGTTCAATGAGCCCAAAAATCTGTCTCGCCACCGATTCTTTTAAACCCTGAAAGGATCCAAGTGATTTTCCGGACGGCTCTAATACTTCCACCGCATTAGTGGGGGCGTGCATCGCATTCACGCCGTTGAGAATCATCAGGTCGCAGCTTTTCTTTTCTAGTTTAACCAAAGCTCTTAACCTGGGATCCTCCGTCTCCAGGGCAAACCCAACGACCCAGCGATTCTCTTTGTGTTTTCCTAATCGAGCGACGATATCCTCGGTCTCGATCAGATGCATTTGCAAAGGATCTCCCGTTTTTACAATTTTATGCGGCGCAATTTTCTCGGGCCGATAATCGCATGGAGCAGCGACACCGATCATGCCATCACATTGAGGGAACAGCTCGACACATTTCTGAAGCATTTCCTCCGTTGAAATGACCGAGTGGATTTCAGCCGATTCGGGGTATGTAATCTGTACCGGCCCAGTGACGATCACCACCTGATGTCCCCTTGCAACCGCTGCTGCAGCGAGCGAGGCTCCCATGCGACCGCTCGATGCGTTCGTTAAATACCGCACCGGATCGAGATATTGCCGCGTCGGGCCTGAAGTGATCAAAATCCGTGCCATACCGTGAATCTCAACTGCTACATATCAGCCGAGCTGCTTCTGAATAGCAGCAAAAATTTTTTCCGGTTCCGCCATGCGACCGGTCCCCACCTGTCGACAACTCAGCCAGCCCTCCTGCGGATCGATGCAGTGGAATCCATCCTTTTTTAACTGTGCAAGATTTCGTTGCACCGCTGGTTTTTCCCACATCGCCGCATTCATTGCCGGAGCAATCAAAATCGGACAAGTGCAGCAAAGTGCCACCGCGCTGAGCAGTTCATCTGCCGACCCACCAGCCAGTTTTGCGAGGCAATCCGCACTCGCCGGTGCGATGCAAAACACTTCCGCCCGTTGGGCTAATTCGATATGTGCACCGAGTGGATAATGACGGGAGGCAAACGTGCGGGTTGCAACCGGCTTGCCAGTGAGAGCGGCAAATGTCTGGGGCCCCACAAATTTGGTTGCCGCAGGGGTCATCACCACTGTGACTGACGATTCGGCCTGGACCAGTTGGCTTACAAGTGATGCTGATTTGTATGCGGCGATTCCGCCTGTGACGCCAATGAGAATTTCCCGGTTTTGCATCGGTATGCCACCTGCGAGTCACCAGGACAGAGTCGCTAGAGACTTTCTAGATCCAGTTCTGGAGGGCCACCAGCTGGCTCTTGCTCTTCGGCAATGCGTACATTGGAAGCCTCATCGAGAAAAATTTTATCCTGAAGTATTTCCTGGACCACGATTTCCATCTTGTCGCCAGTCTTCACATCGACCAGGGGACGACTGCCCCCATTGAGCGCAACCAGACGTTTCTGAATCAGTGTGGAAAGCTTGAATCGCCCACCCACCTTGTTGACGATTTCTTCCTCTCGCAGTGCATCCAGCATAGAAAGCAAACTCCGGAATATGAGATAAAGGGGATGTTTAGTGTGGCAGTTTACGTGTGCTGCCAAGGCCTCGAAAGGCTCGTTATTTCGTTATGGTGAATCAACAGAGTCCGAATCGTACCGGTCAAGGATCCGACAGAGATCAACGACCGCAGTATCAATCTCGTTATTTACAACCACGTGCCGATAAATGGAAACTGACTCCATCTCTTTACGGGCGACCTCAAGGCGCCGCTCAATCTGCGCCTCCGTCTCCGTACCCCGTGCCCTCAGGCGTTCTCCAAGTTGCTCGAGATTTCCAGGCCTGACAAAGATCGTAATTGCATCAGGATAATGGTCCAAAACCGCTCGAGTGCCTTCGACATCGATCTCTAAGACTACCCAATCCCCGCCCGTGAGCCTAGGGGCGACCTCGCTTTTAAGGGTGCCGTACCAGTCACCACCCCCGAAAACCTCAAAGCATTCTATAAAATCACCCCGTGCGCGTTTCTCCTGAAATGTGTCATATGAGAGATAGTGATAGTCTTCTCCTTCGATCTCTCCAGGCCTGGGTGCGCGAGTCGTTGCCGAGACGCTCCACCTCAGCGGCAGTTGGCTGTTGCGAAATACTCTCGCCAATACGGTCGATTTTCCGGCACCTGACGGCCCGGAAATTATCACCAGTTTGCCGGACTGATCGTTTTCTAATTCGTCTGAGATTGTCATACTTTGTTTGTTCACTAGCTAACGATCATGATTTATTCAAGATTCTGCACCATTTCCCGAATGCGTTCGATCGCTGCTTTGATTTCAATGACGAACTTTGAAATTTCCGTGTCGTTCGCCTTGGAGCCGATCGTGTTCGTCTCGCGAAACATTTCCTGAGATACAAATTCCAAGCGTCGCCCGGCGGAATCTGTCGCATCCATCGTTTCGCAGAATTGTTGAAGATGACTATGGAGACGAACCGTCTCCTCCGAGATATCGCTTCGCTCCGCGAACAGAGCCACCTCACGAGCCACATCACCTGCATCAATACTGGTGCCGAACGATTCAAGAATTTTTGTAACTCGATCACGAAGGCGCACCGTGTAAGCGCTGATTACTTGAGGGATGCGTTGCTCAATTTGTGTGAGTTGGCTCTTGATAGTGTTTATATTTTCGAGCATGTCGTTGCCCATCGTCTGACCCTCCACTGAGCGCATATCATTCAAATTTCTCATTGCGGTCTCAAGAGCCTGCTCTGCCAGCGGTCCTAGCTCGTCGCGGTTAACTTCTGGCGTAGCCTCCTCCACAACCCCGGGAAGGTTCAAAAGTGATCCAAGGGTAAGATGGCCATCCATGGGATGCTGGCGATGAAAATCCTGTAACGCTTCTCGATAGGCGTTGAGCGTTGCAGTATTGATTTGAAATGCATTACGCTGATCTTCTGTAACAAGCGTCAATTGCACGTGAATGGTGCCCCGTTTGATATGCCGTCGCACAATTTTTTCGACCCAAGTTTCATCTTTTCCGACCCGATCATTCGAGCGAAAATTGATTTTGAGGTAGCGGTTATTCACTGCACGTACCTCGGCAAGCACTGATAATGAAGTGCCGATTGCCTCCGCCTCGCCGTAACCGGTCATACTCAAGAGCACGCGATTGTCCCTGCTTGGGTTAAGCGATAAGGGTCCGGAACTGCCGAGGTAGCAAGGGGTAGAGGCTACTGGCCACCGGAGTCGGGTACCGCAGGTGTTGCTTCCTCACGATCGGTTTCCCCTGTTTTCGGAGCCGATGTTGTCGAAGTCGACGAAGCCGGTGCTGTGGTGGCCGCGTTTGATTCCGCACCGGGCGCGTCCGAGGGTGTGCTCCCGGTAGCCGCTGCATCCTGATCCTGTTTCTGTCCGGTAAGGCTGCTCGATTGTCCCGATTCGGTTTGCGCCGCTCCACCGAGCGTGGAAGAGAAATCAGGTTCTATGCTTCCGGTCATCAAGCGAACGGCAATCACGCAGAACACAATCCAGAAAAAGGCAGTCCACATCGTTATTTTTGTAAATGTATCACCCGCTTTTGCTCCGAAGGCACTCTGTCCTCCAGCACCCCCAAGCGCGCCTGCTAGTCCACCGCCACGGCCGCGTTGCACGAGCACTAACAAGATTAAAAAAAGGGCAAACCCAATAAGCGTGATAACGATAAAAAACTCTTTCATTCCTTATGTTCCGTATTTCGTGAGGCAATCAATTTCATTGACATCCACTTTGCCCATTCGCTTACGTTGCGGGGGCAGCAGCGACGATTCCCAAAAAGTCTTCCGCCTTCAAACTTGCTCCACCAACCAGGGCCCCATCCACATCAGGAAGTGATAACAGTTCTCCTGCGTTGCTAGGCTTGACGCTGCCACCGTACTGAATCCGCACCTTGCCAGCTACTGCCGGATTGTAGCATGCTTCAATCATCATGCGAAGATCGGCATGGACGCTCTGAGCTTGCTGCGAAGTTGCCACCTTTCCCGTTCCAATCGCCCAGACAGGTTCGTAGGCAATCACAATTTCTTCCATTTGCGCTGCGGAAACATCCTTGAGAGAACCCTCCATCTGACGTCTTACAACCGCTTGAGTTTTTCCAGCCTCACGCTCCTCGAGCAGCTCACCTACGCACAGAATTGGTTTCAGCCCAAGGGCAAGTGCGGCATGTACCTTTTTATTGATTACCGGATCGGTTTCTCCGAGGATATGACGCCTTTCGCTGTGGCCAAGTATCACGTGATGGCAACCCATGTCCCCGAGCATCGCTCCACTGATTTCACCCGTGAACGCCCCTTCTTTTTCAAAGTACATATCCTGGGCGCCAAGCGAGATTGACGTGCCATTCAAAACCGTCGAAACCGCGTCGAGGTAAACGAAGGGGGGGCAGATGGCGAGATCTACTTTTTTTTCGGTGGAAAATTCGCCCTTCAGGTCAGTTGCGAGGGCAATGGCCTGCGCGCGATTGAGATTCATTTTCCAGTTACCCGCAATCAATGTTTTTCGCATGCTGCTCACTTGTCAGATTTTTCTATGATGGATTTTGCTGCATCAGGTTTGAAAGCTCTCGCAGCTGTTTCGCCAACGCGGCATACTGCAAAGGAAGAAGCGCTTGGGGGCCATCGGATAGTGCTTCTGCAGGTGCATGGTGCACCTCTATATGGACCCCATCCGCGCCGGCGGCAACGCCCGCCAAAGCGCAACTGGGGATGATGTCGGGACGACCCGTAGCGTGGCTCGGGTCCACGATCACGGGAAGGTGCGACATGGTCTTCAGGGTTGGGACGGCGGCCACATCGAATAAATTGCGAGTTTCCGTATCAAACCCTTTTACGCCCCGCTCACAGAGAATCACATTCGGATTGCCCTGCGAAAGAATATACTCGGCCGACATTAGTAGATCCTTCAACGTAGCGCTCATTCCACGTTTTAATAACACCGGTTTTTGTGTTCGACCTACCTCAGTTAGTAGAACAAAGTTTTGCATGTTTCGCGCGCCGATTTGAAACATGTCGGCGTATCGATCAATCATTTCGACATGCCGCGGATCAAGCACCTCGGTTACCACCGGCATGCCATGCCGCTTGCCCGTGTCCTCAAGAATTTTCAAACCCTCCTCTGCAAGGCCTTGAAACGCATAGGGACTCGTTCGCGGTTTGAACGCGCCACCACGTAACACATTTGCCCCGGCTTCGGCGACCGCTCTGCCGATGGCATCCATCTGCTCTGCGCTTTCCACCGCGCAGGGGCCGGCGATCATGCCTAGGTGACCACCGCCAAACTTGGCATCTCCCACCCTTATAATGCTCGGTAAGGGATGGGCCTCGGAACTTGCCAACTTGAACGACGGGAGTACCGGAACCACCTGTGCAACCCCCGGAATGGCCTCGAACGGGGCGGCTGCGATTTTTTGCTCGTCTCCGATAACACCGATTACCGTACGATAGGTTCCCCTGCTGAGGTGAGCTTGCAGCCCGAGCGACTCGATACGGTGAATGACATCATCGATCTGCGCGTCCGTTGCTTGAGAGCCGAGAATGATAATCACGGGACGCCTATGGTGACCTGAAATGAGTAACGCACGGGTAATACCAGATAAAAATATACTGTTTCATGTCACTCTGCGTTATGGGGTAGGACGCGTCTGCCATCTGTGATCAATTCGACCCGTGCAAATCCTCAGCGCTGGGCTTTTTATCAGGAAATGGGTGCGCTGGCGGCATAGGATCCCAGGATGTCGAGTCGCAGTGATTTTTTCCCGAGCGAAGCGATTGCCCGCTTTACTTTTACGTCCTGCTGATGGCCCTGCAGCTCGATAAAAAAGAGATAATCGCCGCCGGAATCCGGAATCGGGAATGACTCAATCCAACTCAAATTCACTTTGCTCCGTTTGAAGATGGACATCGCATCTGCGAGCGTTCCGGGTCGATGCTCAAGTTGAAACATGATCGCCGTTTTATCTTTTCCGCTACGCGGGGGCGATTCATGGCTGATCACGGCAAAACGAGTCAAATTTTCCTCGTTATCCTCGATGTTAGTTGCAATTGCATCAAGACCGTATTGAATACCGGCCTGAATACTCGCGATTGCAGCGGCGCCCGGTTTGTCGCTTGCAACTTGTGCTGCCGTGGAGGTGCTGGTGACCTCAACGGTGCGAGCGAGCGGCAGGTGGGTTGCCAGCCATCGACGACATTGAGAAAGTGCCTGAGGCCGACTGTAAACCTCTTTGACGTCACCACGGTTTCCATGCCCCAATAGATTGTGGTGAATTTGTAACTGGACCTCTGCACTGATTTTCACGGGGTAACGGATAAAGTTATCGAGCGTGTCGGCAATGCGTCCATCGGTCGAGTTTTCAACCGGGACCAATCCGTAGTCTGCCAACCCTTCGTGGACTTCTTCAAATACAGAACCGATCGTCCCGACCGGTAAAAATTCCACGGTTTGCCCGAAACGGTGAATGGCAGCCAGATGGCTATAACTGTAGAGCGGCCCCAGAAATGCGACCCGCAACATTTTCTCGATCGCCCGCGATCCGCTGATAATCTCGCGGAAGATCGCGCGAATGCATTGCTCTGATAGGGGACCCTGGGAAACTTCCACTGCGCTTGAAAGTACTTCTTCCTCACGGCCGGGTGCGTAAACCACACTCCCGGATGCGTCTTTGATTTTTCCGATCGAGTGCGCAAGTTCTGCCCGCTCATTAATCCGCTCCACAATTTCGCCGTCAAGGCGATCGATACGTCGACGCAGCGAAGTGAGCGACGGAGGCTTCTTTGCAGCCTTGGGGCGGCCGGGCCGCTTCTTTTTCTGAGCCGGTTTTTTGGCGGTCTTACGTTTGGCCATACGCCGCACCCTCGTCTCAACAAAGCCGCGCGTGCGGCGAGAAAACACCATGCAGAAAAGCTTTGCTCACTTGTAGTTGGAGCAATTTGGACTGTCAAGAAACTGCCAAATAGGCAGAGTGGTGCATGCGAGCCATATCACCGTGTCAAAGTGGCAGATTGATTTGCTCCGCCAATTCAGTTTGCCTGAACAGAAAAGGCTTAAGTTGTTTCAAAGCATTTGCTTATGACGATATATGACCAGCTGGCACACGGTTTGCAATATTGGAAACAGCGGTCGGTCTGGTTCGTCCGTGGGTCCCTCCTCGCATGTTGAGCGGGTCGCTGGGGCAGTGCGATGAGGATGAGAAAGGAAGCAGAAAGGAACACGAGCATGGCTCAAGGTGAAAAAATAATTGGAATTGATCTCGGTACCACCAACTCGGTCGTCGCTGTGATGGAGGGAAAAGAGGCGAAGGTGATCGCTAATGCCGAGGGCAATCGTCTTACCCCGAGTGTGGTTGCCTACACCGATAAGGGTGAGACGCTGGTCGGGGAGCCGGCTCGCCGACAGGCAGTCACCAACCCGACGCGCACAATCTCGTCCATCAAGCGGTTTATGGGTCGCCGGCACGACGAGGTCGAAAGCGAAGAAAAGATGGTGCCCTACGAAATTACAGGTGGGCCGGAAGACTACGTGAAAATCAAAGTCGGGGATAAAGAGTACACCCCGCCGGAAATCTCGGCACTCGTATTACGCAAGCTCAAGGAGTCAGCGGAAGCCTACTTGGGTCACAAGGTTAACAAAGCGGTCATCACCGTTCCGGCATATTTTAATGACTCCCAGCGACAGGCAACGCAGGATGCAGGGCAGATTGCGGGCCTAGAGGTAGAACGAATTGTCAATGAGCCAACAGCCGCTGCACTCGCGTATGGATTGGAAAAAGATAAGAACGAGAAGATTGTCGTCTACGATCTGGGTGGTGGAACATTCGATGTTTCAGTGCTGGAGTTGGCCGACGGTGTCTTTCAAGTGATGAGCACGAACGGTGATACGCATCTCGGTGGTGACGATTTCGACGAAGTTCTGATTAATCACGTCGCGGATGATTTCAAAAAAGAACAAGGTATCGATCTGAGAAGCGATTCGATGGCGTTGCAGCGACTGCAGGAGGCATGTGAAAAGGCGAAGAAGGAACTCAGCTCTGCACAGCAGACCGACATCAATCTGCCATTCATTACAGCCGATGCCAGTGGCCCCAAGCACCTACAAATGAGCATTTCTCGAGTCGATTTCGAGAAGTTGGTCGATCCGCTTGTAGAGCGAACTAAAGGACCGGTGGAAAATGCGTTGCGTGATGCAAAACTGTCGGCGAGTGACATCGATGAGGTGGTCCTTGTCGGTGGATCCACGCGGATTCCGAAAGTTCAGGAACTGGTCACAAAGATCTTCAACAAAGAGCCTCATAAGGGCGTGAATCCCGACGAGGTGGTCGCCGTGGGGGCTGCGATTCAGGGCGGCGTCCTCGCGGGTGACGTGAAAGATGTGTTGCTGCTCGATGTCACGCCGCTCTCTTTGGGCATCGAAACACTCGGTGGTGTATTCACCAAGCTTGTCGAGCGGAACACTACGATACCGACAGAGCGAAAGCAGACATTCAGCACGGCAGAGGACAATCAATCGGCAGTCACGGTTCGCGTCTTCCAAGGCGAGCGAGAGATGGCTGAAGACAATCGGTTACTCGGCCAATTCAATTTGGATGGCATTCCACCCGCACCACGGGGGATTCCACAGATCGAAGTAAAGTTTGACATAGACCGCAACGGCATCCTCAATGTTTCGGCAAAAGATGTGAACTCAGGTAAAGAGCAAACGGTCACGATCGAGCAATCAAGCGGACTAGATGAAGATAAGATCGATCAGATGCGCAAAGATGCGGAATCGCATGCCGAAGAGGATCGTAAGAAGCGTGAGTTGGTCGAGACCCGCAACAAAGCGGAGGCGATGTGCTTCGAACTCGAAAAGATGATTAAAGACAACGAAGACAAGCTCTCTGATGCGGATAAAGAACCGCTCGTCGCTGCAATCGCAAAAACACGCGATGTGGCAAATGGCGATGATATCGAGGCAACCAAGGCGTCAATCACCGAGTTAGAGCAAGCGTCCCACGCATTAAGCAAAACGCTTTACGATTCATCAGCGCAGGCGGCTCCGGAAGGGGCAGCACAAGCTGGATCGGCATCCGGCGATGCCTCGGCGGGGTCGGATGACGTTATCGACGCTGATTTCGAAGTGAAAGATTCGTAATCGCTCGGCAGCATGCCCCCGCGCATTGGACTGGCAAATTGTCTGTTCGGAGGCGTGCACTGCTGCGCTAATGGTCGGGTCCTGTAAATAAACGTAACAGCACAAAATTATGGCAATTCCTATCGATAAATTGACAATCAAGGCCCAGGAGGCGTTGCAGGCGTCTCAGCAAATGACAATGGCGGCCGGCAATCCGGAGGTGACAACTGTGCACCTGCTGGCGGCGCTTCTAGGGCAAGAAGATGGGGTCGTTAATCCGATCATCGATCGAATTGGTGCTAATCGAGGCCAACTCGAGACAATCGTGCAGGGTGATCTGCAACAACTTCCCCGTTCCGCTGGTAGTCAGCCGCCGATTTCGCAGGGATTGCAGAGCGTGATCACCGCAGCGCAGCGCGAAGCGGCGATTATGAAAGACGAATATCTTTCAACCGAGCATCTTTTTCTGGCACTGGCGAAAGATGACGAGAAAACAAAATCGCTCCTGGAACTCTGTGCCATCACTGCGGATGACATCCTCAAGGCGTTGCAGGCAGTGCGGGGTAGTACGCGGGTAACGGATCAGAATCCCGAGGAAAAATTTCAGGCGCTCGAGCGTTATGGCATCGACCTTGTTGAGCGGGCGCGACAAGACAAACTTGATCCTGTAATCGGACGAGATGAAGAGATACGTCGCGTAATTCAAGTGCTCTCTCGGAGAACCAAGAACAATCCGGTTCTGATCGGGGAACCCGGGGTTGGTAAAACGGCGATCGCAGAAGGATTAGCGGTACGGATTGTACAGGCGGATGTACCCCAAAGTTTAAAAAATAAACGCGTGGTTGCCTTGGATATGGGGGCCCTGATTGCCGGAACCAAATTCCGGGGCGAGTTTGAAGAGCGATTGAAGGCAGTTCTGCGTGAGGTACAAGATGCCGCCGGTGGGGTCATTCTCTTTATTGACGAACTGCACACTGTTGTCGGTGCGGGAGCGGCCGAGGGTGGCAGCGATGCAGCCAACCTGCTCAAGCCGGCGTTGGCCCGCGGGGATCTACGATGTATTGGCGCTACAACACTCGATGAATATCGGAAATACATCGAGAAGGATGCGGCACTCGAGCGAAGGTTTCAGCCGGTCTTCGTAGGCGAGCCCTCGGTCGAGGATACGATTGCCATTCTTCGTGGACTTAAGCCACGATATGAGGCACATCATAAAGGCGTCAAAATTAAAGATTCTGCGCTTGTATCGGCAGCCGAGCTTTCCAATCGCTACATCACAGATCGATTCCTTCCCGATAAAGCAATTGATCTCGTGGATGAGGCGGCGAGCCGTTTGGCTATGGAACTCGAAAGTGTGCCACAAGAAATTGATGAGGTTCAGCGGCGTCTAACGCAACTCGAACTTTCACAGCGGCAACTCACGGAAGAGACAGAGAGCCATGCCAAGGAAAAGCTTGCCGAAATAGAGGCGGAAATGGAATCGTTACGAAGAGAGCGGGCCAGCCTCCGAGAGCAGTGGGAAGCAGAAAAATCAGGGCTCGGTAACGTGCAGCAGGTCCGCGAAGAGTTGGTTAAGCTGGAGCATGAATTTGAACGTCGCGATGCAGAAATCAAAGCGGTTTCTGCCTCCGGCGCGGCAGTCTCTGAGCAAGACTATCAACGGCTTTACGAGTTGGATGTGCAAAAGAAAGATCTGCAGCGGCGACTCGAAGAACTGGAGCGAGCACAGAGTGATGCACCCGATGCAAATGATACAACATCAGACACAGTCAAGCGGTTATTGCGACAAGAGGTCACAGAAGATGAAATTGCGCGGGTCGTTTCGGTCTGGACTGGCATTCCAGTCACCCGCATGATGGAAACCGAGCGCGCGAAGTTGCTCGTAATGGAGGAACGGATCCATCAGCGAGTAATCGGGCAGCAGGAGGCAGTGGAAGCCGTTTCGAATGCGGTCCGACGAAGTCGCTCTGGATTGCAAGATCCAAATCGTCCGATTGGCTCTTTTCTGATGCTTGGTCCCACAGGCGTTGGTAAAACCGAGCTTTGCAAAGCCCTTGCTGAAATTTTATTCGATAGCGAATCCGCAATGGTCCGCATTGACATGAGCGAATATATGGAGCGGCATGCCGTGAGCCGTTTAATTGGAGCACCACCCGGCTATGTGGGCTATGAGGAAGGTGGAGCCCTCACTGAAGCTGTGCGGCGTCGACCTTATTGTGTGGTGCTGCTTGATGAAATTGAAAAAGCTCATCGTGATGTCTTCAATATTTTGCTGCAGGTTCTCGATGACGGCAGATTAACCGATAATCAGGGGCATACGGTTGATTTCACCAATACACTCGTCATCATGACTAGCAATGTTGGAAGTCAGATGATTCAGGAGATCGGTCAAAGCGGGGGTGGAGATGACGAAATTCGAGAAGCTGTCAATGAGTCCTTGCGTGCGCACTTCCTTCCGGAGTTTTTAAATCGGATTGATGAAACGATTGTGTTTCACCCGTTACGCAGGGAAGACATTCAAAAGATTGTGGACCTGCAAATCGCATTGCTGAAGAAACGTTTAGCCAGTCAGCATCTCAATTTACATCTCACCGAAGATGCAAAAAAACAGCTAGCGGCCGAAGGATATGATCCGGCATTTGGCGCCCGACCGCTTCGAAGAGTCATTCAACAGCGTATCGAGAATCCGCTGGCAACGGAGATTCTCAAAGGTACGTTTGGTGAGGGCACAGATATTGCAATCGACTACGCCGATGACGATTTCATCTTTCAGGAATCAAGCAGGCCGACTGCCGACATCGGTTAGGCTTCGCTGCTTGCAGGCATGCCGTTTGGCTGCAGCGGTTGCTCTCTCGTGTTATCGCTGCTCGAGCCCCAACCGCTCAATGATCACAGGCGCTCCGGGCGTAAGGTCCCTGATTTTTGTCGCGATGTGCTGCTTTTCAGATACCGTGGCCTTCTCCGCACGGGCTGATAGCTTGGCTAACTTTTTTCGGCGGTGTCGCCGACGATTAATTTCTTTTCGACGTTCGCTGCATCCCACGTGGGAACCTCCTGATTCGTTGCTCGATGATCGATTATGATAGGTACCGGTGGGCACCATCGCTTGATTTTGCCCGACCGTAATAGTGCTAACCGTTAATCGTACCCGAGAGGCGCGTAGCGTCAATAGAGTAGGGTCACGCGGGGTAGGAATCATTTCCGGAGTCAATTGACGATGTATTTAATGGAATTCAGCATCACGCCAATGGACCAGGGGCAGAGCGTTAGTGCGTTCGTGGCTCGCTGCGTTGAACTAGTGGACCGCAGTGGTTTGGATTACCGGTTGCATGCAATGGGTACGGTCGTCGAAGGTGATTTAGAACCGCTATTAAGACTTTTAAAACAATCATTTGAAGCATTACAAAGTGATAGTGAGCGTATTTCCTGTTCCGTAAAATTTGATTATCGTCATGCGAAGAAAGGACGACTGACGTCCAAGGTCGATAGCGTTGAAGCAAAAGTCGGCCACAGTCTAAAAAAGTGAGTTTCATTTGGTTCCCATTCAGAAAGTATTTTCCATGGATTTAAATGCTCCAGAGCCTGTAATTCCTCCCATTCTTGGAAAAGTGCCCAGCGGCATTTATATCCTTACGGCCCGACACGGCCATGATAATACAGGGATGCTCGCCAGTTGGGTGATGCAATCCGGTTTTCAACCTCCGATGGTCACGGTGGCCGTTAACAAGAGTCGATATCTGGCGGAATGGATCCAGCAGGGAACTTGTTTTGCGCTCAACGTGGTAGCGGAAGACGGGAAAAAGTTACTCGGACACTTTGGCAGGGGATTCGATGTGGGTGTTCCTGCCTTTGAGGGTCTACAATGTTCCGAACACGAGACCGGCGTAATGCTCTTGGAAGAGGGTGTCGTAGGTCATTTTGTATGCGAGCCGAAACATTATTCGGAGTCGGGAGATCACTTAATCGCTGTTGCTGAGGTCGTTGATGGCAGGACAATAAGTGAATCAAGCCCCATGGTACATATTCGAAAACGAGGAGACACTTATTGAGATTAGCGCGTGACATCAGTGAGCGGGGCAAGACAGCAATGAAATTTCAGGGCCCACGAATCGCTCCACGCACGAGGTTTGACCGAAAAATAATTTTTTCGGAAGCAGTTCTTTTTGATCCTCGAGAGGACAAGATTTTACGTCAAATGTGAACTCGTAATTCATTGAACGGACGTAAATCGAATCGGTGATGACTCGATAAAATCTATAATTTTTTCAGCGGCAACACGATTGCCTTTTGCGCTCGGATGAATCAGGTCAATCCAGTTGTTTCTATTCTCCTTCAAGGCATCGGATAGATCGAGGTAGCCAATTGAGTTATCGGGATCCGCCTGCTTTGCCAATTCAGCAAATCTTTCACGCAGTTTTGAGTAATGCACAGAAGGATGCCCATTTGCGAAAGCTAATCTCGAGTAAGTCGGTACCATGGTTGGATCAAATGGATTGTCGGGATCGGCATAATGGAAGGGCTGTAAAACATGGAGTACGGGAATGTTGTATTGCTTGGCAATCAAATCAACAAGTTGAGAATACTTGGCATGTTCGTCAATTCCAAATTTGACAATCTCCTCGTAACTTTGTGGGTCTGTTGCAAATGTTTTCGCCTCAATTGATGAGGTCTCTGATCCGACGGATGTCCCCAATTGGACGATTTTAGCCACGCGGTTTCGTTCTTTGTCCCAGTGCATGTACCGCAGCTTGTTGTAAATCGCAGAGTGTGCCAGCAGGCTTTTCGGATCGTAATTTGCCTCGAACATCAAAAGTCCGTAGAGCGCAAGAATCTGCTCAGTCGTTTGTTTTTGAAAAATTGGTAGGTAAAAAAGACCCGAAGGAAAATCCGGGGGCAGCGCTGTCTGATAGGCAAGCGTATTTCCCAGTGGAACCATAATTTCATTGAATCCATCGTAGGTAATAATGCCGTCCAGATGCTGAATGATGCGCGAAATCAAAAAAAATTGTTGGGGATAGTGCCAACCGGGAATTCCCAGATTAACGATTCGGAATTTGGTATTACTTTTTGATCGCGAATTGAAGAGTTCTTCCAGGTGACTTGCCAGCGTATCCTGGTTGCCATCGACCTCCCACCCAAATGCTGCCGACCCGCCGAAAAGCCCGATCACGATTACATCATCAGGCACATTGTTAACATCGAATTCGCGGGAATTACGAAATCCATTCTGGTCGGTCTCCAGATGCCAGCCCAACGGGGCAGCGTCTAATTTCGTTTGCATCGTATGACCAAAGAATGGGTGGATCCTACAAACCTTTTGAGTGGCCTGATTGGTTTGGGAAGCAAGCAGCCTTTGCGCGGCAGTCTTGCTTTTTGTCATTTCATCAACATTTCTTCGAAGCGATTCTTTAAATATCAGCCCAATAAAAATGTCAGCTCCAAAAGTCGCTGCCACAGTCACGATAATAAAAATGACAATCCGTGTTAGTAAATTATTTTTGAATCGGATTTTCACCTGGCTCGCCCATGTTTCGTCGCGCAAGATTTTGCGACAGAGGATAAGAAACGTCAGAAAACAAAGTATAGTTTAAGGTCGGGGGTCACGCAATCAGAACGACTATCTTCGAACCAGAAAGTGATTTGAAATTTATCGCCAGAGGTAAATTTAATGCTGCGGAAATTTACGTCAGGAATGCATGCGTCATTAGATAGTGTACAGCAAGGTATATCAACGCATGGCATGTAGTCTGATCAGTTCGTAAACATTGTATTTTTATCCTCTGTCCGATCCCATGCGAGATGCCTGACCTGCATGACAAATCGGTACAAGAGATGGCATGATCTCGCCAGAACAGATCGCTAGGCGGGTCGTGATAGAAATCCGATTTCAAGACGCACGAGTCGCTCTACCAGGATTTGCACTGACTGTTTATCGCAAGGGCTCGACGGATTGAGCATCTCCCTCAGCAGCGTCGTAACGGATGATGTTGGCCCAACGTAGCAATCGCTTATTTGACGCGAAAATTCGCGGTTATTTCCGACAGTGCTTGCCAGATCGTCGTTTGTCATTTCCATAAACAGGCCGGCAAGGCGACATGTATCGGCATATATCAGCGCCTCATCGTCGATTTCATTCTTTATGCGGCGGGCATGACCGACAGTGGACAGAGTGAGGTGGCCGTCCGGCTCGATTTGCAAATTATCTGCATGAAGGCGTGGCGTCGACCACCCACGCGCGTGAAGGGCAGCGACTGCTTGGGCGGCTTGCCGAAGGAGCCAAAGTGCGTTGTAAAGTTCGAGCTTACCTCGGTTGTGCAGCACCGTACGCAGTGTGTCACCGGGAAGACGTGGTGTAACGATAAAGTAAGGCGGGTTTTCGAGATGAACATCAAGCACCGGCAGCAGGTGCGGACTGCTAAGTTGCTGACTGATATGAAACTCTCGCTGTAGTAGGGAAAGAGCAGATGCTGAATTTGGATCGGCTGGTGTATGCAGCAGATAATCAAAGTGGGTGGGTGTGCCCGCCGGTGCTGCTTGAAATTGCAAAAGGGAATGCTCAGGTCCTGCCGATGTAATCGATCGATCTAACTGCCAATCGCCGATCACTGAATCATCACCGAGCTGCTCGCGTTGGTTGGTGTCTGTGACCGTATCTTGCGGGAGGTGGATCTTCATCTGCTTTGCGATGCGTCCTGGTCTGTGATTCATCGTGATGTTGATGTAACCGGGTGATTACGCCTATTTAAGGTAAAGTCGGTTACGGATGTGGTCGGAGTTGAGCCGTGTTGTGATAAATCTGCGCTTCGCGCGGCTCCTACTTCTGTCATGGTGAACCCTTGCTGACGCTTGCCACCGCACCTAAAATCAATGCTTTTCCGAACTTATATCGCACTGCCGGTGTAGGGGCAAATTTCTGCAGCGAAAGGGGATTTTGATGTCAAGCACGCTATCACGCACGGCTCTCATGGTCGCGATGCCACTTCTCTGTTTATTGCTTTCCGGTTGTAGTCAAAACAGCTCTGACAACCCGGAGGCCGATGCACGACCGAAGGTTGCCTACATCACCAATGGGATCGCCTCGTTTTGGACTTTCGCAGAGAAGGGTGCGAAAGATGCCGCCCAGGAATTCAACGCGGATGTCAATATTCAGATGCCCGCCAACGGGGTCGAAGATCAAAAACGTATTTGCCAGGATCTGTTAGCGCAAGGTATCGACGGTATTGCCATCAGCCCGATTGACCCAGACAACCAGGGAGATTTGCTGACGGAAATCGGACAGCGAACAAATATGATTACACATGATTCAGATGCTCCTGGCAGCGAGCGATTGTGCTATATCGGCATGGATAATTATACGGCGGGACGTATGTGCGGCGAGTTGGTAAAAGAGGCAATGCCCGAGGGTGGAAGCGTGATGATCTTCGTCGGTCGACTTGGTCAGGCCAATTCGCGACTCCGGCGTCAGGGTGTGATTGATGAATTGCTGGATCGTGAGCCCGATGAGAATCGTTACGATGAGCCGAGCGCTGGTGTTATTAAAGGTGAAAAGTACACCATTCTGGACACACGAACCGACGGGTTTGATTTTGGGAAGGCGAAGGCGCAGGCTCAAGATGCTGTTGCCAAATATGATGACCTCGGGTGCATGGTCGGTTTATTTGCCTACAATCCGCCGTTGATGCTTGATGCAGTTCGGGAGGCTGGAAAAGTCGGAAAAATTAAAATCGTCGCGTTCGACGAGCACGACCGATCATTGCAGGCCATCAACGATAAAGAAATCTATGGCACGGTTGTGCAAAATCCTTATAAGTACGGTTACGAATCGGTTCGCGTTCTGGCGGGCCTTGCCCGGGGTGATTCATCGGTGATTCCTGAAAATAAGATCCTCTACATACCTGCCCGCCAGATCCGTAACGATAATGTGGCAGCTTTTCAGGCGGAATTGCAAAGACTTTTATCAACCGAAGAATCAGAAGGCACGACGAACGTCGTTTCAGAACCAGCAGGTGATGAATCTCCGTAGGTCAAAATGATTGAATGCGGCATCACCGGGAAATCAAACCGACCGGTCACCCATGAATCTTCTTGATAATTCTCCGCTGCTTATCGTGGAGAGCGTCACAAAACGATTTCCCGGGGTGACGGCGCTGAATAATGTTTGTTTGTCGCTTGCCAAAGGGGAAGTGCTAGCGCTGATTGGCGAAAACGGTGCCGGTAAAAGCACACTGATGAAGATTCTTGCCGGTGTACAAATGCCGGACGAGGGATCCATTCGGGTGAATGGTTGCCCGGTGCGACTTGATTCGGTTCAGACGGCCCAGGCCAATGGGATTGCACTGATTCATCAGGAATTGAATTTGTCTGGCAATCTTTCAATCGGGGATAACATTTTTCTCGGTCGCGAACCACTTCGTAGTGGTTTGATTGATAAGAAAAAAATACACATTGAAGCCCAGTCGTTTCTCACGCTCGTTGGCCTTGATGTGTCTGCCGATGTACTTGTTGATTCACTTTCCATCGGACAGCAGCAACTCGTAGAGATAGCCCGCGCATTGTCGGTTGACGCGAAGATCTTGATCATGGATGAGCCGACATCAAGTCTCTCGCAGCATGAGACCGAAAGACTCATGGAAGTTGTTAAAGATTTGCGCGGACGAGGAGTGAGTGTTATTTATATTTCGCACCGACTAGGAGAGGTGCAGGAATTAGCCGATCGCGTGACCGTATTTCGCGATGGAAAAAATGCGGGCGATCTGGTGCGCGATGAAATGAATCACGACCGGATGGTGCAATTGATGGTGGGACGGGACATCTCCCAGTTTTATGTCCGCTCGCCCCATGATGCGGGTGATGTGGTGCTTGAAGTAAAAGATCTTCAGACGGCAGCGAATCCGGGATGTTATTTGAATTTTTCCGTCCGTACACGTGAGATCGTTGGCGTTGCAGGGCTGGTCGGGGCGGGTCGGACCGAACTTTTTGAAGTCCTTTTCGGAGTCCAGCCGGCACTTTCTGGCAGGGTGATGGTCGACGGAAGAGAAGTCTCGCTGCGCAGTCCACGCGATGCCATCGATGCGGGAATCGCCCTGGTG
>CEVF01001325.1_pt1 | contig 35975 bp, 30 predicted proteins | sample 356441 | NCBI WGS metagenome assembly CEVF01 (sample SAMEA2622765, study PRJEB7988) | marine metagenome | biome: marine biome (ENVO:00000447); feature: surface water layer (ENVO:00002042); material: "saline water (ENVO:00002010), including plankton (ENVO:xxxxxxxx)" | depth 5 m | reverse complement strand
ATACATATCAACTTGCGTGCCAACTTTTTAAGTTGTTGATATAGTTGGGTTTTATTGTTTTGTTGAGGTTTTGGAGCACAGCCGGGGCAATTGTGGGCAGGTGGGAACGGTAAAACCGGGGAAGTGACATGTCATCTGTCACGGGGGTGACAGTTTAGAGCAGAGTGACAGGGTGGTGACGGCGGGCCTCGCTCAGGCCACGTCGCCCCGGCCACCGGCGGCCAGATCCAGGCCCTGGCGGATGAACAGTTTGAATTGCTCGGCGGCATTATCCGGGTCCGGACTGAAGGCGGCCATGGAGATGGCCCCGGATACGGCGTGGGCATAGAGATAAGGGGGCGCCACCATCTCCGGCTCGCCCGGCTTGGCCATACTGCCACCACTCCAGAAGGCGGCGGTGGCGGCCCAACTGGCGGCGGATTTGTTCTGGGTTTTTTCGCTCCAGGCTTTGGCCAGTTGACGCTTTTCCTCACTGGGCTGGATGGCCCACTGTTCGGCCGCGTTGAGGGCCGCTTGCTGGGGCGCCGGCGCATCTTCTGCCAGGGTCTTTTTCACCGCCAGACAGGCCCACCAGATGGACTCCCGTTTTGGCAGGGCGTGGGCCAGGAACTTCACCGCGTCATAGTACAGGTTGGCCTGCAGCAACTGGCGGACAAAGTCGGCGGGTGTCAGATTGCCCTGGTCGGCAAACTCCGCTGCCTCTTCACTGAGTTCAAAATGGGTAAGAATCTCGCTGGCTTTCTGCGCCTGAATTTTTACCAGTTCTGCCATGTTGTGGGTTCCAGCTGCCGATGATTGGGAAAGCAGGACTATAGCACAGAGTTAGGCCCGACCGGAGGCCGGGCGCGATCCGGTTATGCGGCGACGCTGCGTGGCAGCGGGCTGGAGAGGGGCATGGTGACGTGGGTGGAGCGGCTGCGTTTGCGGTGTTCCTGTGGTGTCATGTCGGTCCAGCGCTTGAAGGCTTCGCGAAAGCTGGCGGCATCCTTGAAGCCACATTTGTGGGCCACTGCGCTGGATTTCAGCTTCGGATCAGCCAGGTAATGCAGTGCCAGCTGCAACTGGTGCTCATGACAGATACGGCGATAGCTGGTGCCGGCTTCCTGCAGCTTGCGGCGCAGGGTACGCGGCGTGACGTGCAGCCGGTCGGCGATGGCATCCAGGCTTGGCAACGGGCCTTCCTGCTTGCTGATTTCAGAACGCAGCATCCAGGTCAGGTCGCCTTTTTTCACCTGCGCCACCCGTTCGGCTTCCAGTTTACAGACGGCAATGGCCTGCTGCTCGGTGATGGGGTTGCCCGACGGCAGGGGCCGGTGCATTAAATCGTTGGGAATCACCAGCATGCTTTTTTCCCGGTTAAAGGAATAGGGGCAATCGAAATAGCGGGCATACTGTTCATAGTGTGCCGGTGGTGCATAGTTTAGGTGAATCTCGCTGAACACGTTGCGCTCTTTGACCAGGGAGCGGATCATGCTCTGCATGGAGCCGATCAGCAGTTCGTGGGAAAAGCTGGCGGAGAGCGGAAAGCTCATGCCTTCCTGTCGCTCGATGACGATTTCGGTGACATCTTTGCGGAAATGGGGTGTCAGCTTGAAGCGGCTGCGCACTATACTGCGGAAACGATTACCGGTTTCCAGTGCCGAACCCAGGGTCTGGGAGCAGATCATCGCCACCGAGAGCACGCCCCAGCGGGACAGGTTGAGATTGGAACCCAGGGCCAGGGCCACATCGGGGCGGTTGGTGATGCGGAAAATATTGTGGTAGATGATGTCGAATTGCCGCAGGGACACCAGGGTCTCCGGGTTCATGATATGTTCTTCTTTAAGGCCGGTACCCAGTAACCATTGCCGGGGGTGAAACCCTTCCCGTTTCATAAACTGTTTGATGAGAAACAGTTCAGCACTGGGATAAATCGCCTGATCTTCGAATGCAGTCATGATGCACTTCCCCTTCATTGTTGTTTTGGGTAATCAAGGAGTACTGCTGAGTCACTTTCCTTGTGAGTGGATAGGGGCCACTCTTGAGTATGGAATGGCCTATGATAGTGACATTGGCCGACAATTACGAGTCGTTTTTTGTAAATGACTCATTATTTGGCAGAAAAATAAAATAACTCAATTTCATCAGGAGGTTAGATTGCCCATGAGCGCTATGAAATCCATCAGAAATCAGGTGAGTGAGGAAGAATGGAAGCAACGGGTGGACTTGGCGGCCTGTTACCGGCTGGTGGCGGACTATGGCTGGGACGATCTGATTTTCACCCATATCTCGGCCCGGGTGCCGGGCCCGGAGCACCACTTTTTGATTAACCCCTATGGCATGTTGTTCGAGGAAATCACCGCTTCCAGCCTGGTGAAAGTGGATCTGCACGGCAACAAGGTGATGGACAGCGAATACGATATCAACCCGGCGGGCTTTACCATTCACAGCGCCATTCATGCCGCTCGTGAGGACGCCAAATGCGTGTTGCACATCCACAGTATCAATGGTGTGGCGGTATCGGCCCAGAAAAACGGTGTCTTGCCGTTGTCGCAGCAATCCATTCTGGTGCTGTCGTCGCTGGCCTATCACGATTACGAAGGCATTGCGCTGCGGGAGGACGAAAAGCCGCGCCTGGTGGCGGATCTGGGCGACAAGAATTTCTTCATGCTGCGCAATCACGGCCTGCTGACGGCTGCCGACAATATTCCGGATGCGTTCCTGTTCATGTATCTGTTTGAGGCGGCCTGCATGATACAGGTCCGGGCTCAGGCCGGGGGTGGTGAATTGATTCCCATCGACCAGAAGATCATTGATACCGCCCAGGCCCAGGCCCAGGCGGTAACCCGGCAGGCCGGTGGCGCCCTGGCCTGGCCCGCCCTGCTGCGGCGCCTGGATCGTCGCAATCCGGGATATGACGGTTGAAGCACCGCACTCGGAGGCAGAAGCCGGCTTGTGTATAATGCTGGCTGATGCGAACAGGAGGGCCAGGTATGAGTTGGACAGTCTATCTTTCAGGGGAAATTCACACGGATTGGCGGGAGCAGATCATCACCGGCGCTCAGGCACTGAACCTGCCGGTGACCTTTACCTCGGCGGTTACCGATCATGATGCCAGTGATGCGGCGGGGGATGTGTTGGGGGCCGAGGACACCCCGTTCTGGCGCGATCACAAGTCGTCCAGGGTCAACGGCATTCGCACCAAAACCCTGATTGAGCAGGCTGATCTGGTGGTGGTGCGCTTCGGTGAGCAATACAAACAGTGGAACGCGGCATTTGATGCCGGTTACTGCGCGGCGTTGGGCAAACCCTATATCACCCTGCATGATGACAGTATCATTCACCCGTTGAAGGAAGTGGATGCTGCCGCCATGGCCTGGGCCCAGACCCCGCAACAGGTGGTGGCTGTGTTGCGTTACGTGGTCAGCTAACCCTCACACCAGCCCTCACACCAGCCCTCACACCAGCCCTCACACCAGCCCTCACACCAGCCCTCACACCAGCCCTCACACCAGGCTGCGCTGAAACAATCCGCCTCCTGTTGCGTCCAATCAGGTAAGACAAGGAGGCGATGCTATGAATCGATTAAAATCCATTTTTATTTCTCTTTACTTCACGTTGCTGTTTCTGGGTGTTGTGCGGGCATTCTGGCTGCTGCCGGAGTCCGGCTACGGGGTGTGGATGTTGGTTGCGCTGGTCCCTGGCCTGGCGTTTTTTATCTGGGTGTTTGCGTTCAGCATTGCCCGCACCGGTTACATGTCGGTGGTGATGTGGGTGGGGCCGTTGCTGGCCTGCGCCGGTATGCTGATGAACGATGTGGTGGCCATTGAGGCCTGGTTGTGGGTGCTGGGGGTGGGCCTGGGTTTTGCCAGTCTTTATATTCGCTGGTATTCCCGCTATGGCAAACGTTTCAATATGCTGTTGCAGAACGGCAACCGGTTACCGGAACTCAGCTTTGAAAACCCGCAGGGGGAAACGGTTCGGCTCAGTGATTTCGATGGTCCCTTGCTGCTGTTGTTTTATCGGGGTAACTGGTGCCCCTTGTGTATGGCTCAAATCAAGGAAGTGGCGGAGCAGTACAATGCGTTGGCCGCCAGAGGGCTGAAGCTGCTGATGATCAGCCCCCAATCCCATGCCAATACGGCAGAGCTCGCGCGGCGTTTTGAAGTGCCCATGGAATTTCTGGTGGATAAGGAGCTGAAGGCTGCCAAAACTCTGGGGATTGAAGCGTTGGTGGGGTTGCCCGCCGGGTTGGAGGTGCTGGGGTATGACAGCGACACGGTGATGCCCACGGTGATCATCACCGATGCCGAGCGACGTATAATCTTTACCCACCAGACCGACAACTATCGGGTGCGCCCAGAGCCGGCCACGTTTCTGCGGGCTTTGGCGGACGCAGATATCTGATCAATAAAACTTGGAAATAAATTCCAGTCGCCACAGGTTGTGTTGCGGATTATCACCCGCCACGTCGATATCCACTTCCGTCCAGCGGTAACTGCCGCTCAGTGCATAATTCCGATTGATGTCCCAGCGCAGGCCAAGGCCCACCCCATAGCTGAGGCCGCTTTCGGATTTGGTGGGGCGGTAGCTGGTGCAGTAATAGCCGCCCCAGTAATCCCACCAGCAGTAGTTGTAGCCGGGGCCGTTACTGATGTTGGTGTCGATGGTGGTCCACCCCAGTTTGGCGGCCACGAAAGGTGTGAACGGTTGATCCAGCAAGTAATAAACCGCATCAGCATTCAGGCTGTAGTTATACATGCGGTTGCGGTATTTGAAATCCTCGTTGGCGGGATCGTCAGCCCTGGCAAAGGCTTCGTAGTCCAGGCCGATCCAGTCAAAGCTGCCGCCGAAGGCCCAATGGGGGCTTTGGTTGTAGAGGTAGGAAAAACCAAAGCCTAGATCATCCTGCACATCCAGGTAGGATCCGTTGGGGCCGTTAAACGTTTCTGCTTCGGAATAATTGAGACGGAATGAAAATTCGGAAGTGTAGGGGCGTCTGCCTTCAGCATGCACTGGCAGAGCAGTAAAAAACAGCGTACTGAACAGTAGTCCACAAAGCGAGAGGCACGGTACACGTGATGCGTTCATGGTGATCCCTGTCTGGTTGGCGAAATGGCTGACGGCGTGGTAACAGGGATGTTAACAGAAATGGGCGCGGGAGCGTTACGCTCCCGCGCAGAGGTGCTTTATTGATTCAGGGCGCGCAGCATCCATGCGGTTTTTTCGTGGATGCGCATGCGGTCGGAAACCAGCGCGGCGGTGGATTCGTCCTCTGCTGCCTGGGCCAGCTTCAATGCCTCACGACAGGTTCGCACCACCTGCTCATGGCCCTGATTTAGAATGTCCACCATGTCGGGCCCGCTGGGGATGTCGTCCACTTCTTTGATGGAGGATAATCGGGCCAGCTCTTTGTAAGTGCCCGGCGCAATGACACCCAGGGTGCGGATGCGTTCTGCGATGTCGTCCACCGCAACAGCCAACTCTGTGTAATGCTCTTCAAACATCAGGTGCAGTTCGCGGAACTGCGGTCCGGTGACGTTCCAGTGAAAATTGTGAGTTTGCAGATAGAGCGTGTAGCTGTCGGCCAGCAGCCGTTTCAGGCCGTCGGCGATGTTGATGCGGTCGCTTTCTTTGATTCCTATATTGATTGTACTCATAGCGGGTTCCTCCTAAGGGCAACTCGTTTGATTAGTGTAACCAATCGAAAATTTAATTCTAATTGGTTATAGCAATTGTCGACATTGACTATATTAATGAGGTGTTGACTAGTAGGTCATGATCGAAGTCATATTTGGTCACTGTGCAGGGGAAGGCAGGCTGTTAAGATACCGCCAGTCACTTATGTCGGATGTAGGCCCGGTTGTATTCCGGGAATGGGAAGAAATATGAATTGTGCGGCTAAATTTGACGAATTGCTGGCAACGGGGCCCATCAGCACCGAGCAGGCGCTGGCGTTTTTTGATGAGCTGGAACCGGTCAACATTGCTTTTATGCTCGGGAGCTGGCGCGGAAAGGGGTTTCCCACACACCATCGAATGGATGGCCTGATGGAGAACTTCAACTGGTACGGCAAGCTCTTTGAAAGTTCAGAAGAGGTTCATCCCCTGGTGTTTAAACGCCGTAACGGGGAGCTGGTGCGGTTGAATCCGATCTGGTTTCCCATGCAATACGCCGGCCGCAGCCGCCTGTCCATGAGCGCTTTGGGGCGGCTGATGTTTGATCTGGGGACCCGTTTCTTCAAGACCGGTAAATCCCGCGCGCGGTTGCGGATGACGGAGTACCGGGGCAAGGTCAGCGCCACCATGGTGTACGATCAGAAAGCCATTAATGATGTGTTTCGCAAGGTGGATGAGAATCGCGTGCTGGGGGTCATGGATTTGAAAGCGGAAGGGTATCGGCCCTTCTTTTTTGTGCTGGAGCGGGCCACCACCTGATCGCAGGCGCTGGCCGATTCCGGGTCAGGCCGCGGCGGTTTGTGCATCGGCCATGGCCTGGTCCAGAGACGCACGCCATTGCTCGATCAGGTGGCTGTCATCGTCATCCCAAGGGTGAAAGCCGGGCTTGAAGTAACGGAACCAGGCTGGTATGACACTGGCAAACAGGCCACCGGGTTTGGCCAGCTGCCAGATACCGTTGGCCAGGGTCAGGGGTTTGTTGTGCAGGCCGTCCTTACGCAGAAAGGCGGCGGTGTAGGCGAAGGTGTACACCAGCAGGAACCAGGTGGCCGGTGCCATGACTTTCACCCGCATCAAATAGTCACCATCGGTCACCTGTTGCAGCAGATCAAAGGCTACCGCTTTGTGTTCGGTTTCCTCGATGGCATGCCATAGCCACAATTGGCGCACGGAAGGGTCGATTTTGTCGATTACATTGTGCTTGGAAAGCAGCCATTGGGCCATGATGGCGGTGATGTGCTCCAGGGCGGCGGTGGTGGCCAGTTGTTCCACATCACTTAAATGCTTGTGGCCACCGGCAATGAATCGTTGTGCCAGTGCCTGACCCCCTTCCGCTTCTTGCTGATAGCCCATGGCCGCCAGCATCTTGTTGAAAGTGTCGTGTTCCAGTGAGTGCATGGCCTCCTGTCCGATGAAGCCGGAAATTTCTTTTTGCTGGGCTTTGCTTTGGGCCAGGTGGCGAAAGGTGCGCACGGAATCCACAAAAAAACGTTCTCCGTCGGGGAATGTCAGCGACAGGGCGTTCAGCAGGTGGGTCTGCACCGGTTCGTTATCAAACCAGTGTTTGCTGAGCCCCTTGAAATCGAAGTTCATGCGTTGGGGAATGATCGAAACATTCCCGGGGGTGGGTTTGATGGAGGATTTCAGGGATCGGATGCGCTGCCACATGGTACTGCCTCTGATGGATGTTGGCCCAAATTCAAAAATGGGTGACACAAGCAAATAAAATTACTATGGTCTAATACTCGTACAGAAATTCAATTCTGTCTTTTGTGGGAGGGCCAAATAACTTTGACTTTAGGCCACGATAAAACCGGGGGCCTGTTTCAGGGTATTCCGGGAATCTATTTGCTGCTGCTGTGCGATGTGATCAAGCAATTCGGGTTGAACGAGCAAGACATCCTGTTTGATATGGGGGTGTCGCGCAGCGACCTGCTCCAGCCCGACAGCCGCATCACCATGAAAATGGGCCATCTGGCCTCCCAGCGTGCCACCGCGCTGGCGGGGGATCTGGGCTTGGGCATGGCTTACGCGCAGGCACTCAAGGTAACCCTGCATGGCTCCGTGGGCCTGGTGGCCATGACCAGCCCCACCATCGGTGCCGCCCTGGAGGCCATGTCGCGCTTTATCGCCTTGCGGGCACCCTTCTTCAAAGCGGCGTTTGAAACCGATGCTCAGGAGATGATGGTGTCGTTGAATCCCACCCTGGAGATGGAGGCCCCCATCCGCACGTTTATGACCGAAGCCATTCTGATCGGGGTTACCATCATGTCGGAGCAGTTGCTGGGGCGCTCGCTGCAACAGACCCGGGTCGAAATGACCGGGTCGGAACCACCCTACTATTCCCGTTTCCGGGATCGCCTGCCGGTGCCCGTGCTGTATGAGTGTGCCCGCTGCTGTGTACGGGCACCCATTGCATTGTTTCATGCGGTGCCGCAACTGGCGGACCCCGCCGCCGCAGAGTTGGCCCGCCAACAGTGCGAGCTGGAATACCAGCAGTTGTTCCCGCAACAGGAATCCTTTGCCGATAAAATCAGGCGCCACCTGCAGAACTCACCCAAGGGCAAAGCGCTCCCCACCCAGGAAGAGGTCGCACGACGGTTTCATCTGTCCTCCCGCACCCTGAAGCGGCGTTTGCAGGAGGATGCAACCAGCTTTCGCGAACTGCTGGAGCAGGAGCAGACCCTGAGGGCCAAGCAACTACTGCAGGACACAGATCTGGATGTTTCCGGGATTGCCTATCAACTGGGCTACCGCGACGTAGGAACATTTTCCACGGCGTTCAAACGCTGGACCGGGATCACCCCGCGAGCGTTTCGGCAGTCTTGCCAAGGCTGATGAACCACATGAACATGAATAACGACAGAGGGTAAATTATGGGACCACTGCAGGGATTTAAAATCATCGAACTGGCCGGCATCGGACCGGGTCCGTTCTGCGGCATGATGTTGGCGGATATGGGGGCGGAAGTGATTCGGGTGGATCGCCCCGGCGGTAATCCATCGGCGGCCGGGGGGCATGACATTTTGTTTCGCAGCCGCAAAAGCATTGCCGTGAATTTGAAAAGCCCCGCCGGAGTGGAAACCATCCTTAAGTTATGTGAGCAGGCCGATGCCGTGTTTGAGGGATATCGCCCCGGTGTGGCGGAACGTTTGGGCGTGGGGCCGGAATCCTGTATGGCCCGCAACGAAAAACTGGTGTACGGCCGTATGACCGGTTGGGGTCAGGATGGGCCGTTGGCCACAAGTGCCGGCCATGACATTAATTACATTTCGATTTCCGGAGCCCTGCATGCGGTGGGGCGCGCCGGCGAAAAACCAGTACCGCCGCTGAACCTGTTCGGTGATTTTGGTGGCGGCGGCATGATGCTGGCCTTTGGTCTGGTTTGTGCGCTGTTGGAAACACAAAAATCCGGTAAAGGCCAGGTGATTGACTGTTCCATGCACGAAGGTTCTGCGGCACTGATGGCCATGTTTTATGGCTTGCAAGCCAACGGCCTGTTCAGTGATAACCGTGGCACACATATGCTGGATAGCGGCGCGCATTTTTATGATGTGTACGAAACCAAAGATGGCAAGTTCATCTCCATCGGCTCCATTGAGCCCCAGTTTTATGACCTGCTGAAACAGAAAGCCCAATTACCGGCGGATGATTTCGATGTGCAGATGAACCCCGCCCTTTGGCCGCAGCAGAAACAGAAACTGGAAGCGGTGTTCAAAGCCAAAACCCGGGATGAATGGTGTGAGATCATGGAAGGCAGTGATGTGTGCTTTGCCCCGGTGCTGGGGTTGGGGGAGGCACCGGATCACCCGCACAATGTGGCCCGTGGCAGTTTTGTTGAGGTTGGCGGTGTGAAACAGCATGCCCCCACACCACGGTTTTCCCGTACGCCCAGTGCCACACCGCAAGCCATGCAAACACCCGGTACCCACACACGGGAGACCCTGTTGAGATTTGGGTTTAATGATGCGGAAGTGGACGCGCTCATTGAGCAGGGAGCGGTGGCCCAGCTTTAGCATTGATCCCGTTAGCGTTGACCCCGCTTGAACAGGGAATAAAAATCGTAAGAGGGATCGTCTGCACCGGCAGCCCCCAGCCGTGATCCCTCTATTATCGGGTTCTGCAAGTCAACGATGGAGGGGTTATGTACATTAACCCAGTCCGCCACCACCGCGCGGTGGGAAAACTTCCACACCCCATCACGCTTTTCATACTTGTCGAAGTAGCGCCCGCCAATCAGCAGATCAAAGGGTTCAGCCTCGGTTTTCACCTTATGAAAGGCCAGCACATACACCTCACCTTCTGCGTAATTCCCCTCCACCTTGATGTTCACGGTGGTGATGTTGTGATGCAGAATCTCCATCGGGGCCTGAATTTCCGGCAGCTTGTCGATGAAATCCATGGCCGGCCCCTGGAAAAAGCCACCGTGATCGTCAATGGCATCCGCGTGGTACAGGCTGCGCATTTTTTCCTGGTCACGGCGATCGGCGGCATTGCAATAGGCGTGTATCAGTTCTTCTATCGCCCGTTTGTCCAGTAACCCATTCAGTTGTAGTTCCAGTTCCGGTGACATGGCCCGTATCGCCCTGCTGTAGTGGTTTCACCACTATAGTGACCGATCCCGGATCGTGCGTAGTCGATCTGTGTGTTGCAATCCGGCAATGAGTGTGTTCGCGCCGAGGGCAGCAGAACAGGTGGGTTAAAGAGGCCAAATTGGCGAGCTTTGCTTGCCACTGTAAGAATTGGGCCAGCGGTTTATCGGGTTGGCCGTTTTCAGCAAGATTTTACCGCGACCCACCGCTTCAATGAGGTATACAACAACAATAAAAAGGGCGATAGCATGAAAAAGGCGTGTCTGACGTTGCTGCTGGGGATAGGCATGGTCAGTGGTGCTTATGGGGCCAATGCCAATGGGCCGGGTGCATTGGGGGGTGATCTGTGGCAGGGCTTTCTGCAGATACTGCTCAATATCCCGCCGGTATCAGAGCGCATTAATGTGGTTGCCAATGAAGCACCATTTTACATTCCGCAGGCCAAATCCCATGGCCTCACCACCTTTCGTAATCGCAGTATCAGCCTGACGTTGCAGGCCAAGCATCGGCTTGAACCCGATGAAGTGGAGCTGCCGTTGCAGTTCGAGATCGTCAGCCCTCCGTTGCATGGCACGTTGGAAGGGGCGCCGCCCAATCTGGTGTATACCCCGGCGCCAGACTACACCGGATTCGACGAGCTGGTGTTTGCAGTCTCCGACGGGGTGCACGGCAGCAGTGAAGGCACCATTCAGATCAAAGTGCAGGGTTCATACACGTTATTTGAAAGTGGGCAAGTGCGTCCGTTGGCGTTGAATTCGGACAGCAGCCGGCTGTACGCGCTCAATACACCGGATGCACGGTTGGAAATTTTTGATATCAACGGCCACCAGCCGGTTCACCTGCACAGTGTGCCGGTGGGGCTGGAGCCGGTGGCCCTGGCCCTGCGCAATGACCAGGAAGCCTGGGTGGTGAATACCTTGTCCGACAGCATCAGCATTGTGGATCTGGCGGCACCGGTGCCTCACGTTAAGCGCACCCTGCAGGTGGGGGATGAGCCGCAGGATATTGTCTTTGCGGGGCCGGCCCGTTCACGGGCGTTTGTGGGCACGGCCCATCGTGGACAGAATTCACCGTCTGAACTGGAACCCCTGACACCCGGTTTGGAGCGCGCGGATGTGTGGGTGTTTGACGGGGCCAATCCCACACAGCCACTCAATATCGTGACGCTGTTTGGTATGCCGCCCCGTGGCCTGGCGGTGAGCCCCGATGGCGCAACGGTATACGCTGGAATCTACAAATCCGGTAACCAGTCCACCATCGCTGTGCATAATTACCGCTTGTTCGGCAAACTCAGTACGGCCTACGGTAAACCCGGGCCCAAGGATGATGCCAGCGGTGTGAGGGCACCCAACACCGGAGTGATTGTGCGCTACGATGGTAATCGCTGGCGTGATTATTACGGCACCAACTGGAGCCGCTTTATTCATTTTGATCTGCCCGATTACGACGTCTTTGAAATTGATGCCATGGCCGACACTCCGGCGGTTGCCGCACAACATGCCCACGTGGGTAATGCGCTGTTTAATCTGGCCGTGAACCCCCAAACCGGTGCCCTGTATGTCAGTAATCTGGAAGCCCGTAATGAATTGAAATTTGAAGGCCAGGGAGAGCGCAGCGATGTGCAGACTTTGCGTGGCCGCTTTATTCAGAACCGCATTACCGTCATCAAGAACGGCGAGGTGCTGCCCCGGGATCTGAATCCCCATTTGACGGACGCCGATCCGGACGGTAGCCCGGACCAGAATGCACGCAGCCTGGCCCTGCCGTTGCAGATGCAGGTCAACCAATCCGGAGAAAGACTGTATGTGGCGGCCTTTGGTTCCGCCAAGGTGGGCGTGTTTGACATTACAGAGCTGGAGGAAAATACCTTCACCCCAAATCCGCGCAGCCACATTGAGCTCAGTGGTGGTGGCCCCAGTGGCCTGGTGCTGGATGAAGCCAATCAACGCCTGTTTGTATTGACCCGTTTTGACAACGGCATTTCAGTCATTGATACCCGCAGTCAAACCGAGAAAGCGCATGTCACCATGTACAACCCGGAACCGGATTTTATCGTTGAAGGCCGCCCCTTTCTGTACGACGCCCGTTACAGCTCCGGCCGTGGTGACAGTGCCTGTGGCAGTTGCCATTTGTTTGGCGATATGGACGGCATTGCCTGGAACCTGGGTAACCCGGATGCCAGTTGGACCTACAATACCCGGGATTACGTGAACTTTTTTTCGCGCATGAATGCGTTACGTATTCATCATCCTATGAAAGGCCCTATGTTGACGCAATCCCTGCGCGGCATGGAATTTCAGGGGCCGCAACATTGGCGCGGTGATCGCACCGGTGCCTATCGGGTAAATGGCGAGTCGTTGGAGCGGGCGGCGTTCAAGGAATTCAGAGGTGCATTCCCGGACCTGCTGGGGCGGCCGGAGATTCCCCCGGAGGAAGACATGAATGCGTTTGCCGACTTTGTATTGCAGTTGCGTTATCCACCCAGCCCCATTCGCAATCTGGATGACACACTGACGCCAGAGCAGAGTGTGGGCAGAGATACCTTCTTCAATGTTAAAACCACCGGCTTCCCTGCACCCAAGGGGGGGGATGTGGCGATGATACCCTGTAACGATTGCCATGAAGTGGATGCCGATATCGAGCGTTTTGGTACCAGTACATTGATGAGCTTTGAAGGTACGGAAACCTCACAGGATATGAAAGTGGCGCACCTGCGCAACGTCTATACCCGCGTGGGAATGTTTGGCCAGCGTTTTCGCTATGACACACCCACCAATCGATTTATGGGGGATCAGGTCACTGGGTACGGTTTTTCCCACGATGGGGCCGCGGATACGTTAAAGACTTTCCTGTCGTTGAATGTGTTTCATGTGCCCGATGAGCGCCTGGATCAGACCATCGATTTTGTGATGGCCATGCCCACCGGGCTGGCACCCATGGTAGGCCAGCAGTTAACACTGGACAGCGCCGCCACGGTGCTGGATCAGCAACGGCTGGATCTGATGCGGGATCAGGCTCTGCAGCATCTGCAGCGGGATGGTTTCTATAAACCGCAGTGCGAACTGATCGCCCAGGGTGTGATAGCCGGTGAGCAATCCGGATGGTGGTTGCAGGAAGATGGTTTGTTCTATCCCGACCGGGTGGGTGCTGCGCTGTCGGATACCGCGTTGCGAGCATTGGCGGGGGCGCCGGGCAATCGCCTGACCTTTAGCTGCGTTCCACCCGGGAGCGGCAATCGTATGGCGCTGGACCGTGATGAGGATGCCGTACTGGATCGGCATGACGGGCTGTTATTGGGCCGTGCACCTACCGCTGTTCAGGCGGCGAACCCTGCCGCAGAACTGGAGCAGGATGTGGTGGTGGAGCCGGAAGAGGGTGGTTACAGCCGGGAAGAATCCCAAAAACGCCGTGGTGTGTTTCCCAGCTTCAAGGATTTCTGGGCCTTCTAACACAGGCTGTGTGCAAGGGATGCGGTGCTACTGCATTCGCTGATGGCCGCGCGAAAAGCGCGGGGAGATTGTCCGGTCCAGCGTTTGAAGGCTTTGCTGAAAGATGAGGTATCGTAAAAATCCAGACTGATGGCGATGTCGGTGATGGATTGGTTGCTGTTCAATAATTTGGATATGGCGGTTTCCCGACGCAGGTCCTCCACAATTTCCACATAGGAGGTGCCCTGCTTCTTCAGGTTGCGACGCAAGGTGCGGCTGCTCACCTGTAAAAGTTCGGCCACGTCTTCCAGGCTCGGCACGGCATCCAGATGCCGTGCCAGCAATGCCCGCACTTCACGGGTGATATCAAGTTCTTTATCCGTGATGCTGGTGAGAAACGTGCTTTCGGCCTGAGCAGAAATACTGGTGTTGGCCAGCGGCATTTCCTGTTCGGCCAGCTTTCTGTCCACAACAAACTCTGCATGTTCCACATCAAACTTCAGTGTGCAGGCCAGCATCTCTTCATAGTACTGGCTGTAATCCGGCCTGCTGTAAGGAAAGGCAATGTAGGCCGGCTGTTTATCCGGCCCCAAGAGAAACTGAAAAATATTACGGAAGTGGATCATGATCCATTCCATAAAATAACGGGTGTAGGGGGCCAGAGAGACACACTCGTACAGTCGTATGCCCACGTGATCGGGTGTTTCAAAGTACTCCAGTTCCAATGGTGGAAACAGAAGGTTGCCAAGTCGACTTCCCGTCTGCAGGCATTCCGCATAAGTGGATTGATACAAGATGGAGATGCCCGCTATTCCATGACAGCCGAATTGAATGTGGTTGCCGTTCTTCAGTCCATAATGAGGGATGTTGGAAGTGGCTTTGGTGACTTTGATCAGGCGCATGACTTCATCCAGGGTGAAGTACTCTGTGCGGCTGTACAGGTTATCCAGATTGATGGCGGCGGCTTTACCGATATCGTGCAATTTAATGCCGTTATCCAAAGGATACTGCAGTGATGCAATGACGTACTGCGGGTGTATGTAAGGCTTGAAACGATCCATGAGATTGACTGCGCCTGATGATGACCGGAAAGATGCCTTATTTGTATAACTCGCATTACTTTACTACTTGTAAATATTGGCCAAGGGTCCAAGTAATTTGTTATCGAATTGTAGGTTTGGTGTTCCCTAAAAACTGAATCAGTTGCTTTAATTTCTATCGGTTAGTCAATGGCAGCCCAGGTGCCGGTTGCACAGTGACAACAGCAAGCCATGTTCAGGATCATCAGTTGGTTTGCCTGTTTTATTGGAGTAACAATGCAATGCCCAATCCGGCGAACAGCCAGGCGCCATATACCCGGGTATGGGCGAAAGCAAAGGCGGAAAACCATAAAGGCCAAATGCGCTGGGGAAAGCGTTCAGGCTTGTGGTCGGGCAAGGGGTAGGAGCAGGCGCGCCACAGGGCATAGGCGGATCTGAAGGCAAGGGCGATCAGCAGTATCGGCCAGGGCAGCTGTCCGCTGAAAACCAAAACCGACGGAATACAATATTGCGCCAGTGTCATGGCTTTCACCCAGCTACGGGCGCGGGCTTCCCCCAGTATCACCGGCAAAGTACGTACCCCTTTGGCGGCATCTGCTGCGCGTTTGTCCAGGTGTTTGCCGAACAGAACAGAGGTGGGTCCCAGGGCATAGGCAATGGAGACAACCGCCACCAGCCAACTCCACTGGCCGCTCACCACGTAAAAACCACCACCCACCATTAGCGGGCCCCATACCAGCAGCACCGCGGGCTCACCCAGCCCCCATTTTTTCAATGGCCAGGTGTAAAACAAAACAAAAAAGCAGCCCGCTGCCAGTAACGGCAGAACCAGCTCCCCGCGCAGCCACAGCAGTAGCAGGCCAATGCCCAATGCGGCCATTCCGGTAAGGCCGATTTGCAACAGCATATCAACACCGGACATCAGGCCCCGGGTCAGCGGCTGCACGCCATATTGATTGCGCATGTAACGGTCGTCGTCCACTCCGCGCCAATAATCCGTGGCATCGTTAATGAGATTGTTGGTGGCATGGGCCAGACACAATCCCAGTGTGACCAGGCACCATAAGCCCCAGTCCAGGGTGCTGAAATACCAAGCCAGCAAGCCGGCCAGAATTGATGAGCTGAATGTCATGATCAGCACCGAGGCGCGAACACTGATGAGCCAGCGCCCAAACCAATCCAACTGGTGCCATTGTTCGTCACTGAGCCGGGGCATACCGGTGAGCGCTTTGCCCCAGATTGACAGATGAATCATTCAGTGAGGGTCGTTTGCAGATAACGCAGGAATCTGGCCCAGGATTGCGCATCAGCAGATTGGCGATAGCGGTCAGAGTCGAACACAGTGAAGGCGTGGGGCGCGCCGCCGAAACTGATCAGCTCATGGGGAATCTGATGAGCTTCCAGCTCGGTGCCCAGTTGTGCCAGATCCTGCAGGGTAATCATGTTGTCGGCACTGCCGTGGAATACCAGAATGCTGCCGCGGGTGTTGGCGTAACTCTGCCCCGGCGGCGTGCTCAGGCCACCGTGAAAGGTGACAAAGCCTTTCATGTTGGCACCGGAGCGTGCGTGCTCCAGTACAGCGGCGCCGCCAAAACAGTAGCCCGTCATCACAGCATTATCGAGGTTGCCGCCCTGGGCTTTGGCTGCGTTCACGGCGCCGCTGATCAGGCGCCGGAATTTCTCCCGATCCTGATACAGTTCACCGGTATGCTGGCGTTTGTCTTCCACTTTGGTGGGGCGCACGCCCCGGCCGAACAAATCCGCCGCAAACACCGCGTAACCGGCTTGCTGCAGCATTTGTGCACGTTTGATTTCATAATCGGTGAGCCCATCCCAGTCGTGCAGCAAAATCACCAGCGGTGCCTTGGGCGCCGGGCTGATAAAGTAGCCCTCGTAGGGTTTGCCGTCCACTTCATACAGTACCGGTTGGGCGAGCGCCGACCCGGCAACCGTGAGCAAAAACACAGAGCGCAGTACGGCGCTGAAGAACGGCAAAGAAAAACGTGAAACGCGGGCCATGGTCATCGTCCTGAAGTCACAATGGAAGTCCCATGATACTGAATTCAGATGACGCTACCAGTGGGCAACGTCATCTGTTTGCACTTTGTCTAGTCAGCGGCCGATGCCGGTGCCAGTTGATTGCGCGACAGGCGCCGCCGTATCACCTGATAGAATACGGGCACAAAGATTATCGCCAGCACCGTCGCGGCAATCATGCCACCGATAACACCGGTGCCGATGGCCTGACGACTGGCGGCGCCGGCACCGCTGCTGATGGCCAGTGGCAAGACACCAAAGGTGAAGGCCAGTGAGGTCATCAGAATCGGGCGCAAACGCATGCGGCAGGCATTGATGGTGGCGGTCATCAGGTTGACGCCTTTGCCTTCTTCATCCTTGGCAAATTCCACAATCAGGATTGCGTTTTTGGCGGCCAGCCCGATGATGGTGATCAAGCCCACTTTGAAGAACACATCGTTGGGCATGCCACGCAAATAGACAGCAGCCAGTGAACCCAATACACCCAGGGGCACCGCCAGTACCACGGCAACCGGAATGCTCCAGCTTTCGTACAGTGCCGCCAGTGACAGATACACCACCAACAACGACAGCAGGAACAGGGCCGGCGCCTGGGCTTCGGAGAGAATTTCCTCATAGGACACCCCCGACCATTCGTAGCTGAAGCCGGTGGGCAGCTCGGCCGCCAGCTGCTCCATCTCCAGCATGGCTTCCCCGGAGCTGACGCCGGCGGCAGCCTGGCCGCCGATCTTCATGGAGGGCACGCCGTTAAAGCGGGTGAGGCGCGGTGAACCCATGGTCCATTGCAGATCCGCGAAGGCGGAAAACGGCACCATCTCCCCGGCCTGATTGCGTACCCGCAATTGCTTGATGTCTTGCGGCAGCATGCGCGCGGCAATATCCGCCTGCAGGATGACCTTTTGTACCTGTCCCTGATTCACAAAGTCGTTGATGTAGGCCGAGCCCAGGGCAATGCTCAACGTGTTGTTGATCTCGCTGATATCAATGCCCAGGGCGCGGGCCTTCTCCCGGTCCACGTCCACCCGTAGCTGCGGGGTGTCTTCCATGCCTTCCGGGCGTACTCCCTGCAGTTTGTTGTTCTGCATGGCCATACCCAGCAGCAGGTCCCGCGCCTCGGTGAGTTTGGCGTGTCCCTGTCCGCCAATGTCCTTGAGCTGAAACTCAAAGCCGGTGGCGGTTCCCAGTTCCGGGATGGACGGTGGGTTCAAGGGGAAGATGACCGCATCCCGTACCCCGGCCAGGGCAGCCCAGGCACGGCCGATGACGGCATCCACGTGTTGATCCGGCTGCCGCCGTTGATCCCAGTCCTTCAGGCGCACAAAAGCGATACCGGCGTTCTGACCGCTGCCGAAGAAACTGAAGCCGGCAATGGCGACGATTTTTTCCACGTTGGGTTCGTTTTGCAGAAAATAGTTTTCCATGGTGCGCAATACGCGGGTGGTGCGTTCCTGGGTGGCACCGGCGGGCAGTTGCACAATGGTAATGAAGTAACCCTGATCTTCCTGGGGCAGAAACGAGGTCGGCAGGCGAAACGCGAAGAAGGTGACACCACCCACCAGGATCAAGTAAACCAGCATAACCCGGCCGGCGCGACGCAGCAGATAACCCACGCCTTTTTCATAGCCGTTGGTGCTGCGGTCGAACAGCCGATTAAACCAGGCGAAAAAGCCACGACTGTGCTGTTCGTGATCGTGCTTGAGCAGGGTGGCGCACAGTGCCGGTGTCAGGCTCAGCGCCAGGAAGGCAGAAAACAGGATAGAGGTGATCAGAGCCAGGGAGAACTGGCGATAGATGGCCCCCACCGAGCCGCTGAAAAAGGCCATGGGAATGAACACCGCCACCAGCACCACGGTGATACCCACAATGGCCCCGGTGATCTGCCCCATGGCTTTGCGGGTGGCTTGCCGCGGTGGCAGGCCCTCTTCGCGCATGATGCGCTCCACGTTTTCCACCACCACGATGGCATCGTCCACCAGAATGCCGATGGCCAGCACCAGGCCAAACAGGGTCAGGACGTTGATGGAAAAGCCAAACAGGCCCATGCCGATAAAGGCTCCCATCACCGCCACCGGCACCACCAGTGTGGGGATCAGGGTTGCGCGCCAGTTCTGCAGAAACAGAAACATCACCAGAAACACCAACAGTACCGCTTCCAGCAGTGTTTGCACCACTTCCTGTATGGAGATGCGAACGAAATCCGTGGTGTCATAGGGGTTGTCCCATTCCATGCCGCCGGGGAAAAACGCCGACATTTGTGCCATGCGTTCTTTCACCAGGGCGGAGGTTTCCACGGCGTTGCCGGTGGGGGACAGTTTGATGGCAATGGCGGCGGCCGGCTGGCCATTCACATAGGCGGTGGAGGCATAGTTTTCCCCACCCAACTCCACCCGTGCCACGTCTTTCAGCAACACACTGGAGCCGTTGGGGTTTACTTTCAGCAGGATCTGTTCGAACTGCTCCGGGGTGTTGAGCCGGCTGTCGGTCACCACAGTGGCATTCAGCATCTGGCCAACCTGGGCGGGCAGCCCCCCCAGTTCGCCGGCAGCCACCTGTACGTTCTGGGTCTGGATGGCCGTGGCCACGTCCGATGGGGTGAGGGAAAACGCCGTCAGTTTAATGGGGTCCAGCCAGATGCGCATGGCGTATTCGGTACCGAACACCTGTGCTTCGCCCACGCCTTTGATGCGCCGCAGTTCATCCAGCAGATAACTGTTGGCGTAGTTGCCCAGGGCGATGGAATCCATGCTGCCGTTGCTGGAACTGATGGTCAGGATCATCAGGAAGTTGCGGGTGGCTTTCTCCACCCGCAGCCCCTGGCGCCGCACCGGCTCCGGCAAGCGCGCCTCCACCCGTTTCACCCGGTTGTTCACTTCCACCTGGGCGATGTCGAAATTAGTACCCGGTTTAAAGGTGATGGTAATGTTGGCGGTGCCGCTGGAGCTGCTGTCGGAATTGATGGATTGCAGCCCTTCGATGCCATTCATTTCCTGTTCCACCACGGCGGTAACGGTTTCCTCCACAATGTTGGCGGAGGCACCGGGGTAAGTGGCGGTAACCCGCACCGAAGGTGGCGCGATATTGGGGTACTGCGCCACGGGCATATCCAGCACGGTGAGGGTACCGCCCAGGATGATCAGCAGGGCGATGACGCAGGCAAAAATGGGCCTGTTGATGAAGAAGCGGGCCATGATTACGGTGCCTCGACAGCGGGTTCTGCCACGAGCGCCTTGACGGTGGCGCCGGGCCGGGCTTTTTGCAGCCCCTCGATGATGATCTGCTCACCGCCCTGTAAGCCACTTTTGATAATCCAGCGGTCGCCCTGGGCGCGATCGGTCTTCACCGGCAGTGGAACCACTTTGCCGTCGGGCAACACGGACATCACCATGTCCCCCTGAGCGGAGCGTATCAGCGCCTGTTGCGAGACAGTAAGTGCTTGCTTATATTCTGCCTGATCCAGGCTGACGCGGACAAACATACCCGGCAGCAGCATGCGGTCCGGGTTGGGCAGTTCGGCCCGCAACAGGATTTCGCCGGTGCCCGGGTCCACCGCCATTTCCGAGAACAACAGTTTGCCTGGATGCTTGTACTCACTGCCGTCTTCCAGCAGCAGGGTCACTTTGGGATCGGCCACCGCCAGATCCTCACCATCGCCACCGCGACGTAAACGCAGCAATTCATTGCTGGACTGGGTAAAATTCACGTAAATTGGATCCAGTTGCTCTACCGTGGCCAGATGGGTGGCTTCGCTTTTGCCCACCAGGGCTCCTTCGGTCACCAGGGCGCGGCCGATGCGGCCGGTGATGGGCGCGCGGACGCTGGCGTACTCCAGATCGATGCGGGCCCGGGCCAGATCGGCTTTGGCAGCAGCCACGTCTGCTTCCGCCTGCTTGGCAATGGCAAAGGCTTCGTCGTAGTCCTGTTGGCTCACCGCCTTGCGTTTCAGCAGATTGGCAAAGCGTTTTTGCTTCAGGGTGGCCTGGGTCAGATCGGCCTCGGCGCGGGCCAGGTGTGCTTTGGCAGCATCATAATCGGCTTGTAGGGTGCTGGGGTCGATCTGGAACAGCAACTGGCCGGCCTCCACTTCGGTGCCTTCGGTAAAGCGGCGTTCCTGGATAATGCCCTCCACCCGGGCACGGACTTCGGCCGTGCGCAGCGCCTGCACCCGGCCGGGCAGCGTGGTTTTGAGCACCAGGTGACGGGGTGTAACCACTTCCACCAGCACTTCCTGGGGTGGCACTTGCAGGCCGTTGGCTCCACCCGGGGTGCCGGAACCGGAGTCATTGCAGCCCCACAGAGTCAGTGTGGCGGCCAGCAGCAGGCCCGTGCGACGGGTAAACATAGAGGATAACATCTTGATAAACCTCAATTATTGGGAATTCAGGTTGAAAATGGGTTGGCGTATTGGAACGAAGTACGCTTTAATCATACATTCATGTATGTATAATTAAAATACAGTATAGACAAAAGTAAACACATCATGGTGAAAAAAACCAAAGAAGAGGCGTTGGAAACCCGCAATATGCTGTTGGACACGGCGGAGCGGGTGTTCAACGAAAAGGGCGTGTCTGCCACCACCCTGGCCGATATTGCAACGGCCGCAGGGGTGACGCGGGGTGCCATTTACTGGCATTTCAAAAACAAGGCGGATCTGTTTGATGCCATGTGTGAGCGGGTGCGGCTGCCGATGGAAGCGTTGATTGCGGCCGGTGCCGGGGACGACGTGACCGATCCTCTGGGTGAACTGCGCAAGACGGTGGATTATCTGTTCCACAAGGTGACCACCGATGAACATCACCACCGGGTGTTCGATATTCTGTTCAACAAATGCGAATTCGTCGAACAGCTGGGGCCGATCATTGATCGCGATGCCCGGGTACGCAGGTTGTTCCGCCAGCGTTTCGAAGCGATCTTCAATAATGCCGTGCGCCTGGGGCAGGTGCCCGCCAACACCAATGTGCCATTGGCAGTGAACGCCTATGTTTCCTATACCAAGGGCATTCTGCGCAGTTGGTTACTGGAGCCGGACTCGTTTGATCTGTACCGGGATGGTCTGCGCATGGTGGAAGCGTACTTTGATATGTTGGCCGTCAGCCCGGCCCTGCGCGATTAGATCGCAACCATTTTTCCAATTCCACAATCACCAGCACCAATGCACTGCCGCCCAGCACCCAGCTCCATTCCCGGGTATCCAGCCCCTGGGACTGAAACACATCCTTCAGGCCCGGCAGGTAGTTGAACATCAACTGCAGGCACACCACCGCGACCACGGCAATCCACACCGGTGGCCCGCCCACCGGCTGTCGGTGTTGCCATAGGGGCTGCTGGCTGCGGCAATTGAACAGATAAAAAATCTCATAGAACACCAACGCGTTCACCGCCAGGGTTCGGGCCTGTTCAACGCTGTCACCGCGCTGCAGGGCGAGGTAGAACAATCCAAACACCAGTACGCTGCCCAAGGCGCCCACAAACAGCAGCCGTTGCAGTACATGTGCGGTGATCAGCCCCTGCTGCCGGGGCCGCGGTGCGCGTTGCATGGTGCCGGGCTCGGTGGTTTCAAAACTCAGCGCCAGTGCCAGGGTGATGGCGGTGATCATATTGACCCAGAGGATTTGGGCCGGGGTAATCGGCAACACCAGGCCCAGCAGTATGGCAATACTGATGACACTGGCTTCAGCCAGGCTGGTGGGCAGAATGAACAGAATGGCTTTAACGATGTTGTCGTACACCGTGCGCCCCTGCTGTACTGCGGTCACGATGGTGGCAAAGTTGTCGTCCGTGAGCACCAGATCGCTGGCATCCTTGGCGGCATCAGTGCCTTTGCAGCCCATGGCAATACCGATGTCCGCCTTCTGCAACGCCGGTGCGTCATTGACGCCGTCGCCGGTCATGGCAACCACTTCCCCGTTGTGCTGCAGCGCTTCCACAATACGCAGTTTGTGTGCCGGGCTGGTACGGGCGTAGACGTCGCATTGTTGTACTTCGGTTTGCAGCCTTTTCTGATCAAAGCCGTCCAGTTCGGCACCGGTGTATACGCGGGTGGTGCGCAGCCCCAGCTGGCGGGCAATGGCGGTTGCCGTGTGGGGGTTGTCACCGGTGATCATTTTGACTTGAATGCCGGCGCTCTGGCACTGGGTGATGGACGCAATGGCCTCCGCTCTGGGAGGATCGGTGATGCCCACCAAGGCCAGTAATATCAGGTTCTGCTCCGCATCGGTGTAACCCAGCTCACTTTGTTGCGGCACCGCTTTGTAAGCCAGGGCCATCACCCGCAAGCCGTCTTTGGCGAGGGATTCAATGGCTTGATTCCAGAATGGGGTATCCAGCGGTTGCAGGCCATCAGCCGTGTGTTGTTGATGGCAAAACGGCAGCAGGCGGTCCGGGCCGCCTTTCACCAGAATCTCATGATTGCCCTGGTGGTCATGGTGCAGGGTCGCCATGTAGCGGCGTTCGGATTCAAACGGCAGCATGTCGCTGCGTGGCCATTGCTGCTGCACCTGTTGTGGGCTGAGCCCGGCTTTCAGGGCCAGGCTGACCAGTGCGCCTTCCGTCGGGTCGCCGCTCAGGCGCCACTGCCCCTGATCCTTGATCACGGAGGCGGTATTGCAAAGCAGGGCGATGCGCCCCAACCGTCCCAGCAGGGGGTGATCATCGGCGCGTAGGGGGCCACCGCCGCCGTCGATGGTGCCCTCATCACCATACCCCTGGCCGCTGACCTGCAAGGTCCCATCGGCACTGACGATGCGGGTGGCGGTCATCTCATTACGGGTGAGGGTGCCGGTTTTGTCCGAACAGATGACGGAAACCGAACCCAATACCTCCACCGAGGGCAGTTTGCGTACCAGGGCGCGATGCTGGGCCATCTTTTGTACCCCCACCGCCAGGGTGATGGTCACCACGGCGGGCAAGCCTTCCGGTATGGCTGCCACCGCGATGCCCACCGCCGCCTGGAACATGGTCATCGCATCGTATTGATAAGCAAAGATACCGAATGCGATGACGGCCACTGCCAGTGCCAGAATCAGATAAGTGAGCTGGCGTGCAAACTGCTCCATGCGTCTGGCCAGGGGGGTTTTGGGGACCTCGGCCTGCTTCACCAGTTCGCCGATGGTGCCCATTTCAGTGTGCACTCCGGTCTGCACCACCAGGCCCTGAGCACTGCCATAGGTGACCAGGGTCCCCATAAAGGCCATGTTGTTGCGCTCGGCCAGCGGGGTGTCGGGCGCCAGTACGCCGGCCTGCTTGGAGACGGGCTGGGATTCTCCGGTCAGAGCAGCTTCATCGCAGCGCAGATCCCGGATCTGGAACAGGCGCACATCCGCCGGCACCCGGTCGCCGGATTGCAGCAGGATAATGTCCCCGGGGACCAGTTGTTCGCTGTCCACGCTGATCACATTTTGATCGCGCCACACTTTGCAATCGGTTCTCACCAGATTGCGAATGGCGCGCAGCGCCGCTTCGGCTTTCCCCTCCTGAATAAAGCCCACCACCGCGTTGATGATCACCACTCCAAAAATTACCGCGGCGTCCACCCAATGCTGCAGCAGCAGTGTGATGCTGCCGCTAATCAGGAGTACAAAAATCAGTACGTTATTGAGCTGCGCCAACAGACGCAACCAGGGGGAGCGGGGTTTGGCCTCCGGCAGGCGGTTGGGCCCGTGGCGGCCCATCCGGTGCTGGGCTTCCGCGCTGGAGAGTCCGGTGGTGGTACTGGCAAGGTGGGTTAGACTTTCATCCAATGTGTGCGAATGGAAATTCAGCATGTACAATCCAATCTGAGACTAAGCTTAGGGTATGGCTGTTGAGCGCGTAGTAATCATGTCAATTCAGGATGCAACACGCAATGGAATGGTTGGACCGAATTAAAAACTCGGCAATGTTTGGCATGGGGCGGGATACCCTGGCCGCTAATTTCAATGATGAACTGCATTATCATGCCGGTTGGGTATTGCTGTTCAGTTGTACCATGTCGCTCACCTGGCTGACCTATATTCCCTTCGACACTGAACTGCATCCGGAGCAACCCCTGATTGTTGCGTTGCGTTGGTCGCTGGTGGTGTTCAGTGTGGTGGTGTTATTGTTGCGACGCATTCCGTTTCTGCGCCAGCGCAATCAGTACCTGTTGCTGCTATGGGGCGGTTGGGTGTTGGGGTCCTCCGGTGTGATCACCGGCTTAACCCTTGTGGATCCAACCTATGTTGCCGGTTTTGTCCTGGTCATCTGTTTACTGCCCATGGCGCCCTTGCGCGTGCCGTACTCTGTGGGCCTGCTGGCCTTCGGTCTGCTCAGCTTTTTGGCTACCGTGTATGTGATGCAGGTGGATCTGAGGCAGTCGCGCATTCGTTATACCCTGAACGATTTGGTGGTGGCTTCCATGATTGTGGCCTTCTTTATTTTTCTGGTGAACACCTATCGTTACCGAACCTGGAGAAGCGCCAAAATCATCGAGCGCGAATCCCGCCTGCGTGTACAACAGGCGGACCTGGAAAGTCAGGCCAAAAGCCGCTTTATCGCCACCATGAGCCATGAGATTCGCACACCGATGAATGGCATTATCGGTATGGCGGAAATGCTGCAAACCTCCCGCCTGGACAAGGAACAGAAAAATTTCGTGGAAGTGATCAGCTATTCAAGCCGGTCGTTGCTGAATGTGATCAACGATATTCTGGATTACTCAAAGATCGAGGCGGGCCGGGTGACCTTGGAAAAAGTCGATTTCGATGTGTTTGCCCTGTGTGCTGAAATCGCGACGATTTTCAAATCCACCGCGGATAAAAACAGTATCGAATTTGTGGTGTGTGTGGACCCGGCCATACCACCGCAGATTAAAGGCGATCCGTCGCGTATTCGTCAGGTGTTGTTGAACCTGATTGGCAATGCGTTCAAATTTACCCGGGTGGGAAGAGTCGAACTCAGGCTGGAGCGTGGTGAGGATACGCTGGATGGTGGCAAGCTCGAATTTACCATACTGGATACCGGCATCGGTATCTCACAGGCGCAACAGGCGACGTTGTTCAAACCCTTTCAGCAGGCAGACAGTTCCATTACCCGTGAATACGGTGGTTCCGGCCTGGGTTTGAGTATTTCCAAATCCCTTATTGAATTGATGGGGGGGGAAATTTCCGTGGACAGTGCTCCCCGTCAGGGCTCCACATTTACTTATTCAATTTGCTATGAGTTTGCTGACCGTGTTGAGCGGCCACCTGCCCTGAATGTTTCCGGGATGCGGTTATTGTTGGTGGGCAGACCCAGTCACTATGGCATTGAGTTGAGCCGCCATTTGCGTTTTTGGGGCATGGTGGTGGACAGTGAAAGAAACATAGCAGAGGCCACGCGCCGTATTGAGCAGCACCAAACAGGTTATGTCTGTGCGTTACTGGACCTGGACAGCAACAGCGATCTGGATCCATTGCTGATCGAGCAATTCGAGGCGGGCTGCAAGGCATGGCATGTGCAGTGTATGGTGCTGTCTTCAGAAGAGTATCCCCGCTATCGCTTCCGGGTGACCACCAAACCGGCCTGTGCATTTCAGTTTAAGCACACCCTGGCCCAGGCGTTGGGTTTACAGGATGAAGCGGAACAAAATGCCCGTCTGGCGGTGCTGGATCGGGAGTTGAAAGGGTGCTCTGTGTTGGTGGTGGAAGACAACGACATCAACCAGAAAGTGATTACCAGCATGCTGGAGAAAATGGGGGCAACCTTCAAGGTTGCCCATAATGGCCGTCAGGCCTGTTCCGACTATGCCCAGTCACGCACTGACTACGATGTTATTCTGATGGATTGTGAAATGCCGGTGCTGGATGGTGAGGAAGCCACCCGCCGCATTCGCCAGCAGGAACGGGAAAACAGCTGGCCCCGAAAACCCATCATCGCCCTGACCGCCCATGCCATGAAAGAGCACATCGACAGTTGTGTTGCCGCGGGCATGGATGATCATATTTCCAAGCCGGTGGAAATGAGTGTGTTGCGGGATAAAATATTGCGGGTAGTGAACACAGTGCAGCCGGATTCACCCTGACTGCACTGGGCTTTCATCATCAGAATGGGTTGCGGATTACCATCAGGCGCAGCTCGGTCATGTCCTCCATGGCCCAACGTATGCCTTCGCGGCCGAGCCCACTGTCTTTCACGCCGCCGTAGGGCATGTGATCCACCCGCCAGGAGGGAATGTCACCAATAACCACCCCACCCACTTCCAATTCATCCCAGGCTTTTTGTGCCTGATACAGATCGCGGGTGAAGATGCCGGCCTGCAAGCCGAAGCGACTGCTGTTGATGTCTTTCAACACGGCATCAAAGTCGTCGAAGGGTGCCAGCACGGCCACCGGGCCGAAGGCTTCTTCGGCACACACCGCTTGCGCAGGGTCAACGTTCTCCAGCAGGGTAGCCTGCAGCATGGTGCCATCGCGATCACCACCGCACAGCAAAGTGGCCCCGGCTGCCACCGCATCATTGATCCAGCCGTGCAGACGGGATGCCTCGCCTTCGCTGATCATAGGGCCGATAAAGGTATCCGGATCTTTGGGATCACCACTTTTCAGGGCTTTGGTTTTTGCCACCAGCTTCTCTTTGAATGGTGCGTACACCGAGCGGTGAATATAGATACGCTGCACGCCGATGCAGCTTTGGCCGGATTGGTAGAAAGCACCGAAAATTATGCGGGCGACGGCATCGTCCAAATCCCAATCCTTGTCCACCACACAGGCAGCGTTGCCACCCAGCTCCAGCACCACCGGTTTTTTGCCGGCCCGGGCTTTCAATTGCCAACCCACATCCGGTGAGCCGGTAAAGCTCAGCAGCTTCAGGCGATCGTCTTCGGTGAGCAAATCCGCACTGTCACGACGGCAGGGCAGAATGGAGAAGGCGCCTTTGGGCAGATCGGTTTCTGCCAGAATCTCGCCTATCAGCAAGGCACCAATAGGCGTGAGGCTGGCGGGCTTCAAAACAAATGGGCAACCGGCGGCAATGGCAGGCGCTACTTTGTGCGCCGCCAGGTTCAGGGGAAAGTTAAACGGGCTGATGAAAGCGCAGGGTCCAATGGGCACGCGTTTGGTCATGCCGCTGTAACCTTTGGCGCGGGCACTGATGTCCAACGGAATGGTTTCACCGTACTGGCGGGCGGTTTCCTCAGCGGCGATTTTGAAGGTGTCGATCAGCCGGGTCACTTCACCTTTGGCATCATTGATGGGTTTGCCCGCTTCCACACACAGGGCGTAAGCCAACTCATCAAAGCGTTCGCGAAACCGGTTTACGCAATGTTCCAATATGGCCTGACGTTGATACATGGGCATTTTGGCCATGGCATCGGCCGCATCACAGGCGGCGGCAATGGCCTGGTCCAGTACCTCGGGTGTGGCCAGGGGGACGGCGGTGGCCAACTCGCCGTTGTACTTGTCGTAAACTTTCAGGTCTGTGTTGGCGTAGACGGCTTCGTTGGCCAGATAGTAGGGGTATTCTTGTTTCAGCATGGGGTTACCTGTCGATGATCAGTTAGTCGATCTGCAATTTTTCCAATGCGCTGCGAATCCCGGCCGGAATAGGAACGGATTTGTTTTCGGCGCGATTCACAAACACGTGAATAAAATCGCCGAATGCACAGGCTGTTGGTTCGCCTTTTCTGAAAATGCCAACACCGTAGGTGACGGAACTGTTGCCCAGTTTGTTCACGCGCAAACCGGCTTCGATCCGGTCAGGGTAGGCGATGGCAGATAAGTAATTACAACTGGAATTCACCACATACCCTACCACTGGAGCGTCATGGATATCCAGCCCGCCTTCCTCAATCAGATAGCGATTTACGGCAGAATCAAAATAGGAGTAATAGGTTACGTTATTGACATGACCGTAGATATCATTATCCATCCAACGGGTGGTAATGGGATAAAATAATCGGTAGTCACTGCGTGCAATGGGTTTGCTGTCGCTCATGCTGTGTACTTCTTTCACTATGTTGAATGGTTTACCAGGCTGCCTGATAAATGGCGAGTGCGTCCGGCTCGGTTACTTCCCGCGGATTGTTCACCAGCAACCTTTGTTGTTGCATGGCATCGCTGGCCAGCGTGCCGATGAAATCTTCCGGCACCTTGCAGTCCCGCAGCCGATTGGGCAGCGACACTTTTTGAATCAGTGTTTCAATCCAGGTGATCAGGCGATCGGTAACGTCTTCATCACTGCCAGCCACAAACTGTTCAGCCATGATGATGGGTGCCAACTCCGCATAGAGTGATTTGGCGCTGGGTGCGTTAAAGCGCATCACGTGGGGCAGCACCAGTGAGTTGCTTAAACCATGGGGAATATGGAAATGGCCGCCCAACGGATAGGCCAGCGCATGGACCGCGGCCACCGGAGCGTTGGCAAAGGCCTGCCCGGCCAACAGGGCTCCCAACAGCATATTGCTGCGGGCTTCCACATCGCTGCCGATGCGTACGGCGGTGAGTATGTTGCGCGCCAGCAGCCGCAACGCTTCCCGCGCCAGCATGTCAGACAGCGGGTTTTTCCTGTGGACAGAGGTGTAGGCTTCAATGGCGTGCACCATGGCATCGATGCCGGTGGTGGCGGTGACATGAGGTGGCAACCCGATTGTCAGCTCGGCATCCAGCAGTGCAATGTCCGGTTGCAACACCGGTGACACCACACCGGCTTTGGTGGTTTCGCCGGTGGTGACGATGGCAATGGGGGTGACTTCGGAGCCGGTACCGGCAGTGGTGGGAACCTGGAGCAATGGCAGGCGGGGTTCTTTTGTGTTGCCCACGCCATACATATCCGCCAGTGACTGTGTGCATTGCGGGTGACTCAGGATGGCCACCAGTTTTGCCACATCCATGGAACTGCCGCCGCCAAAGCCCACCACCAGCTCAGCCTGCAGCGCCTGAGCGGCTGCCACAGCCTGCATAACCGTGCTGTCAGAGGGGTCCGGTTCAACCGCATCGAATACCTCAACCTTAACGCCCACGGCGTCGAAGCTGGGCAGCACCTGTTCAAGCAAGCCTGCCTGGACAATGCCGGCATCGGTTACCAACAAGACGGCACTGGCCCCTTGTTGCTGGCAAAGCGCGCCCAGTTGGCGGGCGCTGCCGGGTTCGTTGATGATGGTACGTGTGGTGGAAAATGTGAATGCCTGCATGGGGCTTGGCACCTCGAATGGTTGTGACACGGATTTCCGTATTCTACCACGTTCATTTAGGGTGGATGGGCCATAAAAACCGTTGCGCAGGCCGACAATTGGTCAACGTTTGGCCTCTAAACCGTTGTCATCGCTGCGCTGCCAGCGCTTGATGCTGTTTACCAATACTCGATGCATTAACAATACACCCACCAATGCAGCGTAGACCGGCGCCTCCCGCTCACCCAGCTTGGCCTCGAGCAGCACATGGATCACGGCCAGAATACTCAGAGCGTACATGGCACGGTGCAGTTGCCGCCAGCGTTTACCCAGCTTGCGCCGCAGCACCATGGGGGAGGTCACGCCCAGCAGTAACGACAGGCACCAGCCCGCGAGGCCTGCCACCAGGAAGGGCCGCTCCTGTAGATCCTGCCACAACCATTGCCCTTGCCAGTTCAGCTCCAGGTGCAGGTAGATGGCGGCATGCCAGCTCAAGTAGAACAAGCTGTACAAACCCAGCATACGCCGGGAGCGAATCAGAAAATTCCAGTCAGCCAGGCGTTTGCCGTAGCGCCGGTGCAGTATTTTACAGAGAAAACTCAGCCAGCGCCGTAGTGGGGTGATGGCCAGGGTGATGATCAGAAAAACCATGGACCAGAAGCCGGTACGGGCCATCAATGTTTCAAAGGGGTTGTATCCCAGCTGGTGTCGCAGAATGTTCCACAGCAGCACCAGTGCCGGTAACCCGCTGGTGATGAACACCAGCAACCGAAACCAGTGGCCATGGCTATTAAACCAGCGGAACAGTTGCATCAGAAGTGCTGATTGAGATCCAGGTGAGTGTAAAGCCCGGCGACCTGCTCGGCGTAGCCATTGAACATCAGTGTGGGCTTTTTGTGGGTCTCACCCAGGGGCACTTCCCGGCGCTGACTCCAGCGCGGGTGTGCCACATCGGGATTGACGTTGCCGTAGAATCCGTACTCGGCGGGCGCCGCCTGCTGCCAGGTGGTGGTGGGCTTTTCGGCTACCAGTTCTATGTGCTGCAGGGCCTTAATGCTTTTAAAACCGTATTTCCAGGGCACTACCAAACGCAGCGGAGCGCCATTCTGCGGTGGCAGCGCCTGGCCGTACATGCCCGTGGCAAGCAATGTCAGGGGGTGCATGGCCTCATCCAGGCGCAACGCTTCGCGATAGGGCCAGTCCAACACCGGGCGTCGTTGCCCGATCATCTCCCGGGGGTTTACGATGGAGCTGAAGCGCACAAAGCGCGCACTGGAAAGGGGCTTCGCCAGTTTGATGATGCGCGACAGCATAACGCCGCTCCAGGGCACCACCATGGACCAACCCTCCACGCAGCGGAAACGATAAATGCGTTCCTCCACACAGAGTTTGTTGATGGCATCGATATCCAGCGTGACAGGGGTCTCCACCGCCCCTGATATGGTCAGGGTCCAAGGAGATAAGGTGAGGGCCTGTGCCAGAATACGAACAGCTTCTTTGTCGGTTGAGAACTCGTAATAGTTGTTGTAGCTGGTGGCGTGCCTCTTAGGAGTGATCTGGTCACCTGGGTCCGGGAGTTTGAGGGCACGGCACGAATCATCGGGCTGGCTGCCGGGCCCGGCCCATGCGCCTGGATTCAACGTCAGGCCCAACGCCGCCACGGGTAACCCGCGCAGCCAGCGGCGCCGCTGCTGAAACAGCGAGTAGGGTGTGATCTCGGAGGGGCGAGGCGGCCTGTACTGCGTGTCCATGATCAATCCCGAATGAATTTCAGGTACAGCATCAGTGAATTCAATTCGGCCACCGTCAATTGGTCACCCCAGGGCGGCATGTGCTTGGAGCGTCCCATCGCCTCGCCGCCTTTTTCAATGATTTGTCGCAGATAGTCATCCGGTAGACGGGAGGCGGTGAGATCGGCCGGCGGCGGTGTTTTCAATAGGCGCGACATGCGGCCATCACCTTCGCCAAATGGTCCGTGGCAGAGGACACATCGAGTGGCAAATACCTGTTGCCCCAGTTTGCGGTCCGCCTGTGCGGAATTGCCCAGGGAATCCAGCAGGGCGTACGCTCTGACCTGATCTTCGCGCAGCAGCATAATGAAATCGGAAACGGATTCCAGTTCACTCCAGCTCAGTTCTTTGCCAAACGGCGGCATGTACTCTGACGTGTCTTTGTAAAGCGCCCCCAGTACGGTGGTATCCAGCACTTCCTTCCGCTTGTGCGCAACGCGGGGCTTCAGCAGCGAGGTATCAGGGTATTCTTTCAGGCGCATGGGCATAATGCCTTCACCCATACCTTTGTTGCCATGACAGAGCACACAGCGTGTGGCATACACCGCGGCCCCCAATTCCAGACTGGGGCTCGGGTCTTCATAGTCTTCAGCGGCATATGACGGCAGCCCGATGGCAATGAACACCAGTCCCACGATTACAACAATCCCTTGCCTGCCCATGCTCTTATTCCTGGACCTTGATGGTCATTCTCATTTCCGGATGAATGGCACATTCCACTTCCACTTCACCCGGTGTAGTGAAGGTGACGTCGCGGGATTCACCTTGCGGATAGGAACCCAGATCAAACATCTCCGCGTCACTGAGGCTGAATACGTTGTGAAAAAACGGATCGTTATTAATGAACTGAACGGTATCACCTACTTTGATCTCCAGGCTGTCCTTGGTGAACTTTTTGTCTTTCTGGCCCACTTCATAACTGTCGGCCTGGGCGATACCGACCAGTAACAGGCTTGATATCAGGATCAGTACTCTCATTGTCATAATAGTGCTCCGATAAAGTATTCCCATGAGTCTGGATCAGAAATTATTCGGCGGGATGACCGGTAACGTGAAGGCCTGTGGTGGCGTTGTCAGGGCTTTCATAAACGCCACCAGGTCATTTTTTTCTGCCGGGGTCAGCTGCAACGCCTTCATGTTGGGAGACAGATTGGTTTTGACGCTGCCACCGGTTTCATAGTGGTTCACAACGTCCATCAATGTTGCGGCGGAACCATCGTGGAAGTACGGTGCCGTCAGGGTGATGTCACGCAAAGTGGGTGTTTTAAAGGCGCCCTTCATCAAACCAATGGGCTTGATGGCATAGCGGCCCATGTCCGGGTTTTCCTGCCCCCAGGATTCCAGGCCGATATTGTGAAAGCCGTTATCGGTAAAATTCGGAGCTGAATGACAAACGGCACAGTTACCCTTGTCGGGATCGACGAACAGCTTAAAGCCATTTACCTGCTGTTTGGTCATGGCTTTTTTGTCACCCTTTATCCAGCGGTCAAATGGGGAGTTATTGCTGATCACAGTCCGTTCGAAGCTGGCAATGGCCTTGGCCAGTGATTCATCCGTGATACCCTGCTTCGGATAGGCTTTGGCAAATGCGCCCACGTAGGTGGCGTTGGCCTGCAAAAACTTGATGGCTTTGTTCAAATCGACGTTCATCTCGGCACTGGACAGCATCGGGCCCAAGGCCTGGTCTTCCAGGGAGCTTTTGCGGCCATCCCACATTTGCAGATGGTTGTAGGCGGAATTGGTTACCGTAGGCGATGCCCGCCCCAACACTTTACTTTGAAACCCTTTCGCAGTGGGCAGGCCGTCTGACCAGCCAAATAATGGGCTGTGGCAGGTGGCACAGGACATGTTGCCGTCACCACTCAAGCGGGGATCAAAGAACAACATTTTACCCAGTGCAATACGTTCAGCGTTGGGCTTGTTGTCAGCCGGATAGGGCACTGCCGGCAACAACCATTCCTGCAGGCTGGCGTGGCCCGGTTTGAACGTGTATTCCTGCTCGCCGATTGCTGTTGTGGCCAGCAGCGAACAAAGGACTAAAATTACCGGGGTAATCCAGGATTCTGTCTTCATATAGCCTCCTTACTATTTCATTGTGTGAAATGCGATACCATGTTGTTCAGCGTAGTGGAAGACGCCGATAGATCGTTGGAAAGATCATCCATGGTGGATGCACTCTCCTGTGCGGAATGACAAATACGTTGCAGCTGTTCGATAAAATGCCGAATATCTTCAATAGCCTGCATCTGCGACTGGTTGATCGACAAAGCGGATTCAATGCGACTGCGGGATTGATCGGAATGCTCGTTGGCGTTCTTCACTTCGCTGGCGCTTTTATCAAACAGTTCGGCGTTGCTTTTCAATTCGTTGTTCACCAATGACAACAAATCCGTCACCTGGCTGAAGTGAGTACTCATGGTGGTGGCTAAATCAGAAATCTCTTTTACGGCATCGCTGCTGCGGTTGGCCAGCGAGCGCACTTCGTCGGCAACCACGGCAAATCCACGGCCCTGCTCGCCGGCACGAGCTGCCTCGATGGCGGCATTCAACGCCAACAGATTGGTTTGTTCGGATACGCCTTGAATGGTTTCTGCAATACTGGTGATGGAATTCGCAGATTGGGCCAGCGTATTGATCTGGTCTGACAGGGTGTGCACCTGTCGTTCAAATTCCTGTTGCAGCTTGATTGATTGGGTAATCTGCTGGTTGGCGGCGGAGCAACTGTTGGCCGTGCTTTCTGCATCATCATTACTGCTCTGCAGTAAATCGCTCACTTCGTTGGCTACATTCACCAGTTCAGCAATTTTGGCATTGATGGAATGGACGTAGTCGTTGACGTGGCGGGCATTTTCTGCGGACTGATGCGCACTGCCGTTTACCTGGTTGGCGCTGTTGTCCAGCTGGCCCGCCTGAACCTGCATCTTGTTGACGATGTCCCGGGTGGATTGCACGGCGTGACTGATGGCTTGAAACGTTAATGATAACTCGTCGCTACCGCTCTCCTGGAGTTTGATATTCAGGTCACCTTCGGCAAACCGACCCATGGAGCGTTGAATGCGGTGCATTGAAGACAGCAGGCGTGCTATCAGCAAAAAGGCGATCACGCCCGTCAGCAGGAGCCCGGCCAGGGTCCATAACGCCAGTGTCATGATAACCTGACGGCTTTGCTGTTGAGTGGTTTCCGTCAGTGAGCTTAGTTCAGCGAACTCGTTACTCAGGATATTCTGGGCAATGTCGATGATGCGTTTGGTTTGGGGAGCAATGGTTTTAAAAGCTTCATTGGCTTCATCATCGTGATTTTTTTTGCCAAATCCGATTACTTTCATCTGCAACGGGCGCAAGGCTTCAAGGTCCTGTTTCAGAGTGGCGACCGCAGTGTTGCCCGGAATGGCTTCTTCCAGTAGTTGTATTTGCTCGTCCAGACTGGAGGAGGCCTTAATCGTGGCGATGGCGTTCTGGCGAATGTCTGCCGGGGCGCTGGAGGCAATCAATGCTTGTAGATCCCGCTGCAGGCGCATGATGGCCATTAGAGTATTGTTGGCCTGGTGTTGTCGGCTTTGGGAACGTTCAATGGCGCTGGCCAGTTCCTGATTCTGCTGGGTCAGGGTGGTGCCCGCCAACAGTACGCAACCCACCGCCACCAAAGCCGGTAGCAGGCACATTGCAATCAGTTTATAACGCCAGGAAACTCGATTAAGCCAGGACATGAGAGCCATACAAAAACATTCAGACTACTCTTCAGAATAGACAATGGGGTCTGGCTATCAAGGATATTGGCAAAAACTATCAAGATAGATAGCAGCCTGGTGTCAGGCAGGATCGGTTCAGGCCGCCTGTTGCCGGCAAACCCGGTTACGGCCCTCTTTTTTGGCGGCATACAATGCATTATCCGCACGTTCTAAAAGGTTTTCCAAGCTGCTCTTTTCATTTGGAATAACCGAATGAACCCCGGCACTGATGGTGATTGCCAGTGGGCCGTTACGGGTTTCCACCGGGCTTTCTTCGATGAGCAGTCGAATTCGTTCTGCCACCGTAATGGCACCTTCGGTTTCAGTTTCCGGCAGAATGATGCAAAACTCTTCTCCGCCGTATCGGGCCGCAAAATCAGTGGGCCAGCGCACACCGTGTTTTACCCGGTTGGCCACTTCCTGCAGGCAATCATCACCCACTGGGTGGCCGTGGGTATCGTTGACCGATTTAAAATGATCAATGTCCATTAAGATGATGGCCAGTGGGCGCTGGTAGCGTTTACCCCGTTCCCACTCTTCGGTCATCACGGTATCCAGATGACGTCGATTGTGTAGCCCTGTCAACTGATCGGTATTACTCAGG